>WNGI01001721.1_pt1 | contig 35983 bp, 33 predicted proteins | sample 5400621 | NCBI WGS metagenome assembly WNGI01 (sample SAMN13153374, study PRJNA577476) | soil metagenome | isolation source: 20 cm soil or saprolite under Garry oak tree replicate 1 | place: USA:California | collected 2016-06-15
GCACTGAATTCCAAAGAAGCTTGGCGGCAGTCGCAGTCGTACGGCTGGGCGGATTCTCAGATTAGAATCATTGATGAGGATCTGGGACGATCCGGTTCACCGACCCAAGGGCGAACCGGTTGGGAGCGTCTGCAGGAGATGATCGACTCCAACCAAGTCGGCGCTGTCTTTGTAACGCTGAACTCTCACGTCGCGAACACGGGTTCGATTCCCGTTGGGACCACCAATCAATCCGCCAAACTTGCCAACCTGTGGTTTAAAAATTAAAAGCTGCAACTCCAAACGGCGGCTTCGACCCCATGGACACTCGCGGGCCACGGCTCACGGTCGTGTCAGTCGCTTACATCGTGATTTTCTAATCGGTATTGTGCAATGAAATCCCGAAGCGGAGGTATGAAGGACGGCAAGAAAAATAATGTGGGCAGCCCTGAGCTGAGGGGTTCCCGCAGAGAAGCGAAACTCGGACGGGAAACAACCTTCATCAGCAACTTAGATTTTTCCTTGATAGCGCAAATTCTCAATTCGCTGGCGCACGATCTCTCCTAAATCGGCGGTCGGCAAACCATCCGGGATGACAATCGATTCGGCGCCCAGCTGGGTGAGCTTTTCATTCAGAGCGAAAAGACCAGAACGAATCCCCAAACATTTCGAAAGTCTTTGGCTCTCTTGGCCAAAAGTTTGACGTAGATGATCCACATTGGCCTGGATGATTTGTTCCTCCACCGGCCGTATTTGTTTGGCGATTTCGCTCTTCATGTCTTGAAGAGCTTGCAATAAACGCTCGTATGACTGTTCTTCCCGCATAAGGTCCTCCGGCAATTGAATTCTCGACTCACGCGTCGCGATATAATGCTGCGCGAGAGACTCCGACACTCGCTTTTTGACCAGCATCAGCACCGCCTGAGTGTCGCGAATCTTGTCGTCGATCCGCAACTCATCTGCTATCAACTTGACCAACTTTTCTAACGGGCTTGGTGCGAAGCTCACGGCTCTCCCCCCGCTGTATCAGTTCAGGTGTTAATCACCCAGAAACATGTATTTCTAATTATCCAGTCCCGCGTCAAACTGCAAGAACCCAGGAATCTATGAACATTAAAGGCGAAAAAACGCAATCTTGGGTGAAATTAGGCGCGGCGAATCGCAAACGGCGACTTGGCGATGCCTGGTGGAAGGGAAGCGTAGATGGAGACGGCTGCGTGCTCGCGCAGTTTTATTGGGGCTTTTGCTTATCGCGAAGCTCGCGCTTCCAGCTTAGCGTTCTTGCTTTCGCGGCGATCTGCTCGGCTTCGGCAATCAGGCCTTTTTGCTGGTAGAAAATCGAGAGGCTCGTATGAGCCAATTCATCCTCGGGCGCGACTTCAATGAGCCGCTTGCCTGTTTCGATCGCTTGATCGAGCTTTTCCTGATGCGCGTAAGTCATCGCCAACGCGTGCAGCGCGTCGGCGTAATTCGGATCTTCGTCGAGGGCGCGCTGATAAGCGGCGACAGCCTCGTCCAGTTTATCTTGGGCGAACAACTCCATCCCTTCGTTATAATGTTCTTCTTTGTTCACGGCAGGCTAACTGGACTTCGCGGTTGCGGTTGGATCGGATGCGGGTGGAGAGAAAGAAGCGCTGGATCGGTTGATTTGCTCGGGGCGACATTGTTGCAGAAGGATCTTTTTGAGCATCGCTGGGTTCACCGGCTTCTTAAAGATAACTCCCTGCAGTCCCTCCAAACAGCTCCGCTTGATAATATGGTCTTTGTCATAATTGAACGCGGTCATCAAAACCACGGGAAGCGTCGGCGTCTTCCGTTTCACCGCCTGATAGAGCTCGTAACCATCCATGTCCGGCATCACTACGTCGCTTAAAACAAGATCGAATGGTTGGCGCTGCAGCCGCTCCAAAGCAATGACACCGGATGCGGCGGTTTCGACACAGCAGCGTTCCGCCACGAGCAAATCGCGAAGCGACTCGCAGACGCCGGCGTCATCATCGACAATCAGGACTTTAAGGCTGCTTAACGGGTAGCATTCATCGGGCTTCGGTCGCTCGCAGGGCTTCACCTCGTCCTCGACGTGAAGATCGGTCATCATTTTGCCGTTGAGGTATTCTTTGGTGCCGTATTCGCCCTCGTCCGCCATCTGACTGATGCGACCGGTGATGTCTTGGATTTTCTTGACCTGCGAGGCCAGCGATTCCAGCCGATCCGATTCGACCAGGTAATCTTCGTCGCTTGCGACTCGACCTACATACTGCCGCAGCATCTCGATCTGATTGACCAGCACTTCGAGGGAATTGTTGACTTCATGCGATAGCCCGATGGCAATTTCGCCCAGCGTGACCAGCTGATCGCGGCGCCTGATTTCTCGAATATCTTTGGCAAAACCGATGGAGCCGATCTCAGTGCCCTGCTCGTCGTAAGTCATCGATGCCGAGATCGCGACCGGAATTTTGTCGCCTTTTTTTGTCTTAAAAACGGTTTCGAAGTTTCGTATGCGGCCTTCGCCTGCGGCGTCGGCTGCGCGCATGGCAGCCATGACCCGGCGAGCCTCGGCGAGACTCGGATAGATTTCCAGGACGTTTTTTCCTAAGACCTCTTCGTAACTAAAACCGAGGTTCTGACGCGCGCCGTCGTTGTAGAAAATAATCGTCCCTTGCTTATCGACTGAAATGATAATGTCAGGGCAACTCTCGACGAGCTTTTGGAAATATTGTCCGGGCAGAGCCATAGAAACGCGATGATATCTTGTATGATAGGTCGAACGACGCTAACAATGCAAGAGCTAGGACAACGCAACGGGCTGCTCGTCTTACAGCCAGTTCGATGCGATCATTCACAACTCGATGGGACCCACCAAAGACACCAGACAATTGAATTGGTTCCTGGCGTGGGCGGTGGTTTTTTGCGATATCGGCACGTCGGTCTACTACGTGCCCGGCATCCTCTACGGCCATGTCAAGGACGCCACGCCGTTCTTCGTATTGCTCACCACCGGCGGTTTTATTCTCCTGTCGCTCAAGTACATAGAAATTTCGTGGCGCAATCCGGAAGGCGGCGGGGTCGTTACGATGACGACCAAGGCTTTCGGTCCCATGTGGGGCTGCCTCGGCGGCATGCTGATCACGGTAGACTACTTTCTCACCACCGCGATTTCCGCGGTTTCAGGGTTTCAATATATTGGCAGCGTCTTCAACTCCCTGGATGCTCACGTCGTGCTGCTTTCTTGTGGCAGTGTCGCGCTACTGGCTGGGCTGAATATCATCGGCATTCGAGAAAGCGCAACTGCATCTCTGGTGATGGCTTGCGCGTCATTTGTCGTGAACCTTGTCGTTATCGGCGCGGCGACCGCAAGCATGGATCGCGTTCAATGGCATACGGTACTCAGCCGATTGGGAACCGGCCACAACCTGTCTGCCTATGATCTGCTGGTCGGCTTTGCCTCGGCTTGGCTGGCATTTTCAGGATTAGAGAGCATCAGCCAGCTCAGTCCCGCCATGCGGTTTCCGCTCCGCCGAACCACCCGGCGCGCCATGGTCGCCGTCATCATTACCATGGTCATCACCTCACCGATTTTAACGGCGCTGTCGATCGGTTTGCTGCCGGAGCAACTAAAAGCCGCCGAAAGCGAGCGCTTCATCTCCGAACTGGGCATGTTGGTCGGCGGTCTGGGTATTAAGCTAGCGGTCGTTCTAACCGCGTCTAGCTTGCTATTGTTTGCTTCCAACACGGCGATCATCGGCTCCTACCACGTCTTTCTCGCATTGGTGAAGGGCGGGTTCATGCCGAAAATTATCGCCGTGCGCAACGGCACGTTCAATACTCCGCATATTGCTGTAGCCATCGCCACTATAATTCCGGTTCTAGTGATCTTGGTGAGCCGCGGCGAAATGAAAGTGCTCGGCGACATGTACGCATTCGGCCTATTGGGCGCCTTTGTATTTTCGTCGCTGAGCTTGGATACAATTCGTTGGCGGCTTGGCCGCCGCGACGTCGCTTTTTGGATCGGCGTTTTCACGACGGCCATGGTTGTTGTCGCCTGGGCGATCAACCTGGTGGAAAAACACATGGCGACTTATTTTGGCGGCACCGTAACGGCGATCGGCATGCTCACCGCCATCGGCGTGCGGCGCGCCTGGTTCGTCGATTTGCTCGTGCAAATACCGTTTATCCAGCGGCTACAGTCGCGCGCCTATCGCGCGTCCGAAGATCTGGTTGAAGACGAGCTCAAGGGCTTGGTGACGCTCGCCGAAGCGATCGAGCTAAAGCCATTTTACTCCTCGTCGACGCTGCTTGCCTTGCGCGACGAATCGCCGCGTTTGATTCAAGAAGGCATTACCCGCGTCAAAGGACGCGGCGAGTCGGCGCTCTATTGCATCTATGTGGAAGAGTGGCCAGGGCTATTTGCCGGCGATACGCCGCATGTTCCCAATGAGGAAGGCATCCGCACGCTGCGCGCCGCCCTGCAGGCTACGCGTGCAAAGAATATCGAGATTATTCCGATCTGGACGGTCTCGCACAACGCCGCCGAAGCCCTCGCTAACGCGGCTAAGCTGCTCGACGTCGACACCATTATTATCGGCGCGTCGCGGCGTTCGGCGTTTTATCACATGCTGCGCGGTCACGTGCTTAAGGGGCTGACGAAGAAGCTGCCGCGGGATTGCCACTTGCTGATTTCCAACTGAGCCAGGCGCAGGATCGGAACAATTTAAATTAGGCTTTCTCGATTGACCTCGCCATCGCGCCGGCATCCAGCGCGAGCTGTTGCGGATGACGCAACCGTCTCCGCGCTTGCTCCAGACCGAGAAGGCGATCGATCGCAGAATGACCGGCGTAACGCAGCGGCGTTACGGTGGGTGGCTGAAAGAAGGGTTTGAGATGCCGATCTCAAGCACTTAGCGCATGCCGAGATTTTTCAGAAAGCCAGACTTGGCCAAAGCGTCGACGAAAGAGTTATCGTAAAAATCCCGCGGATCAGCATTCCTGGCATTCGGAAATTCTCTTTCATCGAGATATTCGAACTGCCCTTTGATCGCCTCGGGTCGCACCGCAAGGCTGAGCGCCCAGTACGGCGCAAACGCTTCGTAGGTCCCGTCGATGGTCGGCGCATCATCGATCTTGACGTACTTGGCGATCGCCTTCTTTGCCACCGCGCTTTCTTTGCGCGACAAGACCACGGCTTCGGCCATCGCTTTGAGAAACGCGTAGACTGTGTTCGGATTGTTTTTGAGATATTTTTCCGTTGTCCCGTAAACCACTTGAAACGCCGGAATGTTCAGCTTGCCGATATCGACCAACAGATTGAGACCCGCGTCTCTGGCTTTCAGCGTGTTGGGCGCCGAGAGTGTGCCCGCGACGGTCTTGCCGCCGAGAATCGCGCTAAGAATCGCCGGCACGGTCTGCACGTAAAGAATCTGCACGTCCTTGCCGGGGATGAGGCCGTTCTTTTTCAGCGCCTCGCGCGTCGCCGTATCGAGCGCCGCCCGCGGCGTACTCGCGGCGATGGTCTTGCCTTTCAGGTCTTGCATCGTCTTGATCTCTTTTGCGCCCCAAATCTCGAAAACCAATTGCTGTATCGTTCCGCCAAAGTATTTTACCTGCCCACCGCGCAGCCGCGCGTTGATCAGATCCGGCCCGTCGGTGTAAAAATCCGCTTCCTCCGACACCACCGCCTGAGCGGAAACCTGCGGCGAAAGCAATTGCAGACTGGCGTTCAAACCGTGCTTCTTAAACAAGCCGGTTTCGTAAGCGACCCAGATCGGCGTGAAGGCACCGCTAGCTTGCGCATAGGTTACCACCACGTCCGATTTCTCCGGCTTGCCGCCGACGTCGGCGGCACTCGATAGCGTGACAGCCCACGGGATCACCGAACCAATTCGAATCATTTGCATCACGACAAACCTGAATTTTGATCTGGTCATTTCATTCTCCGCTTTTACCATGACCGGTCACTCTGAAATCTGAAACGCGAAACGCGAAACGGTTTCCGCCGGCCGCATATCAACGATCTTTAATTCCACCGTCGTGGCGCCGTTCCATTCATTCTCACTGAGCCGATAGGCGACATCGACCAGCTCGCCCGGCATGCCCGGATGATCGGCGCCGACGCCGAAGAAAACCCCGCTGACGAACCGGCCGGCCTGGCGCAGGCGGAGGCGCACACCGGCCGAAAAAACTTTCCGCTCGCAGATTTCGGCTCGGGTCGTCATGAACAACGGTTCGGGATTGCCGACGCCGAAAGGTTTCAGCACATTCAACTCAGCCAACAGCGGCAAGCCGATCGCGGAAAATTCCAACGGCGCGTCCACTTCCAGCAGCGGCAGCAAATGTTCCTCGGTGAGCGACTGGCGCACGGCTCGCTCGAAAGCTTCAGTGAAATCATCGAGCTTCGCCGCCTTGATCGACAAACCACCAGCATATTCATGGCCGCCGAATTTCTCCAAATGCTCAGCGCAACAGCCGAATCCTTCGACCAGGTGAAAGCCGCGGATGCTCCGCGCCGAGCCTTTACCGTCGCTGCCGTTAAAACCAATGACCACCGTGGGACGGTAATATTTTTCGACGATGCGCGAAGCGACGATACCGAGGACACCGGCGTGCCAGCCTTCTCCGGCGAGCACGAGCGAATGGCGGCTGCCGCCGTTCATGGTAATCTCTGCACACGCCAACGCTTGCTCGAGCACAGCCGCCTCGACCGCCCGGCGCTCGCTGTTATGAGCGTCGAGCTCCTGCGCGATGCGCAGGGCGACATCGCTCGAGTCCGTGGTTAGCAGCTCGACCACCTTGATACCGTAATCGACGCGCCCCGCCGCGTTAATGCGTGGTCCCAAACGAAACCCAACCTGCCCGGCGCTGACTTCGCCGGCTGGAATGCTCGAAACTTGTTTGAGCGCGATCACTCCCGGTCTCGACGAGGAACTCAATTCAGCGAGGCCGCGCCGGACGAGCGTGCGATTAACGCCGCGCAGAGGCACCATATCGGCGATCGTGCCGAGCGCCACGATATCGAGATAGCGCCGGATATCGGGATCACCCGCTCCCTGAAACCAACCTTCGCCGCGCAGTTTGGCGCGCAGGCCAATGACGAGATAAAAAGCCAACCCCGCGGCACAGAGATCTTTATCGGGAAACGGACAATCCTTGCGATGCGGGTTGATCACAGCCACCGCGGCCGGAAGCTCCCGCGGCGGCTGATGATGGTCAACAACGACGATATCGAGGCCAAAGCCGCGCGCCGCTTCGACTTCCCGGGCGTTGGAAATACCGCAATCCACCGTCACCAATAAATCGACGCCGCGCTCTTTCAGCGCGCGCAGTCCCGCGACGTTTAGTCCGTAACCTTCTTCGATACGGTGCGGCACATAATAAATCGGCGCGACGCCGATCTCGCGCAGAAACGACACCAGCACGGAAGCGCCTGTGGTGCCGTCGACGTCGTAGTCGCCCCAGATGCCGATCTGCTCCCTGTCCTTGATCGCTTTGATCAGCCGCTGCACCGCCGGCTCCATATCGATCATTTCGAACGGCGACGGCAGATCTTCGCGCAGGCTAGAAGAGAGATAACGCCGTGCCGAAGCGGCATCGGTATAGCCGCGCAAAACGAGAATCCGTGCGACAAGTGGGGAAATTCTTAACTGTTCAACGTGGCGCGCAACCGTTGCCTCGTCAAACTGTTTCGACACCCAGCGTTTGGGTAGGTTGCTCCGCATCTGGGTAAAGGCTTTATGATTCCCTTGACCGATGCGCGCAGACGAAAGTAGCACTCATAATTAAGCGTGTAAACGATTTTAGGCGATGTGAATTGACTCGTTGATCATTGCTTTTTTGCCGCCGCTCGCTTCTCCCACAAGAGAACGACGGGACTCGCGATAAAGATGGTCGAGTAGACACCGGAGAAAAAACCAACCAACAGCGCAAACGCGAACGGCCGAATGACTCCACCGCCAAGAATAAAGAGGGCCAACAACACGAGAATGGCGGTCCCGGTAGTGATAATCGTCCGGCTCAGGGTCTCGTTGATGCTCGTGTTGATGATGCTTTCCAAGGTGTCTCGTTTGATCTTGCGCATGTTTTCCCTGACGCGGTCGCACACAATTACCGTGTCGTTGACCGAATAACCGACTACGGTCAACAGCGCGGCGATGATGGTTAGATCGAACTCGTAGTTGGCAATGATCAGCGCGCCGACCGTGACGAGAACGTCATGAATCAAGGCAACGACCGCGCCTAGACCAAAGCGGAGCTCGAAACGAAGCCAGATGTAAACACCCATCATGACCGTCGCCGCGATAACCGACCAAGCTCCTTTTTCGCGTAGTTCCTTGCCGACCTTCGGCCCGACCGACTCGATTCGACGAACTTCAAAACCACTGCTGCCAAAATGTTGAGTAAGCCCCGCCTTGATCTGTTCACCGAGTTCGCCCAGTTGCACCGAAGTCCTTTGTAAACGTACGAGAAATTCATTCGACCCTTGCTGCCCAAAATCTTGAATCACCGTGTCCCCAGCGCCGAGTTCGCCGAGCGCATTGCGAATCTCGGGGATCGACACCGACTTTGCAAATTTTAGCTGCGCCACGGTTCCGCCAGCGAAATCGACGCCGAGCAAAGGACCTTTGGTGAAAAGCAGGACGAGAACGAGCAGATTGACCACAGATGAAATCGCGATTGCAATATATCGGTAACGAGTAAACGGAATTTTGATGCCCGGTTTGATGAGTTCCATGACGCTTCCTTCAGATGCTGATTCGCTTCAATTTACCCGTGACCGCGCGATAATCGTAGTAAATCCGAGTCATATAGACGGCCGTGACCACCGTTGTCAAAATCCCGACACAAAGCGTGACTGCGAAGCCTTTGATCGGGCCCGTGCCAAATTGAAATAGAATGATGCCTGACAGAAACGTCGTGACGTTGGTGTCGATGATCGCGGGCATGGCGTGTTGAAATCCGGCTTCAATCGCCGAGCGTGGCGTTCGACCTGCTCTCAGCTCTTCACGTATCCGTTCGTTGATTAGAACGTTGGCGTCCACCGCCATACCGGCAATGAGGACGATTCCAGCGATACCTGGCATCGTCAGCACCGCTTTGAAGGCCGCTAGGATCGAGAGCAAAAACAGAATATGAAACAGCAGCGCGACATCGGCGAGTGCCCCCGCTCCGCTGTAATAGACGATCATGAATATGACAACCAAGCTGGCGCCGACAACGAACGAGATCACGCCTTGACGAATAGAATCGCTTCCCAACGAAGGCCCTACGGTTCTTTCTTCAAGTATCTCCACCGGCGCCGGTAGCGCTCCCGCCCGAAGTACGATTGATAAATCTCTTGCTTCTTTGATATCGAAATTCCCCGTGATCGACGCGCGACCGCCGCCGATTCGTTCCTGGATAACCGGGGCCGAATAGACGCGGTTGTCAAGCACGATGGCGAGCCGCCGCTTCACGTTGGCTGCGGTGATTTGCTCAAACAAGCGCGCGCCCGCGCCGTTTAAAATAAGCTCAACGGAAGACCCTTGCAGCTGCTGCGCCGGTCGCACCCGGGCGTCTTGAATATATTCACCGGTCATTAACGGTCGCGACTCCAAGACATAAGCCTGTTTTTCCGTGCCGACCCCTTCGCCTCTGCCGGCGTGGCCATAAAGCACCTCGCGTCCGGGCGGCGGCCCATTTTTGATCGCCTCGTCGACATTTGCCGTGTCATCGACAAGCTTGAATTCGAGAAGCGCGGTCTTACCGATGATTTCCTTGGCGCGCTCCGGATCTTGGATGCCGGGCAGCTGGATCAAGATATTTTCCTGTCCTTCGCGTTGAATAACGGGCTCGCTCACGCCGAATTGATCGATCCGATTGCGGATCGTTTCCAGAGATTGGTCGATTGCATAGTCGCGCAGGGACCGCAGCTCTTCTTTGCTGAGGGTCAAATAAAAGTCCGTGGTTCCGGCGCTGGTCTGCGGCGTCTTCGCTTCGACGAGGTAAGCAAAGTCGCTCTTAAATATTCCGCGCACGCGCTCCACGTTTGCTGCCGGCACTCGAATCTGAAGCTGTGTCCCCTCGATACGGTCAACCGAGACACCCGAGACCCCCTTCTCACGCAGCACGTTGGTTAGATCGCCTCTGATCCGCTCCACGTTATTTTCGATCGCCTTATCAACCTTCACGCCTAAGACCAGGTGGCTGCCACCTTGGAGATCCAGACCGAGATTAATTCGATCCGTCGGCAAAAAACTGCTCCACCAAGAAGGCAATGGGTTCACAAATGTGGGCAGCAAATAGATAATCGCCGCGACAATCGCAATACCGAATATGATCGTGCGCGTCAGAACACTTTGGCGCATTCCCTATTCCTTTCCTTCTTTCGCTGCCGTTTTCTCGCCCGTGAGCACGGCCGAGATCTGTGGCCGGTGCACGCGGATTCTCACGTTCGGAGCCACCTCCAGCGTCACCACCGTTTCCTTTAAGTCGACCACCTTACCGTAAATCCCGCCGGAGGTCATCACGTCGTCGTTCTTTTTCAATTTGTTGAGCAGCTCTTGATGTTCCTTACTCTTCTTTTGCTGTGGCCGGATCACCATAAAATACATGATGACGAAGATCAGAGCGAATGGGATCAGCGTCATTATTGGGCCGGGCCCGCCCGCGCCTGGCGCGCCTTGGGCGTATGCGATATCGAACATGCGTTCCTCCTATTTTGCTTTCACTCACGAAGCTTCGCGCGGCTCCCCCAGTTGCGCCCATAGCTCGGCTCGGCCGGCGCGAATCGCTTCCCGACACTTATCCATGAGCCGCTGGTAAAAGTAAAGATTGTGCAAGCTATTTAACTGCGCCGAGAGGATTTCGCCGGCCATATAAAGATGGCGCAAGTAGGCGCGGGAAAAATTGCTGCAGACGTAACAGCCGCAGCTTTCGTCCAGCGGCCGCGCGTCGTCGGCAAACTCGGCGCGCTTGATGCTGAGCTTACCGTTTGCAGTATAGAGCGTGCCGTTGCGGGCGTTGCGCGTCGGAATCACGCAATCGAACATATCGTAACCGGCGCGCACGGCGTGGATAATGTCCTGCGGCCGGCCTACCCCCATCAGATAACGCGGCCGGTCGGCGGGCAATCGGTCAACCGTAAAACTGCCGATCGCGTTGAGCTGCGCTTCGCCTTCGCCGACGCCCAATCCGCCGACGGCGAAACCATCGAACGGCATCGGCGCCAGCGCATCAACGCAGGACCGGCGCAAATCTTCCAAGATGCCGCCTTGGATGATCGCAAACATGAGTTGATCGCGTCGGGTACGCGCGCGCAAACAACGCTCAGCCCAACGAACGGTCCGCTCGGTCGAAGCGTGGACGTAATCGCGCGCCGTGTCGGCGGCAATACACTCGTCGAGCACCATAGCGATGTCGCTTCCCAGCGCTTCTTGAATCTCCACGGTTTTTTCCGGTGTGAGCAAGTGATGCGAACCGTCCAAATGGGATTGAAACTGCACGCCCGCTTCGGTGATCTTGCGCATCGCGCCCAAGCTAAAAACCTGATAGCCACCGCTGTCGGTCAGGATGGGTCCATCCCAGCTCATGAAGCGATGCAAGCCGCCGAGCCTGCGGACTAGTTCGTGACCCGGACGGAGATAAAGATGATACGTGTTGCCGAGCAAGATCCGGCAACCGATCTCGTGCAAATCGCGCGGCAACATCGCCTTGACCGTGCCCTGGGTGCCGACCGGCATAAAACAGGGCGTCTCGACTTCGCCGTGAGCGGTGAGCAGCCGGCCAAGTCGAGCCTTGCTGTTTGGGTCTGTTCTCAGAACTGTGAATGGAAGAGTCATGTATACGGGAGTGAGGCAACAAGCGTGAGTCCCCTCCCGCTTCATGCCGGTTGCTTCGCGCCTATTCTTAAGTGATTAAATGATCAGCATCGCGTCGCCGTAACTGTAAAACCGATACTTTCTTTCAATCGCTTCGCGATAGGCGCGTCGGACGAGTTCCAATCCTGCAAACGCGGCGACAAGGAGCAGCGGCGTCGATCCCGGCAGATGAAAATTCGTGATCAATGCATCCAGAACACGAAACTGATCGCCTGGATGAAGAAAAAGCCGTGCAATCCCTTCGTCGGCAGCGATCCGGCCTTTTTGTCGCACCACCCATTCGAGCGTGCGCGTGCTCGTCGATCCCACCGCCACGATCCGACGGCCGGCTTGTTTCACGCGGTTAATTTTGGCCGCAGCGTGCGCATGAATCACATAGCGCTCGCCCTCCATGCGGTGGTTTTCGATCTCGGCTTCGCGCACCGGCTGAAAGGTACCCGGCCCGACATGGAGGGTCAAGAACGTGCGCTCGATGCCCTTCCCTTGAAGCGTTGCGAATAGCTCCGGGGTGAAGTGAAAACCTGCCGTTGGCGCCGCCACCGCGCCGGGATGGGCCGCGTAAACCGTTTGATAGCGGTCGCGATCCAGACTCTGCGCCGAGCGAGTGCGGCGCACATAGGGCGGCAAGGGCGGTTCGCCGAGCGCTTCGAGCTGCGCGGTGAAATCGCCGTCATGATGAAACTCGAGCCCGAAACGGCCTCGCCCCATGTCACCGATCACTTCGGCGGTCATGCCGGTGCCGAAGCGTAGCCAGCCGCCAACCGGCGGTTTCTTTGCGGCGTCGACCAACGCGATCCACAGACTTCTGCCCGCTTCCGGAAAACGCTCCAGCAACAATACTTCAACCTGACCCCCGCTCTCCTTGGCACCGCACAGGCGCGCCGGAAAAACTTTGGTGTCGTTCAACACCAGCAGATCACCGGCTTCAAGAAACTCGCCTAACTCCGAGAAGACGCTATGAATAATCTCGCCTGAGTTGCGCCGAATCACCAGCAGACGAGAACCCTCGCGCTCGCGGCTTGGGTATGCGGCGATCAGCGTTTCGGGTAATTCGTAGTCGAATTCCTTGAGATCCATTTCTATCGATGCGCGTAGGGGCACGGCTGTAGCGTGCCCCTACGCGTTAAATGATCGACAAAATCGAAGCGCGGTTGGCTTGGCGCTACGCTAACTTTGGTCGGTTTTCTTGAGAAACGGCGTCAGCAGATCGATCGGCACCGGAAAGATAGTCGTCGAGTTTTTCTCCGACGCCACTTCGACCAGACTCTGGAGAAATCGCAGTTGCAAAGCCATGGGCTGTTTGCCGATGACTTCGGCGGCGTCCGCCAACTTTTGCGAAGCTTGAAACTCGCCGTCGGCGTGAATCACCTTGGCGCGCCGCTCGCGCTCGGCTTCGGCCTGCTTGGCCATGGCGCGCTGCATCTCCTGCGGCAAATCGATATGTTTGAGCTCGACCAGGACAACTTTGATCCCCCACGGATCGGTTTGCTGATCGAGAATTTCTTGAATCCGGCTGTTGATCCGCTCCCGTTCCGCGAGCAGCTCATCCAGTTCGCCCTGGCCGCAAACGCTTCTCAACGTGACCTGCGCCAGCTGCGAGGTCGCGAATAAATAATTCTCCACTGCAACCACCGCGCGGGTCGGTTCGAGCACGCGAAAATACAGCACCGCGCTAACTTTGACGGAGACATTGTCGCGGGTAATGACATCCTGGGGCGGGATATCCATGGTCACCGTGCGCAAATCCAATTTAACCATCTTTTCGATCCCCGGGATGATATAGATGATGCCGGGGCCGCGCGCTCCCACCATTCGGCCGAGACGAAACACCACTGCACGCTCATATTCTTTTAAGATTTTGATCCCGCTGATCACCAAGGCGATGACGATCACCAAAAACGTTAGAGGTACACCGAATCCAAGCATGGTTGTTTACTCCTAGCTCTTCGCCCCGCCCTCAGACACCCGAGTCACCTTAAGGCGCATGCCATCGTAGCCAATCACACGGACCTTCTCGCCGATTTCGATCGCGCCGTCCGCTTGGGCGCTCCAATGCTCGCCATGCACGAAAATTCGCCCCGTCGGCGCAAGCGTGCCACGCACTTCACCGATCTCGCCGATAAGGCCTTGCATGCCAAGGGTCGGCTTGGCCTTCTGCGAGCGAAAAACCAAGTAGCTGACGGCCAGAACAAAAGTCCCAATCGTACCGACAGCCGTGAATACGATCGACCGAGCCACGCCGAAATCGGACGTCGGCGTGTCAAAAAGCAGCAGCGAACCCAGAGCGAGGGACACAATGCCACCGATACCTAAAATACCAAAGCTCGGGAAAAAGGCCTCGCCGACTAAAAGTCCGATTCCGAGCAGCATCAACGCGAGACCGGTGTAGTTGATCGGCAACAGCTGCAGCGAAGCAAACGCCAGCAAAAGGCAGATCGCCCCGGCGATGCCGGGGAAGAATACGCCGGGATGAGCAAACTCCATGTAGAGCCCGAGAAACCCGGCCATCATCAAAATGTAGGCGATATTCGGATCGGCGACAGTGTTGAGCACCTTTTGTTTGAGGCTCATCTCGTAGCGCATCACGCGCGCATCTTTCACTGAAAGCGCCATGTCCTTGCCGTTAATGTCCACTTTACGTCCGTCGGCTTGTTTGAGCAGATCCTCGACATCCTTAGCGACGATGTCGATAACGTTTTTCTTGAGCGCCTCTTTTTCGGTGATCGCCACGCTCTTGCGCACCGCTTGGATCGCCCACTCGGTATTGCGGCCGCGCTTTTGCGCAATGCTTTCGCTGAAAGAAGCGGTGAAGTTCTCGATCTTTTCACCCATCACCCCTTTGACTTCTTCGCCGCCGCCGGCCACCGGGTGCGCCGCGCCGATGTTAGTTCCCGGTGCCATCGCCGCGATATGCGCGGCCATGGTGATGAAAACACCCGCCGAACCAGCGCCGGCACCGCTCGGCGCGACGTAAACCATCAGAGGCACCTCAGCGCCGAGCATTTCCTTGACAATGGTGCGCGTGGAATTCAGCAGTCCGCCCGGCGTATCCATCTGGATGATCAGGGCGCGCGCGCCGTTGGATTTCGCGCGGGCGATGCTTTCGCGGATGAAATCGTCCACCGCCGGATTGATGCTGCCGTCGATGGAAATCAGATCCACATGCGCCGTCGCCGCGTCCTTTGACTGGGCCAGCACCGAAACGCCCGCGGCCAGCAAGAAAATAAGGCCAAGGACTCTAAGCGTTTTCACCGCGCATCTCTTTGATGACTTTCTTGATATCTTCCCAGACGAGCTTTTTATCCGCCGGATTACGCAGCAGATATGCCGGATGAAACGTCGGCATGAGTTTTATGCCGTGATAGCTGTGCCAGTTGCCGCGTAGTTTGGTAATCGGTAGTTTGCTCTGAAGCAGCGTCTGCACGGCGAACTTGCCCAAGCCGACGATAATTTCGGGGCGGATGAGATCAATCTGTTTTTTGAGAAACGGCTCGCACCTCGCTACTTCGTCGGGCTCGGGGTTGCGATTGTCCGGCGGCCGGCACTTAACGACATTGGCGATATAAACGTCCTCGCGCCTTAGCCCCATGCCCTTCGTGATGATGTCGGTCAAGAGCTGGCCGGCGCGGCCGACAAATGGCTCACCTTGCAAATCCTCGTCGCGCCCCGGCCCTTCGCCGACAAACATCAACCTGGCGCGCGGATTGCCGACCCCAAAAACTATGTTTGTCCGACCTGAACAGAGCTTGCAGCGCTGACAGTCTCCGATCACCGCGCGGAGCTGTTCAAGGCTATCGGCCTGCAATGCCGAATTCTCGACAAACAAATCATCCACGGTGCCGCTCAGAAGAGTGTCAGCTTTGGCGACCGGCGGCTTCTTTTCAGGTGCATTTCCTTGAGCCAACGTTTTGATCCCGGCGCGATCTCGTCTCTCAAGATGGCGACGCAATGATATCGCGAGGGTTGCAATTTCATCGGCGTCACAATTCTCGACCACGAGTTATCTTCCTTTCACCGGCGGATCTTATCATCGGTGAGTTGCGGGTAGCAATCACGCAAAGTGAGCGCGCGCCGGCGGGCTCTAACCCAACTGTTTCAACTGTGCCAGGTAAGCGGCGCGCAATTGCTCAAAGAACGCGAGCGTTTCCGGCCACAGATAATCCTTGTAAGTGTACTGCAAACCGTGAAAGGCGCCATCGTAATACAGTAATGTCGCCTCGCCGTAAATTCCAGCGTGTAAGTAAATCCGTTGGCCGGCATTCTTGGTTGACGCCAACACGACCTTGTAAGCATCGAGGTAACCGGGATCTAGATTGACGCGCCTCCCGCCGGAAACGGTTTCCCGATATCGATCCTCGATTTTCTGCGTTTCCAGCTTGACGTCGGCAAGCCTTTCAGGCAATGCCAATGCAGAAAACGAAAGCAAGCGGCGCAACAATCCCGAGCCCATTTCCTGTTCGTAGAACTTGGACGCAGTCCAGGGCATCGCTTCGCTTCGCCCGTCGATCTCGCTCATCGTGCGGACCAGGTCGCTTTCAACGTGTGTGAGAATATCGCGAGTCGACGAGAGCAGCGCGACGAAATACTTCGCTGCTTTGGCCTCTCTCGGAGTGCCCATTTCAGCGACGGCTTTTCAGCGCGAGGTAATGATCGTAAATACAATCGGCGAGAGCGTCTTTGCTCATCAGCGGCAGCGAGCGAACGGCGCCGGCACGATCGACAATCGTGGCCACATTCGTGTCGCCGTCAAAGCCGCTGCCTTCCTCTGCGACGTTATTGGCAACCACCATATCGAGATTTTTTTCGTGTAATTTCTTTTGCGCGTTGGCGGTCAGATCTTCGGTTTCGGCGGCAAACCCAACGAGCCACTTGCCGTCCTTAGTTTGCCCCAACTCTTTGAGGATATCAGAATTGGGCTCGAGGCGAAGCTCGATGGAGCCGGTGCCTCGCTTGATTTTCTTTTCCGCTGCTATTGGACGATAGTCGGAAACCGCGGCGGCCATGATCACGGCGGTGCATTGGGCATATTCTCTCAGCACCGCCTCGCGCATTTCGGCAGCGGTTGTTACCGCGATCAGGCGCGCTCCCGGCGGCGGTTCGAGCGCGGTGGGACCGCTGACAAGTGCGACATCGGCGCCCCGCCGACGCGCGGCGCGTGCCAGCGCGTAACCCATTTTTCCCGACGAGCGGTTGGAAATATAACGCACCGGATCGAGGGGCTCGCGATTGGGACCCGCCGTGATCAAGAATTTTTCCCCGACGAGATCTTTTTTAGTCAGCAAGCGTTCGATTTCCACCGCGATCTTTTCCGCGTCCGGCAACCGGCCTTTGCCTTCGTAACCGCACGCCAGATACCCTTCCGCGGGCTCCATGATATGATAGCCGACCCGCCGGAGCTTGCGCAGATTCTCCTGCAGAATTGGGTTATCGTACATGTGAACGTTCATTGCCGGCGCGATCAAAACTGGCGCCTGAGTGGCCATAATCACCGTTGTCAATAGATCGTCGGCGATGCCGTTGGCAATCTTGCCGATCACGTTCGCGGTCGCCGGCGCGATGACAAAGATATCGGCCGAGTCCGCCAAGTGGATATGCCCAATCTCGGATTCTTGAGTCAGGTTGAACGTTTCCGAAGCAACCGGGTTCCCGGAAAGGGTTTGGAAGGTCAGCGGTGTGACGAACTCCATCGCACTCCGCGTCATGATCACCTGCACTTTGATGCTCGTTTTGACCAACAGGCGCACGAGATCGACGGCTTTGTAACAGGCGATGCCGCCCGTGACCACCGAGCGCAACGACGTGCTGCTTTTCGCTGCTTGTCATGTTCTATAAATAACCGATCTGCTGCAGGCCTGCAAACTTTCCTCAGAGGCGGAACCTCGATCGGAATCCGACGCCAACTTGCCGCGAATCGGCCACCTCGGCGACTTTATGTCACCACGAGTTCGTGTGGCCAGGCCATGGCCACTTGTCACTATTCGAGCAAGTTCCTAGATTTGCCAATCTTTTAACCCTGACTCCTCGTCCGGCTTGTGGCATAACATTCGCGTAATCGGGGTTAATTCGCCGCAAATTAATCTAAGCGACGGAAAGACTTGACCCGCAAAAGGAGTTCATGTAAGTGACAACGAGCAGAAAGAAGGAGACGGTAATGAAAATTGATGACGGGCATTGGGTACAGCGTTTAAGCACAGGCGCGCTATTCTTTATGATTATTATATTGATTGGCTCGGGAGTCTTAACGACGGGCGTGGTTAATGCGGACGACACGGCAGCGGTGGCCGAGGACAGCAACAGTCCCGAGCAAATCGGCCCACTCGTCCAAGCCGACGTTCGGCAAAGCACCGGGACGGTGGCTGTAACTACGGCAGGTATGGCAGTCGCGGCGGCGGCCGGCGAAGACTTCGACGAGGATCCTTGGGAAGGTTTCAACGAGAAAATGTTTTGGTTCAATCGCGAAGTGCTCGATCGCTATCTCTTAAAGCCGGTTGCGACCGGGTGGGATTTCTTGTTGCCCGATCCCGTGCAACGCGGCGTTCATAACTTTTTCGATAACCTCGCGGTGGTTCGGCGCGTCGTCAATAATGGTTTGCAACTCAAATTTACCGGCGCCTCGACGGAGCTCGCGCGCTTCACGATCAACAGCACCATCGGGCTCGTCGGATTCTTCGACGTTGCTAAAGATGCCTTTGGCATCGAGCAAAAGGACGAAGACACCGGTCAGACTTTCGGCGTGTGGGGCATGGGGCCGGGGCCTTATCTGGTATTGCCGTTTCTCCCACCGCTGACGGTTCGCGATGGGATTGGTTATGCATTCGACACTGCGATGACACCCTACGTATATTTCATCCCCTGGTGGGGCTCATTCGCCGGTACAGCGACCAGCATTGTCAATGAACGATCCTTGAACCTGGATCGTTTTGAACGCGTCGCCGAATCTACCGTCGACCTCTACGGTGCCGTGCGTAATGGCTATCTGCAACGGCGCGCCGCAGCGATTAAGCAGTAGCTCGAATTTTATAACTTTATTTTCTCGCCAGAGCAGAAAGACGCTAGGTTATCGTCTTTCTGCTCTGTTTTTTTGAGCAGCTGGTTTTCTGCAAATCAAAGCCACGGCTCATTGCTGCGCGCATCTGCTAACGATTGCGAATCAGGCGGCGACACTATTGACATGAATGGCACCATTCATTATGAAATAAATTTGGCAACACGTTTAACAATGTCGACAAATCAAGCGTGTTAGGGAGTGTCACAGGAGAAAATGCCGCGGGCAAAAAAGAAAAGCGCCGGCCGGGCCGCCAAAGATCGGACGCACGACTACATCGATGACGGCACGCACGATGAGTCGGAAGACGAAGATCTGCCAAGTGACGAAGCCGGACGGCGCAAGATCAAGAAGAATTACGAAGAACTCCTCGGCATCCGCGTCGATAAGCTCAAGGGCCGCGTGCTCAACCGCGAAAAGATCAACAAAAGCATCGACGGTCTCTACTTCATCTGCTTCCAGTGCAAAAAAATCTGCCATAACCTCGACGAAGGCTGGATGGAGGAAGCCGGCACCCTCAATAACTATTGCGGCACTTGCGCCAAAGCGAAAGGTATTCGCAGCAGTGCTGCTTAAATCTTGATTCTTAGCCGACGCAAAACCTTTCGTAGGTCGTCCGGCAATCGAGCTTTGACCTGGAATTCACAACCATGGTCAGGATGCCGAAATTCTAATGCCATCGCGTGTAAGAAGTGACGCTTAAGACCGAATGTCTGTGAATGCTCGGCGCCGTAAAGGGCGTCAGCAACGATCGGATGGCCGATGGTTGCCATGTGAACGCGGATCTGGTGCGTCACCCCGGTTGCCATTTCGATTTGGACCAGCGTCAACCCCTGAGATTCGCCAAGTTTGCGGTAGCGCGTCACGGCCTTCCAAGTTTTATTTGTTTTCTTTCGCGATGAAGTCGCGGCTGCGCTCATCCGCCGACGATCGCGGCTGTCGTGCGCTAGCGGCAAATCGATCACGCCCTCCGCGGAAGTTGTACCCCACACGAGCGCCCAATAGGTTTTCATGATTCGCCTTTCGCGAAACTGTCGCCGAAGCTCGTCAAAAGCCGCCTGCGTTTTCGCCAGCAGCACAAGTCCCGAAGTCTCCCGATCGAGTCGATGCACAATACCGGGCTCCCAACGGCTTTTTCCCACCGCGAGAAGAGCCGAGTGTTTTGCCGCGATGAAGTTCGCCACCGTGCCCGCATCCCGGCCGGAAAAACCGTGTGTCGCCATCCCCGCCGGCTTATCGACGATCAAAACCGCTGCATCCTCGTAAACAACCGGCACACCAAGCGTGCCATCGGACGATGGCTGCGCCGCCAACCACTGCGCTGGGCCATTGAACACGAGGATATCGCCGCCGGTCAATTGGTCGCCCTTTCTGCTCACGTTGCCGCCACGGGAAAACAAGCCGTCGCGCACGGCCTCATCGACTTGCCGCCGCGAAAGATGCGGCAAGCACTCGCGCACGAATGTGTCGACGCGAACGTCCGGGCGCGCCGCGGGTACTGTCCAAGACCTTGTGACGCCTGGCATCGCTTGATCCATGATACCTACTACCGTACTATACCTCGCGATCTCAGCAACAAGGATAACGGGATGCCAAACAATTCTTTCAGTGTGATCATCGCTGGCGGCAAAGGCACGCGCTTTTGGCCGCTCAGCCGCGCCGGTCGACCCAAACAGCTGCTTAAAATCCTAAGTCGAAAAAGTTTGATCGAAGAAACCGCCGAGCGCGTTTACGCGCTCGGCGGTCGCAAACAAACCCTCGTGGTCACTATTGCCGATCAGCTTGTCGCGCTGCGCCGCGAACTGCGTAGTCTGCCGAAAAGCAATTTTCTTGCGGAGCCGCAAGGTAAAAATACGGCGCCCTGCATCGGCTTGGCCGCCTTGGAAGTCATTCGGCGAAATCCACAAGCCGTCATGATCGTTCTCCCCGCCGACCACTGGGTTGCTGATGCGGACGCCTTTCGGCGCATTCTCAGAACAGGGGTCGAGCTGGCTTCACGGCACGATCGATTGATCACCATAGGCATTCGCCCCGATTACCCTGAAACCGGTTACGGCTACATCATGAAGGACCAACGAATGGCCACAAAGAATTCCCCTGCGGCTTTCGTTGTGAAGCGGTTTACCGAGAAACCGTCGCTGGCCGTGGCGCGCCGGCTGATGCGCCGCCACTCTTTATGGAACAGCGGCATCTTTATCTGGAAAGCTTCCACGCTCTGGCAACTGCTAGGCCGTTATCAGCCGGCGATTCACCAAGGCCTCAAGGCCATCGAGCGCGCCGCGGCGGGAAGGTCCCTGGCTAATCCGAATCCCAAACTGCGCGCCGTAATCGCACGTGAATATAGGACGATGCCGAATCTATCGATCGACTACGCCGTCATGGAAAGAGCCGGCGCGGAAGGCAGGGTTTTGACTCTGGAAGCCAATTTTGGCTGGAGTGATGTCGGCAGTTGGGCCGCGGTGCATCGCATGATGCGAAAGGATGCCGACGGCAATGCGAGCCGCGGTCGATGGCTGGGGCTCGGAGCGAAAAACTGTCTCATTCACGCGCCAGAGCGCCTGGTCGTCCTTTTAGGCATCGAGAACGCCGTCGTCGTCGATACGCCCGATGCCTTGCTGGTCGGCGATCTCGGTCGCGCTCAAGAAGTGCGCGATCTGGTCGAAGCATTGAACCGCAAAGGCCTCGGCTCCTGTACGATTTAGTCACCGTATTTCACTTAGCCTCGTTTGCCGTGAACACACGCTATCCGAAAGGCCCGTTTCAATCCGACGAGCCCGTCGTCTTGCTGGATCGCAAGGACCGCGAGTATCTCGCGCGCCTCGACCAGCGTCGCGCAATCGCCATCCGCGGTGGCAAGATTGCCGTGGACGAAATCATCGGACGCGATGAAGGCTGCGTGGTCCGCTCATCGATGAACGAGCCCTTCTTGGTTTTCCGGCCAAGTCTGCCGCAGCTGATTCCCAATTTGCCGCGCAGTGCGCAAGTGATTTATCCTAAAGATATTGGGCCAATTTTGCTCTGGGCCGATCTCTTTCCCGGCGCGCACGTGATCGAAGCTGGCGTCGGTGTCGGGGCGTTGAGCATGGCGCTTTTGCGCGCCATCGGTGACGGCGGACAATTGACCTCGTACGAGATCCGCGAAGACTTTGCCGAGCTGGCGCAGAAAAATGTTGCTCGATACTTCGGGCCGGCGCCCAACTGGATTGTGAAACTTGGCGACGTGGCAACGGCGCTGGAGGAAACTGGGATCGACCGGATGATTCTCGACCTACCCGAGCCCTGGCAGGTGATTGAGCGCGCCTGGAAGGCTCTGAAGCCCGGTGGTTTCTTACTTTGCTATTTGCCGACCGTCTTGCAAGTGAAGAGTCTGATTGACGCCCTGCGCGACGACAAACGATTTGCTTGCATCGAGACGACGGAAACTCTCATGCGCTATTGGCACTTCAAAGGCATGAGCGCTCGGCCGCAGCATCGCATGATCGCACACACCGGATTTCTCACTTCGGCGCGCCGCCTCGCGGCCGGCGAAAAGGACATTCCCAGAGCTCCATGAAGAGCTCGAGGCGATTTCTTATGCATAGCCTTTTTGCAGCCACCACTCGGCGATTTCGATGCGCCGGGCAAACCACACTTTGGGAAAGCCCTTCGCGTATTGGATGAACTCGTCGATGATCTTGGTGCGGAACGGCACACCCGAGACAAACGGGTGCGTGTTGAAAGCGAAGTATTTCGGCGCGCCCTGTTCCCCTTCCCAGTAGAGGTAGTCAAACTGATCCTTCATGATCTGCAACAGATCTCGCGGCGTTCGCCCGGTGCCGTACGTAGAGTAGTCGTTGCACCCCGGCACATTGTAAGGAACGACGACGACTTTGCGGCCACGACTTTCGACGATGTACGGATTGTCGCTGTTGAGCGGGTCCGCCCACCAGACAAAGCCGGCCTCAGCCACCAGTTCCAGCGTGTTCGGCGTCGAAGCGTGTCCCGGTGACAAATACCCCGTCGGTTTTTGCCCCAGAACTTTCTCGAATGCAGCCACTGTTTTCTGAATCGATTCCCGCTCCTGTTCCTTCGTGTACATGAATGAGTATTCATGCTCGTAGCTTTCCGACGAGAATTCATGGCCCTTGGCCTTGAATTCTCTGCATGTGTCGGCGAACTGCTCCACCTTCAGGCCGTTCATTAAAAACGTTACTTTAAGGTTATGGCGATCGAAGAGATCGCTAATTCTCCAGATGCCGACCCGGTCGCCGTATTCTCGTTCGGTGACGAGCGCCATATTTTGCTTAAACGGGGCTTTCGGCGGTGGAATCGTGGCGCCGCCCTGGCGCTGCAGTGATTCGTGCGTGCCAAAGTTCTCCGGCCACACTTCCCACGGCACAATGAAAGTCACGCAGATTTTGGCCTTATCCGGCCATTCTATCGCTGCTGGTCTGCCCATACTTGCTCCTTCGATTAGGAATTTTTAGCGTCCTGAATACAAAGTTCACAGCAGATCAAACATATATGGCAGCCACCTTTGCTCGTCAAGCGGAAGTCGGCGGTTACGTTTATGATTAACTTGACATCCAACTCAGGTGCATCTAAATCTTGATCGCTGCAGGTTCCAATGAAAATTCAAACGTTGTTGCTGGCTATTTTCCTGTCTGTGACGATTGTCTCCGCCGCCCGCGGACAATCGTCCCTCGAAAAAGTCGTGATCACGTATCCAAGCCGCAGCATCGCCTCCGTTGATCTTTATATTGCGCAAGAACGCGGTTTTTTTCGCCAAGAAGGCATCACAGCCGACGTCGTACAAGTCAGGGGCAACATTGGTGTGACTGCGCTCTTAAGCGGTGACGCCCACGCCATTAACAACGTGGGCACGCTCATCCGTGCCATGGAGCGGACCGAAATTCCTGCCAAGGTCGTCTCACAGAGTCTCAAGAAAAATCTCTTTTGGCTGGTAACAAGGCCTGAGGTAAAATCCCTCAGCGATCTGAAAGGCAAGGTTTTCGGAACTACGACGATCGGCGGGTCCCAGCACCTTGCGGCGCTCCGCCTGTTGCAAAAGGCAGGCTTGGACCCGGATAAAGACATCACCGTCGTGATCGGCGGCGACGTGCCAGCGCAACTGCAAAGTCTGGTGAGCGGCGTCATTCAGCTGGCTGCCCTGTCGCCACCCACGGTTATCCTCGCGAGAGACAAATTCAAATTGAAAATCCACGGCAGCACACTTGAAGACATACCTAACTTGCAAAACGGCCTCGCATTCTCCGAAAAAATGCTGCGCGAAAAAAGGGATTTGGTGCGACGCATCCTGCGCGCCCGCTCGCGGGCACATCGTTATTTCTGGGAGAACGAACGAGGAACAGCGGAAGTATTAGTGAATTATCTCAAAGTAGAACTCGCCGTCGCGCTCGAGTCTTATCGGCTTGCGCGTCCGGCGTTCACAGCCAACGGCCTCGCCACCGACAGAGAGGTCGAAGAATTTTTACGCGCCGACGCGGAAGCGCTCAAGCTCCGAGAGCCGGTGACGGCGGCCAAGATATTTGACTTCACTTTGCAGAGAGAAGTCAATCAAGAGCTGGGGATCAAGTAGCAGTTCGGTAACGGAAACTTAGCGCATCGGCGAAACACAAGACAGCGCTACGCCAATTATCGTGATAACGGAGGACCTCAAAGATGAACATTCTTATCACCGGAGCCGGATTGATCGGGTCAAACGCCGCGCGGCACGCCGTCGACGCGGGCCACCAGGTTGTCTTGTTTGATCTTTCACCAAACCGCGATTACATCGAGAAAATCGTCGGCAAGGAGGCCGCCAACGTGGTCGCCGCCGATATGCGCGATCTACCGGCGCTGCTGAGCGCCATGGAAAAATTCAACGTCGACACGATCGTCCATACCGCCGGTCTGATCGGCTCGCGCGTTCAGGAAAACTCTTACACCGGCGCGACCAACAATATTCTCGGCACGATTAATATCCTGGAGGCTTCGCGTCTGCGTAAACTTCAGCGCGTGGTTTATGTCAGTACCTTCGGCGCCTATGAGCGCGGCAAGATCAACGACAGCGTCATCCACGAAACTCATCCCATCGGCGGCCACAATCTCTATGCCACGACCAAAGTATGCTCAGAACACCTGGTCCACGCCTATGCCAGCATGTACAACCTCGACACCATCATAATTCGCCCGGGCGGCGTTTTCGGCCGCGGCTTTTACGTCGGCGGCTCGACGGTCGGCAAGGTCATGCGCGATTTGGCGCTGAACATAATCAAAGGCAACCCACTCACGATCGACGCCAAAACTTATGGTCCCAATGAATATGTTTATGGTAAAGACGTCGGCATGGCGCTATTTCTCGCTTGCCGGGCGCAAAATCCCAAACAGCGCATTTACAACGCGGGAACCGGGGTGGTTCACGGTCCGGACGAGCTTGCTCAAGTGATCAGAGAACTGTTGCCGAATGCCGAAGTCAAAGTCAGCGGCACGAGCAGCGTGGATAAGAGCCGCAGCATCCCGATGGACATCAGCGTTTCGAAAGCTGAGTTAGGCTATGCACCGAAGTTCACGCTGAAAGAAGGGCTGCAGGACTACATGGATGAATTGTGGAGAGAGCAAAGAAATTAGTCGATTGGCAGCAATTTATTTTGTTGTGCGGGAAGAACCGATCCAACCAAGAGATTATCTGAGAAGGAGGCGATAGGAGTAAACCGACGCGCCTTCCGACTGAAAGAAAGCCAGCCTTGCACCGACCTTATCAAGATATTTAAGGAAAACTTCTTGTTCATCGACTCTACAGGTATGACAGATGTGCGAGAAAACGATCCAGATCCGCTCGCGCCCCTTCAACGTATCGATCTGCTTTTTATACATCTCTGGTTGTTCGCTGGAAGGAGTGCCTGCGATATAGTCATCCTTCTGAAACCCAAAAACGGAGGCATAATACTCGAACGCAGGAACGGCTCCATGATGGACGTAGATAACGTCCGCAGGAGCCCGATATCGATGCAAATAGGACATTGCCGGTTTGATCTCCTCTTTCACGGGGGGTCGAGCGAAGTTGGCCACGGCGCCCGCCAATGGCGCATAGAGAAGAAACGAAGCCAGCCCAACCGTAGCCCAAACGCCTATTCTGGGATCGATTCTGCCCAATAACAATCGTGCCCGCTCGAATCCTTCCGCAACAATCAAAAGTAAAATCGGAACAGAAAACAGCATTAAGCGACCACTAAATGGATACATGTGCAGCCCTGAAGCTGCTAAAACAAAAATCAACGGGCTCATGAGTACTGACGCGAACTGCCAGTTTTTAAAAGAGAACGATACACACCCGACGATAAAAAGGATCGCGCCCATCCCGGCACTGGCTAGAGGCCACCCGACCAAATTGTTTAAGAGGCTATACCCGGCTTTCAAAAACCAAATTGGATCTTGCCATGGCGACGTCGGCATAAAAGCGTCCTGCCAATAACTGAGCAGTTCGACATTGCTCGCGAGAAAACGCAACGAGATCAAGAAGAGAATCGAAAAGCTGATACCACAAAGTGCGGCGGCGCCGCTAATCGACAAGAGCCTACGCAATCGAATCACTGGCGGCTCACCGCTAATCGCCGCATCCCAAAGAAGAACGACGAAGATCGCGCTGATAACAAACACGACAGGGTGCGAGAACCACACCAGGGCACCGGCGAGAAAACCAAACAGCAGGATCGATTTCGGCCCATTGCGTACGTTTAAACATTGCGGAGCAATGGCGAGTAATAATAGACACGCGAGAACGTCGCTGCTGTACTGCTTGACTTCGGAAGCGTAATAAATCAACGCTTCAGAGATCGCAAATGAGAGCAATGCGAATTTTGCCCCGACACCTCCCACATAATCCTCTAATACTTTCCACATCAGAAAGATTGCCACGCTACCTGTTACCAGCGGAAACAGTCTCAACACATAATCTTTGTTACCAAAGAGCTCGATGAGCGCTTTCTCTGAAAACAGAAAGGCGATAGGGGCGCCTTGATTGTTGTCCAATGGCTGCAGCAAAAGCGCAAAGGGTCGATGCACTATGTTTAAGGCCAGCAACGCCTCATCAAACCACAAGGAGCGGTTCGCAGAATATTGCCACAGGCGTAAAAAGACGCCAAGCACGCAAATTACTAGGCATGCAATTGTTCTTCTCCGGTCATTTGTTTGCGGAGAATTCATAGAATCGCCACCCGGACAAAAGAGTGGACGGTTGTGAATCGCGCGCCCGCCACGCCCTACCAGCCTAGCCGAAATCGAATCATGTAGTACAGCGCGGCGAACCCATCTTTCCAGGTGATTTTTTTACCTTCTTTATAGGTGCGGCCGTGGTACGCAATCGGCACCTCGTAAAAGCGGCAGCCTTTTTTCGCCAGTTTCACGGTAATTTCCGGCTCGAAACCGAACCGCTTCGATTGAATCTCGATGCCTTTCAGTACTTCGGCGCGAAAGACCTTATAGCCGACTTCCATGTCGGAGAGGTTTAAATTGGTGAGCATGTTGGAGAGCAGCGTCAGCATCCGATTGCCCATGGAGTGCCAAAAGAACAACACGCGATGCGCGCCGCCGCCCGCGAAGCGCGTGCCGTAAACAACGTCAGCCAATCCGTCTTGGATCGGCTGCAACAAGCTTGGATAGTCTTTCGGATCGTATTCGAGATCGGCGTCCTGAATCATTATTACGTCGCCGGTGACATGGCCGAACGCTATCTTTAGCGCCGCGCCCTTTCCTTCGTTTTGCGGCTGAAAAAAAACTTTGACGTCATTCAGCTTGTCACCGGCCCGACGATTTTCTTCTTGCAGCTGAGTCAGGATCTCTCGGCTTCGATCCTTGGATCCGTCATCGACGAGAATGATCTCCTTCGGCATCGGCACGGCGCACACGCGACGCACGATTTCCGCCAATGTCTGCTCTTCATTATAGATGGGAACCAGAACGGAGAGTTTCACTGTTCGAATTCGCGCTTCTTGAGCTCGCGCACAAATGCGGAGAGCTTGGGGTCGGCGTTGACGGCGTCGTTGATCTTTGCCTGGAAATCCGCCGCCGCGCGCTCCAGTGGACCGGTGTCGACTCTGAGGCCGAGCCATTGACTGAGTCGCAGAAGTAACGCCAGGGTGCCGCGCGGGTTAGGCGACACGGAAAGATAATGGGGCAGCGACGCCCAAAGACTGACGTGCGGCATACTGGCAGCACGACACGCGTCCGCCAAAACACCGACGATGCCGGTCGGTCCTTGGTAACGTGAAGGCACGAGATCGAGTTGATCCATTAGCTGTGGATCCGTAGAAAATCCTGTAAGCGGCACCGGACGGGTATAAAGAACTTCGTCGAGGTATGCACCCAAGGTGATCACCATCTCGGCCTGACACTCGCGAGCGAAACGCAGCATCGTCTCCGTAAACGTTCGCCAACGTAGATGGGGTTCAGCGCCGATACCGAGCACGAAATCCTTATCGATACCCATTCCCACGCCATGGTAGAAATCGTAGGAAGGCCAGTGGATCTCGCGCGCTTTGCTGTCATTCAAACGAACCACCGGCCGTTGTCGATAGAAGTCATAAAACTCTTCCGGATCGATGCCGGCGAATTTCTTGCTCATTAATTGGTCAATCAAATATCGCACAGCGGTCGACGCCGATGCGCCCGCGTCGCTCCAGCCGGCGAACGACAACAGCAGCACCGGATTTCGTAAAACGGGACGACTGTCAAAAATAAGAGCTTCCATTGCTAATACTCTAGCATAACTGTACGCGCCTGCTCCAGGTCAAAAACCATATATCAGCCGGAGGAAGATGTTTTTTGCTTGATGACAAAAAAGACGGTGCATCAGCCGACAAACAGCGTGAACTTCGCGCCGTTTAAATTCGTCAGCGGTTTGGGGGAAAGAAGGCGGCGGTCGGAAGAAAGCACTCTTTGGGCAATTTCCCAATTTACCGGCGGCAGCGGAGTTAATTGTTGGATCTGTTCAAGATTAAAATAGCCCGCGTGATCGACTTCACGCCCATCCGGCATCGGCTCGCCGGTAACGGACCGCAAAAGGAGAATGATGTAGATGCCATTACCGCTGGCGGGATCGTAGCGGCTGCGCAGTCCGAGGACCGCTTCCACTTCCGCCGTGACCCCGGCCTCCTCTTGAACTTCACGCACCACTGCTTGCTCTATGGTTTCATTCGGCTCGATGAAACCGCCGGGCAGCTGCCAATTACCGCGGCCATGGCTTGAAGCGCGGCGCACTAACAAAAGTTGCCGGCCACGAACCACCGCACCGCCGACGCCGATGTTGTAACCCGTGTTGTAGCGTTCAGGGATAGCCACGATGTTCAGAGAGCCAACTCAAACAGCCTTTGGGCGTTCTGCCAGCGAATCAATTCTTTGGCGGGTTCAGAAATCTTTGGATTTTCTCTGAGCAGGCGCACGTCTTCGAACTTCATTCTGCCGCCCGGATCGTCGTGCGGGTAGTCGGTCGCAAAGAGAAATCGCTCGGCGCCCAAGAACTCAATCGCCTCTGCTAGCTCCGGCTCTTCGGTTTCGATCGTGAAGTAGAAATTATTTTTGAAATAGTAGCTGGCGGGTTTCTGGTTTTTTTCTAGAAAAACATGCGCCGGGTAGAGCGCTCGCGCGCGCCGCAGCCGTTCGCCGATTTTCGTCAACGTTCGATTGGACAGTGGCTCCTCCTGATCGTCGTAGTCCACCGGCGGCCGCTCCAAAACTCGGTCGAGCCATTGCACTATTGGCTTGATGAACGACGTCCCGGCTTCGGTGAAAATGAATTGCAGCTTGGGAAATTCATCCAATAGTCCGCTGGTGAATAATGAAACCAAGCTCATTTGCCCTTCCTGCGGCGCAAAAATATATAAACCGTCGCGCTGGAAAGCCTGCATATTGCTGATGCGATGACCGTGCTGCACGTTGTGCAGATAAATCGGCATCGACCACTCTTGCGCTCTCTGAAAGAACGGCCAAAGCTCGCGATGGCTACCGAGCGGCTCGCCGTAAGGATGCTCTTTAACCGGAATAGCCTTATCGAGTACGACCGCACAAAAACCGTTTTCCTTGGCCCACTCCATTTCACGAATCGAACCCGGAACGTCTTGCAGCGGGATTAACGCGACCGGCAAGATTCTTCCCGGATACTCTTTCGCCAGCCTCATGAGTGCTTCATTGTGGGAGCGCGCCATCCGGCAGGCAAGCTCCGCGTCGATCAGATATGACCACCAGCCGGAAAATTGCGGCAAGACGACATGCTGTTCTATGCCCAGACGCTTGTCATAGTCGTCCATACGAGAGCACATATCCCATAAACTCTTAAACATTGCGCCCGAACCTGGCGCCAAAAGCGGGCTCGTGCCCGGAACTTCCGCTGGGTAGCCGGGAAACTCAACGTCGGCGTAGAGATCTTCGTCGTTAAACTTGAGCCGCGGTTTAAGCCCGGCGAAGTTGCCGTCGATGCTCTCGAAAGCATCCCGTGGCATCAAGTGGGTATCGCAATCTATGATCATGCTAGCCGTCCTATAAAGCGACCGTATGTCGCGTTATAGGACGGCTGTGTTGGGGAAGTCAAGAAATGAGGCAGGAGGCGGTGATATTCCGCCTCCTGCAAGGTTGGGTGAACAGACGCAGATATTCTTAAGTCTTAGTCGCGACGGTAATCCCGGCGCTCCCGACTTCCCCAGCCGCTATTACCCCAATTCCACCAGCCGTTATCGTTGCGGTTCCATTGTCCACGGTTGCCATTCCAAACAGAGTTGTCGTATCTCCGGTCGTAACGATCGCGGCGATAATCGCCGTAGTTGCCAGATAGCTGTTGGCGATCCTGATAAATCTCTCGGAGATCATCGCGGATTTCAGCTTTCTTTCGATATATATCGCCGCGGCCTGCGCCGCTACGATATAGGTTGTGCAAGTCGGCGCGATCCCGCTGGAACTCCGCGCGATCTTTTCCCAGCTCATGACGGGCCGCCTGATCAAGTTTCTTTTGACGACTTCGCGAATCGGCGGACGCGCGATTGGGGGTGCCGATCGCTATCAGTGAGAGAATGGCTATGGCTATTAAGGCTATCGATGTTTTGGTTTTCATAGAAACCTCCTTGAGGGCTTAGACGCTTCAGGTAGGTTCCCGTTAACGCGCTCGAGCCAATTTTCTTCGCGTTTCATTTTTCTGGCAGAATGTGTCGTTAGGACAACGAGTTAGGCGGTAAAACTGAATTTATCTATATAGCGCGATCGGAATCTCACTGGACAGTTGGTTGCACCGGTCGCAGTGTAATTCATGAACGCCGGTTGGGCGGATTATTCCCTTGCACGGTTGTTTACGCCATATTCCATAGGATAGATTTACTTATCGAGGAGTGCGCGCGTGTCTAACAATCCAGCCTACGATCCGACGGATTCCAGATATTACGACGACAAAGACCTCCGCTCAGAGGCCGAACGCGTATTTAGCGTGTGTGCCGATTGCCGCCTCTGCGTCAAGTTTTGCGGCAGTTTTCCCAAGCTGTTCGATGCCGTCGATGACTACTGCACGGAAGAAAAATACGCCGAAGTCGATACCAAGAAGCTAAAAACCGAAGACGTCCGCGAGGTCGTCGATCTCTGTTTCCAATGCAAGCTCTGCTATATCAAATGCCCTTATACGCCGGGCGACCATGAATGGGCGATCGATTTTCCACGGTTGATTGCCCGCGCGAAGGCTCAGGAAGTGAAGAAAAAAGGCGTACCGCTCGTCGACAAACTGCTCGGCAATCCTGATTTGGTCGGCAAGCTGGGAACGGCAACTTCGGCTTTGGCGAATTGGGGCAACGAGAATGCGCTCAACCGCCAGCTGATGCATAGCGCGGTCGGAATTCATAAAGACAAAAAGCTCCCCTCCTTCGCTTCCAAGACTTTCGCGGCGCAGTTCGACGCCCGGCGAAAGGCACCACAGGGCGAACCGACGGCGAAAATCGCGTTTTTCTCCACCTGCTACGTGAATTATAACCAGCCGGAAATCGGCACCGACACTTTAGAAGTGATGGCGCACAACAACGTCGACGTGGAGTTTGCCTACGAGCGCTGCTGTGGCATGCCGCTTTGGCATAACGGCGATATGGAAGGCGCCGTCGAAGCGGCCAAACAAAACGTCGCCAGCCTGACTCGGCACGTGAACGCCGGGCGTAAGGTCATTGCGACGAATCCGACTTGCTCGCAGATGATACGGGTGGAATACCCGCGGCTGCTCGGCACTGGCGAGGCGAAAGCGGTTGCTGCTCAAACTATGGATCCGATGGAGTTTCTAGCCGGACTGGCGAGCCAGGGAAAACTCCAAAAGGACTTCAAAACCGGCGCGGGTAACATCAGTTATCACATGCCTTGCCACCTACGGGCGCAGAATGTCGGCTACAAAACCCGCGATGTTCTCTCGTTATTGCCCCAAACGAGTGTAAAAGTCGTCGAAGAATGCTCCGGTCACGACGGCACCTGGGCGATGAAAAAAGAAAACTTCAAACAGTCGCTCAAATGGGGAAATCGCGCCTTTCAAGCGATGGCGGAAGGAAATCCGAAAGTGACTTGCTCAGATTGTCCGCTTGCCGCAATACAGATTGAACAAGGCAACGGCCGCCGCCCGCTCAATCCGATGCAGATTCTCGCGCGGAGCTACCGTGGCGAGCGGATCGAGTGACGGCTGATCACCCGGTCGCCGCCGCGGCGGGATAGGTAGCGGGCGCTATTCCGTGACCGTTGCGCTCCAGGCCGCAACCTTCCGCCACGGCATCGCGATATTCAAGCCAGAGTTCCAAGACCTCTTTCATCGCTCGAACCACCGCACCCCGGCGCATCGGCACGACGTGATCGAGGATCGCCTTCCACGCCGCCGCGCGATGGCTGCCTTCCACTTCACGGTGTGCCTTGGTGAGCGCCAATCGCTCCACGGCCAAGCCGTAATACTTGACCAGCGGGTGCTGTTCCAAAGGCGGGGATACTTTATGCCTCGCAGGGTCCAGCGCCTCGCGCTCGTCGGATGAGCCTTCGACGAAGATCGTCACGACTGCCGCTGCGATATCCCAGCCGAAGCGCTGCGTCGCGTCATCGAGAAAATTGCGATACCGCTTCGCCGCCGGGAGAAGTTCCACGTGCTCGAACCGGTTGAGATCCATACCGAGGCCACGCGGATATTCGAGAAACAGCAGCGGATGCGGACTGCCAGCAACCAAACCGCCGGTTTCTTCTTCATACAAATTTTCCGCCAGGCTTCGACGGATCTCCGGGATCGGGCAACGAACATAGGCCCAGCCAACCAGGACAGGAAAGTCACGAACGTAGGTTTCGTACTCTTGCTCAAAGTGAACGTGCAGGCGATCCTTTGGCACGCGACCGGAGGTAAATAGCGGCCAAGCCCAGTGGCTCTTTCGCTCCATCACGCCAAGCAATTGCTCTTGAAACGTTTCCCGATCCATCGACGGCCCTTTCATTCAGACACACTTTCACTGATTCAGCTGTGCAACGAAAGTGCCAGAACTTAAGCGCCTGATCTTGCTCAAATTGAGGAGCTGATGACGTTGCGCAGAATGGTTACTACTTCGCTTTGTAGGTAAAAACGGGCTCCGCTGCCGCGGTGTGGCACCGTGCGAGGAGCGCATCATACGATTTAAAGCAGTTCTCCCGCGACGGTGGCATCAGCAAGCGGTTGGGTTGCCGATGGGAAGTGAACTCCTGCCGCAGAATCCTGCACTGTATAGGCAAGCACATCGAGCAAGGAACTTCTGGTAGCGTTACGCCGTTGACATGAGTGTCTTTGTGCTCGTGTCACAAAGCATCAGGAGTTTCCTGCAACTCGCGCGAGCAGAATTATCTAGCCGACTTTGGTGCGCAGGGTCACAAACTCTTCCGCCGCGGTCGGATGGATACCGATGGTCGCATCGAACTGCGCCTTGGTCGCGCCGCAATTAAGCGCAACCGCAAGGCCTTGGATGATCTCCCCGGCGTCGGCACCGACCATATGACAGCCAAGCACGCGGTCGGTTTTTCGATCGACGACCAGCTTCATCATCGTCCGTTCGTCGCGGCCGGTCAAAGTGTGCTTGAGAGGTTTGAATAGGCTCTTGTAAATATCGACGTCGAAATTGCTCGCGCGGGCTTGCTGCTCGGTCAGTCCAACCGTACCGCACGGCGGCGTGCTGAATACCGCCGTCGGCACGTTAAGATAATTGGGCTTGATCGGTTTGTTGTTGAACAGCGTATTTGCCAGCGCCATCCCTTCCGCAATCGCCACCGGCGTGAGCATCATGCGGTCGGTGCAGTCGCCGATAGCGTAAATACTGTCCGCGCTCGACTTCGAGTATTCATCGACGATCACCGCGCCGTTGCTTTTCAGATTCACACCGGCGCTCTCCAATCCCAATCGTGGCGTCTTGGAGACCCGCCCCGTGGCGTAAAGAATCTGGTCAGCCTCCATCACGCTACCGTCGGTCAATGTCGCCTTTAATGTCTTGTCGATTTTTTCGATTCTGACGATGTCGGTCTTAAAGCGCAGATCGACGCCACGTTTGCGCATTTCTTCGGCGAGAATGTTGCGAATATCGCTGTCGAAGCCGCGCAGAAAAAGCTCGTTCCAGTAGAGCTGCGTTGTCCGCGCCCCCAAGCCGTGAAAAATCCCGGCAAATTCGACACCGATGTAACCGCCGCCGACGATGATCACTTTTTGCGGCAAGCTAGGAAGATAGAATGCCTCGTTGGAAGTGATCGCATGTTCGCAACCGGGGAACTTCGGCACCATCGGCCAGCTGCCGACGGCGACGAGAATATATTTCGCGCTAATCTTTTTTCCGCCGATGGTTACCATGTGTTCGTCGATGACTACGGCGTGATCCTCGATGATCGTGACACCCGCATCGCTGAGAACCTTTCGATAGACACCGTTCAGTCGCTGAATCTCCTTGTTCTTATTGGCGATCAATTTAGCCCAATCGAAGCGGGTTTCCCCAACCGTCCAGCCGTATCCTTGGGCGTCGTCAAAATCGTCGCCGAAGTGCGAGGCGTAGACTAAAAGTTTTTTTGGAATGCAGCCGACGTTGACACAAGTGCCGCCGAGGTAACGCTCTTCTGCGACCGCTACTTTCGCGCCGAACGATGCCGACATCCGGCTGGCGCGCACACCGCCGGAACCCGCGCCGATCGTAAAGAGATCATAATCGTATTGCGCCATGTGAATCCCTGTTTTTAAAAGAAATAGATCTCCGCTCGGTATCAAAAGTAGCATCCGGCACGGCAAAAGTCTTGCGCGCCTTTTACAGAACCGAAGGGTTTGTCGATCGACGTGCAAAATTTGCCGTCGCTTGGAAGAATAGCGCATCCTGTGTTAATCAGAACTCGCGAGCAAGACTCCAATGGCGGAAAAAAAAGCTAAGAAGAAAACCGGCGCGCCGCGCAAACGGCGCAAGCTCGCCGGCCAATCCATCGGACTCACGGCCAGAGAGCTGCTGGCGACCGTATCACCGACGGCGGTCGAAGATCTGGAGCGCGCCATCGATCAGGACGGCGGCAACGTGCTCGCCAAGTACCGCGAACCTTTCGGCGGGCAATGGCTGGTCTTGGCGGCATTGCCGATCGATCAAGTCGAGCCGACTCCTTATCAGCGCAATTTGTCGGATACTCACGTGCGCAAGCTCGAAGGAGTGGTGGCCAAGCTCGGCCGCTTTCTCGATCCGATCATTGTCGTGCGCAAAGAGACTAAAGAAAGCAATACCCGCTACTGGACGCCCAACGGCAATCATCGCCTGTCGGCCATGAGAACGCTCGGCGCCAAATGCATCGTCGGTATCGTCGTGCCCGAGACTTCCGCCGCCTATCAGATCCTCGCGCTGAATACCGAGAAGGCGCACAACCTACGTGAGCGCGCGCTGGAAGTGATCAAAATGTATCAGGAGCTGGCGACGCTTGATGATGCCACGGAAGAAACTTACGCGCTCGAATTCGAAGAAGCCGCGCTGATCACGCTCGGCCTATGCTATCTCGAAAACGGCCGCTTCAGCGGCGGCGCCTATCATCCAATCCTCCGGCGCTCCGACCAGTTCCTAAAGAAGCCGCTCGAATCGTCGATAGAAATCCGCCGCGAACGAGCCAAAGCGCTGAT
>WNGI01002270.1_pt1 | contig 35931 bp, 37 predicted proteins | sample 5400621 | NCBI WGS metagenome assembly WNGI01 (sample SAMN13153374, study PRJNA577476) | soil metagenome | isolation source: 20 cm soil or saprolite under Garry oak tree replicate 1 | place: USA:California | collected 2016-06-15
CCTCTTTCATCTTGCGCCGGATCTCTGTCTCCGCGGTCAAGCCCATGCGCTGTTGGATCTCCTCAAAACTCGGCCGGCCCCCCTCATCCAGGGCCACGATCTCGCCGTCCAGGACGACCTCAGCCGAGCCCAGGGCGCGACCCATAGGATGGATTTCCGGATACCGAGGCGTGATGTCCTCACCGGTGCGGCTCTGGAGCCTGACGCGGCCGCCCTCGACATACGCGAGCGAGCGGATGCCGTCCCACTTGAACTCGAAGCCCCACCCGTCGTCCGGACGCGGCACCTTCGCTTCCAGCTTGGCCATCATCGGCGTGATCTTGTCCGGCATCGGCTTGCGATCTGGATCCTGCGGAGGATCCATCCGGTGGATCATCCAGTCCTTGCCGCGAGTCTGAAACAGCACGTACCGACCCTGCAGGCGCTTGCCGTGGAACACAACCATGACCTCGCGGTCGCTCCACTTGACGGGCTCGTACGTGCCCTCGTCCCAGATCTCGACCTTGCCCGCGCCGTACTCGCCGGTGGGAATCTGGCCCGCGAACTTGAAGTAGTCGAGCGGATGGTCCTCCACATGGACAGCCAGGTGGTTCTTCTTGGGGTCGGGGGGAATGCCCTTGGGAACCGCCCACGAGACGCCAACGCCGTCCTTCTCCAGCCGAAGGTCCCAGTGCAGCCGGCGCGCGTGGTGCTCCTGGACCACAAACCGCGGCGCCTTGGCCTCCTTGCGGGGGACCTTGGCGCCGGGTTCGGGCGTGCGCTTGAAATCGCGCTTGGCTTCGTATTCGGCGAGCTTCTTCGCCACCACAAAAGACTAGGCCACGGCAGCTTCCTCTTCGTGAACGGTCAGCGCGGCAGGCTTGCGGCCACGCACGAAAAGGACAGCCGACGCTGCGAGGACGAGCACAAGGATCGGCAGGACCATCGTGGGATGCATGGCGTCGACGAAGCCGTGCGTGAAGACGTATTGCGCGATCGCCTGCACCTGAGCCGGCAGGTCCAGCGAGGTGCCGGACTGTCCGGCGCCGACCTCGAAGCCCGTGTGCGCCGCGTTGCTGAAGCCCCCGACGAAGGGCTGTTGATACTGGGCCGGCAGCTGGCCCGAAGCGGCCACCGCCCGGTCGTGAAGCGCGAGTGCCAGTCGGTTCTGCAGAAACGCCCCGACCACCGCGCTCGCGAAAACACCGCCCAGCTCCTGGATCGTGTTGATGACGCCCGAGGCCACGCCGCCGAGGTGCGCCGGCAGGTCGCGGGTGGCGATGGTGAACACCGGGGTCCAGATGCAGCCCATGCCCAGGCCGCTAACGATGAGACCCGGAGTGAAATCCCATCGGCCCGAATCGGCCTGGGCCACCCAGTCGATGTAGCCGGTTCCGGCGGCCAGGGCGAGCAGGCCAGGGATCAGCAGGTACTTGCCGTTCACCTTCTGGACGAGGCCGCTGGCGATGCCTGAGGAGAAGAACATTGCCACTGGCTGAATCGCCAGCGTCAGGCCCGCATCGATGGCGCTCAACCCGAGCACCGACTGCATATAGATGGTGAGGGGAAGGTAGATGCCGAGGATCGCAAACCCCATGGCGGCCATGACCAGCGTCATCAGCGTGAAGTTGCGGTCCTTGAAGACTTGGAAAGGAAGGAGCGGCTCGCCGTGTTGCCGGCGCGCCTGGTGGTAAAGGAACACGCCGAGCAGGACGATGCCTGCGCCGATGATTTCGGGAATGGTGACGAACCCGGTGACGATTCCCCAGTCGTAGCGCTGTCCTTCGATCAAGCCGTAGATCACGCCGAGCAGACCGGCCGTCGCGAGCACGACCCCGGGTATGTCGAGCCGGTGCCGGCGTCCAGGTCGCAGGTCGGGGATCAGCAGCAGCGCGAGCGCAAATGTGATGACGCCGATCGGGATGTTCACGGTGAAGATGGAGCGCCAGCCAAAGTGGGTCACCAGGAATCCGCCGACCGTTGGCCCGGCGATTACGGCGAGGCCGGCGATGACCCCATAGATGGCGAACACGCCACCGCGCTTCTCCACGGGGAAGAGCGACATCATCAGGGGCAGCCCCTGCGGAGCAAGAACCGCCGCGCCGAGGCCCTGCAGCGCGCGCGACAGGATCAGCTGCGTCGGATCCTGGGCCAGCCCGCTGAAGGCGGACGCGGTGGTGAAGATCACGACGCCGATCGCAAACAGCTTGCGCGGGCCGTAGATGTCACCGAGCCTCGCCGATGTGATCAAGAGCACGGCGTAGAGCAGGCTGTAGGCGTTCAGGACCCACAGCACCTGGTCGAGGCTCGCGTGCAGACCGTCGAGGATTGACGGGATCGCGACGTTGACGATGGTCAGGTCGAGCAGCGTCATGAAGAGGCCGAGCACCAGCACGCCCAGCGCGGCCATCGGGTGGTGGCGGACGCTGGTCACTTCCCCTTCTCCTTCTTGAGGCGCACCTCAAGGCCGATTCCTTCCGTCGTGATCTCACATGTTCGGAAAGGGCTCCTGCTGGCAAGGCCGGCGAACTGCGCCGGCGCGTATGCGCGGCGCTTGAGCATCTCGAGCGTCGCCTTCGTCGTCAAAGTGCTGACCCACCCGAGGTCCATTCCGTCGACCTCGTGATCGATGTCGGCGTGGGTTGCCTCTCTGCTCATGTCCTGGATCACCGCCATCCCGCCGGTGCGCAGGACGCGATGCATCTCGGCGAGTGCGTTGCGAGGCAGCGCGAAGTTCTTGAAGGCCGCCTGGCAGACGACCAGGTCGAAGGACTCGGTTGGAAACGGCATTCGGGCCACGTCGCCCAGGCGGAAGTCGACGGTCACCCCCGCCCGGCGGGCGTTTTCGCTGGCGATGGCGACGAACGTACGGCTGACGTCGAGACCGGTCACTCGAAGCCCTCCTGGGCGGGCCATCTCGATCGCGAGGTATCCGGGACCGGGCGCAACTTCGAGCACCCGGGCGCCGCTCGGCAGGCCCGCCGTCAGCTGGAAGGCCTGGATCCTGTATGCCTCGAGCTGCCTGTCGGAACTCCGCAAGCGCGCGTACCACCTCGCAATGGGCCCTTCCATCTCGGGACCCCGGAACCGCCAGCGTCGCGTTTCAGTCATCTGCATCTCGACCCCCTTAGCTAACAGTGTTAGGCTGCTTTTCGCATAGAATATACCTAACGACGTTAGGATTGCAAGCGCCACTACGAAACTTAGAGGAGAATCACCCGGGTTGAGCCCTGAAGAAGAAAGACAGCGGAATCTGACGCGCGAGCGGCTGGTCGAGGCGGCGTTGGCGTTGATCAACGAGCACGGTCTGGACGGGCTGTCGATGCGCGCCCTGGCCGATCGCCTCGAGGTCAAGGCCGCCTCTCTCTACTGGCACGTGCGCGATCGGCGCGAGCTGCTCGAGCTGCTGGCCGAATCGATCCTCGACAGCGTGGCCCGGCCGCGTCGAGGCGCCGGCTGGAGGCAGGGCGTGCTCGCCATTGGACGAGCCCTCCAGAGGCGGGTCTCAGCTCAGAACGATGCCGGCCGCATCCTTCTCGAGGTCCCCGAATCCCTGACTCGCAGCGATACCTTCCGCGACCTGGTCGCAGAGCTGCACTCGGGTGGACTGCAGTCGGGCGAGGCGGCGGATGTGGCAATGATGGTGATGGCCCAGGTCATCGCGTCGCGTGCTCCGGCCGAGGTGCCAGTTGTCGAACGCGGTGGCGCCGTCGCTTCGATCGCCATCGACAGCGGGTCGCGTGGGGTCATCTTGCGGGCAGGTCCGCCGGAGATGCAGGCGTTGATCCGCGTCCCGCCCGATCAGAGCGGGGCCGCGCCGGCGATCGTGCGCGGCGAGCAGGTGGTCGTGCGCCGTCTGCGTGGTGTCGGTCGGGGAGAGATCGAGCTGAATCCGCGCCGGCCATGGAAGTTCAAGGTCCAGGCCCCCACGTGGAACACCGTCCTCGATGTGGGCGGTCTCGACGTGCGGGAGATCCACGTCGACAGCGGAGCGAGCAACCTCGAGTGTTTCCTACCGCGGCCGCAAGGGGTCGTGCCGATCCACATCTCCAGCGGCGTCGTCAACGTCTCGCTGCACCGCCCGCGCGCGAGTGCCGTGGTCGCAGTCGTCCACACCGGCGCGGTCAAGCTGAAGCTGGACGACTATTCGACCAAGGTCGCCATCTTCGATGTGCACTGGCAGAGCGAGGGCGCGCTGGAGGCCCGCGACCGCTTCGACCTCGACGTCAGCAGCGGCGTCGTGGACTTCAGGCTCGACACGTACACGCCGAAGCTCGAGGCGGTCGAGGTTGCGCCGCCCAGCCCCGAGCCGGCCGGCAAGCCGGCCTCAGCGCTCGAGATCCTGCTCGACGGGGTGGAGGCGCGCAGTCGCACCAGATAGCTGAATAATCGTTTATTCGATTATACTGCTGCCATGGCGCTCTTTGCGATCCCGCCCAAATCGCGCGACCTCGAAAGTCGACTGACCAAGCTGGACGAGCTGCGCCGCTACCTGGCGCGAAACCTCGGAGAGTCGGCCCAGCCATGGACCGGCGCGCTTCGCCGGCTCGCGGCGGCGGAGGCAACTGTGGGATCGACGTCGATCGAGGGTTACGGCACGAGCGTCGAGGCCGCGTTCGAAATCCTCGCGGGGGGACACCCAGCCCAAGCTTCAGAAGAGACGCAACGGATCATCGCCGCCTACGGGCAGGCGATGGACCGCGTCGGCGCCCTGGCCGAGGATCCGCTCTTTCGGTGGTCGCTGCAGGCGGTTCTCGAGCTCCATTTCCTGGTCTGTCATCCGCAGCCCGAGGCAAGGCCGGGACGGCTGCGGGAGGGGTCCGTGTTCGTGACCCGAGGCCCCGGCCGGGAACCCTACCGAGCTCCTGAGGCGGCCGCGGTCCCAGGGCTGGTCAACGAGCTGGCTGCGTGGCTGGAATCCGGCGACGTATCCCGCCATCCCGTCGTTCGTGCGGCGATGGCCCACCTCAACCTTGTCTCGATTCATCCATTTCGCGATGGCAATGGCCGGCTGGCGCGGGTCGTCCAGTCTCTCGTGCTCGCCAAGGAAGGGCTGCTGCGTCCCGAGTTCGTTTCCATCGAGCCTTATCTCGGACGTCACACACGCGAGTACTACGGGGTCCTCGAAGAGGTCCAGGGTGCGGCCTTCGATCCGAGCCGGGACGTATCCAGCTGGGTCGAGTTCTGCATCGATGCCCACGTGGCAGAGGCGACGGAGCGCGCGCAATGGGTCCGCGTCGCATATGCGCGACACGACTTCTGCACGAGACTGGCTGCCGATCACGGGTATCCGGACCGACTGGTCGCCGCGCTGGATCAAGCGCTGCTCGGTCTCCCCGTCACCAATGCGGACTATCGACGCGCCTCTGACATCGCGAGCCCTACCGCGGTGCAGGACCTGCAGCGTCTGCGGCGCGACGGTTGGCTCGACCAGCAGGGAGGCGGCAGGTCGGTGCGATACGTGGCCGCCGGCAAGCTGCAGAAGACGTGGGCCGACTCTGCCCCAGGCCGTGAAATCTGATAGACCGGGCGCCAAATCAGTCGTCGCCCTGGCCGAGGTGAGCTCGTCGACGACGTTCGTTTCTGCGCGTTCAATCCCAGGAATGCTGCGCGTCATGAGCCTACCTACGCGGCGCACAATGTTTGCGGCATGAGCGCAACCTTGAGGCGGCCCACGGCTCTCACTCGTGTATTGCAGGTGACGCTGCCTGCAAGCTTCGCGCTCCACCAGCTCGTGGTTAACATCCAGATCTGGAACTCGGTCTCCAGCCAGGACCGGCCGAGTTGGATACCGACCTTCGTTTTCTTTCTACTCATCAGCTGCTTACTTGCGTTTGGCAGCTTCAGGCGCTGGACGTGGATCTTCTGGGTGTTCCTGATACTCGTAGGTCTGGGGGCTGCCGGTGACGTCCTTGACTTCTTTGGTCGGGGCCCAAATGGGATTCTTTACACGAGCTCGATCGTGCTACTACGGCCAGTTCTCTTTGGGGCTTGTATCTACAGCCTCATTCGATATGGGCCATGGGCGCAGACGAAAGAGCCCTCGACATCGTCGACCGAACCTTTCCCCTCCGGCGGCCCTGACCAGTCGTTTCCCCGCATTACCCGCTGCTAATTGGCCTTAGCCCGCGATGCCTTACTAGCAGAAGCCCAGAGAGCTCTGCGAGAACCCTTCGCCAAGGAAGACTGACCGGGCCCCGTTAGCAGTCTGGCTGGAGCGGTGGCCGCCGATTCTTGAGGCGCCTTAACAACCAGGGTTCCGGTCGGCTCGATAGCTTCCTAACCTCGGCCTCAAAACGCCTGGAGGTTTCGCATGCCGTTTCTCGCCGCTGGACCTGACATCACTCCGATTACCGATCTCATCACGACGTGGATTCACATCGGCCAGGCGCTCGTGGGCTCGATCGGCGCGTTGGCATTTATTTTTGCCTTCATCTGGAAGATCACCGCCGTCGAAACCAAGTCCGCGCTGGCGGCCAAGCAGTGGATCCAGCGCATCGTCGTCGGCACGATCGGCGTCGAGGTGGCGAGCTCGCTGGTCGGAATTCTCACGAGCTCAGTCCCCACTCACTAGCCCGTGGACCTCTCGTTTCTCAAGGCGCTCTATGACGAGCTGGGCCGGATCGAAGGCTACCTGTACACGCTCGTCCACCCGAACCTCATCGTGGCCCACCTGCTCGAGGACAGCGTCGGCCTGCTGCTCAACATCTGGTTCAGGTTCATTCTCAGCACGACCAACCTGGAGACCGGCGGTGGGGACTTCATCCTCAACTCGACGATCCAGCGTTTCGAACCGAAGCTGCAGCTCGTCGCCGACGCGGCGATGGTGCTGGTCGTCCTCTGGGCGTCTTACCGAATCATGTGGGGCCACGGGGTCACCACGCAATACAGCGCGCGTGTCCTCCTCCCGCGGCTGTTCATGGCAGCGGTGCTCATCAATTTTGCGATGCCGCTGTTCCAGATGGCCGTCACGGCGAGCAACGCGATCTGCAACACAGTGCAGACGTTCAGCACGCACGACGACCTGGCGACCTTCGCCGCGAGCTACAACCACAACCCAAACGCGGGCACGTGGGAGATCATCACGACGGGCGCGCTCGCGGGCGGCTACGGGGTGCTGGCCGTCGCCTACCTGGTGCGCTACGCGGTGCTGGTGGTGCTCGCGATCACCGCACCCCTCGCCGGGCTCATGTTCATGCTGCCGGAGACCCAGCACCTCGCCAAGGCGTGGAGCACCCATTTCACGACCAACCTGTTCATGCAGCCCGCCCAGCTCTTCGTGCTGTCGGTCGGCCTTGCGCTCGAGCACGACGGCATCACGCCCATGCATCACCTGTTCGCGCTGGCCTCGCTGTTGATCGTCTTCAAGATCCCGGGCGCGATCGGCGGCGCCGAGAAGGCGGCCCACAAGCTCGAGTCGACCGTCTTCACCGCGTTCAAGCAGATCGGGCATGCCTTGGTGAAGGCGTGATGCGCGTGGTGGCGATCGCGGCGGGCGGTGTCGTGCTTTTCCTCGTCGCCGCGACCCAGGTGCCGAGCCATCTCAGGCTGCCGGTCTCCGCGGTCGTCGTCGGAGCTCGGATCACCCAGCCGTTTGGGTGCACCAGCCTCGTGCTCGAACCGTTCGATCCCTGGTGTCCGACGCGTCACATCCACACCGGGATCGACCTGGCGGCGCGGCTGGGGTCGGCCGTCTATTCCGCCACCTCGGGCATCGCGACCATCGGCCACGACCCGAACGGCGCGGGTGACTATGTCAAGGTCGCGCTCGACCCTCATGCCTGGGTCCTGTACGGCCACCTTTCGGCGTTTCGGGTGGGGTCGGGGGATCCCGTGTCGCCCGGACAGCTCATCGGACTCGTGGGCGCGACCGGACTGGCGACCGGCCCGCACGTTCACCTGCAGGTCGACGTCGACCGCGTTCCGGTGGACCCCGTTTCGTTCCTTGGTCCTTAACAGGCTGGGTTTGATCCGCGACTCGCCGCGCCTAGCCTGGATCTAATTTCACGGAGGTGATGCGATGTTCAACAAGGTCATCCTGGTCGGCAACCTGACGGCAGACCCTGAGGTAAAGGCGACGCCCAAGGGAACGTACGTCTGCAACATGCGCCTCGGCACGAACACCTACGCAGGCAAGGACGAGGCCGGCAACCGCAAGGAGCACTCCGAGTTCCACAACCTCGTGGCGTTCGGGCGCACCGCCGAGTTCGCCGGCCAGTACCTGCACAAGGGCCGCGCCGTCTGCATCGAGGGCCGACTGCAGACCAGATCATGGGAAGACGCCTCCGGCCAGAAGCGCTACAAGACCGAGGTGGTCGTCGACGAGCTCAAGCCGGTCAACGGCGGCGCCAAGCCCCAGGAGGCGGCGGCCTAGACGAACAGGCCGGGTCCTCGGGCGTAATCTTGTAATCGTCATGCCCGAGGACGTCCGTGCCTGGTTTGCCACCCGGGTCCCGAAGGACTGGTTTGGGGCACCACCCGAAGTCACCGCGGACGGCGACGAGATCCTGGTCGTGGGCACCCTGCCCGACGTCGAGCTCGCGGGGGGCACTTCGAGCGACGGCCGGACCGCCGCCCGGGCCGCCCGCATCGAGCGCTTCCGGGAAGAGACGCGGGAGGACCGCATCCGGATCGCGCGCGACGCCGAGCGCCACTTCCGCCGCAAGGTGGCCTGGGGAGCCCGTTGCGGCGACGTCTTCAAGATCTTCACCACGCTCAGCGTTCCGGTGATGACCCGCCTGCGCATGAACGAGCGGAACATCCTCGACACGCTCGTCGCGGGTGGCGTCGCACGCAGCCGGAGCGAGGCGCTGGCGTGGTGCGTCCGCCTGGTCGGGATGCACCAGGCCGACTGGATCAAGGGCCTCCGCGACGCGCTCGTCAAGGTGGACGAGGTCCGCGGCAAAGGACCGCTGAACTAGTCAGAACCGACCTCGGATTCGGTTAGTCCCGTTGATACTGTGGCCACTTTGATTGCAGAAGGCGAGCGCAGGCACGTCGTCATCATGGGCGCCGGCCCGGCGGGCCTCACCGCCGCCTACGAGCTGCTCAAGCGCGACGTACCGATCACGGTGCTCGAGAAGGACTCGAAGCAGGTTGGCGGGCTGGCCAGGACAGTCGAGCACAACGGTTATCGCTTCGACATCGGCGGCCACCGGTTCTTCTCCAAGAACGAAGAGGTCGAGGCGCTGTGGACCGAGATCCTCGGCCCCGAGATGCTCAACCGCGGCCGGCTCTCGCGGATCTACTACCGCGGCCGCTTCTTCGCCTATCCGATCCAGGCCGTCAATGCGTTGTGGAATCTCGGCCCCATCGAGGCCGTGCTCTGCCTGGCCAGCTACACCCGGGCGCGCATGCGGCCGATCAACCACCCGAAGACGCTCGAGGAGTGGGTGCGTAACCAGTTCGGCTGGAGGCTCTTCAACATCTTCTTCAAGACCTATACCGAGAAGGTGTGGGGGATAAGCACCAAAGAGCTGTCCGCGGATTGGGCCGCGCAGCGGATCAAGAGCCTTGACCTATGGGTCGTGATCAAGAGCGCGCTCCTGCCCCGGCGCAAGCCCCGCAAGCGCGGCGAGATCGTGACCACCCTGATCGACAAGTTTCGCTATCCGCGCCTGGGTCCCGGCCAGGTCTGGGAGCGGGTCGCGGAGATCACCGCATCGCAGGGACACCCGGTGGTGCTCGGGCAAGCGGTGGCGGCCGTCCGACACCAAGAGGGTTCCGTGACCGCGGTGGTCACGACCGATTCCGCTGGCGGCACCCACACCTACACCGGCACCCATTTCGTATCGAGCATTCCCATCCGCGAGCTGGTCGCCAAGCTCGACCCGCCTGCGCCGGAAAAGGTGCGCAATGCGGCGAACAGGTTGGGCTACCGAGACTTCATCAGCATCGCGTTGATGATCGACCGGGCGGACGTCTTTCCCGACAACTGGATCTACATCCACGATCCGGGCGTGCGGGTCGGCCGGATCCAGAACTTCAAGAACTGGAGCCCGGACATGGTGCCGGACCCGGCCAAGACGTGCCTGGGCCTGGAGTATTTCTGCTTCGAAGGCGACGGCATGTGGACGATGCAGGACAAGGAGCTGATCGAGCTCGCCAAGCAAGAGCTCGGACAGCTGGGGATATGCGCACCGGCCGATGCGTTCGACGGAGTTGTGGTGCGGCAGCAGAAGGCGTACCCCGTGTACGACGACAACTACCAGGCCAACGTCGCGGTCGTGCGCGAATACATCGCCGCCGCGCTACCCAATCTTCACCTGGCAGGCCGCAACGGAATGCACAAGTACAACAACCAGGACCACTCGATGATGACCGCGCTGCTCGTGGCGCGGCAGATTGCGAGCGGCTCACTGCTCGATCCCTGGAAGGTCAACGCGGACGCCGTGTACCACGAAGACATCCGGGTCGGCGAGCGCGATCTCGCCGGCCGTCAGGTTCCGGAGCGCGTGCGGGCTTAGGTAGCGGCCTTCGGGCGGGCGAAGTTGGCGCCGACGAAGCTTGCCACCGCCAGCACCGCGAACAAGATCGCGTGCTTGTAATGGGGCCCCGATGCGGACGAGGTGGCTATCTGCAGCACCCCGACCGCATACAGAGCGGCGATGACAATGAAAACGACTCCGATCACCCCCAACGCGGCAGCCAGCGAGCTGGACCTCGTCACGGCTTGAAATGTAGCAAAGCGAGGCTGGCCAGCCCCGCGGCGATGCAATACCACCCGTAGGGATCAAGGCGTCCGGAGCGGAAGTAGCGCAAGAGAAACCGGGCGCTTGCGTAGGCGGCGATGCCCGCGAGCACGGCCGCCGCGAGGTACTCGCCCACCGGAACACCGCTCTGGAACAGCCCCGGGACCTCGACGAGGCCAGCGCCGAGGATCACCGGGGTGGCCAGAAGAAAGGAGAACCGCGCCGCTTCTTCGTGGCGCAGCCCGGCCAGCAGGCCGCCACCGATCGTGACGCCCGAGCGCGAGATGCCGGGAAGGAACGCCAATGCCTGGCAGGCTCCGACGATCGCCGCGGCGACAAAGCTGATGCGCTCGGCGCTCCCGAAGTGGGCTTCCTGCTCACGGCGCGACTCTCCGGCGAGCGCGGCGCGGCGCTCCGCGCGACGGCGGATCGTCTCGAAACCGAGCATGAGGATGCCGTTGACGACCAAAAAGCCGGCGGCCAGGTAAGGGCTCGCGAACAGCGACTTGATGCGGCTCTCCAGGAACACTCCCAGGATCGCCGCCGGGATGGTCCCGACGAGCAAGAGCATGGCGAGGCGTTCGGTGTCGGTCTTCATCTGCCCGCGGATGGCGGCGGTGATGAAGCCACGGACGATGGCCACCCACTGGGCGCGATAGAGCACCAGAAGGGCCGTGGCGGTGCCCAGGTGAAGGAGCACCAGGAAGGGGACGAAAGAGGGGTCTGACTGTTTGAAGCTCCAGTGAAGGAGGCTGGGCACGATGACCGCGTGACCGAGAGATGAGACGGGGAAGAGCTCGCTGGCGCCCTGCAACAGGCCCATGAACAATGCCTGCCACAGGTTCACTCGCTAGATTTTCACCCAATGGATCGAGTCGCCGTGTTCAACCCCGCGGTGCGTACCCTCGACGAATCGGTGGCGCGCGCCGTGGCGGCGGAGCGGCTGGGCTTCGAGTCGGTGTGGAGCACGCAGATGCCCGACGCGCGCGACGCCGCTCTCGTCCTTGCCGCGTACGCGAATCACACGAAGCGCATCAAGCTCGGCACGGGCGTCCTGCCGATCTACACACGCCACCCGACCGCGATGGCGCAGATGGCCGCCACACTCGACGAGCTGTCAGGCGGCCGCTTCGTCCTGGGCGTGGGCATCAGCCACAAGGTCACGGTCGAAGGGATGTGGGGCTTACGCCTCGAAAGTCCGGTCGAGGCGATGCGCGAGTACCTCACCATCGTCAGGACGGTCTTGCGAGACGGCGGCTGCGCCTTCGAGGGTCGCCATTTCACCGCGCGAATGGCTTATTCGGCGCCGCGGCGGGCGGACCTGCCGATCGTGATTTCGGCGCTGAACCCGCGCATGCTCGAGCTCGCCGGCGAGCTGGCGGACGGCATCGTCCTTTATATGTGCAGCCCGGCTTACGTCCGCGACCACATCGTCCCCGCCGTTCGCGCGGGTCGCCAGAAGACCGGCAGGGACCTCGAGGGATTCGACATCGTGGCCGCGGTCCCTGTTTCTCTGACCTCCGACCGCGCCGCCGCGCACGATGTTTTCCGCAAGACGGTCGCGCGTTACGCGGCGCTTCCGTACTACCGAAAGATGATGGACGCGAGCGGGCTGCAAGAAGAGCTCGAGCAGGACCGTGTCGACGAGCGCGTGCTCGACGAGCTGGCCGGCATCGGCGACGAGGGCCGGGTGCGGGACGCGGTTGCCCGCTACCGCGAGGCGGGTGTCACGCTGCCCGCGGTCGGGCCTTTCGGCGGACACGGAGGTGCGAAGGGGTTCGAAGCGACGCTGGAGGCGGTCGCCTCGGCCTAGCGAAGGTTGGCGGTCGCGTCGTCGAGCAGCCTTCGCGACTCGGCGAACTCACGATGCACAGCCGCGTCCTCAGCCCTCTCGAGCAACCGCGCCACGTGCTTCCAGCGCTCGCCATCCCGTTCCTGGAGCCCAGCGCGCACCTGCCCTATGGTCTGCGTCGCAAAGAGCAGGCCGCCTCCGGGATTGTCGAGGATGGAGCGCGCGATGTTCAGCTGCTCGCGCGCCCAGGCGAGGATCTCCTCGCCCGGGTGGGTGTCGAGCTCTTTGGGCCGGAGGATCTCCATGCGTGCTTATTGTCCGGCAAGCGCGCGCAGCGACTCGCCGGCGAGCCGGTACACGGTCCATTCGGAATTGGGCTTCGCGCCCAGGCGCTCGTAGAAGCGGATGGCGTCCTTGTTCCAGTTCAGCACGGCCCACTCGAGCCGGCCACAATCGCGCTCCACGGCGATCTTCGCGAGCCGTTCGAGCAGCAAACGGCCGACGCCGCGACCCCTTGCTTCGGGCTTGACGAACAGGTCCTCGAGATAGATCCCCGGCTGGGCGAGAAACGTCGAGAAGCTATGGAAGAACAGGGCGAAGCCGACCGGCTCGCCATCGTCCTCGGCGATCAAGGTCTCGGCGTAGGGGCGTCTGCCGAAAAGCGCCTTGGCGATTTTCTCCTCGTCGGCCCTCAGTTCGTGCTCCAGCTTTTCGTAGCGCGCCAGCTCGCCTATCAGCTGCGTGATCAGAGCCGCGTCGCGCAGCGCGCCGAACCTGATATCGATCGTCACTTCGGTCGGTCGCGCAGGCGAAAGACAAACCGCATCGCGCCGTGAGTGTCTGAAAAGCTCGCGATCTTGTTGTCGACGAGGCCGGCCGCGAGCCCGGCGTCGATGAGATCCGTGTCCCTCAGGGGGCTGCGCCCCCCTTTCGGGCGCACCACCCAGATCGCACCGTTGGGCTCGATCCACGACTTGACCTGTACGAGGCGATCAAGGTCGCGCCTTTCGTTGGCGCCCATGAAGACGAGGTCGCATGGACCCTTCGGCTTGCCGACGACGATATCGGAGGTTCGCTCGCGCAGCAGCTTCACGAACGAGGCGTCGCCCATGTGGACAAGCGCGACCTTGGCGCCCGGCTTGACGCCGAGCTTGTCAAGGAGTGGTTTGGTCGTTTCCGCCACGGACGGCTCCAAACACAATGACCCCCAGCAGCCAGCCGGCGTAGGCGCCCGCGATGGCGAGCGCGATGACCGGGATCGGGTTGCCGACACGACTCGACAGCAACCCGCCAAGGCCAACCATCGCGGCGAACACCACCGCGCCGGCGATTCCGCCGGCCACCGCACCCACGAGCGCCGCGGTGGGATTGGTGGGTTTCAGGGGCTGTTAGACCTCGATCACCTGGAGGTCTTTGACCGCGCCCGTAACCGTCCCCGAGTACACGTGATTGAAGTAAAAACGCGTGTCGGGGTGTCGCTTCCTCAACTTGGTAGCGGCGTCCCAGCTCATGTGGCTGAACACATCGCCCGGGCCCGTCGCTTCGACGATGGCCACGTCTGCGCCCTGGACCAGCTTGTCGAGCGGCGCGGTCGACTCCGTGTCGCCCGAATAAGCCACGACCTTGCCGTTGACGTGGATCCGGTAACCGGTGCTGCCCATGGTCCCGTGATCCAGCTTGACCGTCTCGTACCTGACCCCGGCCACCGTGCCGGACGACTTCGCGGTGACGTACTTCACCTTGAACTGCGGCCGCATCACCCGGTTCCAGTCCGGGCCCCAGCTGACCTCCCACAACTTCTCGAGGTATTCCTCCACCCCGGCCGGTCCGATGAACGTGATCGGCCGCCGGTCGACGAAGACGCGATGCAGGACAAAGGGTGGCAGGCCAAGCGTGTGGTCGCCATGAAAGTGCGTCAGAAAGACAGCTTCGATGCCGCCAGGATCAACGCCGAGCCGGTGCATGTGGGGAAGCAGCGGCGCGCCCCCATCCAGAAGCACGCGGCCGTCGACCACCACAGCCCCGTTGTAGCGGTCGAGCGAGAACGCCGCACCGCTGCCGAGGAACGCGAGCTTTACGCGATGGTTACTGCGGGGTTGAGGTACACGTCCTGGATTGCGTGTAGTAATTCGATGCCCTCCTTCATCGGGCGCTGGAACGACTTACGGCCGCTGATCAGACCCATCCCGCCCGCGCGCTTGTTGATCACGGCGGTGCGGACAGCCTCTTTCAGGTCTGTCGCGCCTTTGCTCTCACCCCCGGAGTTGATGAGACCTGCCCGTCCCATGTAGTTGTTGATGACCTGGTAACGGCAGAGGTCGATCGGATGGTCGCTTGACAGCTTTTCGTAGACGGCCGGTGAGGTGACCCCAAACTGGATGACTTCAAAACCGCGATTGGTGGTCGGCAGCTTCTGCTTGATGATGTCGGCCTCGATCGTCACGCCCAGGTGGTTGGCCTGGGCCGTCAGGTCGGCCGCCGTCTCGTAGTTGACCCCGTCCTTCTTGAAGGCCGGGTTGCGAACGTAACACCACAGCACCGTGGCCATCCCCAGCTGATGGGCCTCATGGAAGGCAACGGCGACCTCCTGCAGCTGCCGGTCCGACTCGGCCGAGCCGAAATAGACCGTGGCGCCCACCGCCACCGCGCCCATCTCCCAGGCCTCTTTGACCGTCCCGAAGAGGATCTGGTCGTAGTGATTGGGGTAGGTCAGCAGCTCGTTATGGTTGAGCTTGCAGATGAACGGAATCCGGTGCGCGTAGCGCCGGGCGACCGAGCCGAGGACGCCAAACGTCGAGGCGACCGCGTTGCAGCCGCCCTCGATCGCCAGCTCGACGATCTTGGCCCCGTCGAAGTAGATCGGGTTGGGCGCGAACGAGGCGCCTGCCGTGTGCTCGATGCCCTGGTCGACGGGCAGGATCGAGACGTAGCCGGTGCCGGCCAGCCGGCCGTGATCGAGCAGCGATTCGAAGCTGCGGAGGACCCGCGTCGGGCGGTCGCTGTCCTTCCAGATGCGTTCGACGAAGTCAGGCCCCGGCAGGTGAAGCTGCTCCTTGGGGACCGTCTGGCACTTATGCTCGAGCAGGTCCTGGGCGTCACCCCCCAACACCTCTTCGATCTTCTCTACCGACGCCTTGGTAACTGTTGCCATCATTGCCTCTTACACATTTAATTAGCGTGTCCCGCAGGTTCGCGAATGGCCATCCGTCACTCTATAGTGCGCCGATATGACGCAGCGAGCGAGTGACCTGCTGGCTGAGGTTGCGGACCGCCTTTCGGCGGACGCCACCCAGAGCGGCATGGTCGCGGCTGAGGCAATCACCGCGATCGAGCCCGAGGTGCTCAAGGGTTACGCGGACGGTTCTGGCGAGGAGCTGGTCACGATGTCGACCAACTTCCTGCGGGCGCTGTTCCGGTCGCTCCGGCCAGACTCGAATCTGCCCTGGCCCGAGTACTACACGCAAGCACGCGAGTACGCGCGCCGCTACGCCGAGAAAGGGGTCCCCCTCGAGTCGCTGATCGAGGGCCTCGCCGTGTTCCGGCGAACCGTCGCCGCGCGGGTTAACGAGGAGGTCGGCGAGAGCCCGTACGCGGACGAGGTGCTGCTGCTGGCACAGAGCCGGCTGGGCGACGTGGTGGAGCACATGAACTCGAGCTTCATCCGAGGCTACCTCGACTACACGGAGAGCAAGCACCGCGCGCGCCAGAGCGAGCTGCACGGCCTCTATCACATCGCAAGCGCGCTCGGCCGCTCGCTCGACGTCAACGAGATCGCCGAGGTCGGGCTGCGCGAGACCCTGAAGGTGCTCGGCCTGCAGGCGGGCGCGGTCTGGGTGCGCGAAGGTGCTCGCCTCAAGCTCGCGAAGACGATCGGCATGCAGCAGGGCGAGGAGGAGGAGTTCTCGGAAACCGGCCGCTCGGCGATGAGCCGGGTCGTGGAGATCTCTTCCGGACCGGCGGAGTCTCGCGTCGACCGGATCACGGGCGAGTGGAACGCGATCCGCGCCGAGCTCCGCACGAAGGGCGTGCTTCTCGGCGCGATGACCGTGGCGACGCGTTTGCCACGGACCTTCGAGCCCAGCGACCTGGAGTTCGTCGCCGCGGTCGCCGACCAGATCGCGGTCGCCCTCGACCGGGCGCGCCAGCACACGAAGGAAGCGCGCACCGACTACCTCACCGGCCTGGCCAACCGGCCGGAGTTCGAGCGCGCGATCGACCGCGCCGTGGCATCAGCCGACCGGCACAAGCGACGCCTCGCCCTGATGATGATCGACCTCGACAACCTGAAAGACATCAACGACACCTACGGGCACCACGTTGGCGATGAGGCCATCCGGGTGCTCGCCGCCGAGCTCCAGCGGGCTGTCCGCGCGACCGACACTTCAGGCCGATTGGGCGGCGACGAGTTCGGGGTCGCCATGCCTGACGCCGACGAGCGCGACGCGCGCGAGGTCGGAATCCGAGTGCGCGAGGCCCTCGAGCACCTGAATCGCACCGCGAAGCTGCCGGTGCCGGTGGAGTTCAGCATCGGCATCACCGCGTGGCGGCAGGGACTTGACTGGCAGGCGATGTACCAGGCCGCGGACAAGGCTCTCTACGTCGACAAACGGCGGCGCCATGCGGCTCGGAAGCGGCTGCCGACGCGGGAGCCGGAGCCCAGGCCGGAGCCAAAGCCGGACCCGGACCACGTCCCCCAACGGTAGGGTCCTAGACGCGTCGTTCTTCGAGCGAGACACGCGCGAGGTCGCGCGCGATCTCCTCGACAAGGTCCTGGTTCGCGAGCTCGACGGCAGCCGCCTGTGGGGACGCCTGGTCGAGGTGGAGGCGTACCTGGGTCCTGACGACCTGGCCGCACACTCGAAAGGCGGGCGGCGAACGGCGCGCACGGAAGTGATGTTCGGCATGCCGGGCCACGCCTACGTCTATTTCACCTATGGCATGCATTGGTGCCTCAACTTCGTCACCCGCGAATCGGGTGTCCCGCAGGCGGTGCTGGTGCGTGCGTTGGAGCCGGGTCCTGGCGTTGGGAGGTGCGGCGGGCCGGGCCTCGTGACGCGCGCGCTCAGCATCGACCGCGCCCTGAATGGCGTTCCGCTCCTCCCGCCCGACCTCTACGTCGTCGACGACGGCGCGCCCAAACGCCGCGTTTACGTCACGCCGCGTGTCGGCGTCCAGGGTACGGGCCGCTGGGAGAAGCGCCTGTTGCGTTACGTGGTCGACTCGCCGGCCTTGTCGCGCCCGCTACCGGCCCGTTGGCGGGTCAAGCGCCCATCTCCCTGACCCACTCCCCTCGAGGGGAGAGGGGAGCTATGGCCAGTCTGGTGGGAACGGGTCCGAGCGGCCCAGCTTTTCCCAGTCGGCGCGGATCGGCGCGAAGGCGTCCACGGCCGTGCACCCTTCCGGTCCGGCGACCGCGTCGTGCGGGATGTTGCTCGGGATGGTGTAGGTGTCGCCTGCGCGTATCTCGCGCTTCTCGCCCCCGATGGTGAAGGTCATCGAGCCCCGGAGGATGAACCCCAGCTGCTCGTTCTCATGGTGATGCTCCGGCACCGAGCTTCCGGGCTCGAGGTCGACGACCGCGAGCGTCATGCGCTGGCCGCTGATCACGCGTGCGTGGACACCGTCACGCAATTGATGGGGCCGCAGGCCCGCGAGCGGCTCGAACGTTGGCTTACTCAACGACGCGGTCGATGATGGTCGCGGTGCCGAGCCCGCCGCCACAGCACATCGTCTCCAGCCCGTACCGCAGGTCGCGTCGCTCGAGCTCGTAGAGGAGGCGGTTCATCAGGATCGCTCCCGACGCGCCGAGTGGATGCCCGAGGGCGATCGCTCCGCCGTTGACGTTGGTCTTCTCGAGATCGGCGCCGGTCTCCTTCTGCCACGCAAGGACCACAGAAGCGAATGCCTCGTTCACCTCGAAGAGATCGATGCTCTTCAGGTCCAGGCCTGCTCGCTTCAATACCGCGGCTGTGCCGGGGATCGGTCCCTCGAGCATGAGCACCGGGTCTGTGCCGACCACGGCTTGCGCCCGGATGCGCGCCCGCGGCCTGATGCCGAGCTCCTTGGCCTTCTCGAGCGACATCAGCAACACCGCGGCGGCGCCGTCCGAGATCTGGCTCGCGTTGCCCGCGGTGATCGTGTGCTCGGGGTTGAACGCGGGCTGCAGCGCGGCGGTCGACTCATAGCTGGCGTTGGCGCGGATACCCTCATCGCGGCTGAAGATCTCGTGCTGACCGTTCGAGATGTCGACCGGCAGGAGCTGCGATTTGAAATAGCCTTTCTCCGTCGCGTTGTGCGCGCGATGATGGCTCTCCACGCTGAACTCGTCCATCGCCTTGCGCGAGATGCCGTACTTCCGTGCCATCAGTTCCGCTGAGATTCCCTGCGGCACAAGGTCGTAAAGCTCCATGAGCTCGGGTGGAAACGGCACGCCCGGTGATACCGCGTTTGCTCCCATGGGCACGCGGGTCATCGACTCCACTCCGCCGGCGATCGTGATATCGCAAACGCCGGACTGGATGAGGTTCGCCGCGAAGTGCAAGGCCTGCTGGCTCGAGCCGCACTGGCGGTCGACCGTGGTTGCGGGAGTTGTCACCGGGAAGCCCGCGGTCAACCATGCGTTGCGTCCGATGTTGAGACTCTGCTCGCCGACCTGCGTCACACAGCCGAAGACCACGTCCTCGACCTGCTCGGGTTTGATGCCCGCACGATTCACGATCTCTTTGAGGACGAGGGCGCCGAGCACGACGGGGTGCACGTCCTTGAGCTTTCCGTTGCGACGACCGATCGGTGTCCTGACGGCCTCCGCGATCACAACTTCGCGCATTCAGAGATCCTCCAATAACGAGTCCGTCGATGCCATGTCAAGCCACCAACATTTGCCTGGCGATATGATTTTTTTCTTTATTGACGCGCCTTTAGGCTCCTGTTAACTTTCGCGACGCCCCAAGCGGCTGAGTACGGTAAACCTGAGGATACCGAACGTCGAGTAGGTGGAAGGTCCGGAGCAATCCGGGATGGAAACCGAAAAACGCATAGGGGACTTCAGGGTAAACAGCTCCACACGGGGTTCCTAACTCAAATCTCCCGCTTTTGGCGCTCTGGCGCAGGCTTTGTCCACAGCTTCTGCGTCGAACTTCGCGCCCCTGTCGCGCAGCTTCCTGACACCCTCCGCCAGCCTCTCCACGGGCGCCGGATCCTCATAGCGAAGCCAGCGGTAGGCGGCGGGGCGAGACCAGGCCTTGCCCTGGCGCCGGTACAGGCCGCGATGGGCGGTGACCACGATCTCTTCCACTTCCCTTAACAGGCCGGTCTCGACCAGCGAGGGAAAATTCTCCTCCGACATCCACGCGAGAAGCCGCGAGAGCCTGGCACCTGGGCTGCCTTTCAGCTTGCCGGGTAGAGGGGAGGGGGCGACGGCATGTCGAGCACGCTCGGCCGGAGCGTGCAGATGAGGGGTAGATTGCGGTAAAGCTCGCGGTAGTCGAGCCCGTAACCGACGACGTAGTCATTGGGGATCTGGAATCCGACATAGCGAATCGGGACCTTCACCAGGCGGCGCAGCGGGCGGTCGAGAAGCGTGACGACCTCGAGCGAGGCCGGCTGTCGCCGCCGCAGCTCGGACAGCACATAGTCGATGGTGAGGCCGGTGTTGATGATGTCCTCGACGAGCAGGACGTGCCTGCCCTCGATGGGATAGTCGACGTCGCGCGCGATGCGCACGCGCGCGTGAGGCTGAGCGATGGCGAAGCGCTGCAGGTCGAGATAGTCGATCACGAACGGGACCTTGACCTGCCTCGCCAGGTCAGCGAGGAAGAATGTGATCCCTTTCAGCACCCCGACCAACACGATCGACTGGCCGCGGTAGTCGCGCGAGATCTTGCGGCCGAGCGCGCGGATTCGCGTCTCGAGCTCGAGGGGCGAGATGAGTATTTGGCCGACGTCTTCCTTGCGCAGGTGCTGCACCTCGAGTGCGCCGTAGCCTGCCTTGGCCAACAGCTGCTGGTAGTCCTTGCGATAGAGCAGCCGGACGTTGATCTCCGGGTACAGCTCGCGCAGCATTCGCAGCTTGCGGTTCTTCGGCGTGACGAGCGACTGCTTCATGGTCGTCAGCTCGATGTACAGGTCGTGCTCTGGGAGATAGAAATCGGGCGTGAACATCTCGCTCACCCGTGTGCCTTCCCATCCGATTGGAAAGGAGACTGGCTCATACAGCCAGCGGATGCGGTAGTAATCGAGAAAGCGCGCGAACTCCTGCTCGGAAGGATGGGCGAACTCGACGCGCGAGTGAGCGGGGCCGGTGCGTCTGACCAGGCGAGATCTCTGCCTGACCGGGCGGCGCCACTTTTGCGGGATCGGGGAGTGGACGGACGACGCCAAAGGGTTCGGGCTGATTGTAACCTCCGGTATGGACGGGTTCTGAGTGAGCACACCGGCGCAGCGGATGGTGACCGAGCAGCTGCGACCGCACGGCGTGACCGACGAGCGGGTGCTCGAGGCGATGGCATCGGTGCCGCGCGAAGAGTTCCTCGCGCCAAGAATGCGGCGTCACGCCTACGAGGACCGCGCGCTCGCGATCGAATGCGGCCAGACGATCTCGCAGCCTCTGGTCGTCGCCTTGATGGCCCAAGCCGCCTCGCCGCAACCTGATGACCTCACGCTCGAGGTCGGGACCGGCTCGGGCTACGCGGCAGCGGTCCTGAGCCGGCTTTGCCGCAAGGTGATCAGCATCGAGCGTGAGCCCGCGCTCGCGGAGCACGCATCAGCGACGTTGCGGCGACTCGGGTTCGACAACGTCGAGGTTGCGGTCGGCGACGGAAGCAAAGGCTGGCCGGCCGAGGCGCCCTACCAGGTGATCCTCGTCGCGGCCGCGGCCAAGGGTGTGCCGCCCGCGCTGCTCGAGCAGCTGGCCGACGGCGGACGCCTCGTCATCCCCGTCGCCCTGGGCGAGGGGGAGCCCCAGGACCTTCGCGTATACACGCGTCACGGCGAAGACGTGACCTATCGCTCGATGTTTCCCGTCCTGTTCGTGCCGCTCCGACCGGATTAGGACTCCGTGATGCCGACGGGCCCCGCTAGGGACTGGGCGATGGGGTCGGGCTCGGCGATGGGGTCGGGCTCGGCGACGCGGTCACCTTGCCGGTCAAAGTCTCGAGCTGCTGCAGGATCTGGCCGACCTTTGCCATCTCGGTCGAGAAGGTGGTGAGGTCGCCGCGTTTGAGCGCGTCATAGGCGGCCTTGTAGTGCTGATTGGCCTGGTTCACCAGGTCCGTGATCTGCGCCACGACCGCCGGCGTGACGCTGGGTGGGGGCTGAGTCGCCGGGGGGCCGGTGCCGGTCCCCACGAGCTGCTGGATCGCCCCATCGAGCGTGGTCGCATAGGCGACGCTCGCCTGGTCCGCCAGGATCACGCGCTTCAGCTCGGGCAGGCTCGAGGCCGTCTTGGCCCGCAGATAGATCGGCTCGAAATAGAGGAAGGAGTTGCCGATCGGCACCACAAGCAGGTTGCCCTGCTGCACGCTCGAGCCCGCCTGGTCGAAAAGGGTGAAGTCGGCGGAGATGGTGGTGTTGGCGTTGATCCGGCTCGCAACCTGCTGCGGCCCGAAGATTGTCTTGTCCTTGGGCAGCACGTAGGAGACGTACTGGCCGTAAACCGACCCGTCGTTCCGCGCCGCCAGCCAGGAGACGAGGTTGTTCTTGCCGAGGGGCGTGAACGGCATGATCAACAGGAACTCCGGGTTCTGCTCGCCGGGGAGCCGGAACAACACGTAGTAAGGGGCGAGCGCGATCTGCTGCCCGCCAGGTCCGGTTTGAGCGGTCGGGATAGCCCACACGTCTTCCCTCGCGAACAGAACCTTCGCCCCCGCGGGATCCGCGTTGACGTGATAGGTCGAGTACATCAGCACCTGCGCCCGGAAGAGGTCCTCAGGGACGCGCAGGTGGGCGCGAATCCCTGAAGGCATTTGATCGATCGGCTTGAATAGCGTGGGGAATGTCGCCTCGTAGGCCCTGATGAGCGGGTCCTTGGTGTCGATCACGTAAAAGTCGGCCGTCCCTTCGTAGGCGTCGATGACGACCTTGACCGAGTTACGGATGTAGTTGATGTCGTTGTCGCCGTAGCCAATCGACTGTGAGTACGGATACGTCGACGCCGTTGTGTAGGCGTCGAGGATCCAGTACAGCCGGCCGTCGACGACCACCAGGTAAGGGTCGCCGTCAAACGTCAGGAACGGCGCCAGCTCGGTGGCGCGGTCCTTGATGCTGCGCCGGTAGAGCATCAGGCTCTTGTCCGTCACCTGTTGGGACACCAGCAGGCTGAAGTCGCCGAGCTTCAGCGACCACAACGCTCGGTTAGCGCCGTTCATGGGCACGCCATGGGTTCCGCTGTAGTTGGTGAAGACGTCCTGGCTGCCCTGCGGGTAGTCGAACTCTTTGACGCTCGATGGCGCCACGTCGTAGTCCTGGGTGGTGGGAACCTCTCCGAAGTAGATCGCCGGCTGCGAGATCTTGAGCGGTCCGGCCGGCGGCAGGTCGCCGACGAACGATGCCGGCAGGCCCTCGCCGACGACCTCGTTGACGGGGCTCGCCGCGGCGCCGTAGCCGTGCGTGTACTGCAGGTGCTCGTTGGTCCAGTTCTTCGCCGCCGGCGAGAGGGCCGAGGTGTCGATCTCCCGCGCGCTGATCTCCAGCTGCCGGTACTGCCCGTTGATCGTGTAGCGGTCGATGTCGATGTCGTTGAAGGTGTAGTAGGTGCGGATCGTCTGCTGCTGCTCGTAGGTCTCTTTTAGCTGGGTGTAGTCCCAGAGCCGCAGGTTATTGATCGTCGCCTGATCGCTCTGGACATCCTGCGCGGTCAGCGGCTGGTCGCCGCTGAACGTGCTCGACTTGACCGTGGACAGCCCGTAGGCCGCCTGCGTGCCCGCGATCTCGCGCTGGATGTAGGGGAGCTCGTAGGACTGCGCGTTCGGCGTGACAGAGATGTTCTGCACGAGGGCGGGGTAGATCTGGCCCGCGATCGCGAGCAAGATCCAGGCGGCCGCGGCCGCGAGCGGGAGCCAGAGCCGCTGCAGCCAGACGTTGGCGAGCAGCGCTCCCGCCAAAACAATCCCGGTGCCCGCCTGGAACGTGTACAGCGGGAGGCGGGCGTTGATGTCGGTGTAGGCAGCGCCCCAGACGACGCTGCTGTTGTGGGCGGACAGCAGGTCATACCGGCCGAGCCACGCGCCGGCCGACAGCGTGACGGCGAACGCGGCGATCAGGACAGACACGTGGGCGATCGAACGCGGCGTGGGGCGAAAGTCGAAGCTGTCGCCCCGCCACGAGTACAGGGCCCCGATCAGGAGGATGGCCAGGAAGTCGAGACCCAGCGACCAGTTGGCCGCCGCGTGCAGGAAGGGGAGCGTCAACAGATAAAAGGAGATGTCCTGCCCGAGGACCGGATCGACGGTACCCGTTGGCGTGGCGTGGAGGAACAGGGCCAGGGACTGCCACTGCGTGTAAGCGCCGCCAGAAAGGATCAGCGCGATCACCGCGGCGATGCCGAGGCTGACCCATCCGGCCGTCGTCCGCAGCGCGGAGCGGCGGATGCCCACCGCGCGGAGCGCGCCACCGGAGCGGACCCTCAGCGCGATCACCACGTTGATCGCGAGCCAGACGAACGCCAGAGCGAAGCTGCCGATCGTGACCGCCGCCTGCAGGCCGACGCGGGTCGTGTAAACGTCGCGGTAGCCGAGGGAGTCGTACCACTGCAGCTCGGTGATGAACGAGACGATCGGGCTCGCGGCGATGAAGATGAGGACCGCGAGGGCGAAGAAGGCGACGCCGCCCCAGAATCGGCGCGGCACTTGCGGCATCCGGAATTGCTGGCCCGGCTCGAAGGGACCGCTGCCGCGGTCGAAAGGATCAAAGGGACGATACCGGCGGGACACTCTTGAGGAAGCTTAGTTGCTTGCTCGAACCCCTCTCCCTCAGGGAGAGGGAGCCGCTAGAGCGCGGTCGTCCGCCTCGAAGTCGGTGGAGGCATCTGGTGGCGGGTTTTCCAGGTGCCACTGCACACTGGTGCGCAGCGTCTCGAACGGATCGGACGTGGTCCAGCCGAGAAGGGAGCGCGCCTTCCTGGCGCTGGCGGCGATGTGCTGGCTCATCGTGCCGGTCGGTTTCAGGTCTTCGGGGAGCGCGTTGTCGGAAACCCGCACGAGTTCCGCCTCCGAGCCCGCCGACTGGAGGATCGCCTGGCTCCACATGCGCATCGAGTAGGTGCGGTCTTCGCACACGTTCATCACCTCGCCCGCCACGGGTTTGGCCAGTGCGATGCGCACGGCGCGGCCGACATCGCGCACGTAGACCCGGCATGCGAGCCACGACCCGCTGCCAAATGGGATCCGGCTCCTGCCGGCGCGAACGCGGCGGAGGATGAACTCTTCGCGTCGCTGGTAGTCGTGCTCGCCGTAAACCATCGGCAGCCGGAGCACGGTCGCGCCCCGGGGCAGGTACACGTCCTCGACGTCCAGCTTGTCGTAGTCATCCATCCCCGGCATCTGGCCGCGATAGGGATAGCGCTCCGGCCGAACCGCAGAGTCTTCGTCCAGCGGCACAGGATCGGTCTCCTGGTCCGAGTTCAGCGCTCCGAACGCGCGGTAGACGTCGATGCTCGAGATCACTATCCACCGCTTGACCTCGGGGAGCGCGGCGAGCGCCAGCTCGGCGTCGGTGCGGGTGAGGGCGCGGCAGTCGATGACGGCGTCCGGGCCGAATGCCTCGAGCACGTCCCGATGCGCCGTGAGCGCAGCCCTTTCGCAGTGCAGGTGCTGGACCTCCGGCATATCGGGCGGCTCGAGGACCCCGCGATGGACGACGAGCAAGTCATCACCTGCAGCAACGAGCTCCTCGACGGCGGCGCGGCCAATGAACCGCGTGCCGCCGAGAACAAGGACCCTCAGGCTTTTTCTTTCGCGGCGGGGGTCTTGGTTGCTCCGTTGGCCTCAGGCGCGCGAACCGCGTTCGGATTCTTCTCCACGATCAGGTCCACGAGGCCCCAGTCCTTGGCCTGGTCCGGGGTCATGAAGAAGTCGCGTTCCATCGCGCGTTCGACCTCCTCGAGCGGGCGCTTGCAGTGCTTGGCGTAGATTCGGGCGACCTGCTCGCGCTGGCGGAGGATCTCCTGGGCGTGGATCTGGATGTCTGAGGCCTGGCCCTGGATGCCCTGCGTGAACGGCTGGTGGATGAGGATCTGAGCGTGCGGGAGAGACATGCGCATGCCGTGGTCGCCGCCCGCGAGCAGGATCGACGCGCCGCTCGCGGCAAGGCCCGTGCACAGCGTCGCCACCTTCGGCCCGACATACTGCATCGCGTCGTAGATCGACAGCGCCGCGGTGAGCGAACCGCCGGGGCTGTTGATGTACAGCTGGATGTCGCGCTCGGGCGACTCGTTCTCCAGAAATAGGAGCTGCGCCGTGACGGTCGTCGCCATGTCATCGTCGATGACGCCGCGGACGAAGATCACGCCGTCGCGAAGAAGCCGCGAGTAGATGTCGTAGGCGCGCTCGCCGCCTCCGTCGTTGGTGATCACGGTCGGAATGAGATGCATCTCCCTACCTCCTCGGGGTACTGAAACCGATTCGCTCTTTGGGCCTGGGCGGTGGATTCGCCATCGCAAGATAAGCGCTGAAGTCGGCCACGCTACGCAGCGCTTCCGGGGGAAGCGATGCTGTGGCGAGGCGAAGCTTGGCCGGCGGATCCTCCGGCCAGGTGCGCACCTCGGGTTCGGCGCCAAGCAGCCGCGCCAGCTCGGCATAGATCTCGGCGGGGCGGATGTCGAGCGCGTGGGCCACCGCCAGCAGGCGTTCGGTCGACACTTCCTTGCGTCCGCGCTCGACCTCTGAGAGGTGTGCGGGCGAGAGGCCCGCCTCCGCAGCGACCTCGCTCAGGGTGCGTCCGCCGGCCACCCGTCGCGACCGGAGCACCGACCCGAGCGCGATCCGCACGACGACCGCTCTTTCGCTGTAAGCGAAGGCCATTAGTTCTCGGCTAACGATACGACGAACGACTTCAGCGCGCGAACGTCGGTCCGGGCGGCGCGGGGACGGCTGCTCTTTCCGCGGCGTTCGCGGCGCGTGGCCGCCGCAGCTCGAGCTCCAGGCTCTGCTCTCCGCGCGCCATGGCCCAGCGGTGGTTGGCGGCGAAGATCGGCCGGAAGATGAACGTCCCGTAGCGGAGCAGGGCCTTCTCCGCTGAGATCCGCCAGTCGTACTCGACGTCGACGAAGTCGCCGTCCTGCTTCAGCTTCCAGGCGCCCGTGCCTTCGAAGTCGCCATGGGCGACCAGCTTGAAGCCGGTTGGCGGCGTCGATTCGGTGACGGTGAAGTTCCAGCGCAGCGTGTACGGGAGCCAACCCTTCGTGTACAGGCCGACCACCCGACCTCTACCCGTGCGCGGGTCGGGCGGCTGCAGCTCCTTCACGTCGAGGTAGACGGATGGCCACCAGCGCGCGAGGCCGAATGGGTCGGCGAGCACGTCGAACACTTCCTGCGCCGTCGCGCGCAGACGCCAGTGCGTGACGAAGACGTACTGCGCAGCCATCAGTCCTTCAGGTTGGTGGGGTCGAGCAGCTCCTGCTTGGGCCGCTCGATCCTCTGCCGCGACCGCATTATCTCGATCAGCTTCTTGCGTCCTTTCGGCGGCCCGATCATGATCGCGCCGACCAGGCGATCGTCCTTGAAGAACAGTTTGCGATAGAACTTTTCCTCGAAGCTGAAGGTGCGCACCGACTCGAGTCCCGGCTGCACGTCAGGCGTCACACCCATCACCGCGAGGGTTGAGCCGAACATGGTCGTCGTGTAAGTCGGCACGTCGAAGAAGTCCTCGTCGGCGCCGGCCATGTTTCGCGCCGCCACCTTGCCGTGCGCCTCGGCGTTGTCCCACGTGCCCATCTGGTTGTGGCGCTCGACCATCAGGTCGTAGAAGACGGCGATGTCACCCGCAGCGTAGGCATCCGGCGCCGAGGTTCGCAGCTTGGAGTCGGTGACGATCCCATTCTTCAGCTCGACTCCGTTGCGCACGGGCTCGGTGTAGTAGTCGAGGCCGACTCCATAGGTGAGAAGGTCAAACTCGACTTTCTCGCCGTTCACGGTCTCCGCGAGGTAGCGCCCGTTCGTCCTGCTGAATTTCTGCACCTCATCGGACGTGATGAACTGAACCCCCTGCTCCTCGCCCAGCTGGCGGCACAGCCGCCCACCCTCTTCGTCGAGCACGTAACGCAGAAACCAGGGGCCGCGCATGATCCAGGTCACGGCAGCCTTGTGGCGAAAGCTCACGCCCTCGGCCAGCTCGTAGCCGATGAAGCTTCCGCCCATCACGAGGACTCTTTGCGAGGCGTCGGCCTTTTCGATGATCGCGTCGGTGTCGTCGAGGGTCTGGAAGCCCAGGCACCTGGTGACGTCGGCAGACCCGGGCCAGGGCGGCGGTTTCGGGCGGCCGCCGGTCGCGATGAGGATCGCGTCGTACTTGAACTCCTGGGCGCGGTTGGTGTGCACGACTTTCTCATGCAGATCGATATCGGTCGCCCACGTTTCGAAATGGATGTCGATGTTTTGCGCGGCGGAATGCTCAGCCGTGCGCATGAAGACCTTCTCGCGCCGCACCTGGCCGCGCAGATAGCGCGGAAGGGCGACGCGGTTGTAGAGCGGATGTCGCTCGGCCGCGATCACCGTGATTGACGCTTCCGCGTCGGCCTTGCGCAGGTCTTCCGCACAGGTCTGCCCGGCGATGCCATTCCCCAGGATTACATACCTCCGAGTCATGGCAAGTGCCCCCATTCATTCGGAGGTGGGAGGGCGGGGGCGCGGCGTGTCAAAGCGTCAGTGCGTAGATGTAGGCGCTGTGTTCGGCATCCGCGAAATCGTATCCGGTGGCCTTGAGGTCTTCCTCCGCCGGGTGTCCCGGTGGAAGGTTCACGGTGACGTGGTTGAGGCCATCGGCGTCGGCCTCGAAACGGAGCGCCATCAGGAGCTCCCGCATAGCGCCGCCGCGCCCGGCGAGCAGTGATACCGCGACGTTCTGACCCCATGGTTCACGCAGGAGCGCGACGGCGCGGCCGCCCGGGCCCAGCCTGATGAGGCCACCGCGGGCCATCCGCTCGAGCTCATCTGCGTCGAGATCGCGAGCGCCGTTCATGTCCGGGCAGATCCCGGCATAGAGCTCGAAGCCAGGGCTGGCCGAGACGGCGGTCCAGAGGCGCCTTGCGTCTGCGGGATCCGGGATGCGCGCGGGCTCACCGCCCTCGACGCGAAGGCCGCGCCACCACTTCATCTCGACCAGGCGCCCGAATCCTGCCGACTCGAAAAGACGCACCGCGGGAAGGTCGCGCGTGGCCAGACGTATCTGGCGAAAGCCGTGTCCCCGCGCTTCCTCGATCGATGCCGCCAGCATCGCCCGCGCGATTCCCTGCCGCCGGTGGGCGGCGGCCACCCGCAGGCCTTCGTACCAGACGAGGCCCGGCGCGTACGGCCGAAGCCGCTGCACGCCGACGACCTCGCCTTCGATCTCGGCCGCCTGGAACGAAGCGCCCGCGTCAGAGACCCAGCTGTCGAAGACGCGCGGGATGTAGTCGCGACCTTCCCACACGTCCCTTGTGATCTCCCTGATGCGGTCACGGTCCGCCGGCCTGACGGGCCTCAGCTGGAGGTCGGTGGTTTCCAATGCGCGACTCCTGAAAGCGCCATGCCGCCGTCGAAGACGAGCTCGCCATCCTCGCGCTTGAGCAGCTCTTCGAGCGCCGCGCGCGCCGCAGCCTCATCCCAACCTTCGCCGAAGAGCGCGCGGCAGTCGGTGAGCGCTTCCTCCATATCGGCGTAGCGCGTGATGATGGGGTAGCGAAGGTAGGTGACATCCGGGGCGATGCTCATCTGCACGAGCAGCATGAACAGCTCGCTGAACCGCGGCAGTCGCGGCCCCGTCCCGCCGATGAGCCTTCGCCGCAGCTCAGCCGCGGGGTGGGGGAGGTCTGATTCGCGCATCATCACGAAGACCCGCTCCCGCGCGGATCGCTGCATCTTCTCGAGGAAGGGGACGGGCTCCGCCACTCCGTACATCACGTGGCTGGAGATGACAAGGTCCGCCGGGGCGACCTCCGCCTCCTCCCAGGTGCTCGCGACGATGGTCATGTTGTCGAGCGGAGGAATGTACGATCGCATGCCCTCGGACGGCTCGACCGCCGTGACCCATTCCAGGCGAGCCGCGAGCGGTGTCGCGTGACGGCCTGTACCCGCACCGACGTCGATCATCGTCTTCCGTGGCGACAGGTAAGGCTCCAGGACCTTTAGAAACTCGTCGGAGCGCTGGTGGGTCGAGCGGGCGAAGCTGCTCGCGCGGCGGTCCCAGTACCCGCTGTCGGCATGGCCGGCCGCGAGCGTGGCGCGATCCTCGACGACCTGCCTCCAGCGCACGGCCCAATCGATTTCCTCCATCACCGACGAGGCTAGTCCGTCATGGAAGTTGGCGTTTCGCTGCCGGTTTTTGAACAGACCTGGGGACAAATCGGGGACAACACGTCCGTCAGCATCTATCCGCTGTAGCGATCGCCCCGCTGAACACAAAATGTGGGCTTTTGACTCATGTTTATACGGAGACCACCGATACTACGTTCGTGGCCGGACCTGAGTTCAACGCCGCCGAATCCGCGCTCCTCTCCCGCTACTTCACGAACCTGGACCGGCCGGTTTTTGCCTTGCGGAACCTGCCTGAGGTCGTGAAGGGCGCCCTCTTCTCCCGCTACTCGCGGACGGAGAAGAGCTTGCGCCGCGTCCTGCTGGACGAGTTCATCAACGAACCGGATTCCGGGTTTGAACGCCTGGCCGGAACGCCGCCTGTCGATGACGATATGGTCGCCGTACGGCGCGCCGAGGAGTTCTACGAGCGTGTCCTTGTCGGTTACGGCGACGACTCCGTCGCCGAGTTGGCTGGCGCGCATCTCGCCGTCGAGCAGACCTCCACGCTGGCCGCCAAAGCGCTGGAGGACAGCCGGATCGGGATCTCGCCGCTCGAGAAATCCACGCGTTATGTCCGCTTCGACAGGCCGGGCCTGGATGGTCGGTACCTCTACTACCGCGGCCCAGAGCTGGCCCATGCCGACTACGAGCGGGCGGCGGACGCGCTGTTCGACGCCTATAGCAGCCTCGTCGAACCGGCGACCCTGGCCATCCGGGAGCGCTTTCCGCAAGAGGACGGCGAGACCGACCGAGCCTGGAAGTCGGCGACTCGAGCCAAGGCGCTCGACCTCCTGCGCGGACTCTTGCCCGCGGGCACGCTGACCAACCTCGGCCTGTTCGGCAACGGCCGCGCGTTCGAGTACCTGGTCACCAAGATGGCGGCGCACGAGCTGCCCGAATGCCGGCGCCTCGCGAACGACCTCCACCGCGAGCTGTCGCTCGTCATCCCAGCGTTCGTAAGGCGTGCTCTGGACGACAGGTACGGGCGCCCGTCGGCCGAGCGGATGGAACGTGTTCGTGAGCGTGTGGCAAGGCACGCACCCTCCCCCCTCGCTGGGGAGGGTCGGGGTGGTGGTGTCCAGCCCGGTGTCATGCTCGTCGACTACGACAAGGACGCCGAGCGAAAGGTCGTCGCGGCGGCGCTGTTTCCCTATTCGAACCAGCCTCTTCAGGAGCAGACGGGCGATCCCGCCGCGGTGCTCGACGCGCTGCTCGCCGACCGGGCCAACCGCCGCCAGCGCGTCCCCCGGGCCCTGGAGCACGCCCAGTACGAGTTCGAGATCGTCGCCAATTTCGCCGCCTACCGAGACCTCCACCGCCACCGCATGCTCACCCAGGAACGCCAGCTGCTGGGCACCGCGCTCGGCTACGACTCGCCCCCCGGGTTGGCTGACCTGGGGATGGAGTCGCGTTTCGTCAGCGCCGTCGAGGCGGCCGCGGACGTGCACCACCGGCTCGAGCAAGACGCAGGTCCCGCCCTGGCCCAATACCTCGTCCCCCTGGCCTTCCATGTTCGGTGGTACTTCCGGGCCAACCTCCGCGAGATCTATCACCTGTGTGAGCTGCGGACGACGCCGCAGGGCCACCCCGATTACCGCTGGGTGGCCCAGGAGATGTTCCGCAGGGTGGCCGAGGTGCATCCCAGGCTTGCCGGCTACGCGACCTTCGTGGACATGGGGCCGGGTGACGAGCTCGAGCGTCGCAGCTCCGAGCGCAAAATCGATGAAAAACTCTCAGCTTTGGATCACCCGGTGCGCTAGCATCACTCGGCCGGAAGAGAGTGGACGTACTACCGCGTGGCCCTGAGCGTCGTTCTGGTCCCGATAGGCGATCAGGCGTGGATCGGAGGTTTGGCGAGCGCCGCGACCCCGAGCGCGCCGGCGCCACCCGACGCGTGGCCTACCCGTTCGACAGGCGTGTCGCCGAGCGTCGCTTTCTCGAGCGCCGCTCCGAGTGGCCCGAGCCGCAGGCTTACTAAAGACTCCGGACGCCGTTGGCCCGCCCGGCCCTGATCGTCCACGGCGGCGCAGGTCCGGTCCCTGACTCCGAGCGCCAGCTCCGCCAGTCCGCTGTCGACGGCGCGCGCGACGCCGGATGGTCCAGCATCGGAGACGGCGCACTGGCCGCAGCAGTGGCGGCGGTCCGTCACATGGAGGACGAACCCTTCCTCAACGCCGGTATCGGTGCCTGCCTCAACAGCGACGGCGAGGTCGAGCTCGATGCCGGCGTGATGCTCGGCGCCGATCTCCGCGCCGGCGGGGCGGCGTGCCTGCGCGACGTGCGCCACCCGATCGACCTGGCGGTCGCCGTCATGGAGGATGGCCGCCATGTGTTGCTCGCGGCGGCCGGGGCGTCGCGTTTTGCCCGCGAGCATGGCGTCGAGATGGCCGACCCGGCGATCTTTGTCACCGACCGCAAGCGTCAGGAGCTTCTCGAGGGCGCCGATACAGTCGGCGCCGTGGCCCGTGACGCGGATGGTCACGTCGCGGTGGCCGTGTCGACCGGCGGAAGGACGGGCAAGCTCCCCGGCCGGATCGGCGACTCGCCAATTCCGGGCGCGGGCTTTTATGCCGATGACCGCTTCGGAGCCGTGTGCGGCACCGGCCTGGGCGAGGCGTTCATCCGGCTTGGCCTTGCGCGCGTGATGATCATCGAGCTGCAGCACGGCATGGAGGCTGCGGCAGTGGCCAGGGGCGCGATCGAACACCTGGGCAAGTCGCTCCACGCGTCGGGGGGCGTGATCCTGATCCCGCGCGAGGGCGCTCCCCGGGCCGCGTTCAACACGCCGGCGATGCCCTGGGCCATGGCTCAGTAATTGGACTCCGGCAACGCAGGTGAGCTGGTTGCGCTCGCGCTGAAGCGAGCCGGGGTGAGTCACCTCTTCACGCTGAATGGCGGGCACATCTGGCCTGTCCTGACGGGCGCCACCGAACATGGCATCCGCGTCATCGACGTACGCCACGAGCAGTCGGCCGCGTTCGCGGCGGAGGGTTGGGCGAAGGTGACGCGCGAGTGCGGAGTCGCCGCGGTGACGGCCGGGCCCGGGGTGACAAACTCGACGTCGGCGCTCGCGCAGGCGCTCGGCAACGACAGTCCGATGTTCGTGATCGGAGGTCGCGCGCCGATGGCGCGATGGGGCATGGGCTCGCTTCAGGAGATGGATCACGTTGCCGTGGTGCGCAGCCTGACCAAAAGGGCGCTCACGCTGACGTCCGCCGACGACGCGTATCGGACGGCCGCCGAGTGCATGCGCAACGCGCTGAGCCGCCGCACCGGCCCTGTGTTCATGGACGTTCCGATCGACGTGTTCTTCGGCGCGGCGGACCTGCCGGAGGCGACGGAGCACCTGACGGTCGACCCCGGTCCCCCGCCAGACCCGACACAAATTGCCGATGTCGCCCAGCAGGTTCGCGTTGCGGAACGGCCGGTCGTCGTGGCGGGCGGGGGCGTGTGGTGGGCGCACGCGGAAGACGAGCTGCGCGCGGTGGTCGAGCGGGCCCGCCTGCCGCTTGTAGTTAACGGAATGGCGCGCGGCATGCTCCCTCCATCCCACCCTCTTCTCTTCTCTCGGGCTCGCTCGCAGGCCCTGCGCGAAGCGGACGTAGTTCTGGTCATCGGAGCCCGCCTCGACTTCCGGCTCAACTTCGGGCAGCCTCCTGTGTTCGGAGAGGAAACGCGCCTCATCCACCTCGATGTGGATCGCGCACCGATCGCCGGCGGGTTGAAAGCCACCCTGGGAGAGCTCGCATCGTCCATCGGTGGCCCGCGCGATGGCGGCGCCTGGCTGCAGACCCTGCGAGCCACTGAAATCGCCGCCAGGCGCCGCGATGAGGCGATGACGCACAGCGACTCGCTACCCGTACATCCGGCGCGCCTGATCGCGGAGGTCGCCCGCTTTGCGGATCCGGACGCGGTCATCGTCGGCGACGGCGGCGACTTCGTCTCGTTCGCGGGCCGGCTCATCGAGCGCGAGAAACCGGGGCTGTGGATCGACCCGGGTCCTTTCGGATGCCTCGGCTCCGGCCCGGGCTACGCGATGGCGGCGAAGCTCGCGCGTGCCGACCGGCAGGTGATCCTGGTTTCGGGCGATGGCGCCTTTGGGTTTTCGGCGATGGAGTTCGACACCATGGTCCGGCACCGCATCCCGGTCGTCTGCGTGGTGGGCAACAACGGCATCTGGGCGCTCGAGAAACATCCGATGCAGAGCATGCTGGGTGTAAGCGTGGCCGCCGACCTCGGGCACGGCACCCGCTACGACAAGGTGGTCGAGGCGCTCGGCGGCTACGGCGAGCTTGTCGAGCGGCCCTCTGACATACGGCCGGCCCTGGAGAGGGCGTTCCAATCAGGCCTTCCGGCCTGCATCAACGTCATCTGTGATCCGAATGCGGAATATCCGCGATCATCAGTGCTGATGTGAGCGCGGCCCAACTGAAACCTGTCGTCCAAGCGCAGGGGGGGCGCCAGGCGGGCTTTGCTCGACTGGCGCAAGAGGGGGGACGACCCCCCGCATTCAAAAAGGCGGCCCCGTGAGCAGCACTGATCTGAAGCCTGTCGTAGAGGCAGATGAATGGCGTACCGCGCAAGCGCAGTTCGATGAAGCCGCCGAGCTGATCCGGTTGGAGCCGTGGCTGCGCGAGGTGCTGCGCGAGGTGCAGCGCGAGTTCACGTGCCACTTCCCCGTGAAGCTCGACAACGGCCACACGCGCGTGTTCACGGGTTATCGGGTGCAGCACAACATCAACCGCGGACCCGCCAAAGGAGGCATCCGCTACCACCCGGACGTCTCGCTCAACGAGGTCAAGGCTCTGGCGATGTGGATGACCTGGAAGTGCGCGGTGGTCAACATCCCCTTCGGCGGCGCCAAAGGCGGCATCATCGTCAATCCGCGCGAGCTCTCGTTGAACGAGCTCGAGCACATGACGCGCCGCTTCGCGACAGAGATCTCGATTCTCATCGGCAGCGATCGCGACATCCCGGCACCGGACGTCAACACGGATGGTCAGACGATGGCCTGGATCATGGACACACTGTCGATGCACCTCGGTTACTCGGCGCCGGCCTCGGTCACCGGCAAGCCGCTGGAGGTCGGAGGATCGGCAGGGCGCATCGAGGCGACCGGGCGCGGCGTGACGATCTGCGCGGTCGCCGCGCTCGAGCACCTGGGCCGCGCGCCACACCAGACGAAGGTCGCGGTGCAGGGATTCGGAAATGTCGGAAGCATCAGCGCGAAGCTCCTCGAAGAGGCCGGGTGCACTGTGGTCGCGGTCTCCGAGGATTACGGCGGCATCTACAACCCGCTCGGGCTGTCGATCAAGAAGGTGCTCGAGTATCGCGCGCGTGAGAAGACGTTGAAGGGATTTCCCGGCGCGCAGGAGATCGGCAACCAGGAGCTCCTCACCGTGGAATGCGACCTGCTCGTACCCGCGGCCATCGGCAACCAGCTGACCTCGCGCAACGCGCGCGACGTGAAGGCGACGCTGATCGTCGAGGGCGCGAACGGACCGACGACGCCGGAGGCAGATGCGATCTTTCGCGAACGCGGCACCTTCCTTGTGCCGGACATCCTGGCCAACGCCGGCGGTGTGACCGTCTCCTACTTCGAGTGGGTGCAGGACCTGCAGTCGTTTTTTTGGTCCGAGCACGAGGTGAACCAGAAGCTGAAGGCCATCCTCTCGCGGGCGTTTGCGGAGGTCCTCAAGACGAAGGAGGAGCGGAGGCTCGACATGAGGATGGCGGCGTACGTGCAGGCGGTGTCTCGCGTTGCGGGGGCGACCCGGGAGCGCGGCCTCTACCCCTGAGGATTTACCCGCGAACGCCGGGCAGTCAAAGCGGGTTTAGATCTCGCGCCGGCGGAAGCTCAGGATGCTGAGGGTCAGCGCGATCGCGAACCACGCGACGACCCACCCGAGGAACGAGGCGGGCGGCGGATCTGTTGCGGCGAACGGATTGGCGCGGCCCGCCGTGCCCAGCGCCCGCATCGCGGCGA
>WNGI01001454.1_pt1 | contig 35875 bp, 32 predicted proteins | sample 5400621 | NCBI WGS metagenome assembly WNGI01 (sample SAMN13153374, study PRJNA577476) | soil metagenome | isolation source: 20 cm soil or saprolite under Garry oak tree replicate 1 | place: USA:California | collected 2016-06-15
ACTATGGTTCGTCAGATCGCCAATGACGAAGAGCGGAATCGTTACCTCGTTCGGCGTGAATGCGAAAGTCACTTTGCTACCATGGTAGAAATTCGCGTAAACGCCGGCGTCCCCGTCCACGTTACAGTCGGGACCAAAATCGCCATTGGCATACGGCGTCCCGTCTGGCTGTACGAGACCGTTGTCAATCAAACAGGTCGTTCCGGTTAGAGTGTATCCTCCTGGAGTGGCGACGGTGAGAAGGATATGCGCGTACGTATCGGTGGTCTCGCTGCTCGAGACCGTCGAAGCGTAAACGTCGGTACAACTTCCACCGCTGATCGCTCCGCCCGAAGTAAGCAAGTTATGATTGGCAGTATTTGCGGTGATCAGTAACTGTCCCGCCGGTACCTGCCCGGTGCTCGCGTAACCAGCAGTGAAGGTCGTGCTGACGCCGGTTACACATATCGTAACCTTCCCGGCATTTGCAAATCCGCCGGACGCGACTGTTGCGCCGCTCGGAGTCCTCGGCGCGGTGATCGACTTCGAGCTACCAGCATCCGTACAAGCTGCAAGAACAATCAGACCGGCAACGGCGCCTGCCGCGAGCGAGAAGCGCGCGCTTCTCACAGCAGGGTGCGACAAATGGTACGTGTGTATCAGATACATACCCACCCCCCAATGCAACATGTCCCGGCAGGACTAGCCGGTGTCGCTCCTCTTCGGCTGCCAGGGCGCTTCTCAGTGAGAAGCCCTGACTCTGCGAGCCCGGCCTCGCAACCGGGGTAGCCTTTATCGGAAGGAGAAATGGTTTTGTCGCGGGTGTAGAGTGTCTCCGATTCTGCACCCGCGTGGTAGAGGTAACGCAGAAGCTCGTGGTCCACAAGGCCCCCCCTTCTTTTCCCTGGGGCCGACTGTGATTTCGCATAACGACTGCATTTCCTGAGATGTTCATCGCTTTATCTTCGCCGCTCTATTGTAGCTCGTCGGCCCAGGATCGCTGCCCGTTAGCTCGCCTTGACCTGAAGGCATACAGCCGTCAACTTGCGCCGGAGCAAAGACTTTCGCCCACTGCCGCCCCGCCAATTTCCGTGACTCTCCCTCGCGAACAGCTGCGCACCGCACTGTCCGACTCATACACTGTCGATCGCGAGCTCGGTCGAGGCGGGATGGCAACAGTCTACCTCGCGCAAGACGTGAAGCATGACCGTGTGGTTGCGCTAAAGGTGTTGCACCCAGAGCTCGCGGCTTCACTCGGTCCGGATCGTTTCCTCCGGGAAATCAAACTCGCCGCCCGTCTCAATCATCCACACATACTCCCTCTATTCGATTCCGGAGAGGCGCATGGCTTTCTCTTTTATGTCATGCCCTACGTTGAAGGCGAGTCACTCCGCGAGCGACTCGATCGTGAGAAGCAGCTGCCGATTGACGAAGCGGTTCATCATGCTCGATCGATCGCTTCCGCGCTCGACTATGCGCATCGCCAGAACATCGTTCATCGCGACATCAAGCCTGAGAACGTGATGCTGTATGAGGGCGAAGCGATGGTGATGGATTTTGGAATTGCCAAGGCGGTGAGTGCTGCAGGTGCCGACACGCTGACACAGACCGGAATGATGGTAGGTACGCCGGCGTACGTCAGCCCGGAACAAGCGGCCGGCGAAGTGAACCTCGACGGAAGAAGCGACCAGTTCAGTCTCGCGTGCGTACTATATGAAATGCTGAGCGGCGAGAGAGCCTTCACCGGACCTACAGCGCAAGCAGTGATGGCGAAGCGATTCACTGAACCAGCGAAACCCGTCCGATCGCTGCGGCCGAATGTGCCTGAGGGCGTCGAGCGTGCACTGTCGAAGGCGATGTCCACTGACACCTCCGCTCGCTACAAAACGTCGGCGTTGTTCGCTCAAGCCCTTGTCTCGGGCTCAGTCAACACACCGTCCGATACTGTAACGCTCCCCCAGCAGACAATCTCCGCCGCAAAGTCCGTTGCAGTTTTGCCATTCGCGAACATGAGCAACGATCCCGACAACGAATATTTCGCGGATGGTATGGCGGAGGAGATCATCAACGCTTTATCGAAGATTCAATCGCTCCGTGTTGCATCGCGTACGGTGTCGTTCGCGTTGAAGGGAAAAAACGAAGACCTCGGAGAAGTCGGGCGAAAGTTGCACGTGTCGACGGTGCTCGACGGAAGCGTGCGGCGCATGGGCAATCGGCTGCGCATTACGGCGCAGCTCGTCAACGTCGCCGACGGATACCAGCTCTGGTCGGATCGGTACGATCGCGAGATGGAAGATGTTTTCGCAATTCAGGACGAAATCTCCGGCGCGATCGTAAAGGCACTGCGCGTCATTCTCAGTGAAGACGAGAAGAAGGCGATCGAGAAGGTGCGCTCGGTGAACGTCCAGGCCTACGATTTCTACTTGCGCGGACGGCAGTTCTTCAATCAGCTCGGAAGAAAAAATCTCGAATTCGCAAAGCAGATGTTCAATCGCGCTATTCAAGTTGATCCCGAGTACGCAGTGGCGTACGCCGGCGTCGCTGATTCATGCTCGATTCTCTACATGTACTTTGATTCGCGCGATTACAATCTGCGACAGGCGGATACTGCGAGTCGCAAAGCCCTCGAGCTCGAGCCCGAGCTCGCGGAGGCGCACGTCGCGCGTGGGCTTGCGGTTTCGCTGAGCAAGAAATTCGATGAGGCCGAACAGGAATTCGAGACAGCGATGAAGCTCGATTCAAAGCTATTCGACGCGCCGTATTTTTTTGGTCGGGCGCGGCTCGCGCAGGGACAAGCTGCGGAGGCGGTGAAATTATTCGAGCGGGCGGCCGCCCTCAGACCCGAGGACTATCAATCGCCCAAGCTTCTCGCTCAGGCGTACGATTCGATGGGAGACTCGGAGGAAGCCAACAGATGGCGACGCCGCTCCGTGCAAATCGTTGACGAGAGACTCGAGCTTAATCCCGACGATACACGCGCCCTTATTTTCGGCGCCGGATCGCTTGCAGCGCTCGGCGACGTCGACCGCGCGGCCGAGATGGCCCGTCAGGCGCTGAACATCGATCCAGAGGATCCGGCCCTGCTGTACAACGTTGCCTGCACATTCTCACAAATCGGGAAGCTCGAGGACGCCATTGATGTTCTCGAGCGAGCCGTGGATAAGGGATTCGGACAAAAGGAATGGATAGAAAACGATCCTGATTTCACTGCCATTCGCGGGACGCCGCGATACGAAGCGATCCTTCAGGCGATGTAATGGCGGCACTTCCTGTTGAGCGCCTTCGCGGCGCTTTGTCTCAGACATACACGATAGATCGCGAGCTCGGCCGGGGCGGGATGGCAACGGTTTATCTCGCGCAGGATGTAAAGCACGAGCGACCGGTTGCGCTCAAGGTATTGCATCCCGAGTTAGCCGCTTCACTCGGTCCTGACCGTTTTCTGCGAGAGATAAAGACCGCGGCAAAGCTGAATCATCCGCATATCCTCGGACTGCATGATTCCGGCGAGGCAGATGGATTCCTCTTTTACGTGATGCCGTACGTCGAGGGCGAGTCGTTGCGCGAGAGGCTGGACCGTGAGCGACAGCTGCCGGTCGATGAGGCGGTGCATCACGCACGCTCGATCGCATCCGCATTGGATTACGCGCACCGGCAGGGGATTGTCCATCGTGACATGAAGCCGGAAAACGTGATGCTGTACGAAGGCGAAGCGATGGTGATGGATTTCGGAATCGCGAAAGCAGTCAGTGTCGCGGGAGATACGCTCACACAAACCGGCATGATGGTAGGCACGCCGGCGTATGTGAGTCCCGAGCAAGCCGCGGGCGAAACGAATCTCGATGGACGCAGCGATCAATACAGTCTCGCGTGCGTGCTCTATGAAATGTTGAGCGGCGAGCGCGCTTTCAGCGGGCCGAGTCCGCAGGCGGTGATGGCAAAGCGCTTCACCGAAACTCCGAGGGCGCTGCGCTCCGTTCGCGGGAGCGTGCCGGAGAGCGTCGAGCGCGCGGTGACGAAGGCAATGTCTACCGAGGCGTCGGCGCGATATAAAACTGCCGCGCTGTTTGGGCAGGCTCTCGCATCGGGATCGCTCGAAACTCCAACAGATACAGCGACGCTCCCGCAGCCGACGATATCCGCAGCGAAATCAGTAGCAGTTCTCCCGTTCGTCAACGCGAGTACAGATCCCGAGAACGAGTATTTCGCCGACGGCGTGGCAGAGGAAATCATCAACCAGCTTTCGAAGATTCAGACGCTGCGCGTCGCTTCGCGCATCGTCTCGTTCGCACTCAAGGGAAAGAACGAAGATCTCGGAGAAGTCGGGCGCAAGCTGCACGTGTCGACGGTTCTCGACGGAACGGTGCGTCGAATGGGAAACCGCGTGCGCGTCGCTGCACAGCTCGTCAACGTTGCCGATGGCTATCAGCTCTGGTCGGAGCGCTACGATCGCGATCTCGAGGACATCTTCGCGATTCAGGACGAGATCTCGCACGCAATCGCCAGAGCGCTCAAGGTCATTCTTACCGAGGACGAGAAGAAGGCGATAGAAAAGACACGCGCGACGAACATGGAGGCGTACGAGTACTATCTGCGCGGGCGAAAGTACATGCACCAGCTTCGGCGCCGGAGTCTCGAGCACGCCCGGCAGATGTTCAACCGTGCAATCGAGATCGATCCCGAATACGCGCTCGCATACGCCGGCGTCGCAGATTGCTGTTCTCTCCTCTACACGTACTTCGACGCACGCGAATCGAATCTCAGACAGGCGGACGTGGCCAGCGCAAAAGCACTGGAGCTCGAGCCGTCACTCGCTGAGGCACACGTCGCGCGTGCGATAGCCAGCTCACTCAACAATCAGCACGCCGAGGCGGAGGTGCATTTTGAGCAGGCGATACGACTGGACGCGAAACTTTACGAGGCAGCTTATTTCTACGGCCGAGCCCTCAAGGCCCAGGGACGCTTCCCGGAAGCAGTGAAACAGTTCGAGCGAGCCACGATTATCAGACCGGAAGATTTCACTGCGGCTTCGATGCAGGCTTCGTCACTCAAGTCGATGGGGATGGACGCAGAAAGCGAAGCGGTGAACCGGCGCGTGCTGAAGCTCATCAAGGAGCGGCTGGAATTGAATCCGGACGATGCGCGCGCGTGCAATCTCGCAGCAACGACATACGCGAAGCTCGGGGAGGCTGAGGGCGCGATCGAATTCGCCGAGAAGTCGCTGGAAATCGATGCTGATGATCCGATGCTGCTCTACAATGTTGCCTGCAGCTACAGCATGATCGGCAAAGTCGAGGAAGCATTAACTTGTCTGGAGCAGTCGATCGATCGCGGATTTGGGCACCGCGACTGGATCGATCACGACTCAGATTTCGATTCGATCCGCGAGCTGCCGCGGTTCAAAGCAATTCAACGGGCAATGTAAGCAACGACTGCGGACTGCGGACTACGGACTGAATTAAAGTGACAGCTGCACTTCCAGTCGAGCGACTGCGCAACGCGCTCTCGCAGACATACACAATCGATCGTGAGCTCGGCCGTGGCGGGATGGCCACCGTCTATCTCGCTCAGGACAGCAAACACGAGCGGTTGGTTGCGCTCAAGGTTTTGCATCCCGAGCTGGCGGCGTCTCTCGGCCCGGATCGTTTTCTTCGAGAGATAAAGACCGCCGCGAAGCTGAATCATCCGCACATTCTGCCCCTTCATGATTCCGGCGAAGTCGACGGCTTCCTTTACTACGTGATGCCATACGTTGAAGGTGAGTCGCTGCGTGAGCGTTTGGACCGCGAGGAATTTCTCGCGGTCGAGGAGGTAGTTGGTCTCACGAAGGGAATCGCGTCGGCGCTCGACTACGCGCATCGCCAGAACATCGTTCATCGCGACATCAAGCCTGAAAACATCATGCTGTACGAGGGTGAAGCGATGGTGATGGATTTCGGAATCGCGAAGGCCGTCAGCTCCGCGGGTTCGGAGACTCTCACGCAAACCGGGATGATGGTTGGGACGCCGGCGTACGTGAGTCCCGAGCAGGCGGCGGGCGAGGTGAATCTCGATGGCCGAAGTGATCAATACAGCCTCGCATGCGTCGTGTACGAGATGCTTTCAGGGGAGCGACCGTTCAACGGCCCGACACCGCAGTCGATCCTCGCGAAACGATTTACTGAGCCACCGAAACTCGTGCGATTGCTTCGAAGCAGCATTCCTGAGAACGTCGAAAAGGCTCTCAGCAAAGCAATGTCGACCGAGGCAGACGGACGATTCCGCAACGTCGGACTTTTTGCGCAAGCGCTCGCGTCAACAAGCCTGACCACGCCGACGGATACTCAGACGATGCCGCAGCCGGTTGTATCGAGCGCGAAGTCGATTGCCGTGCTGCCTTTTACCAACATGAGTGCCGACGCAGAGAACGAATACTTCACCGACGGGATGGCTGAAGAAATCATTAACGCATTGTCGAAGATTCAATCGCTTCGCGTTGCCTCGCGCACGGCGTCGTTTTCATTCAAGGGAAAAAGCGAGGACATCGCGGAGATCGGTCGCAAGCTCAAGGTCTCAACGTTTCTCGAGGGAAGCGTACGCAAGATGGGAAATCGTCTTCGCATAACGGCGCAGCTCGTCAACGTCGCCGACGGATACCACCTCTGGTCCGAGCGCTATGACCGCGAGATGGAAGACATCTTCGCGATTCAGGACGAGATCTCACAGGCGATCGTCGTTGCGCTTCGCGTAATTCTGACCGAGGGTGAGAAGAAACAGATCGAGAAAGCGCGCGCCGTGAACGTCCAGGCATACGATTACTATCTGCGCGGCCGTCAGTACTTTCATCAGCTCCGGCGCAAGAGTCTCGAGTACGCTCGGCAAATGTTCAACAAAGCGATCGAGATCGATCCCGAGTACGCGCGCGCCCACGCGGGGGTCGCCGATTGCTATTCCCTTCTCTACACGTATTTCGATGCGCGTGAATTCAACCTGCGACAGGCGGACAAAGCGAGCAGCAAGGCACTCGAGCTCGAGCCAGAGCTCGCCGAGGCGCACGTTGCGAAAGGACTCGCCGTTTCGCTCAGCAAACGATTCGACGAAGCAGAAGCGGAGTTCGAGACTGCGATACGTCTCGATCCAAAATTGTTCGAGGCCGCATACTGGTACGCGCGAGCGCGACTCTCACAGGGTGAGTATGAGGAAGCAATCAAACTGTTCGAGCGAGCGGCCACGCTTCGTCCTGAGGACTATGAGACTCCGGGATTCCTTGCGCAGGCGTACGCCGCGCTGAAAAGACCGGAGGAGTCGTGGGCGACGCGACGAAAGGCAATGAAGCTTGTCGATCAGCATCTCGAGCTGAATCCTGACGACCCTCGCGCACTCATTCTCGGCGCGGTGAACAGCGCGAATCTGCATGAAACAGATCGCGCGATGGGATTCGCGGAACGGGCCCTGGTTGCCGATCCAGAAGATCCGATGCTGTTGTACAACGTCGCCTGCACGTACGCGCAACTCGAGCAAAACGAGGAGGCGCTCTCAGCGCTCGAGCGCGCCGCCGAGAAAGGCTGGGGAGACAGGAACTGGATCGAGCACGATTCCGATTGGGCGGGACTCAGAGATACTCCGAGGTTCCGAGCAATCGTTGAGTCCATGTAGAACTGGACAAACGTAACAATAGGCCAGCGGGTATCGGCGACCGGTTGTTACCGCGTTTCCGTCCCTTTGTAAATCACTCCTCCCTTCATCACGAAACTCACTTTCTCGGTTGCGTGAATATCCTTCAGCGGATCGCCGGGAACCGCGACGATATCAGCGTATTTCCCTGCTGTGAGTGACCCGACGTTTTTCTCCCATCCGAGAAGTGTCGCGCCACCGATCGTCCCGGCGATGAGTGACTGCATCGGTGTCATCCCACCCCAATCGACCATCAAGACGAATTCATGTGCATTGGTGCCGTGAGGAATTACGCCTGCGTCTGTACCTAGTGCGATTTTGATGTGATGCGCTACGGCGAGTCGGATTGATTTCCGCAGCGCGGTTGCGGCCGCGATAGCTTTCTCCGCACGAAGGCCTTTGAGAACTCCGGTTTGCGCGAACCGCTCGACAGTTTCGCCGGCCATCAGCGTCGGCACGAGCCACGTTCCTTTCGCTTCCATCATTCGCGCTCCTTCTTCGTCGAGGAACGAGCCGTGCTCGATTGAAGTCACCCCTGCCCGGACAGCGAGCTTGATTCCTTCTGTGCCGTGCGCGTGCGCGGCAACTCTGCGGCCGAGCTTCGTTGCTTCGTCCACCAGCGCCTTCATTTCTTCGAACGTGTACTGCGTCGCGCCGACAGCATCACCCTCCGAGAGAACGCCGCCGGTCGCGCACATTTTGATGACGTCCGCGCCGGATTTGACTTGATAACGCACGGCCGTCCGAATCTCGTCGGCACCGTTTGCGATTCCCTCCTTCGGCCCGTACTCGATTAGCCCGGGGCGAAATGCGTTTTGATCGCAATGTCCTCCTGTTATTCCAATCAGGTGTCCGGCGTTCTCCATTCGCGGCCCTGGAACGCGACCTTCAGTGATCGCCTGCCGCAACGCCATGTCGTCGAAGTTCGGCGATCCAACAACGCGAATCGTGGTGAACCCTGCTCTGAGTGTCTTGAGTGCGTTGTCGACTCCATGATCGCACCGTATCCCTGATAGTCTTTGACGACTTCCAGATCTTTCATCGGATCGCCGAGCGTTCGACCGGTGATGTGCGTGTGCGCGTCGATGAAGCCTGGCAGCAGGGTCACATCCCCAAGGTCGATGACGCGAGCACCCTGCGGAATGCTGACCATTGCCGCAGGTCCCACCGCGACGATGCGGTCGTCTCTTACGACAACCACAGCATCCGAAATCGTTTTGGCACTCGTTACGTCAATCATTCGAGCGGCGCGAATGGCCGTCACCTGCTGTGCAGTTAGCGGCGAGGGCACGATCAAGATCAGCGCGACGACAAACGCAAATATTTTCCGATTCATTTCAGACTCGTTTCGAGGTGCGGAAAAACTAACGCGGGGACTGAAAACCGTCGCCGGACAGGACGCGGAGCGCAGCGGGAATGCATTCGACGGTCAAGTCCGATGAGACGGCCTGATGCAGCTCGCCGTCGCTCTCATAAAATGGTTTGTCGTCGAAGCGAAATGTCATTCGCGCGGCGCGCTCGAGCGTCACTTCACCGAATCGCACGTGACCGCCACTTGTCGCCGAGGCCAGCATCTGCAGTCGTCGCATACGAGACGCATCGCGTATGAGGACAACGTCCAGCTCACCGTCAGTCACTGTCGCGGTTGGAGCGATTCGAAGTCCCCCGCCGAAGCGCGACCCATTGGCGATGACAACCAGGAGGTAGAGAGTCCGCTCACGATCGATGTTTGGCGACTCGACTTTGATTTTCACGCCGCCGTACCGGAGAATTCCGGTGAGCGCGCTATAAAAGTAGACAAGGTTGTTTCCGAGCCACCGCGCTTGAGCGAGGCCTTGCAGCACAGCCACGTCGAAACCGAAGCCGGATGAGTTGAGAAAGTAGTGGTCCTCGATGCGCCCCACGTCCATCCTCTTCTGCGATGGAACGAGTGACCGGCCCGCAATCAGGTTGATGTCAGCTCGCGTAACCCCGAGCGTGCGCGCAAAATCGTTTCCTGTTCCAGCGGGAATAATTCCGAGGCGCACATCGGCACCCGAATGAAGAATTGCGTTAGCGATATTTCCGGCGGTTCCGTCTCCACCGACGCAAACGATTGTCGTAGCTCCCGTGGACATGGCGTCGAGGGCGAGGCGATGCTCGTCTTTCGATTCGCTTGTCGCGAGGATCTCAGATACGCCGCGCGACGCAAACGCCTCGCGCACTGCTGACAACAATATTGCGCCTCGTCCTCGGCCCGCAGCCGGATTGACGATGACGCAGACTTGTTCTGTCAGTGATGCAATCCGTTCGCCGCGATGTCTCCGGCGGATTGCTTCCACGGCATGGCCGGAACGGCAGCCACGTTGGCAAAGACCGTTCGCGCGAGGAGAGGCCAGACGCCTGCCTGATCAGCCGCTCCGAACGAGAACACGGAGAACCCACTCGCCCCCTTCTCTCTCGCAAGCGTGATCTCCCTCACCATTTCATCCGCCCCGATGCTCGCATCGATTCCGATGTACATCAGCCTACCGGTGGCATGTTCGGCTCCTTCGATGTGATCAATCAGCAAGCACGTCCAGTCCCCGTGCGCGCAAAGTACCGGCTTGATATGGAAGTAAGTCATCGGAACGAGAACGTCCATGTAGCCACTTCTCGCCCACTCTCGGGCATCCTGGAGCAGGTCGCCGAGCCCGCGCTGTGTTTGCCAATTCCACTTGTCGTCGTACACTCCCCAAACCGCTGCGGAAAAAACCATCGAAGGCTTCAACGCAATGACGCTGTCGTAGACTTCCTTCACCATTCGATTGACAAGCTGGGTTCGGTATTCGCGCCACTCAGCGGGATAGAGCGCTGGATTTTTCCCGAATTCCGCGAGACTCGGCGCATCGTAGGACCACGCGGTTCCCGGATACCGAATTCGATCGAGATGAATCCCGTCAATGTCATATCTGCGCGCGATGTCGGCGGCAACCATTGCGAGCCGCGTACGAACAGCGGGAAATCCAGGGGAAAGCCAGACGTACTCCTCGCCGTTGGGACACGGCAGGCGACGTCCATTTCGATCACTCATTGCGAACTCGGGATGATCGAGCAGCATGTGGCGCGGATTCCCCGGCGATGGCTCGGGCATTGGTCGACATTGCCCTTCGATTCCTGCGGGACGTCCGCTCAGCGCATTGATGTATGCATGAACCTGAAGTCCTCTGCGATGCCCTTCGCGAACTGCAACCTCGAGAGGATCATACGATGGCGTCCCGCCAAGCTTGCCGCAGAGGAGAACCGCGCACGGCTCGATCGTCGAGCGATAGTACGCGTCACCCGCAGCGCGCGCCTGGAAGTAGATGATGTTGAAGTGAGCGCGAGCCGCCGTCTCCATGATGTACGCGATCCTGGCTTCGGAGTCGTAGTCGAAGCGCGTCACCCACAACGCTCGCCCTTCGGCAGGAGTCTGCGCTACAGCCGAAGCTCCGGCGAGGAGAGAAAGAGAGAGAAAAAAGAAAAAGAAAAGACGAATTCGTTGTATCATCACCGTCGTGACTGAGGGGAATGCTCGCGGGGCACAAGGATAAAATCATTGGTCCCTCGACGCCACGAAATTTTTTGGAAACGTCAGAGACCCACTTTCTTGACGAGTGCGGCGAACCTCGGGTCACTGCGAACTGGATCCCAGCGACGGTCCGATCTCAGGAGTGCCATGTAGGCGGAGCGCGCCTGGTACGCTTTCTCGAGCCACGCGAAAGCGCTCTCTTTATCGCCTAGCGCCACGTAAACCGCAGCGATGTTTTCCGGCCCAACGTAATGCTGCTGCGACTCTGCCTCGAGATTGTGAGCGATTCCCAGAGCTCTATCGCGATGGCCAAGCGCGGCTTCGGCCATTGCGATTCCCGATCGCATACGATTACCCATCTTTGGCCCGCGACTGAATTCGACAACGGCGTCAGCAGGCTTTCCCTTCGCAAGGAGCGCATTTCCCATCGCCAGACGTGCGTCAGCGTAGTTCTGGTCTATCTCGAGCGCTTTCTTCGCTTGCGTGATTGCATCGTCGTATCGACCGAGCGTGATGTACATCAGCGCGACGGAATTTGCTCGCCCGGCGGATAAGGGCTCGAGCTCCTGCGCGCGCTGAATCACCGCGAGCGCGGAGTCGAACCGACCGGTTGCCTTCAGGAGATTCCCGTAATAACGGTACGGATACACGTCGGTAGAATCGAGACGCATCGCTCCGGTCAGCTCACGCGCAGCTGCTTTCGCGTTCCAGTCATACCATAGACTCACAGCACCGAGAGCCGCCTCCGCGTTGGAAAGCGTCGAATCGAGTCGAAGTGCCCTGAGCGCAGCATTCTTTGCGCGAGGATACGCGTCCTTCGGCGCAACGTAATCGTCCGCGAGCGCGATCCAGCCATACGCGACACCCGCCGAGGCGCGCGCAAAGTTCGGATCGAGGGCGAGTGCCTGATCGTAATAGCCGAGGCCCTGTCGAATATCGGGCTCCGTGTTTTTGTTGACGAAGAACCGGCCCTTCAGGTAGAGGTCGTACGCGTCCACCTGCTCGGTTCCTTTCTGCGTCATTCGCGCCGAGTCTTCTCCCGACAACTTGCCGACAAGCGCGGCAACGACGGCCTGTGAGATGCTGTCCTGCACAGAAAAAACATCCCTCATCCGCAACCGATACTTGCCGGTCCAGAGTGCAAGATTGTCGGCGACGTTCGTGAGCTGAACGTTCACTCGAAGCTGATCGCCGTCTCGTCGCATCGAGCCTTCGAGAAGCGTTGTGACATTGAGACGCTTTCCGATCTCACGCGCGTCGAGCGACTTTCCCTTGAAAGCGAATGCTGATGTACGAGATGCCACCCGCAAGCCTGGAACTTTGCCGAGTGCCCCCATAATCTCGTCACTCAACCCGTCCGACAAATATTCGTTCGCGGGATCGGCATTCACGTTTGCGAGTGGAAGCACTGCGATCGATTTGGCGGCCGACGCCGGGGGTGGAACGTCAGCGGAAGTTGCATGAGAGCGTCGTCCGGCGAGCGTGCGCCCGATGATCGCCCCCATGACAACTATCACAGCCGCAACAGCGATCGCCAGGTAACGCCTCGTGGACGAGCTTCGCTCCTGCTGCACAACTTGTCGCGTCTGTATCGGCTCAGCGACAGGAGCGTTGTCCGAATCGCGCTCGCCGGTCGGCGTGCGAGTATCGTCGCGCGTCAACACGACTTCGTCGAGCATCTTCATTATCTCGTCAGCAGTCTGCGGCCGCCTGTCCGCGGACTTCTCGAGGCACTGCATCACGAGAGTGGCGAGCGCAGGCGGAACATCCGGTCGCCGGTCGATTAGCGGGGTGGGCAGCTCGCTGATGTGCGCTGCGAGCATCGCCGTCGGTGTTTTCGCGGAGAATGGGGTCTTGCCGCTCAACAACTCGTACGCCATCGCGCCGAACGAATAGAGATCGGCGCGATGATCCGTTGTTGGATCGGCCGTCGCCTGCTCAGGCGCGATGTAGCTTGGCGTACCAAGTGCAACACCGAGTGAAGTCAGCGCATTTGGATCGCCGTCTCCGGTGGAAACGGACAGCGCCTTTGCGACTCCGAAGTCGCTGACCATCGCCGAGCCGGAAACGAGCAGAACATTATCGGGCTTGATGTCTCGATGGACAATTGCATTCTGGTGAGCGAACGAAAGTGCAGACGCAACTTCTCTGAGCGTGCGAACTGCCTCGCCGGTTGGAAGGATTCCCCGACGGAGAAGTCGCGCGCGCAAAGACTCTCCCTGCATGAACGGCATTACATAGTAGGAGAGGACGCCGTCGCCGCCTGCTGCAAGGAGCGGCACAATGTGAGGGTGATGGAGTCGAGCGAGGAATTGAATCTCGCGCTTGAAGCGCTCGACCTTTACGCCTGCCGCAACCTCCGGCGGAAGCACCTTCACAACGACTTTTCTTCCGAGCGCGGTCTCTGTCGCAATGAACACCCGCGACATTCCCCCGCCGCCGAGCTCACGCTCGATAGTGTACGTCGATCCGAGAAGTTGCTGGAGCTGATCTCGCAGAACTGGCATCATTTAAGATGAAGCATCAACGACGTAACATAGAACGACACAGACGAGAGAGATCAGAAGTATAGTGTCCAGTTTCTAGGTTGAACCTTCAGCCATCCTTCTTGTATGAGTCACGACGAGAATCCAGAAAACTGCTGAACTCTGGCTTTAATTGCGGGGAGGAGGTATCGCGAAGGTTCACCCTAGGCACTGATCTCTAATTCTTCTGATCTCTGTTGTCTGTGTCGTTCTACGTTACGCAGTTTATCCAATCGGAATTATCCGGTAGACTCTGCCGTTGGATGACGTCATGTACAATTCGCCGCTCGCATCCTGCCCGAACGACGTTATCGATCCAACGTTCCCAATAGTGTACGTGCGCTCCTCCGTCGCTCTTCCGTTCTGATATCGAAAGCTCTTGAGAAATCCGGCGCAATAATCCGAATAGAAATAGTGCCCGATAAGGTCAGTGATGATCGAGCCGCGATAGACATATCCACCAGTAATCGAGCATCCGCCGTTCGAATGATCGTACACGAGCGCGGGCAGCTCGAGTCCTGTCTGATCACAAGACGTCGTGGCGAAGCAGCTCGAGCCTTCCATGATGTTCCAGCCGTAGTTCACGCCTTTCGCGTTCGACTCGACGACGTCGACTTCCTCGAACCGGTCTTGCCCGACGTCCGCGACGTACAGCAATCCGCCGAGCTTGTCGAAGGCAAATCGCCACGGATTGCGCAATCCGTACGCCCAGATTTCTCCGAGCGCGCCTGACCGACCCACGAAGGGATTATCCGCAGGAATTGCATACGGGTCTCCATGGTCGACGTCGACGCGAAGGATCTTTCCCAGGAGAGTGCTCAGCTTTTGCCCGTTGCCCTGCGGGTCGCCTCCGCTTCCTCCGTCACCGAGTCCGATGTAAAGCATGCCGTCGGGACCAAAGACGTTGAGCCCTCCATTGTGATTTGCAAAGGGCTGAGCGACCGTGAGGATAAGTTTTGATGACGCCGCGTTTGCGACGTCCGGATTCGGCGACACCGTGAAGCGCTCGACGCGCGTATTGCCCGCAAGATCGGTAAAGTTCACGTAGAAAAATCCATTCGTCGCATACGATGGATGGAAAGCAACGCTCAACAGGCCGCGTTCGCCGCCGCTCGAGACGCGCGATGTTATGTCGAGAAACGGCGTCGCGATCACCTGCCCGTTCTTGATGATCTTGATTCGACCTTCCTGCTCGACGACAAAGAGTCGTGCGTCACCGGGTGGCGCCGTCAGGAAAAGTGGATTCGAGAATCCTGCAGCGACTTCCTGCACTCCGAGGCTGATCTCGGGAGGAGTAATGTCAACGCCTGTGGTATCTCCGCCAGTACACGCTCCGAGCACAAAGCAAAGAGCAACAAATTGTGTTTTCACACGATCGAACTGTGCACTTCGCGGGCCCACTAAGGTTCGAGCTAGTCCTCTAAAACGGGCTCGTATCCTGTGTCGGCGGCGGGAGCGAGATGACTGTTCCCACTCAGCACGCGCACGCACGTGTTCCACCTCAGGATTGCGTCGTCGTTTCCCGTCGGCCTGATGGCTTCGGCCTTCGCGTACCACTCCATCGCCTCGCGAAGTGACTCGTACGCCATTGCACCGGATCCCATTCCGCCGTTTGCAAGCAACGCCTGTCCACGCCTCTCAGCAATCATTCCGGAATAGTATGCTCGCTGATAATCGTCGTGAATGCGCGCAAGATATTCTTTAGCGCGCATTACTCCCGAAGCCGCCACGCCGCTGTGGAGATCAGTCAGCGCCAGGACGAGCATCACCAGCACCTGCTGATTGTCGGGATCGATCTCGAGAATGTCCAGACAGATACTCTCCGCCGCCCACGACTGATTGAGCAGGCGGTAGCGTTCTGCTTTCTGAATCGCGCGGAATTGCGTCGCGTGAAATCGGCTTGAGCTCGAGATCGCCACGCTCAGCGTCTGTCACGTTTTTCGCCTGAACAATCGCACGAGTGCCGTCAGCGGATCGTAGTGATCGTCCACAACGCGCTCCTTCAATGGAATGATCGCATTGTCTGTGATCGTTATGCTCTCTGGACAAACCTTGGTGCAACATTTGGTGATGTTGCAATAGCCGATGCCATGAGCCTCACGCAGCTGCTCGGTGCGGTTTTCCACGTCGAGCGGATGCATCTCGAGCGCTGCGACATGCACGAGAAAGCGCGGGCCGATGAAGCTGTCGAATTTCTGGTGATCGCGCAGTACGTGGCAGACATCCTGACAGAGAAAGCATTCAATGCATTTCCTGAATTCCTGAACACGGTCTACGTCGGCTTGGCCCATCCGCCATGTGCCATCCGGCGCATCCGGTGGCCGGGGTTTGAACCGGCTGATCCTTTTCTTCTGTTCGAAATTCCACGACACGTCCGTGACGAGGTCGCGCACAGGAGGAAATGCACGCATTGGCTCAACGGTGACGGGTTTCGTGAGATCGAGATCGCTGAGCCGCGTCATGCAATCCCGTTGACCTCTGCCGAGCAAGAGCCGCATTTCCCGGCCTTGCAATTCCATCTGACTGCAAGATCGTTCGCACTTTCCGATTGTATTTGGTGAATCGCATCGAGCACGACCATTCCTTCGGAGACTGACGTCGAATAATCCGCGAACGCCCCGCCGGATGCATCGCCGCGCCAGACGCGGAACGTCGCACTCTTCGACTCTCCACCCGCGCTCTGATCGCTCCGCTCGGCTGCGCGTTGCCCACTCGCGACGATGTCGTGCGAGGCTGCCGTCACTTGTTCTCCTCGATGATCTGCTTCAAATCGTCACGCATGGGCTGAACCGGAACGCGCCTTACGGTCATTTTCCCATCCGGCCCGCGAGCAACGACAGTGTTGAAAGTTCCACCGTCCGGACTTTTTTCCGGGTAATCGTCCCTGAAGTGTCCCCCTCGACTTTCCTGTCGTTCGAGCGCGGAACGCGTAATCGCTTCCGATACAGTAAGAAGATTCTCGAGATCGAGCGCCGTATGCCAACCCGGATTGTATTCTCGATTACCTGTAACGCTCACTCGTTTCGCTCGCGCCTTGAGGCTTTCGATGCCCTCGAGCGCGCGCCGCATCTCTTCTTCGCGCCGTACGATGCCGACGAGCTCCTGCATCATTTCCTGAAGAGCATGCTGAACCTGATATGGACCTTCAGTGGATTTTTCGGACGCAGCGCGCTCGAACGGCTCGAGTGACGCGCGAGCCGCGGCCTTGACCTGATCGTGAGGAATTTTCGCCGGCGCAGTGTTCGCCGCGTATTTGGCCGCGAACTCGCCCGCGCGCTTTCCGAAAACGAGAAGATCCGACAACGAGTTTCCGCCGAGACGGTTTGCACCATGAAGTCCCGCGGCCGATTCTCCCGCCGCGAACAACCCGGGGAGCGTCGACATCTGCGTGTCGCCGTCAACGCGAATGCCGCCCATCATGTAATGCGTCGTCGGCCCAACCTCCATTGGCTCCGCAGTAATGTCGATGTCGGCGAGCTGCTTGAACTGGTGGTACATGCTCGGAAGTTTTTTTCGAATGTGCTCCGGCGCGCTCGAAATTTTCGACTTGATCCAGGAGATGTCGAGAAAGACTCCACCGTGCGGGCTCCCGCGACCCTCGCGCACTTCGCGCATGATGGCGCGCGCAACGTGATCGCGCGTCAGCAGCTCAGGGGGTCGGCGCGCATTCTTGTCCCCTTGAACGTAGCGCCATCCCTCTTCTTCATTGTCTGCGGTCTGGCTGCGATAGTTCTCGGGAATTTCGTCGAACATGAAGCGGCGTCCCTCGCGGTTCACGAGGATTCCCCCCTCGCCACGCACCCCCTCCGTCACGAGAATCCCCCGCACGCTCGGCGGCCACACCATTCCTGTCGGATGAAACTGTACGAATTCCATGTCTTGAAGTGCAGCTCCTGCGCGGTACGCGAGTGACTGACCGTCGCCTGTGTACTCCCAGCTGTTGCTCGTGATTGTGAACGCGCGACCGACGCCCCCCGTCGCGAGAATCACCGCCCGAGAGTCGAACACTTTGAATCGACCGCGCTCTCGATCGTATGCAAATGCTCCGGCGATTCGATCACCATCTTTCAGCAGCGTGACGACAGTGCACTCCATCTGCACGTCGATTCCAAGATGAATTGCGTGATCCTGAAGCGTTCGGATCATCTCGAGACCTGTGCGATCTCCAACGTGCGCAAGTCGCGGATATTTGTGGCCGCCGAAGTTGCGTTGAAGGATGCGACCGTCGGGTGTTCGATCGAATACAGCGCCCCACGCCTCCAACTCCCGAACTCTGTCGGGCGCTTCCTTCGCGTGCAGCTCGGCCATTCTCCAATTGTTGAGATATTGTCCGCCGCGCATCGTGTCTGCGAAATGGACTCGCCAGTTGTCACGATCGTCGACGTTTGCGAGCGCGGCGGCGACTCCGCCTTCCGCCATGACAGTATGCGCTTTGCCGAGGAGAGACTTGCAGACCAGTCCGACGCGGGCGCCGGCATTTGCGGCTTCGATCGCTGCCCTCAATCCCGCCCCGCCCGCACCGACGACTAGAACGTCGTGCGACAGTGTTTCGTATTCGGCCACCTACAAAATTCTCCAGTCGTGCCAGATCCCCATCGACAGCATTCGAACGTAGATGTCGCAGAACGCGACCATCACGAGACTGAACCACGCCCAGCGCATGTGAGCACGATTGAAGCAGCTCACACAGTCGTACGCCTTTTTTCGAATCGGCGCACCGGAGAGACGATCGAGATAGCCGCCCACGAGATGACGCAGCGAATGGCAACCGAATGTGTAGCCTCCAAGCAGAATCACGTTGGCGGCAAGGATGAGCGTGCCAAGTCCGATTCCGAAATGCTGCGCGCCCGTGTTCGGATCAGTAAACCAGAGAGCCTTCCACACGTCGTGCGATAGGAAGACGAGGAAGATCAGCGCGAAGTAGAGGAAATAGCGGTGAATGTTCTGGATGATGAGTGGAAACGAGCGCTCGCCTCGGTATCCTTTGCGCGGCTCCCCCACAGTGCAATTGGACGGATCAGCCCAGAAGGCTTTGTAGTACGCTCCGCGATAGTAGTAGCAGGTGAGTCTGAAGCCCCCTGGAAACGGGAGAATGATGAGGGCCGGCGAAAACGGAAGCAGTCCGGGCCACCACGATGGTTTTGGCCCGAACCAGCTATCCGCTGAGTCGCCGAAAAGAAGTGGCGAGTAAAACGGCGAGAGGTAATTGCCGTATTGGTAATGCGCGTTCTGGAACGCCGCCCAGGTCGCATAGACGAGAAACGCGGACAGCCCCACGAAGACAACGAGCGGCTGAATCCACCACGAATCGCGGCGCATTGTCTCGCCCCATCCGCGGCGCCTCAGTTGTACGACCTGCGTCGCCATCAGCTGCTATTTCTTTTCCGCCGGCGTTTTGTCCGCGAGATAGAGCTCGAGGTACCCGCACTCCTCACAGACGAAGGGCATCACGATGATTCCGGATCCGGGGTCGATCGTTCCCCCGGTGCCCGACGTTGTGGCGCCGTCGACGTTCACGAGGGCTTTGAAGCGCTCGGTACGGCCCATTCGCGTATTTGGGTGATTCACGCAATATCGTTTTCCGTCCCGCAATGGCATTTCTTTTTCCCTTTTTGAGAGGAAGCAACTCTGCGGAGAAAATTTACGGGATTGACGGATGGACAGATAGGCGGATTGACGGATTGACGGACAACAAAAAAAGGGCCGCCCTTGAGAGCGACCCTTTTTTCATGTTGGATCCAGCTAGTTATCCCTTTTGAGGTGCGGCACCGTGACCTTTGCGATCGCCGCGTCCCCAACCGCGACCATCTTTATGCTCGTCCATCCACTTCTTTCTCTGCGCCTGCGCCGCGTCGAACTTCGTGCGCTGCTCAGCTGTGAGGACGTTGCGAATGTCCGCATTCTCCTGATTGCGAATCGAGAGCGACTTGGACTGAATGTCGCCGCGAATCTTCTCGAAAGCTGCTCGCGCGCCCGCCGTATCGCCCTTCTGCCGCAACGCGCGGATATTGTCGAACTGTGACTTGTACTGCGTGCGAATCGCCTCCATCTGAGGGCGATACTTCGCATGAATCGTCTTGAGCTGCGACTTCTGTGCATCGGTCAGATTGAGATCCTTCGCGAGACCACCGAACCCTCGGCCGCGACCGAATCCTCTTCGACCCTCAGCTCCCGGACCGCGCTGACTCTGGATTTTTCCTGCGGGCGGCTGAGTACTCTGCGCCTGCGCGCCAGCGACGCCGGCAATACCGATCAGCAGTGCGGCTCCAAGAGCCGCCGCATTTATTCTCTGCATTAAAACCTCCGATTGCTTCCATTTGGAGCGCGCACTATGCGCGCAGTCACAATAGGTAGACGCAGAGATTAAACAGATGTTAAGGGCGATTTGTTCCACTCGGGAGCATCGAAGCGGTGTTCGAGGACAACAGGGGAACTACAGGGATTTGCCGCGAAGACGCAGAGACGCGAAGGAAGCCCGACATCGGATAATGTCGGGCTTCCTTCGCGTCTCTGCGTCTTCGCGGCAAATCCCGTAGTTCCGCTTATCCCGCTGCCGCCTCCGGAACTGCTCCAAATCTCCTTTCCCGGGCATGGAATTCCTCAACTGCCTCCCGGAGATCCGTCGACGAAAAATCCGGCCACATGCGCCGCGTGAAGTAGAGCTCGGCGTAGGCGCATTCCCACAGAAGAAAATCGCTAAGCCGCTGCTCACCGCCGGTGCGAATCAACAAGTCCACATCCTTCGAAGTTCCAATTCCGTGATCGACGCGCGAAAGAAGCTCGGCGAATTCATCACGGTCGATGTCGTCATCGCCGTTCGCGGACAAGCGAATTTTGCGAGCGGCGCGGACCACGGCATCGCGCGATGAATAATCGACGGCGATTCGAAGATCGAGCGTGCGTCCGTGTCGCGTTGCCTGCTCGGCAGCCGTGATTGCACGCAACAACTCTCCGGGAATTCTGTCGCGGCGACCGATGATTCGCATCCGCACGCCGTTCGTCACGCATCGCGCGACCTCGGAGACGAGATAACGACGGAAGAGTCGCATCAAAAGCGCAACTTCCCTCGACGGGCGCCTCCAGTTATCTGCCGAGAACGCGTAGAGCGTCAGCGTTCCGATTCCGGAGTCGGGAGCAGCTTCGACGATTTTTCGGACGGTGCGCGCACCAGCGATATGGCCGGCCGTGCGCATTTGCCCGCGAGCCGTCGCCCATCTGCCGTTGCCATCCATGATTATCGCGACGTGAATGCCGCGCGGTGATTCGCTGTTCATGTTTGTATATACAGTTGGCCGGAGCTAACGATCGCGCGTTGCGCGAATCAAAGCTTCCATATGATCGAGGTACCGCTCGAGCGCGCGACGTCCGGTTGCAGTCAACCTGTATTGGGTCTTTGGCATACGACCCTCGAAGGATTTCGTGCAGGTGATGTACTCAGCCTCTTCGAGCTTGCGCGCATGGACACTCAGATTGCCGTCCGTCGTGTTCATGAGCTTCTTGAGATCGCTGAACGACAGCGAATCGTTGACCGCGAGCGCGCTGACGATTCCGAGGCGAAGTCTCTCGTGAATCAGCCGGTCGAGCTCTCCGGGCTTGCGCGATGGCGCGCGTCTTATGCCGCCTCCGCGAACACTTTCATGCGTACGCGCATCGTCACGCGCCGCTCCATTCTTAGCCACCGTGTCTCCTGGCGATTGGAATTCCAAATGCGATGTGAAGACCTCCGAACCCCGCTCCCATGATCCACTGATTCCAGGACATCGGGGTGAACAGGGCAAGGACACCGGCCGCCATGAAGCACAACCCCATCACCGGTACGATCTGAACTGAAAAAGCGCCACCCGCAACGACAGCTGTTCCATAAAGGAGAAGCCACATCCCGGGGATCGCATCAATCAATCCGCCTCTATACATCACGACGGTCAACAGTGCGCCGACGATCATTGGCGGCGAAAAGCTGAGCACGAATTTTCTTGCAGGTCCTGAAACGAGCGGCATTTTTGCGCGCCGCGCTTTCTGCACGATTGTCCCGAGCATCACCAATGGAAGCAGTGCTGCCGAGACGAGCCACACCCGAAGTCCACCGACCGGTGTAGGCTGACGCTCGGCTATGACAGCGACCAGCGTCGCGAGCGCACCCACCGCAACCATTCCCCACCCTGACACTGCCGTGAATGAACCGGCAGCTTCCATCGTGTTGCGTATGAAGGCGAGGTTGTCCATCGCCCGCGCATGCAACGCCGGCGGCTCGCTCGGCGGGGGCGGTCTCAGTGGTCGGACGGACGTCATATGTGTAGTTTACCGTGCGGGTTGGAAGTATGTCAAGTACTTTGCGCTACAAAGTGCCTCGGAGTTTTACGAGCGCGAATGCTCTCAGTCAGCCAAGGGAAATCGGGCCTGGCAGTGGGTCGCTCGCAGGGAAACTCTGCTCGACCATCTTGTCGAGACGGCGTTCATCGATCGCGCTGGCGAGCAAACTCACGAGATTCGCGCAAAACGCGGGGAGATCCTCAGGCCTCCGGCCCGTGAGCAATTTCTGGTCGACCTGAACTGCCCTGTCGACCCACGATCCTCCGGCGTCTCGAACTTCATCGGCAATTTCGGCATCGGACGTGAGAGTTCGTCCTTCGACGGCGTCGGCTTCGATGAGTAAACGAGGGCCATGACACATCGCGGCGACCGGCTTGTCAGCTTCCATGAATTCGCGCACAACCTTCACCGCATCCGGATTCGCGCGCAGGGCTTCGATATTTCGCAATCCACCCGGAATAACGAGCGCGTCAAAGTCCGCCGCCGAAATTGTTTTTGCCAGTGCGTCGACTTTGAAAGTGTCAGCTTTCTCGTCGTGAATGAATCCCTGAATCTTCCCTTCTTTTATTGAAACGAGGCAAACGTCCGCTCGAGCTTCTTTCAATACGTTCCATGGCGCCGTGAGCTCCACCTGCTCGACGCCATCGGTCGCCAGGACTGCCACTTTTCGTCCAGTAAGATTTGCCGCCATCCGATCTCCCGCTTATTACATGACACCCGATTCGAAGGTCAGAAAACGTGCCACTTTCGACACACCTCCTTAATGACAACTTAGCCGAAACGAGCGCCGCAGAGGATAGGCCATCGCCCTCCATTGTCAGTCGAGCGCGCCACATACCATTGAAGAATCGGGTCGCTCCTCGCGCACACCCTTCCATATTTACCTGATGCCACTCGTAGATCTTTACGGACACGAAACCGTTCGCGCCCTGCTTTCGGAGAGCTTCGAGCGCGGCAAACTTCCGGGCAGCCTCCTTTTTCACGGGCCGCAAGGAGTCGGGAAGCAGCGTCTCGCACTCTGGTTGGGGCAGCTTCTTCTTTGCACCTCTGATGAAAAACCGTGTGGCAGATGCAAAGGCTGCGAGTACAGCCGGAACCTCACACATCCCGATCTTCACTGGTACTTCCCTCGGCCGAGACCCAAGGATCCCGATCCGGCTCTCGCCGATGTGGTGGACGATTACCAGGATGCAATCGTCGAGCGTCTCGCGAACGGCGGACTCTACGCGGCGCCCGCCGGCAGCGAAGGAATTTTCGTTGCGACGGTTCGCGCGATTGTTCAGCAAGCTTCTCTCAGCCCGGCAATGGCGTCGAGAAAAATTTTCATTATCGGCGACGCCGAGCGAATGGTTCCGCAGGAGGGAGCAGAGTTCGCGGCGAATGCATTTCTAAAGCTCCTCGAGGAGCCTTCCTCCAAAACGACACTCATTCTGACGTCGAGTGAGCCGGGCGCGCTCCTTCCAACGATCAGGTCGAGATCGGTTTCGATTCGTGTTCCGCCTCTCACGGAAGCTGCAATGCGGGCTTTTCTCGCTGACCCGCAAGTCGCACGCGCGCTCGACGAGGCGGGCGCTCCGAAGTCGAATATCGAACGCTTGTCGCTCGCGAACGGATCTCCCGGTCAGCTTCTCGGCGACGAAGCGAGGGGGCGCGCCATACGCGCAGCGCGCAAGCTTCTCGATGCGGCGCTCGCGCCCAACGAGTCAGCTCGTCATGCCGCAGTGATGGGAGTCGGCGCATCCGGCGCGCGCGGCGCATTCACTGACGTCCTCGATGCGATGCTCGTACTCGTTGCCGAGCGGATGCGCGCCGCGCTTCACGATGCGGATGAAGCGCTCGCGTCGAGAGCGAGTCGCGCGGTCGATGCAATCTCTCTCGCGCGAGAGCAGGCCGGCGGCAATGTCAATCCGCAGCTGATCACTGCTCGACTTCTCCGCGAGTTGGCGACGAGTCTCTCATGACCAGGCTCACTCACATTGGCGAAGCGGGAGAGGCGCGGATGGTCGACGTCGGCGAAAAGGCCGACAGCGCCCGTGTTGCTCGCGCTGCAGGTGCAATCGCGATGTCCCGCGATACGCTCGACGCGATCGTCGAAAACAGAATCATGAAGGGAGACGTGTTATCCGCCGCGCGGTTGGCAGGCATCATGGCGGCAAAACGAACTGCTGATCTCATACCGCTTTGTCATAACATCGCACTCACGGACGTGAGCATCGATATCTATGTGGATGATTCCCTTCCCGGGTTGCGTGTGACCGCAACCGCCGCGACAGTTGGCAAGACCGGCGTGGAGATGGAAGCGCTCACCGCCGTCGCGGTAGCGCTTCTCACAGTCTACGACATGGCGAAGTCGATGGACCGCGGCATGACGATTGGCCAGATCGAGCTGCTCGAGAAGAGCGGCGGAAAGTCAGGCGACTGGAAGCGCTCTTGAATTTTCGGCTCCTCGTCAGCGGATTTCCCCCTGTTTGAGGGCACGAGCTGCGGAGAGAATTCTCTCTGTATAACCGGTTATCTGCTCGTCCGCGCGTCTTCTCGGCAAAACGAATCGGGGATCCTGTGGCTCGCTCGACGAGGGACTATTGACGAAGAGATCTCCGCCTGCTGCTTCGACCGCCCGCTCGAATTCCTCGACTGCACTCAGTAAGTCGGCGAGCTGCCCCGGGTCTTCGTCCGATCCAACCTCGATTCCCTTCTGAGCGAGACGCCCGCTGAGCTCCATCGCCGCTGCTTCACGCTCTTCCTCCCGATGCGGATCGAGCATGTCGTTCAGGTCGTCGGATCTCTCCCGTGGACTTGCCATTCAACCTCCCCTGTCGATTGTTTGCGCAATCAACACGCAAATCGCGTGACGCTGGCTCCTTTGCCAAATACTTGCAGACTGCATGTGAGAGCGGCTACATACCGTTTCGAATCAATAGAGGCAGCCTCACCTTGGAGAAAAGACAGTGAATAGACCGCTTCGTCCAGTCGCCGCTTTTGTTTTCGCACTCGTTTCACTCTGCTCATCGAGCGCAAAAGCGCAATCCCCGCAGACGTACGATTCGACTGCATTTTCCGCAATCCGGTGGCGCGAGATCGGACCGTATCGCGGTGGACGATCGGTTGCGGTGGCGGGTTCTGCCGCCCGCCCGATGGAGTACTACTTCGGAACAACGGGCGGCGGCGTCTTCAAGACGACTGATGGCGGCATGACATGGGCGCCCGTCACTGACAAATATTTTGGTGGAACGATCGGCGCGATTGCGGTGAGTGAGTCGAATCCTGACATCGTTTACGTCGGAACGGGCGAGTCGCCGATTCGAGGCAATGTTTCGCACGGCGATGGAATCTTCAAATCGACTGACGCCGGCAAAACGTGGCAGTACGTCGGACTCGCCGAAAGCCGGCAGATCGGGCGCGTGAGAATCGATCCGAAGAATCCGGACATCGTTTACGTGTCGGCGCTCGGTCACGTCTTCGGGCCAAATCCTGAGCGCGGCGTTTTCAAAACGATCGATGGCGGGAAGACGTGGAAGAAGTCTCTCTTCCGCAGCGATTCCGCTGGTGCATTCGACTTGATTCTCGATCCGTCGAATCCGGAAATCGTTTACGCCACCATCTGGCATGCGTACCGAACGCCGTGGAAACTCGTGTCGGGTGGCACGCAAAGCGGAATCTTCAAATCCACCGACGGCGGCGCGCATTGGTCGGACATCACGCGAAACGCAGGCCTTCCATCAGGCATGATCGGAAAAGTTGGAATCGCCGTGTCGCCGGCAAAACCAAATCGTTTGTGGGCACTCGTCGAAGCAGATTCGGGCGGAGTGTTTCGGTCCGACGACGGCGGCGCGACATGGACGCGTACAAATTCCGAGCGAAATCTCAGGCAGCGCGCGTGGTATTACACGCAGATCTATGCAGATCCGAAAGATGCAGAGACGGTGTACGCGCTCAACACCGGGATGTATCGCTCGACAAATGGCGGAAAAACTTTCCGCGGCATCCAGGTTCCGCACGGCGACAATCACGATCTTTGGATCGCGTCGAACGATCCGCAGCGAATGATCGAAGCGAACGATGGCGGCGCGAACGTCTCATTCAACGGCGGCAGGACGTGGACCGAACAGGATCAGGCGACTGCGCAATTCTATCACGTCGTCACCACGAACCATTTTCCGTATCGGGTGTGCGGTGCACAGCAGGACAACTCGACTCTCTGCGGACCGAGTCGATCCAGCGGCGGCATTGACATCGGTGACTGGTACGCAGTGGGCGGGGGCGAGAGTGGATACATCGCCGTGCGTCCCGACAATCCTGAAATCGTTTATGCAGGATCATATGGCGGTTATCTGTCTCGATACGACCATCGCACGGGTTCCGAGCGCGACGTCAATCCATGGCCCGACAATCCGATGGGACACGACGCTGCCGACCCCAAGTATCGCTTCCAGTGGACCTACCCGATCGTGATTTCGCCGCACGATCCGAACACGCTTTATGTCGGCAGCAGTGTTGTTTTCAAATCGACCAACGATGGACAGAGCTTCGCACCGATAAGTCCCGATCTGACGCGACACGATCCGAGAACGCTCGGCTCGTCGGGTGGACCAATCACGAAAGATCAGACGTCGGTCGAGTATTACGGGACGGTATTCACGATCGCCGAGTCTCCAGTGAAGGCGGGTGTAATCTGGGCCGGATCGGATGATGGACTAGTGCACGTCACGCGCGACGCAGGAAAGAATTGGGCGAATGTCACGCCCAAAGGCATTCCGGAGTGGAGTCGTATTTCGATCATCGAGCCGTCGCTTTTCTCTCCCGGAACGGCTTACGTCGCGTCGAATCATTATCAGATGGACGACATGCGCCCGTACATCTACAAGACAACGGATTACGGCGCGACGTGGCAGCTCATCACCAACGGAATTCCCGGGACTGAATTCGTGCGTGTCGTGCGTGAAGACCCGGAGCGCGCGGGACTTCTCTACGCTGGAACAGAGCGCGGCGTGTGGGTGAGCTTCGACAATGGCGGAAGCTGGCAGACGTTGCGCAGAAATCTTCCCATCGTGCCGGTTCACGATCTCGCGGTGAAAGAAGGAGATCTGATTGCCGCAACGCACGGCCGATCTTTCTGGATCCTCGATGATCTATCTGCGCTGAGGCAGATGTCACCGGCGATTGTCAGCCGTCAGGCGCATCTCTTCAAGCCGAGAAACGTGTATCGCGCCGGATTCGGGGGTGGTGGTGGAACCGGAGCGGCGGGTAGTCATCCAACAGGCCAAAATCCGGCGTCGGGTGCTGTCATCTACTATTGGCTCAAGTCACCGCGCCAGGTTGTGACCATGGATTTTCTCGACGCCAGGGGCGCAGTGATAAGGAGCTTCACCAGCAATCAGGATCCCACGGTTTCGGCTGACTCAGTGAGATCAGACAGCGTTCGCCGCGTGCGCTCGGACAGTCTCCGCGCAGCAGGAGTGAAGGAAGACACGACTCAGCGCTCCGAAGCGCGCGGTGAAGAAGCGCCGCCCGATGACACGCCGCGACGCGCGCCACCACCGCCGCGCGTTTCAAACAAAGCGGGGCTCAACACCTTCTCGTGGAATCTTCGATATCCGGATGCAGTGACGTTCCAGAATTTGATCATGTGGGCAGCGGGGATTCAGGGGCCGGTTGCGGTGCCCGGCGCCTATGCGGTACGCATGACGGTTGCAGGTCAGCCCGCGCAAGTACAGCGATTCATGATCGTCAAAGATCCTCGATCAACTACGTCGCAAACTGCACTCGAAGATCAGTTTGCATTTCTGGTCGCGGTTCGCGACAAGACGAGCGATGCGAACAATGCGGTCAGGAAAATTCGCAACTTGAAATCGCAGCTGAACGATCGCATCGCGAAGATGCCCGCGGCGCAAAAGGCAGCGTTCAAAGCGAAAGCGGATGCATTTGCTTCACAGCTCTCCGCGGTCGAGTCGGAGATTTACCAGGTGAAGAATCAATCTGGTCAGGATCCCCTCAATTATCCGATCAAGCTGAACAACAAAATTGCGGCGCTCTCGGGTGTTGCGGCGAGTTCAGACGCGCGTCCGACGGATCAGACACGCGAAGTTTTCAAGATTCTTTCAGCTCAGCTAGATGCACAGCTGGCTCGCCTCAACACAGCGATGCAAGGATTGTCGTCCATCAATGCCGATTTGAAGAGCGCGGGTCTCGCTGAGATTGTTCCAAGCACGGACGAGCCAAAGAATGCAGCCCCGTCTACCGCACGTGGCGCAGAAGCAGATGACAGTGACGGCTCTTAACGGCAGCTCAGATGATTAAGGGACGCTCTCCACCGCTCTCGGATGGCGTCTCGGCGGTTTCACTCAGCCTCTCTTGCCTCAGTGCCGCAGCGCCCATGAGTCCGCCGATTCCCATCGACTCAACAGCCGTGCTCGGCACGAGCATCAGCGCGCCCTTTTCCTTCAGACCTTCCATCAGGATGTTCATCGCCCGGAGGTGGAGCGCAGTCGGATTGTTCTTGTACGACTTCGACGCCTCGCCGAATAGCTCGGCGATCTCCACCTCCGCCTGGCCGAGAATGATTCGCGCCTGTTTCTCCCGCGACGCCTGCGCTTCGCGCGACATCGCGTCCTGAAGTGAAGCGGGGATAACGACGTCGCGCATTTCCACCGACTGAACTGTCACGCCCCACGGATTCGACCGCTCGTCGATAAGGAGCTGAAGCTCCGCCTCGATTCGCTCGCGCCCGCGAAGCAGCTCGGTGAGCGATGTGCGGCCGATGATGTCACGAAGCCCAGTCTGTGCCGCCCAGCTCACGGCCTGCGCGTAGTCCTGTACCTCGAGCGCGGCCTTCTCGGCATCGTGCACCATCCAGAAGAGAACGGCATCCACGTTTACGGGAACCGTGTCGGAGGTCAGCGTCTCTTCGGCGGCGAAGCTGGTGGTGATGACGCGCTGGTCGATCCACGTCGAGACTTTGTCGAGGAACGGCACTACCCAGAAGATGCCGGGGCCTCTCAGCCCGATGTATCGGCCGAGCCGCAGAACGACGCCGCGTTCCCATTGCTGCGCCACCCTCGGGGCTTGCGCAAACAGAAGTCCGAGCAGGACGCCAGCGCCCAGCAAAACCGGGCTTGTCGTAATCGCCGTGCCAAGGACCCCAAGCCCCGCTCCGAGCGCGAGGATCAGCGTCGAGATGAAGTTGAACCGGAAGTTCGATGGCATCTGAACCCGGTCACGTTTGGACAGAACGAGTCTACCGTCGCTGATTGCCACTGTCTCCGCCTGCGTGTGCCTGCGGGGAGATAGCGCAACCGGCGTTCCAGTGCTAGTGGATCACGCGATCGAAGCGGACAGGGTTCTCCACGTCGTAGCTGAAGTGCCACCATTCATTCTCGTAGTTCTGGAAGCCATGACGCTCTAACGCTTTCTTGAGGCGCTGGCGGTTCGCGGCGAACCCGCCTCTCGCATTAGCGGTGTGTGCTGCAAGTGAGAATGTGTCGAACGCAGTACCCATCGGCACTTCGTTTCCAGTCGCGATGTCAATCAACGTGACATCGACTGCGGCGCCAAGGTTGTGGCGACTGCGAGCCGCGATGTATCCGTCGCGCAAGAGATCAGTTCGATTCGTTCGTTGCGCCCATGCGACCATTGCTTCGCTCGCTCTCACGGGACGATAGGCATCGAAAATCTTAACTCGAAACCCTTCGCGTCGCAGATCTTCATTCGCCAGTGCCAGTGCGGCTGCAGCCTCATCTCGGAGATACGCGTGATTTCCCTCGTAACCTGGAATTCGTGCGCCCGTGAAGTTGTTCGACGTCGCATAGCGGAGCTCGACCGCGATTGTGCTATCGACGCGCTGAACGTCGACGAGCAATGAGTCTGCGGCTGCATCGCTTGCAACCGGAAGCTCGGGAGTGTTGACTGGCTGCGGCGGCGTTTGTCGAAAACGAGCGCACGCTCCGATCGTGATGAGGAGCATTGATGCTCGCAAAAACCTCGTGCCGCGTTTCATATTCTGCCGCGATGAATCCACTCGAAACTCTGGCCGCTCTTTTTGGAATAATCAGCGTCTACCTCAGCGTGAGGCAGAACATCTGGAGCTGGCCAACCGCGATCATAAATGTTGGCCTCTACACGATTGTGTTTTTTCAATCGCGGCTGTACGCCGACATGGGCTTGCAGGTGGTGTACGTGATCATCTCGTTTTATGGATGGTATCAATGGCTTTACGGTGGAAAAGGTCATACCGAGCTCAAGGTTTCGCGAACTTCACGCCAGCTCGGACTGCTCCTCGCTGGAATTGCGGTTGCTTCCGCATTCCTTCTCGGAACGATCCTCCATCGCACGACGAATGCCGCGCTGCCGTATCTCGACTCCACTACCACGAGCGTCAGCCTGGCTGCGCAGTGGATGATGACTAAGAAGCTGCTCGAGAATTGGGCGGTGTGGGTGGCAGTGGACGTAGTCTATATCGGCATGTTCATCTACAAATCACTCTACGTCACCTCGCTTCTCTACCTTGTATTTCTGATTCTTTCGGTCATGGGCTACCGGCAATGGAAGGCATCGCTTCACGAGCTGGAGCTCGTGATCGCACCAGCCGCCTGACGGCCCAGATTCCGACGGCCGGACCAATCGAAAGAATTGCGAACGCCCAGCGCCATCCGCTAGCGCGAGCGAGCGCGGGCACAAGCTGCATCGGGAACATCGTCAAAAGAAAGCCGAGCGAGGTTTGAATCGTGAGCGCTGTCCCAACCGCATGCGGCGGCACCGACTCAGTAACGAGTGCGCTGAATTGCGCGCTGTCGGCGACGACGAAGAACCCCCACACGAGCGCGAGAAGCGCGAGCAGCCATAATGATTGTCCAAAAAGAAAGCCGACGAGGAGACAACAAGTTCCGCTCGCGGCAAGAGCAATCGTAACCAGTCGCTCGCGGCCCAGTCGATCGGCAGTGACTCCGCCCCATACGCAACCGGCTCCGCCGACTGCGATCGTACCGAATGCAATCAAAGAGATGAGCTGATCGCTCGGCCTCGATTCCGCGACCGAAGCTGCAACGCTCGCCGCCAGAAAAACTGGAATCCACGTCCAGAAAGCGTACAGCTCGAACATGTGACCGAGGTAGCCGCCGGTGGAAAGGCGCCAATCGCGAACGCGCACCACATCGGCAGCGAGCCTCCACGAGAATGGTCTCGCAGCGAACTGGTATGGCCCCTCGCGATATCCAATTAGAACGAGAAGCGCGGCGATCAAAGCGCCGAGGGATGCAGTGGCAACAACTGGACGCACGCCCGCGCCGGGCAACGCGTGAACGAGATATGGCGTTGCCTTTCCGACAGTAAGCGCGCCGACAACAGTCCCGATTGCGAGACCGCGCTGAGCGCGGAACCAGGTCGCGATCATCTTCATCGCAGGCGGATACACTCCGGCGAGGCAAAGGCCCGTGAGAAAGCGGAGTGCGAGCGCGCCGTGAAAACCGCCAACAACCAGAAGCCCAATGTTGGCAACTGCACCACAGAGCGCAGCCGCAGCGAATAGCGTGCGCGATGGTATGACGTCGGCGAGGTTGAGTGCGGCGCTGAGCGCAGTGCCGGCAACGAAACCGAGCTGGACGATCGTCGTGAGCCACGCGGTTTGCGCGGGATCGAGATTCCAAATGGCGCTCAGCTGCGGCGCAACGGCACTCGCCGCGAACCAGAGGGACATCCCAAGCAGCTCGGCGGCTGAGAGAAGCGCGAGCAGACGCCAGCGATGCGGATGAGCGTCGCGATGCATTACGAAAAACTATCCACTGCGCGAAGCGTCAGTGCGGCAGGCGCTGGCTGTAAGTAATGAACTCGGTGCGCGCTTTACCGTCTGCGGCGGACGTGTCGGGAATGAAAAGCGGCAGCGATGCAATGTCTTTCTTGAAAGTCGGATCCTCGGGATCGATCGCCGGCCATTGCGCTCGTGAATCAGGAGCAAATACGCCGAGGATGTTCGCCATCGCGCCCTGGACGATCGTGGCCTGAAGAGGGCTGTCGTATTCTGCGACAATTCGATAATGATGGCCTGCGCGCATTCTGAGTGGTCGCAGAAGAAAGAATTTCCGCGGGATCTCGACGATTTTTCCCGCTGAATCACTTCTGGCAACGAGGCTGACCATCACCTTTCCCGTTTCGGCGTCCTCGAGTCGCACCGACCGGCCATAGTCGTGAAGGTGCCCCGTCACAGCGATCAGGTAGCCACTCGCCGGAACTGTGAAGTCGAAAGCCTTCGAGGATTTTCCCGGCCGCACGTCGAAAGTGTTGGTATTGCCCACCTCGTTGTTGACATCGAAATAGACGGGAAGAACTGGAGTGAATGCCTGCGCAGCCTCGCGGGGTATCCAGTTAATGACAATCCGCACCTTGGCGCCGTGAATGTCACGGCCGGTATCGTTATGCCACGCGACATAAAAGCCGAGACGTTGTCCGCGCTCGAGTGGCACGACGAGAGTTCCTGGAAGCGACACATCCCCGGATTCTCTGCCAATGCCGAACAGCCGCTCGGCCTGCTGATAGATGAACTGACGGCGGTCAAAGTTGATAGCGATGAGATGATGAAGCATCGACCGGGGCACGATTACACCTGCTGCGTCGCGTATTTCAATCTTGAAAGCGCGACCCGGGCCATCCACCGGCCAGTCGAAGCGAAAAACGCGCGCTTCCTCGTCGTGACGCATCGAGTGGTCCATCTCCATCTCTTTGACCATTTCGGCGTCCATTGCTGGAACTTCGAATGGCCCCGCTTCAATCACGACTTCATGACGCGCGGAATCCACTCGCGTCTCGATGGTCTGCGCGCCAAGCTTGAGCGACGGAGTGACGACCAACACCACTAACGACAGAATGAGATTGCATTTCACTGAAAGGCGCATCGTCGACTTCTCTCTCTCGTTTGACCGTCGATCATTGTCACCACGATACAAAGAAAATTCTTGGGCATCCATACTATTTATACGTAGCTGCACGGCCCAACGATACAGCCACAGTTCCGCGGCCGGCCATCATAGATTCCCTTTATGACTTCGCCAAGCGCGGTAAAGCTGCTCGGCAGGGCGCTCGCTCTCCGCTGTCCCAACTGCGGCGCAAAAGAAATATTCGCATCCTGGGGTAAGTTGAAAAAGCGTTGCCCCGAGTGCGGATTGTGGCTCGAGCGCGGCGAGGGTGACTATTACCTCGGCGCCTATACGGTTGCGCTGATGGCAGTCGAGACCCTTTTCGCGATTGGGTTTGTCATTGCGCTTGTTCTCACTTGGCCGGATCCACCGTGGGACGCGATACAATGGGTCGGTGCCGTAGTACTTTTCGCGGGAGTGATCATCGCCTATCCGTTCTCCAAAACTGTGTGGCTCGCGATAGACCTGGTGTTCCGTCCAATTACGCCCGATGACCTTTCGGCCGATGGTCCGATCGAAACTCATGGACCGGGCGGATAATCGATGTTGGATAGAGTTCTCACAATCGGCGAAGAAATCGCAAACAGCGTTACTCACGGCGTGGGACTTATCGCGAGCCTCGTCGCCTTCCCGGTGCTGCTTGTCCGAGCGCAATCGAGCCGCGACTCGTCTGCGGTTGCCGGCGCGGCCATTTTCGGTGCAACGCTGATTCTGCTCTACGCGACGTCGACGGTTTATCACGCACTGCCCATATCGAAGGGAAAGCAGCTATTTCGCGTCCTCGATCACTCGGCAATTTATCTACTTATCGCGGGCACCTACACACCATTTGCGCTCGGCCCATTGCGCGGCCCCTGGGGATGGACGCTGCTCGTTACTATCTGGGCGCTAGCGTTGATCGGGATCGGCTCGAAGATCACGATTGGATTCCGGTTACCTCATCTTTCCACGGCGCTCTATCTCATGATGGGGTGGCTGATTGTGGTTGCGATCAAGCCGCTCGTCGAGACAATTCCTCGCGCGGGCCTTCTCTGGCTGGCCGCCGGTGGTGTGGCTTATACCGGCGGAGTCGTTTTCTACAATATGAAAAGGGTGAGATACGCCCACATGATCTGGCATTTGTGCGTGGCAGCTGGGAGCGTCTGTCATTTCATCGCCGTCCTGCGCTACGCAATCAAGACCTGAAAGAGAATGCGCATTCAGCTGGACGCTATTCGCGAGGCAGCCGTACGGATTGGACCTCATCTGCATCGCACCCCAACGCTCTCGTCGCGCACACTGGGCGACCGCGCCGGCGTTCGGCTGGATCTAAAGTGCGAAAGCTTTCAGAAGACCGGATCGTTCAAGCCTCGCGGCGCTCTCAATATTGTATTGTCGCTTTCTGGTGAGCAGCGCGCGCGAGGTCTCGTGACCGTGTCTGCGGGAAACCACGCGCAAGCTGTGGCGTGGGCGGCGAAAGTTGTCGCCATGCCCTGCACCGTCGTCATGCCAGCTGATGCGCCGCGATCTAAAATGGATGCGGTTCGCGGATATGGCGCGACGATCGTCGCGCATCCCGACCGCTCGACGCTTTTCGAGCGCCTTCGCGAAGAAGAGGCGCGCACTGGTGCGACTTTCGTGCATCCGTTCGACGATCCGCTTGGACTTGCTGGAGCGGGCACCGTCGGATTGGAAATCGTCGAGCAGGTTGCTGACGTCGAGTGCGTTGTCGTTCCGATTGGCGGCGGCGGGCTGATGGCGGGCGTCGCGTGCGCCGTGAAAGCGCTCCGACCGGACTGCCGCATCGTTGGTGTGGAGCTCGAGGCAGGACCGGGGATGACTCCCGCGCTTGCGGCGGGCAAGTCTGTACCGGTAAAACGGCCGTCGACGTTGGCAGACGGATTGACACCACCGTTCGTCGGCGAGATCGCGGTCGAAGTCGCGCAACAAGCGCTCGATGATCTAGTGCTCGTGAATGAAGAAGAAATCAAGGAAGCAATGCGTGAGCTTCTGGTGCGCGCAAAACTTTTCGCGGAAGGATCCGGCGCCGCGGCAACCGCCGCTTTGCTCGCAGGAAAGGTGAAGAGTCGAGATGGCGAGCGAGTGGTCGCGATTGTTTCCGGCGGCAATGCTGATCCCGACCGCGTGCTAGGATTGTTCGCGTGAAAGTTCTATTCGTCAACGAGAGCGGCGTGCACGAGCTGCTCACGATGAAGGCGTGTATTCCGCTGATGCGCGACGCATTGATGTCGTTTGCAAAGGGCGACGTCGTGATGCCCCTGCGAAGCAAGGTTGGATTGCCCGATGGGTCAGGGTTGTTGGGATTGATGCCTGGGTACCTCGGCAACCCTGAAAGTTTTGGTCTCAAGGTTGTGAGTGTGATGCCCAACAATCACGGAACCGGATACGACTCACATCAGGGAGTCGTCATGCTGTTCGGCGTTGAACACGGAGAGCCGTTGGCAATTCTCGATGCAACGGCGATTACCGAGATTAGAACTGCGGCCGCCTCAGGCGCGGCAACTGATGCGCTCGCGAATCCAGATGCTGGTGATCTCGCGCTGCTTGGATCAGGAACGCAGGCTCGATCTCACTTGTCCGCGATGAAATCGGTGCGCAGGTTGCGACGCGTACGTGTCTGGAGTCGCGCCCAATCAAATGCTGAGCGATTCGCCCGCGACGAACGCGAGCATCACGGGATTGAAATCGAAGTCTTCTCGTCCGCCGCAGACGCTGTGCGGGATGCAGATCTTATTTGCACGACGACAGCGTCACACGAACCGATTCTGCGCGGAGAGTGGCTAGCGCCGGGAGCGCATGTGAACGCAGTCGGCGCATGCTTCTCGAATAGCAGAGAGCTCGACACGGAGACAGCTCGGCGTGCGCGGTTCTTCGCAGATTCTCGCGAGTCGTGTCTGAACGAGGCCGGCGATTTCATCATCGCGCGCAATGAAGGCGCAATTCGCGATGATCATCTGTTGGGCGAGATTGGAGAGGTCTTT
>WNGI01001342.1_pt1 | contig 35784 bp, 32 predicted proteins | sample 5400621 | NCBI WGS metagenome assembly WNGI01 (sample SAMN13153374, study PRJNA577476) | soil metagenome | isolation source: 20 cm soil or saprolite under Garry oak tree replicate 1 | place: USA:California | collected 2016-06-15
CATCGCGGCAGGTGGCCCAGGTGCGGCACGCGATCGTCTACTTCGATACGGCGTCCGTGCGCCAGCAGGTCGTGGCCTCCGTGCAGGTGGTGCCTGCCGACGCGGCGGGCCAGGTGGTGACGGGCGTTTCTGTGAACCCGACGGCCGTCGCCATGACGCTCTCCGTTCGCCAGGCGGTGATCAGCAAGGTCGTCTCCGTGGTCCCCACCCTCGTGGGGACGCCCCCGCAGTCGCTGGCGGTCTCCGCGGCGACCGCCGAGCCCGCCACCGTCACGCTCACCGGTCCGAGCGCGCTTTTGCAAAAAGCCGAGACCGCGGCGACGATGCCGGTGGACGTGACCGGGGCGCGCGGGGACTTCACCCGCCGCGTGGCGCTGCAGCTGCCCCCCGGCATCTCGTCCTCCGCCGGTCAGGTGGCGGTGAACGTCCGCGTCGGCCGGGAGATGCTCTCGACGGTCTTCCGGAACGTGCCGGTGCATGCGGTGGACGTGCCGGCGGGGACGGCCACGCGGATTGTGCCCGACCGCGTCGTGGTCCAGGTCGAGGGACCGCAGGACCTCGTGCGGCGCCTGACCGCACAGATCGTGACCATCGTGGTGAGCGCGGCCGGCCTGGGGCCCGGCCCGCATTCGGTGAGCCCGCGCGTGATCCTCCCGCAGGGCATCCGCGTCCTGATCATCCAGCCCGCGCAGGTCACGATGACGCTCTCTCCCACGTAGGCGCCGGTGGGACGGCTGTTTGGGACTGACGGGATCCGGGGGGTCGGCAACGCCGACCTGTCGACCGAGCTGGTGGACCGCGTGGGGCGGGCGGCCGCGCATGTGCTCGCTCCGGGGGCACGCGGCCGGTTCGCGGTGGGGCGGGATCCACGGATCTCCGGCGATCTGCTCGAGGCCGCCCTGGCCGCCGGACTCTGCTCCGCCGGCTCGGACATGCTGCGGCTCGGCATCCTTCCCACGCCGGGGGTCGCCTACCTCGCCCGCCATCTCGCGGTGCACGCCGGCATCGTCATCTCCGCCTCCCATAATCCGATGGAAGACAACGGGATCAAGTTCTTCGCCCCCAGCGGGTTCAAGCTGCCCGATGCGGTGGAGGCCGAGATCGAGGGCGCCCTCGACCGGGTGACGGCGCTGCCCCGGCCGACGGGTGGCGCGGTCGGGCGGATCGTCGAGGTGCCCGACGCCGCGGAGCGCTACCTCGCCTTCGTGACGGGGTTGGCGCGGGGGCGGCTCGAGGGCTGGCGCATCGTCGTGGACTGCGCCAACGGGGCGGCGAGCCGCATCGCGCCGGCGCTGTGGGAGCGTCTGGGCGCCACGGTGACGCCGGTGCACGCGACCCCGGACGGGACGAACATCAACGTGGGCAGCGGCTCGACGCACCCCGAGGCGATCCAGGCCGCCGTCGTCGCGCATCACGCCGATGTGGGGTTCGCGCACGACGGAGACGGGGACCGCGTCATCGCCGCGGACCGGCATGGACAGCTGGTCGACGGCGACGCGATCATGGGGATCACCGCGCTCCACCGGGACGCGCACGGCGGGCTGCCGGGGCGCCGCGTGGTGGTCACGGTGATGAGCAATCTGGGGTTCGAGCGGGTCCTCCGCGCGGCCGGCATCCAGCTCGAGCGGGTCAGGGTGGGAGACCGGTACGTGCTGGAGCGGATGCTGGAGATCGGCGCGAGCGTGGGGGGCGAGCAGAGCGGGCACGTGATCTTCCTCGATCGCGCCACGACCGGAGACGGGCTGGTCACGGCCCTCGAGCTCGTCAATGTGATGCTGGAGAGCGGGCGCCCGCTGGAAGAGCTGCGCGCGCCGTTCATCCGCTATCCTCAAATCTTGCTCAACGTGCGGGTGGCCCAGCCGGAACGGTGGGCCAATGATCCCGAGATCCAGCGCGCGATCGCCCAGGCCGAGGGTCGCCTGCGGGGGCGCGGGCGCGTGCTCATCCGGGCCTCCGGCACGGAGCCGCTCGTCCGGATCATGACCGAGTGCGAAGACGCGGGGATGGCGGAGGAGCTCGCCAGGGAGTTGAGCGATGTGGTGAGCCGCCGGTTGGGGGGCACGGCCGCCCCGGCGCCCGGGAAACGGGCCTCGGCCTCCGGCCCCGCAGCGTGACGCCGAGCCCGAACGTGCCAGCGGCAGGGCTCCGGGAGTCTTCGTCGAATGTGCGGATTTGTCTGACCGTGGAGTGGTCGAGGGACCTGGTTCGGGGAGGGCGGAGCCTCCACCGGGCAGGCTGACGCGGGGAGGGGGTGCGGGGCACGGAGACTGGTTCAACGAGCGCCGGAACTCGCCGCCATCGGCGAGTTGACGAGGAAGGGGATCTCGAGCGGAGCCCACCCGGGCTCCTATTCGGCGGGTGACCCTAGGCTGGTCCGGCCTGATGGACGCTGACAAAACCCAGGGGCGACCCTGGGGACAGAAGGCGTCCGGGACGCGCAGTTTCCGAGGCAGTGGGTGGCGCGGTGGGTGCCCCACCGCTGCGCCGCCGCGCGCGGGGGATTTCCGCCGCTGCCATGTTTCGCCCCCGGAGGACATCGTGAGGGGATTCTGTGCCCGCGCGGCCCTGCGGGGGCGATCGGGAGGCATCCATGTGCGGCATTATGGGGTATATCGGGGAGCGGCCGGCGGTCCCGGTGCTGCTGGACGGACTGCGGCGGATGGAGTATCGGGGCTACGATTCCGCCGGGGTCGCGGTGATCAGCAACGGCGGGATCGAGGTGCGGAAGTCGGCGGGAAAGCTCTCGCAGCTGGTGAAGATCGTCGAGCGCACGCCGCTCAACGGCGTGGTGGGGATCGGGCATACGCGGTGGGCGACCCACGGCCACCCGTCGGATGAGAACGCGCACCCGCACGCCGACTGCCACGGCCGCGTCGTGGTCATCCACAACGGCATCATCGAGAACTTCCTGCCGCTGAAGGAGGGCCTCATCGCCCGCGGCCATACGTTCCGCTCGGACACCGACACCGAGGTCCTCGCGCATCTCATCGAGGAAGCGTACAAGGGCGATCTGCCCGCCGCCGTCGCGCAGGCGGTGGCCCAGGCCTCGGGCGCCTACGCCCTCGTCGTGCTGTCGGCGGACGACCCCGACCGGATCGTCGCGGTGCGGCGGATCAGCCCGCTGATCGTCGGGATCGGCCGCGGCGAGATCTTCCTGGCGTCGGACATTCCCGCCCTGCTCCCCCACACCCGCGAGGTCGTCATCATCGAGGACGGCGAGCTCGCCGTCCTGACGCGCGACGGCGTGGCGATCTCTCGCATCGGCGGCGGCCGGGTCGACCGGCGGCCGATGCGGATCACCTGGGAAGCCGGGGCCGCGGAGAAGGACGGGTATGCCCATTTCATGCTCAAGGAGATCCACGAGCAGCCGCGGGCGCTGCAGGAGACGATGATGGGCCGGCTGCCCGACGACCGCGAGATCGCCCTCGACGGCGTCGACCTCCCGCCGGAGTTGGTGCGGTCGCTGCGCAAGCTCTGGGTCGTCGCCTGCGGCACCGCCTACTACGCCGGCCTGGTCGGGGTGGCGCTCACCGAGCGGCTGGCCGGGATCCCGGCGGAGGCCGATCTGGCGAGCGAGTTCCGGTACCGGTCCCCGCTCGCCGACGAGCACGCGCTGGCCGTGGCCATCAGCCAGTCCGGGGAGACGGCGGACACGCTCGCCGCCGCGCGCGAGGCGCGCGCGCGCGGCGCCCGGCTCCTCGCGGTGGCGAACGTCGTGGGCAGCACACTGGCCCGCGAGGCAGATGACGTCCTCTACACCCGCGCGGGGCCGGAGATCGCCGTCTGCTCGACCAAGGCCTTCCTCACGCAACTCGCCGCGCTGGCCATGCTCGCCGCGTACCTCGGGCGGGCCCGGGGGACGCTCCCCCCCGATCGGGCGTCCGCGCTGATCCGGGGGCTCCGGAGCGTGCCGGCGAAGGCCCAGGCGGCGCTCGGGTTGGAGCCGGCCATCATCGCACTGGCGACGCGTCTCCAGAAGATCGACGACGCGTTCTTCATCGGCCGGGGCCTCGACTATCCCGTGGCGATGGAGGGGTCGCTGAAGCTGAAGGAGATCAGCTACATTCATTCGGAGGCGCTGGCCGCGGGCGAGCTCAAGCACGGGACGCTCGCGCTCGTGGTCCCCGGGGTGGTGGTGGTCGCGATCGGCACCCAGCCGGACGTCCTCCAGAAGACGGCCGCGAACATCCAGGAGGTCCGGGCGCGCAAGGCGGAGGTCGTCGGGATCGCGACCGAGGAGACGGCGGATGCGCTGCGTCCGCACGTTGACGAACTGCTGGTGGTCCCCGCCGTGGACCCGCTGCTGGCCCCGATCCTCTCGGTCATCCCGCTGCAGCTGCTGGCGTATCATATCGCGAGGCTGCGGGGACACGACGTGGACCAGCCGCGCAATCTGGCGAAGAGCGTGACCGTGGAATGAGGATCCTCGTGACCGGGGGCGCGGGCTTCGTCGGCTCCCATGTGGCGGAGGCGTACCTCAAGGCCGGCCACCGCGTCGCGGTGGTCGATGCGCTGGTGAGCGCCGGGGGCAACCGCACGCCGGCGGGCGCGGCATTCTACCCGGTGGATATCCGCAGCCGCGAGCTCGCCGACGTGTTCAAGGAGGAGCGCCCGGAGGTGGTGTCGCACCACGCGGCGCAGGCGAACCTCCGGCGCTCGATCGAGGACCCGGCCGGCGATGCGGAGGTCAACGTCCTCGGGACCCTCCGGCTGCTCGACCTGGCCGTCCGGCACAAGGCCAGGCAGTTCATCTTCGCGTCGACGGGCGGGGCGCTGTACGGCGAGCCGCGGTCGATCCCGGTGAGCGAAGACGACCCGATCCTCCCGCTCGCCCCGTACGGGTTCCACAAATACCTCGGGGAGCAGTACCTGGGATACTTCCGCCGCGTCCACGGCCTCGAGGCGACGGTGCTCCGGTACGCGAACGTCTACGGCCCGCGCCAGGATCCCTCGACCGAGGCCGGGGTGATCTCCATCTTCGCCGACGCGATGCTCGCCGGCCGCGCGCCGGTGATCTTCGGCGACGGCACGCAGACGCGGGACTTTGTCTACGTGGGGGACGTGGCCGAGGCCAATGTTCGAGTACTGGGACGGTCGGTCGCCGCGCCGGTGCACATCGCCACCGGCGTGGAGACCTCCGTCAACGACCTGGCGGCCCGGCTGGCCGCGCTGATCGGGACGGCGGTGCGCCCGACCACCGGCCTCGCCATCCCCGGAGAAGTGCACCGGATCGCGCTCGGGATCGACCGGGCGGAGGCGGTCCTGGGATGGCGGGCGCGGACCTCGCTGGAGGAGGGCCTTCGGCGGACCGTCGAATGGTTGAGGAAGAGGAGCGCGACCAGGTGATCGACAAAGAGCTGCTCGAGATCCTCGCCTGTCCGGCCTGCCGGGCGCCCGTCGTGCAGCGCGCCGACCGGATCGTCTGCACACAGTGCGGCCGGCGCTATCCGATCCGGGACGGCATTCCCGTGATGCTGATCGACGAGGCGGAGCAGCCGGCTCCGTGAGCCGCGCCGCCTCCGGCGGTTCCCGAGGTCCGTCGGGCGTGATCCGCGGGCTCGGCGTGGACATCGTTGAGGTGGACCGCATCCGGCGGGCGGTCTCGCGGTGGGGCGAGCCGTTCCTGTACCGCGTCTTCACCGCCGCGGAACTGGCGCGCGCGGGGATGTCCCCGGACGCCGCTCCGCGGCTGGCCGGGCGCTTCGCCGCCAAGGAGGCCGTCATGAAGGCGCTCGGGGTCGGCTTTGCGGGCGTCGGGTGGCAGGAGATCGAGATCACGACCGATCCGCTCGGCAGGCCGGGCGTGCGGCTCAGCGGCCGCGCGGCGGCGGTCGCCGAGCGTCTGGGCGTCCGCGCCTGGTCGCTTGCGATTTCCCACACGCGCCTCCTGGCCATCGCGCACGCCCTCGCCGAGTAATCGATGGCCGGCCGCCGGACGGCGTATTCCGCGAGCCTGTGAAGCTGCCCACGCCCGCTGAGATGGCCGGCCTGGAGCAGCGGTGCCGGGAGGAGTACGGCATTCCCGCCGCCGCGCTCATGGAGCAGGCCGGGCTGCGCACGGCAGAGGTGGCCCGGCTCCTGCTGCGGCCGCAGGGGGCCCGCCGGGTGGTCGTCCTGGCCGGCAAAGGGAACAACGGCGGCGACGGCCTGGTGGCCGCGCGGCACCTCGCCGGTGAGGCGGTGGTGCGCGTGCTGCTGCTGGCCCCTCCGGCGGAGCGCCGCGTGCGGGTCGACGAGGCCGAAGCGCTTCCGGCCCCCGGCCTCGCGGAGGCGCTGCGCGAGGCCGACCTGATCATCGACGCCATCTTCGGGACGGGGTTCCGCGGCCCGGCCCGCGGGCGGCCCGCCCGGGTGATCGAAGCGGCCAACGGATCGGGGACGCCCATCCTCGCGGTCGATCTCCCATCGGGCGCAGACGCGTTGAGCGGCAGAGCCGACCCGCCCTGCATCCACGCCGCCGCGACGGTGGCGATGGCCCTGCCGAAGGTGGGGACGGTGCAGTACCCGGCCGCGGCGCACGTGGGCCGTCTGTACGTGGCCGACATCGGCGTGCCCGCCTCACTCGTCCGGGAGGCGCCAATTCCCACCGAGATGGCGACCGCGCCATGGGTGGACCGCACACTTCCGCGCCGGCCTGCCGACGGCCACAAGGGCCGGTTCGGCCGGGTGGCGATCCTGGCGGGCGCGCGGGGATTTGCCGGAGCCCCGGTGCTCGCGGCCCGGGGAGCGATCCGCGCGGGCGCGGGGTTGGTGACGGTGGGGCTGCCGGCGTCCCTGGCGGCGGTCCCGGCGGGCTCGCTGCCCGAGGCGATGACCAGGCCGCTCCCGGAGAACGCGGCGGGCACGCTCGGCGAGGACGCGTACGACGCGGTGGTCGATTTGATCGCCGCATCCGATGCCGTGGCGGTGGGACCGGGATTGACCACCCACCCGGACGTGGTCGGGCTCCTGCGCCGCGTGCTCCCGCGCGTCGAGCGGCCGGTCGTGCTGGACGCGGACGGGCTCAACGCCGTCGCCGGAGATGCCCGCCGGCTGCGGGATGTGCCGGGCCCGCTCGTGATCACCCCGCACCCGGGTGAGATGGCCCGCCTGCTCGGCCGGGAGATTCGAGAGGTGCAGGATGACCGCCTGGGGACCGCGCGCGAGGCGGCGCGGCTGATCGGCGGGGTGGCCGTCCTGAAGGGAGCGCGGACGGTCGTGGCCGCTCCGGAGGGGCGCGCATTCGTCATTCCGACGGGAAACGCCGCGATGGCCACCGGGGGGATGGGGGATGTCCTGACCGGCGCCGCGGCCGCGCTGCTGGGGATGGGGCTGCCTCCGCTTGACGCCGCGGTGTGCGCGGCGTACCTGCACGGACTCGCGGGCGACCTGGCCGCCGCCGCCCGAGGCGAGCTCGGGCTGCTGGCCCATGAAGTCGCCGATGAGATCCCTCGTGCGCTCGCGCGGGTCCGCGCGGGCGGAGCCGACGATGCCTTCACCGCCGTCCCGTGACCCGGCCCCCGTGACGGGGACCGGTCGCCCGGATCTGCAAGAGGCGCAGGGACGGGCCACCCGCCGCGCCTGGGCGGAGATCGACCTCGGCGCGGTCCGCGAAAACGTGCGCGCGCTGCGGGCGGCGCTGCGGGGCACGCCCCGGCTGATGGCGGTGGTGAAGGCCGATGCCTACGGACACGGTGCGGTCGCCGTGTCCCGCGCCGCCCTCGCGGCCGGGGCCGAGTGGCTCGGCGTGGCGACCACCGATGAAGGCGTGGAACTGCGCCGGGCCGGGATCACGTCGCCCATCCTGCTGCTCGGATCGATGCCCGCCGAGGACGCCGAGACGGCGGTCGCGCACGACCTCTCCGTCACCGTGTTCCAGCCGGAGATCGCGGGGGCCCTGAGCCAGGCCGCCTCCCGTACCGGTCGCCAAGCGAAGATCCACTTCAAGGTGGACACCGGGATGGGCCGGATCGGGGTCGCCCCCAGCGATGCGGCGGCCGTGCTCCGGCAGGTGAGCGCGTACGCGGGGATCGTCGTGGAGGGGTGCTTCACGCATTTTGCCACGGCCGATGAAGTGGATCTGGGACCGACGAGAAAGCAGTTGGAGACCTTTCTCGCGGTGCTCCGGGGGGTGGTCGGGCGAGGGCTGCCGATCGGGCTGCGGCACGCCGCGAACAGCGCCGCGTTCCTCGCCCTCCCGGAAGCGCACCTCGATATCGTCCGCGTGGGCCTCGCCGTCTACGGCGTCCCGCCCGCCCCGCATCTCGCCGGGCGGGTCCCGCTGCGCCGCGTGATGCGCCTTCGGGCGCGGGTCGCGCACACGAAGCGCGTCCCCGCCGGAACGCCGATCGGATACGGGCACACCTATCGGGCCCCGCATGAGACCAGGATCGTCACGATCCCGATCGGCTACGCGGACGGGTATCCGCGTCTGACCGGCGAGAAGCGCGAGGTCCTCCTGAACGGCCGCCGCGCCCGGATCGCCGGCCGGATTGCGATGGACCAGTGCATGGTCGACGCCGGCGCCCTCCCCGTTGATGTCGGCGACGAAGTGGAGATCTGGGGAGAGAAGGTGCCCGTCGAGGAGGTGGCCGCAACCGCCGAGACCATCGCCTACGAGGTGCTCACCCGCGTGAGCCGGCGGGTCCCGAGGGTCTTCGTGCAGGACGGGCAGGTCGCGGGGGTCCGGACCCTGCTCGCCGACGGCGCGTGAGGGGGCCGGCGGTGCGGGTGGCGTTCCAGGGTGAGCGTGGGGCCCACAGCGAGGAGGCGGTGGTGCGTCTCTTCGGGGAGGTGGAGGTCGTTCCGTGCGCGAGCCTCCGCGACGCCTTCGACGCGGTGGAGGCGGGGCGCGCGGACCGCGGGGTGGTGCCGGTGGAGAATTCGCAGGCGGGCAGCATCAACGAGACCTACGACCTGCTGCTCGCCTACAGCCTGGTCATCGCCGGAGAATTTGACCACCGCGTCGTGCACTGCCTGATGGCGTTGCCGGGACAGCCGCGCGCGGCGATCACGCGCGTGTACTCGCACCCTCAGGCGCTGGCGCAGTGCGATGTCTACCTGCGGCGGGCCGGGATGGAGCCGGTGTCGTATTACGACACGGCCGGCAGCGCGAAGATGATTCAGGAGCAGCGCCTGCTGGGGTGCGGCGCCATCGCCTCGCGGCGGGCGGCGCAGCTCTACGATCTCGAGTTGCTGGACGAGGGCATCGAGACCAACCCGAACAACTATACCAAATTCCTCGTCATCGGCACGACCACCGCCCCGCGCACGGCCCAGAGCAAGACCTCGATCGTGTTCGTCGTCGCGAACGAGCCCGGCAGCCTGTACCGCGCGCTCGGGACGCTCGCCACCCGCCGGATCAACCTCGTGAAGATCGAGTCGCGCCCGGAACGGACCCGCCCATGGGACTACACCTTCTACGTCGATATCGACGGCCACGTGGAGGACGCCCGGATCCGAGAGGCGCTCGACGACCTCCAGCGGCAGACAACATTTCTTCGCGTGCTCGGCTCCTACCCGCGCTCGCCGGCGCCGTCTCCGTCGTGAACGCGCGTCCCCGGGACGTACTGGCTCACGCCGTGGGCCCAGCGGCCCCCCGCCTGCTGCCGCTGGGGGATGCCGGGCTCGTCGTCCAGTACGGGGGAGACGAGATCTCCGAGGTGGCCAACGCCGCGGTCCTCGCGCTCGGGCGCGCCGTCGAGTCCCGCCCTCCCCACGGCGTGGTCGAGGTGGTGCCGACCTACCGGTCGCTCCTGATCGTCTACGACCCCCTGCGGACCACGGCCGCGCAGATCCGGCAGACCGTTGAGGAGATCGCCACCCACGCCGATCCCGCGGACCTCTCCCCGGGCCGTCCGATCGCGATCCCGGTGGCCTATGGGGGGATCCTGGGTCCCGACCTCGCCGCCGTCGCGCAGGAGGCGGGACTGTCCGAGCCCGAGGTCATCGCCCTCCACTCCGGGGAAGAATACCGTGTCTTCATGCTCGGGTTCACGCCCGGCTTTCCCTACATGGGCACCCTGCCGCCCCGGCTGCGCGTGGCGCGCCTGGCGTCTCCGCGCATCCGCGTCCCCGGCCGTTCCGTGGCGATCGCGGGCCTCCAGACCGGCGTCTACCCGATCGAGAGCCCGGGAGGGTGGCGGCTGATCGGGCGGACGCCTCTTCGGGTCTACGATCCATCGCGCTCGAACCCATTCCTGCTGGAGGCGGGGAATCGCGTGCGATTCGTGCCGATTTCCGAGGCCGAGTACGAGCGGGATCCGGGGGACGCGGGCGCGTCTCCGCCCCCTGTCTCCCCGCGCCCTGCGCTGCTGGTCGAGTCCGGAGGGCTGTTGACCACCGTCCAGGATCTGGGCCGCGGCGGCCGCCGGCGGTTCGGGCTGCCCCAGAGCGGCGCCATGGATTCGCTCGCGCTGCGCGTGACGAATCTGCTGATCGGCAATGGGCCCGGCGCCGCGGCGCTGGAGTTTACCTTCCCGGGGCCCCGCCTGCGGGCCGTCCGCTCCGTCGCCGTCGCGCTTGGGGGCGCGGACCATGCGCCAACGGTCAACGGCCGGACCGCCGGCATGTGGACGGCCCACCGGCTCGAGGCCGGGGATGTGCTGGCCTTCGGGGCGCCGCACGCGGGGAACTGGGGATACCTCGCGATCCCCGGCGGCGTGGACGTGCCCGAGGTGATGGCGAGCCGCGCGACCTACCTGCCGGCCAGGCTGGGGGGCCATGGCGGACGGCGTCTCGACGCCGGCGACCGCATCGGGTGCGCGCGCACGGCCCCCGCGTCGATGCTCCGCCTGCCGGAGCGCCTGCGGCCGTCCCTCGGCGCCTGCGAGGTCAGGGTCGTGCTCGGCCCGCAGGAAGACTACTTTACCGAAGAAGCGGTGCGCGCCCTCGTGGAGGAGCCGTTCCAGGTGAGCCGCGAGTTCGACCGCGCGGGCTATCGACTGGATGGGCCGCGCCTCGCGCACCGCGCGCGCGCGGAACTGCTGTCCGACGGGCTGCTTCCGGGGGCCCTCCAGGTTCCCTCCGGCGGACAGCCCATCGTCATCATGCCCGATGGCCCCTCGACGGGCGGCTATCCGAAGATCGGCGCGGTGGTGCGGCCGGATCTCCGCCGGGTCGCTCAGGCCCGCCGCGGGGAAACGATCCGGTTTCGGGCGGTGGATTGGGATGCGTCGCACGCGGCGGCCCGGGAGGAGGCGGCGTACCTTGCCGCGCTGCGATTCGAGCGGGTCACGGGGTGACGGCGCACCCCGCGCGTCGCGGCGGTCCCTTCGTCGAGAGTCGTCTGGTATACTAGGTCCGGTGGGTGGCGATGAGCGTTCGAACGAAGCGGTGGACTCGAGCGGAGTACGATCAATTGGTGGCCCGGGGCGCGTTCCCGCCCGGCGCCCGGGTGCAGCTCCTTGAGGGCGAGATTCTGGAAATGACTCCCCAAAGTCCCGATCATGCGCTGGCCGTTCGGGCGGCCGAGGAGGCCCTCCGGCGAGTGTTCACCCACGGGTACGACGTGCGCGTCCAGATGCCGCTCGGGGTGGGTGACGACTCTGAGCCGGAACCGGACGTCGCCGTGGTGCGTGGGAACTTCCGAGACTTTCGGACGCACCCGCTGACCGCGGAATTGGTGGTCGAAGTCGCCGACACGAGCCTCGAGTTCGACAGGTCGCGTAAAGCCGTCCGGTACGCGGCGGCGGGGATTCCCGAGTACTGGGTGGTCAATCTCGTGGAGCGGCGTGTCGAAGTATTCCGCGATCCTCAGAGGACTCCGGCGGGGGAGCCTGCATACCAGGCGCAGTTCTTCGCAAATATTGGCGACATGGTGGCACCCCTGCTTCATCCGAATCACCATATCGAGGTCATTTCGCTCCTCCCATAAAGGTCCGGTCGCCGTGAGATCCCCTGAGTCATCTTCGTAGCCCGCGAATGTTGCACGAAAGCCAGGGTGTTATTGTAGCCCTGTAGTCCACTACGATACTTTGGTCCGGGGGCGACATGCGGGGTCTGATTAGGGTACGCGTGGCTGCCAGGGTATGCCGCCGGACGGCCGAAACGGTCTGTCGCTGGGTCAAGAGAGGATTTTTAGCGCATCTGAAACTCCGCGGGAAAGGGCGCGGTTCCTCCAGCGAACTCGCCGTCCTCAGCGAATTGGCGGTCACAAGGGAGCGAATACGTCGACGGGCTGGGGGCTCGGTCGATGTGCTCGGGGCGCTTGACCGGTCCCGTGAAGCCCATCCCTGATGGCGGGCCACCCGCCGAACTGCAGTCGCGAGCCTGGTCCGCCGCCAAGCAATACAACCGGCCCAGGGCGTATGATGCCCAGTATCTCGCGGTCGCTACTGCGGCAGGATGCGAACTGTGGACCGGTGATCAACGACTCGTCCGCGCCGTCAACGCGTCGTGGGTGAAATGGCTGGGTGATCATTCGCTCAGGTAAGACCGCCGGCGTGACGGATTTTTGACTTCGCCCGGCCCTGCGCGGTAGAGTAGTTGCATGCGCAAGCGGAGCGGTCGAGGGAGCTCGGCCGGAGCCAGGATGCGGCCGCGGATCGGGATCACGGGTCAGGATGCGGTCCAGCTCAAGAATTACATCGAGGCCGTGGAAGCGGCCGGGGGTGAGGCGGTCCCGCTCACACCCGGCGCCGGTTCCGGGGACGCCGTGATCACCAGCCTGGACGGGCTTGTGCTGACCGGCGGGAAGGACATCGATCCAGAGCTGTACGGGCAGCACCTCCAGCAGGGGCTCGGGGTCGACGTCGATCGCTTACGGGATGCGCTCGAGATTCCCCTGGCCCGGCGGGCGCTCGAGCGCGACCTGCCGGTGCTCGGGATCTGCCGCGGCATCCAGGTGCTCAATGTCGCGGCCGGCGGCACCCTGTTACAGGACATCGTCCTGGCCGGCGCCGGACGGGCCAGCCACAACCAGCGGGAGATGCAGCCCGAGCCCCCCGAGGACGCCGCCATCCACGAGGTCACGATTACCCCAGGGAGCCGGCTCGCGGAGATCGTCGAGGGGGAGCGGCTGGGGGTCAACACCTTCCACCACCAAGTCCTTGACCAGCCGGCGCCCCGCGTGGCGGTCGTGGCCCGGTCCGTCGAGCCGCGCGGCGCCGGGGTGATCGAGGCGGTGGAAGTGCGCGGGCGCTCCTTCGTCCTGGGGGTGCAGTGGCACCCGGAGCGGATGTGGCGGCGCGTGCCCGCGTGCGCCCGGCTGTTCACCGCCCTCATCGAGGCGGCGTCCCGCAAGCGAGTTGGCTAAGCGCCTGCAACACGCCGGAGGAGGTATCCCGGCGCCCCAGCGCGTATTCGTCCCGGGTCCATACGGCGGTCCCGAGGAGGCCTCATGAAGGTCTTCATCTCAGCGGACATGGAAGGCACGGCGGGTGTGACGGACTGGGACCAGGTGATGCCGGACAAGCCGGACTACGCGCGGTTCCGGCGGCTGATGACCGAGGAGGTCAACGCAGCCATCCTCGGCGCGCTCGAGGGCGGCGCCAAGGAGATCGTGGTCAATGATGCTCACAACACGATGCGCAACCTCCTCATCGAGGAGCTGCACCCCCAGGCCCAGCTTATCAGCGGCAGCCCCAAGCCGCGGAGCATGATGCAGGGGATCGACAACACCTTCGACGCGGTCTTCTTCACCGGCTACCATGCGGCGGCGGGGACGCAGGATGGGATCCTCGATCACACCTACAGCAGCGCCTCGGTTCGCCAGATCAAGCTGGGGAACCTGATCGTGGGCGAAGCGGGCCTCAACGCCGCGCTGGCCGGGTACTTCAAGGTTCCGGTCGCCCTCGTCACCGGAGACGTCACCGCGGTGGCGCAGACGAAGAAGCTCTTGCCGCAGGTGGAAGCGGTGGCGATCAAAGAGCCGATCGGCCGCTTGGCCGCCAGATCGTATCAGCCGGTCGAGGCGCGCCGGCGGATCAAGGAAGGCGCGACGCGGGCCCTCAAGCGGGCCAAAGACCTCAAGCCGCTGATCCTGCCGCGCCCGCTCACGATCGAGCTCGAGTGGACGTACACGGCTATGGCCGATCGGTGCATGCTGATCCCCGGCACGACCCGGGTGCACCCCCGGACCGTGGCGTACAAGGCCCGCGACGTGGAACAGGCGTTCAGCGTGACGATGGCGTGCCTGGTGCTGGCCCGGTCCACCCTGTAGCGTCACGGCCGCGCCATTCGCGACCCTGGCGGCCGCCCTCGAAGAGGTGGCGGCGATCTCAGGGACGCAGGCCAAGATCGATCGGCTCGGTCCGTACCTCGCCAACCTGGAGGAGGCGGACCTCCGGCGCGCCTGCGGCTATCTGACGGGCGCCGCGTTCCCCGCCGGCGATCCCCGCCGGCTCCAGGTCGGCTGGGTGGCGATCGCCGAGGTTTTGACGGAGATCACGGGGACGACCCAGGAGGATCTCCACCGCGTCTACCTGGCGCACGGGGACCTCGGCGCCACCGCCTCCGCCCTCTTCCACGAGCATCCGCCCGCTCCGTCCCTCTTTCCCCGCCCGCTCACCTTGGAGGCGGTGGACGGGGCCTTCGGCGCCATCGCCGCGGCCCAGGGGCCCGCTTCCCGGCGGACCAAGCAGTCGGTGCTTCGGTCGCTCCTGCGCGATGCGGCTCCGCTCGAGGCGAAGTTCCTGGTGAAGATCCTTACCTCCGATCTCCGGATCGGGTTCCGGGAAGGGCTGCTCCTGCCGGCGATCGCGCAGGCCTTTGGCCGGGACGCGGACGCGGTCCGGCAGGCGGCGCTGCTCGTTGCGGATCCGGGGGAGGTGGCCGTGCGGGCCCGCGCGGGCACGCTCGACGGCGTGACGCTCACCTCCGGGTCCCCGTTTCGCTTCATGCTCGCGGGGTCGATCGCCACGCTGGACGAGGCATTTGCCGGAGATGCGGCGCCGCTGTTGGTGGAGGACAAGTATGACGGCATCCGGGTCCAGGTCCACCGGAACGCCGGGCGCCTCGTCATCTATTCGCGGACGCTGGACGACGTCACCCGCGCCTATCCCGAGCTCCACGCGCCGCTCGAGGGTCTTGCCCGCGACTACATCCTGGACGGCGAGATCGTCGCCTGGCGGGAAGACCGGCCGCTGCCGTTTGGCCAGCTGCAGCGGCGGCTGGGCCGGCTCACCCCGGGACCGCTGGCCCAGGAAGTCCCGGTCGTCCTGATGGCGTTCGATCTGCTCCACCTCGACGGCAGGGATCTTTTACAAAAATCTCTGGAGGCGCGCCGGGCGGCGATGACGGGCCTGGCATGGGACGAGTCGGTCCGGCTGAGCCGGGCGGCCCCGGTGCCCACTCCCGCAGGGGCCGAAGCGCGTTTCCGCGAGGCGCGGGAGGCGGGCCACGAGGGGATCGTGCTCAAGTCCCCCCAGGCCCCCTACCAGCCCGGCCGGCGGGGACGGCTGTGGCTGAAGTGGAAGCCCGGGCTCGGCACCCTCGATGTGGTCGTGGTGGCGGCGGAGTACGGTCACGGAAAGCGCGCGCGGGTGCTGTCGGATTACACGTTTGCCGTCCGCGCCGGGCAGGGCCTGGTGACCATCGGGAAGGCCTACTCGGGGCTCACCGACGACGAGATCGACCGCCTGACGGCGTGGTTCCTCGCCCACACCGTGGAGGATCTCGGCCGCGTGCGGATGGTGGAGCCGCGGATCGTGCTCGAGGTCGCGTTCGACAAGATCATGATGAGCGGGCGGCATACCTCGGGATTCGCCCTGCGGTTTCCGCGGATCGTGCGGCTGCGGGACGACAAGCCTCCCGAGGAGATCAACACGCTCGCCGACGTGCAAGATCTCTATCGCAGGACCTCCGGGGCGTCGTCCCGCGAGCGGCGAGGAAAGGAGCGCCCTTCCGGGGCGTAGAACAGCACCCCATGTTACCTTCGTTCCACTCCTCGCTTACATTTGCTCTACTCCACGCTTCGATCGGCTTTCGATCGGCTTTGCGACCGGTTCGTCTCGGCATCGGCCTGTGGATCGCGATGGCCGCCTTCCCGGTGGGGCTCGCGCTGTGGGCGGCATCCCTGGCCGGGGGCGCGCAGGCGGCCGCCTCCAAGACGCCCCCTGCCGGCGCATCTCCCGTGGAAGTCATCCGCCTCAACGGCGTCATCGCCCCCGCGACGGCCAGATACGTGGTGCGGGAAATCCGAGAAGCGGAGCGGCACCGCGCGGAGGCGCTCCTGATCGAGTTGGACACCCCCGGCGGGCTGCTCAAGTCCATGGATGACATCACGCGGGCGATGATCAACACCGATGTGCCGACGGTGGTGTACGTCTACCCCAGCGGATCCCGCGCCGCGTCCGCCGGCGTCTTCATCACCTACGCGGCGACCATCGCGGCGATGGCGCCCACGACGCACCTGGGCGCGGCGCACCCGGTCACGGCCGGCGGGGGAAGCCCCGGCGGCGAGGACAAGACGCTCATGACCAAGATCACGAACGACTCGGTCGCCGGGATCCGCGGGCTCGCCATCCGGCGCGGCCGGAATGCGGCCTGGGCGGAGAAGGCGGTGCGGGAGAGCGTGTCGATCACGGAGACCGAGGCATTGGCCCTCCATGTGATCGACCTCGTGGCGGACAGTCCCCGGGACCTGCTCGCGAAGATCGACGGCCGGGAGGTCCAGACGCCCTCGGGCAAGCGCCGGCTGCACACGCGGATCGCGCGGCCGGTCGAGGTCCCGATGGATCTGACCGAGCAATTCCTGGCGCTGCTGAGCGACCCGAACGTCGGGTTCATCCTGATGACGATGGCGATCTACGGGATCATCTTCGAGTTGAGCAACCCGGGATCGGTCTTCCCGGGGGTTGTCGGCGGGCTCGCCCTGATCCTCGCGCTGGCCTCGTTCGCCGTGCTGGAGGTCAACGTGGCCGGGCTCCTCTTGATCGGGTTTTCGCTCATCCTGTTCATCGCCGACATCAAGGTCCCGAGTCACGGCATCCTCACCGCCGGCGGCATCGTGTCGTTCGTCATCGGCTCGCTGCTCCTCACCGAGCGCCAGGCGCCATTTCTCCGGATCAGCCTGGCCCTCATCTTCGGGATGGCCGCCCTGACCGGGGGGTTCTTTGCCTTCGCGGTCGGCGCCGGGCTCCGGGCGCAACGCCGGAAGGTGCAGACCGGCAGGGAAGGATTGATCGGAGCCGTCGGGGTGGCGCGCACCCAGCTCAGTCCGGAGGGGACGGTCTTCGTCCAGGGAGAGATCTGGAGCGCGGAGAGCCTCGACGGGGTGATCCCCGCCGGCGCCCGGGTGCGGGTGGCGCGCGTCGAAGGGCTGCGCCTGCAGGTGAATCGGGAGGAGGCATCGGCATCGTGAGCATCTACGGCCTGCTGGGCCCGCTGATCGTCATCGCCCTGGTCATCGGGTTCTCCCTGTTCTCATCCATCGTCAAGGTCGCCCGGGAATACGAGCGGGGCGTCATCTTCCGCCTCGGCCGCCTGGTGCGGGCGAAGGGACCGGGGCTGATCTGGCTGATCCCGATGGTGGATCGCATGGTCAAGATCGACCTGCGCGTCGTCACCCTGGATGTGCCGCGCCAGGAGATGATGACCAAGGACAACGTCCCGGTGACCGTCGATGCCGTGGTCTACTTCCGGGTCGTCAATCCGGAGGACGCGGTCGTCAAGGTCGAGAACTTCCAACGGGCCACCTATTTGATCGCCCAGACCACCCTCCGCAGCATCCTCGGCCAGCACGAGCTCGATGAGCTCCTGAGCCAGCGGGACCGCATCAACCAGCAGCTCCAGCAGGTGATCGATGAGACGACCGAGCCCTGGGGGATCAAGGTCACCCTCGTCGAGGTGCGGGACGTGATCCTGCCTGACACCATGAAGCGGGCGATGGCGAGACAGGCGGAGACGGAGCGGGAACGCCGGGCCAAGGTGATCAACGCCGAGGGCGAGTTCCAGGCCGCGGAGCGCCTCGTGCAGGCCGCGGAGAAGATCGCGGTCCAGCCGGTGGCGCTGCAGCTCCGCTACCTGCAGGCGCTGGCCGAGATCGCGACCGAGCACAACTCGACCACGATCTTTCCGATCCCCATCGACATCATCACCCCCTTCCTCAAGAAGGCGATGGAAGACCGGAGCAAGTAACGGCCGACCCCTCTTTCGCGATTTGCACGCGCACGGCCGAGGAGACCCGATCGCTGGGCGAGGCGCTCGGCGGCGCACTCCGGCGCGCGGCGGACCCGGGTGCGGGAGCGGCGGCCCTCGGACTTGCCGGCCCGCCGGGATCCGGGAAGACCCGCTTCGTGCAGGGGCTCGCCCGCGGCCTCGGGGTGTCGGGCGCCGTGCGCAGCCCCACGTTCACCCTCATCCACGAGCACAGGGGGCCGGTGCCGCTCTATCACGTGGATCTCTACCGGCTCGAGGCGTCGGACCTTGAGGGGCTCGGCCTCGAGGAGGTCCTCGACGCCGCCGGCGTCGTCGCGATCGAGTGGGCGGATCGGGCGCCCGGGGTGCTCCCGCCCGAGCATCTCCTGATCGAGTTCGAGTTCGGCCCGGGGGAGTCCGACCGGCGGCTCCGGTTCATCCCCCACGGACCCCTGTACGAGCAGTGTGTGGCGGCCCTCCGCGCATGCGCATCCTCGCGATAGAGACGGCCACCCCCGTGGCCAGCGTCGCGATCGTGGACGGCTCCGGCGTGCTCGCCGAAGCCGTGCTGCGCTCCCCGATGCGCCATCTCGAAGGGCTGCTCGTGACCACGGACGACCTGCTCGGCGGGCTCGGCGTGGGGCCTGCCGCGATCGAAGGGCTCGCGGTGAGCTGCGGTCCCGGGGGATTCACCGGCCTGCGCATCGGCATCGCCACCGCCGCGGCCTGGGCCAACGCGCGGTCGGTTCCGGTCCTCGGCGTCGACACCCTCGAAGCGCTGGCCTGTGTCCCGGGCGCAGACGGGCTCGTCCTGCCCGTGCTCGATGCCCACCGCGGCGAGGTGGCGGGCGCGCTCTATCGCATCGACGTGCGCCGCGCCTTGCGCGACGGCCGCGTGGAGCGCCTGCTTCCCCCGATGGTCGCTCTCCCTGAGGCGTTCGGGGCCGAGGTCGCGGCCCACCCCGGCCCCCTGCTGATGGTCGGCGACGGCGTGGCGCGGTACGGCGCACGGCTCCGGGCCGCGCTGGGCGCCCGCGCCACAGACGCGGGGCACGATCTCCACCCCCGCGCATCGATGGTGGGGCTCCTGGCCCTCCCGCGGCTCGCCCGCGGTGAGCGGACGGAGCCGGGGATGCTGCTGCCGGTGTACGGCCGCCGCCCGGTGGCGTGGCCGAGGCAGGAAACGCCCGGGAACCGGGGGAATCCACCCTGAGATGGTGATTACCAATCAGGTGACGATCCGGCCGATGCGGATGGAGGACATCGGAGGGGTGCTCGAGATCGAGCAGATGTCGTTTCCCACACCCTGGCCGCGCGACGCCTACGTGCACGAACTGGAGAACCGGCTCGCCTGTTACTTCGTCGCGCGCGAGATGCACCGGACGGTCGGGTACACGGGCATGTGGGTCATCCTCGACGAAGCGCACGTCACCACGATCGCCGTCGATCCGCTCTACCGGCGGCGGCGGATCGGGGAGCGGCTCCTCGTCACCTTGATCGATGAGGCGTTGAAGCGGGGAGCGCGCTGGATCACCCTCGAAGTGCGCAAGTCCAACGCCGGAGCGCAGAATCTGTACCGGAAGTACGGGTTCAAGGACATCGGCGTCCGCAAAGCGTACTACAGCGACAACCGCGAGGACGCCATCGTCATGTGGACCGGGAACCTCTGGGAAGACGTCTTCCAGGAGCGGTACAAGAAAAACCGCGCCGACTTGGACCTCGAAGCACCCTGACCTTCTGGTTCGTCCCGCGTTCCCATGCGCGTGCTCGGCATTGAGACGTCCTGTGATGAGACATCGGCCGCGGTGCTGGCGGACGGCCGCCTGCGCTCGAATGTTGTGGCCTCGCAGGTCGACCTCCATGCCCGCTATGGCGGCGTGGTCCCCGAACTGGCCTCCCGGCGCCATCTCGAACGGCTCGGGCCCGTCATCGATGAGGCCCTCACGTCGGCGGGCGTCGGTCTCGGGGAGATCGATGCGGTTGCCGTCACGAGCGGCCCCGGGCTCGCGGGCGCCCTGACCGTGGGGGTGGCCGCGGCCAAGGCCATCGCGTTCGCCCTGGAGCGCCCCCTGATCGGCGTCAACCATCTCGAAGGCCACATCTACGCCAACTTTCTGGCGCACCCGGACGTGGCGCTCCCCGCCCTGGTCCTCATCGTGTCGGGCGCCCATACCGACCTCGTGCTCATGCCGGAGCATGGGCGGTACGAGGTGCTCGGCCGGACCCGGGACGACGCGGCGGGCGAGGCCTTCGACAAAGTCGCCCGGGCGCTCGGGTTGGGGTACCCGGGCGGCCCGGCGATCGACCGGGTGGCGAGGACAGGGCGGCCGGATGCGGTCAAACTCCCGCTGCCGTTTGCGACGGAGGCCAGCTTCGATTTCTCCTTCAGCGGCCTCAAGACCGCGGTTGTGCGGCTCCTGATGGCCGCTCCCGGCGCGGCCGCCGCCCCTGGGGGTGGCGCGCCGGACGGGGCGTTTGCCGCGGATATCGCGGCGGCGTTCCAGGAGAATCTCGTCGAGGTGCTGGTGGCGAAGACCGTGCGGGCGGCCCGGGGGAGGGGGGTGCGTTCGGTGCTGCTGGCGGGCGGAGTGGCGGCGAACTCGCGCCTCCGGGCCCGGATGGAGGTCGCCGCCGCTGCGCTTGGGCTGGCGTGCTACGTGCCCCCGCTGTCCTTGTGCACCGACAATGCCGGCATGATCGCGGCGGCGGGGGCGGCGAGGCTGGCCCAGGGCTTCCGGTCGTCATGGCGGCTCGGGGCCTACGCCGATCTCGACCTCGGTGTGGACATGCCTGAGACGGCAAAGGCGCCGGGGTTCATCCCGTGACCAGAACGGATGTTTCAATCTTTCCTAAACTTTTAATCGGACGAGGGCGGACGAGCGCGGGGGAGATCTGGGGCACGTACCCCGGATTTTCGGGCCAATTTGGGGTTGCCTGGGTCCCGTGCATTTCCCTATAGTGAGAGGTGGATTAGCACTCTCTCCCTGTGAGTGCTAAGACTTTTCGCAGAGGAGGCACGTATGAACCTGAAGCCCCTGGGGGATCGGATCGTGGTGAAGGTCATCGAGGAACTGGAGCGGACGAAGGGCGGCATCGTGCTGCCGGATACCGCCAAGGAGAAGCCGCAGGAAGCCGAGGTCATGGCGGTCGGGCCGGGCGGGCGCAACGACAAGGGTGAGCGGATTCCGATGGAGGTCAAGGTCGGAGACCGCATCATCTTCGCCAAGTACTCCGGCAGCGAGTTCAAGCTGGACGACGAGGAGTACCTCATTCTCCGAGAGAGCGACGTCCTCGCGATCGTGACGCGCGAAAGAGTCAAGGCGAGAGCCTAGAGGGGAGCAGCAGAATGCCGAAAATGCTCTTGTACCATGAGGAGGCACGGCGCGCCCTGGAGCGGGGCGTGAATCGCCTGGCCGATGTCGTGAAGATCACGCTCGGCCCCAAGGGGCGCAATGTGGTGCTCGAAAAGAAGTTCGGCTCGCCCACGATCACGCACGACGGCGTGACGGTGGCCAAGGAGATCGAGCTCGACGACCCCTTTGAGAACGCGGGGGCGCAGCTGGTGCGCGAGGTCGCCACCAAGACGAACGATATCGCCGGGGACGGGACCACGACGGCCACGGTGCTGGCCCAGGCGATGGTCAATGAGGGCTTCAAGAACGTCGCCGCGGGCGCCAATCCCATGGCGATCAAACGCGGGATCGACCGGGCGGTCGAGGCGGTCGTGGAGGCGCTCCGCGCCCAGGCGAAACCGGTCGAGACGAAGGCGGCCGTGGCGCAGGTCGCCAGCATCTCCGCCCACGACGAGTCGATCGGCCAGTTGATCGCCGATGCGATGGACAAGGTCGGCAAAGACGGCGTCATCACGGTGGAAGAGTCCAAGGGCATGGAGACCACGGTGGAGACGGTCGAGGGGATGGAGTTTGACAAGGGCTACATCTCGCCGTACATGGTCACCGACCCCGAGAAGATGGAAGCCATCCTGGAGGACGCGTACATCCTGATCACCGACAAGAAGGTCAGCGCGGTCAAGGATCTCCTGCCCGCGCTGGAGCGCATCGCGCAGGTCAACAAGCCCCTGCTGGTCATCGCCGAGGAAGTGGAGGGCGAGGCGCTCGCCACGCTCGTGGTGAACAAGCTGCGCGGGACGCTGCAGGCGGTGGCGGTGAAGGCGCCGGCGTTCGGCGATCGGCGGAAGGCGATGCTTCAGGACATCGCCATCCTCACCGGCGGGCAGGTGGTCACCGAAGAGCTCGGCCTGAAACTGGAGAACGTCGACCTGAACATGATGGGCAAGGCCCGCCAGGTGAAGGCCGGGAAAGAGAAGACGATCATCATCGGCGGCGGCGGCAAGCAGGCCGAGATCCAGAAGCGGATCAGCGAGCTGCGCAAGCAGATCGAGGAGACGGAGAGCGACTACGACCGGGAGAAGCTCCAGGAGCGTCTGGGGAAGATGGTGGGCGGTGTCGGCGTGATCAAGGTCGGCGCGGCCAGCGAGACCGAGCTCAAGGAGAAGAAGCACCGCGTCGAGGATGCGCTGTCCACCGCCCGGGCGGCCGTGGAAGAGGGCATCGTGCCCGGCGGCGGGGTGGCGCTGATCGGCGTGCTCCCGGCGCTCAACAAAGTGGACGCCTCCGGCGATGAGAAGGTCGGCGTGGATATCGTCCGCCGCGCCCTCGAAGAGCCGCTCCGCCAGCTCGCGCGGAACGCCGGGCGCGAGGGCTCGATCATCGTCGAGAAGGTGCGGGGGAGCAAGGCCGGAGTGGGATTCAACGTCCTGACCGGCGAGTTCGAGGACATGTTCAAGTCCGGGATCGTGGACCCGGCGAAGGTGACCCGCTCGGCGCTGCAGAACGCCGCGAGCGTCGCGTCGATGCTGCTGACGACCGAGGTGCTGGTCGTGGACAAGCCCGAGGAGGAAAAGGAGGCCGGCATGCCTCCGACCCCGCCGATGTAGCGGGTCCTGCGCATCGAACAGACTCCCGGGATTCGGACCCCGGCAGGAGACGCGGGGAGGCATAGCACGCCTCCCCGCGTCTTCGTGTCCGGCCGCTGGCTCCTCCTGGGGATCGGGCTCCTCGCGCTGGCGCGGGTGGTGGTCGCGGCGCGCACCCCGGTCATCGACGACGAAGCCTACTACTGGATCTGGTCGCGGCACCTCGCCCTCTCGTACCTCGATCACCCGCCGCTCGTGGCGTGGCTGGACGCGCTGACCACCGCGGCCGGCCGGACCGAGTGGCTGCTCCGCCTGCCGGCGATGCTGGCGACCCTCGCGACGACCGCCCTCCTCTACCTGCTCGGCCGCGATCTGTTCGACGGGCAGGCCGGCCGCCGCGCCGCCGCGCTGCACCTCGCGGTGCCGATCTTCGCCCTGCAGGCGGTCGACGCGATCCCCGATCCGCTCCTCTACGCGTGGTGGGCGCTCGGCATGTGGGCGTTCTGGCGCGCGGTCCATGGATGCGCGCGCATGTGGTGGGTGTGCGGCGCAGCGCTCGGGCTCGGGGTGCTCAGCAAGTATCCGATGATCGTGCTGCTCGCGGCGGCGCTCGGCGTCCTCTCCTGGCCGCCGTACCGCCGGTGGTGGCGCACGCCCGGTCCGTACATCGCCGGCGCGGTTGCGGCCGTCCTCGCCGCGCCGATCCTGGTGTGGAATGCGCAGCACGGGTGGGCCTCGCTCGTCTTCTGGCTGCACGCCGGCGGAGCCCAGGGGCCGCCGGGCGGCAACCCGAGGGGATGGGGCCTCCTGGCCAACACCGCGGTGCAGCTGGCCTACGGGGGACCGCTCTTGTTTCCGGCGATGCTCTGGGCCCTCTGGCGGAGCTGGCGGCAGGGGCGGCGGGACGAGCGCTTCGCGTATCTGGCGCTCGCCGGATTCCCCACGCTGCTGATCGTCGCGCTGGCCGGCCTGCTCGGGGTGGATCGGCCCAACTGGGCGGCGCCCGCCTACCTCGCGGGCGCGCTGGCGCTCGGCGCGCTGTGGCCCCCCCGGCCCGCCCGGGCGGCGTTCGCCTCAACGCTGGCGCTGTCCCTGGCCGTCCTGGTGCTCGTCCCGATCGTCCCGGCGCTGCCACCCGCCCTCCGGTGGGATGAGCTCTACGGCTGGCGCGAGGTGACCGCGGAGATGGTCCGCCGGGCGGACGCGCTCGGCGATCCGGGGCACGTGCTCCTGGTCGGCCAGCGCTACAATCAGGCGGCCTACTTCGGCTACTACGCCCCGGACCGCGTTCCCGCGAGCACCGCCCGGTGGAGCGCGTTCAGTTTTTGGGCGCCGCCGCATCGGTTCGCCGGCTGGCAGGGCATCGCGGCGGTGGATGCCCGTGAAGCCGTCGGAGCGCTCCGGCGCGACTGCGCGCGGCTCATCGAGCAGGCGCCGTACACCGTGTCCTTCGCCGGCGGCGGCGGCCGGACGTTCCGGCTCTTTCACTGTGCGGGGTACCGCGGCACGCCGCGGGCGCCGTAAGGTTACGGCGGCGGAGGGTTCGGGGTCGCGGGACGGGCCAGGCGCTCCCGCGCTTCGGCGAGCGCGGCGCGGAGCTTGTCCACGAACCGTCCGCGGACGGCGACCACGGCCTGCGCGATCGCCGCCCGGATGGCGTGGCGGTCCGACGCCCCGTGCGCCATCACGACGTTGCCGCTGATCCCGAGGAGCGGCAGGCTGCCGTGGAGGTCGATCTGGTTGGTGATCTCGATCAGCCGCGCGGCGAGCCCCTCGATCCTCTCTAGTGGAAGCTCCCCCCGCAGCTCGAGCCGCAGCCACCCGGCGAGTTCCCGGCCCAGGCCCTCCACGGTCTTCAGCGCGACGTTCCCCACGAACCCATCGCACACCACGACGTTGGCCGCCCCGCTCATCAGGTGGTGCCCCTCGACCAGCCCGACGAATTGGAGGCCGCTGCGGGCGAGGAGCGCGGCCGTCTCCTTGACCACCCGGTTTCCCTTGCCGGCCTCGCGCCCGTTGCTGAGGAGCGCCACGGTCGGATTCGCAATCCCGCCGAAGACCCGCATGTACGTGGCGCCGATCACGGCGAACTCGAGCAGGTCGCGCGGTTCGGAGTCGAGCGTCGGGCCGAGATCGATCAGGAACGTCTCCGGGTGCATGCCCAGGATCTGGCGGCCGACGCAGGCGCGGCGCGCGCCTTTGATCATCCCGATCTCCCGGACCGCGGCGAGCAGCGTCGGCCCGGTGCTGCCGGCGCTCACCGCGGCGCCGGCCCGGCCCTGCGCCACCTGCCGCATCGTCACCGCCATGGAGGCGTTGGGGCTGGCCCGCAGAGCCACCAGCGGCGACGCCCCCTCGGGAATGGCGCCGTCGCTGGGGACGATCTCTGCTTCCCCCGACTTGAGCGCGTCGGGGGGCACCAGGGGGGTGAGCGCGTCCGGGACGCCCACGAGCAGGACGCGGATCTCCTCCTCCCGGGAGGCGGCGAGGGCTCCCGCGACGATTTCCCGGGGGGCAAAATCGCCCCCCATGCAGTCCACGGCGATCCGCAGCGGATGTTCGCGCCCGGCCATCAGACCATCGTCAGACCGCCCGAGACGCTCAACACCTGCCCCGTGATATAGCGGGAGGCGTCAGAGCAGAAGAACGCCACCACCTCGGCGATCTCCTCGGGCTGGGCGACCCGCCGCATCGGGATCAGGCGGACCATCCGCTCGATCCGCGACGCGTGGGCAGGATCGGCCCGGTTCTCCGCCAGGACCTCGGTCTCGGTGGGGCCGGGGCAGACGCAGTTGATCCGGACGTGCCGGGACGCCAGTTCGCGCGCGAGCGATCGGGTGAGCGCGATCACGCCGCCCTTGGCCGCCGAGTAGACCGCCTCGCCCCCCGTGCCGACCCGCCCGGCGTCGCTGGCGACATTGACGATCACCCCGCCGCCGTGCTCCACCATCCATTCGAGCGCCACGCGGGTACAAAAGATGGTCCCCCAGAGATTGATGTCGATCACCCGCCGCCAGTAGTCCTCGGGCTCCTCGAGGAAGGGGGTGGTGAGCGTCCACCCCGCGTTGTTCACCAACATGTCGATTGCGCCGAGCCCCTCGCGGGCGGCGTTCATCCCGTTCCGGCAGCCGGCGGACGTGCTGAGATCCGCTGAGACGCCAAGTCCTCGGACGCCGCGCGCGCCGACCTCCCGCGCCACGCGGTCGACCTGCTCGCGCGTCCGCGCGATCACCGCGACATCGGCGCCCAGCCCGGCGAGTTGATGCGCGACCGCGCGGCCGATGCCGCGGCCGCCCCCGGTGATCACGGCCCGGCGGCCGGCCAGCGGGCCCCCGGCCATCAGCCCATCAATGCCGGCGCCGCGGCCAGGCGGCGTGGAGGGTCTGCCGCTCCCGCTCGTAGATCGCCGCAAACTTTTCCGCGGCGTCCTTCCCCGACGAAAACTCCAGCTTGCGCACCTCGAGGGGATGGATCCCACCCGAACACCCCGAGGTCGGTGACGAGGCACGTGGGCGCGCCGTGGGCGCCCAGCCACTTCTCGCGCTCGGGCGTGTACCCGACGCCGCTGATGAAGTCGACCTTGGACACCACCGTCCGCGGCGAGTGCGACGTGAGGTAGTAGAGACCCTGCGAGAGATGGCTCGTGTCCTCGGGAATCCCGCGCGAGCCGACCAGGGCGACCTTGGGGCGCTCCCACGGGCCGATGACCGAGATGTTCACGTTGCCCGCCTGATCGATCTGGGCGGGATTGATCCAGATGCGGAACCGGTCGGTGAAGATCGCGTCGAAAATGTCTTCCATCGTCAGCGGGATCGCCCGCTGGTTGTCGGTGAGGAACTGTCCGAGGGAGAGGGTGGGCATGGGGATCGCGTCCATCCCGGACTCCGGAGTCGAGAGGACGGCCAGGTCGGGCGCGTGCGTGTTCTTCGCCAGGTGCGCGGCCAGCGCGCCGAGCGTGGTCACGGACGTGACGATGACCTCGCCGTGGAGCTCCCGGGCCATGCAGGTGATGATCAGCTCGTCGATGCTGTACTCCGGCATGATTCCCTCCTTGCGGCTACACTCTGAGCCGCTCCCCCAGCGTCCGCTCGCTGCCGAGCGCCCGCAGGTAGTCCTGATCGCTCGCGAACACGTAGCGCTCGAGGTACTCGTGCCAGGCCGGGCCGTCGCGGGCGGCGCTCAGGTATTCCTGGACGTGCGTGAGGTCCGCCCGGTAGTCGGGGGCGCACCCCGTGAAATGCGCGCCCCACGGAGCCTCGACGACCCCGGTGACGAGCGGGCGCAGGATCCGGACGTCGTGCCCGTAGGTCTGCAGCCGCTCGGGCAGCAGGATCTGCTCGGCCGACAGGTACGTTCTGCGCGCCGCCTTGGCGCACAGCGCGTCCATGTGGCCGTCTCCCAGGATGACGCCGTTGCCCTGGGAATCCGCCAGGTTGACATGGATCAGCGCCACGTCCGGCCGGAGGGCGGGCACGGCCAGGAGCGTCTTCCCTTCGAACGGATCCTGGATGGTGCGGAACGCAGGATTGACCCGCATCACATCGGTGCCCAGCCCGGCGTGGGTCGGGAGGAACGGCACGCGTTTGATCGTCGCGTCCAGCCCGGCCATCACCGTGAACTCGGTCCACTCCTGAAACTTCACCGACCCATCCTGCCGGGCGCGCCGGAAGTGGGGCGCCAGTCCCATCACCTCGAACCCGACGAACGCGTAGATGACCTCGGCGACCCGTCCCGTGCCGATGAGGAGGTCCACCTCCGGGCCCCCGACGTTCACGATCAGGCGGAGGTTCTTGCGATTGCTGCGGGCCAGGGCGCGCACGAGGGCCATGGGCTTCCGCGACAGCGACGAGCCGCCGATGGCCACCGTCGCCCCATCCTCGATCTGCGCGACGACCTCTTCGCAGGTGACGACCTTGTTCATGCCCGACCCTCCCCTCTCATGCGGAACGCTTCGAAGGGCGCGGTGACGAGTCCGAGCCCGCCGTCCACGACGATCGTCTGCCCCATCACATACCGGGCGGCCGGCGTGCAGAGGAACGCCACGACCGCGGCGACGTCTTCTGGGGTCCCCATCCGGCCCCGCGGCGTGTAGTCGGAGACCAGCCGGTCAAACTCGGCGAACCGGTCGCCGCCGTAGAAGCGCGCCGAGTCGGTCAAGATCACCCCGGGGCTGACGCAGTTGGCCGTGATGCCGTCCCGCGCCAGCTCGTAGGCGAGATACCGCGTCCAGGTCTCCATCGCTCCCTTGGCGGCGGCGAGCAGCGCATAATTGGGCAGGCACTCGACGGTGCCCTGCCCGCCGATGGTGACGATCGCTCCCTCCCGGCCCTTCATCAGCGGCACCGCCCGCTGGACGCACAGGACCAGCGACCGGACGATCAGGTCAAACGTCCGCTGGAGGTGATGCGGTTTGACCTCCAGGGTCGGCTTGAACGCGGTGGCCGCGTGATTCGCGACAAAGATATCCAGCGCCCCGAACCGGGCGCCGACCTCATCGAAGAGACGGGCGATCTCTTCGGGGGCCTCGAGGTTCGCCCCCACCGCAAGCGCGCGCCGGCCGAGCCCCCGCACCGTCCCGGCGACCTCCTCGGCCATGGCCTGGCTGCGATGGTAGTGCACCACGACATCGGCCCCGCCGCGCGCGAACGTGAGGGCGGTGGCCCGTCCGATCCCTCGCGAGGCCCCGGTCACGAGCGCGATCCTGTCCGTGAACGCCCCTTCGAACACCGCGGCTGCCTCCAAAAGACGACGTTAAGGAGCGCGGGGCGACCTGCCCCCACCCCAAGCATTCGCTATCGTTGCGGCGCCGCCCGGACGGCCACGACACAGTTCTGTCCCCCGAACCCAAACGCGTTCGCGAGGGCCAGGCGCACCCCGGCGGCGCGGGCCTGGCGCGGGACGTAGTCGAGGTCGCAGACCGGGTCTGGGGTTTCCAGGTTCACCGTCGGGGGAATCCGCCCATCCCGGATCGCCAGCACCCCGACGAGCGCATCGAGGGCTCCCGCCGCCCCGATCATGTGGCCGACCATGCTCTTCGGCGCCGAGACCGGAACCTTGGAGGCCCGGGACCCGAGCGCCAGTTTGATGGCACGGGTCTCCGCGGCATCGTTCAGCGGGGTCCCCGTCCCGTGGGCCACGACGAGGTCCACGTCCTCGGCCCGTGCCCCTGCATCGGCCAGCGCAAGGCGCATCGCCCGGGCCGCCGCGTCTCCCTCCGGCTGGGGAGCCGTTTCATGATACGCGTCGCTCGTCATCCCCGCGCCGGCCAGTTCGGCATAGATATGGGCCTCGCGGGCGCGCGCGAGGTCCTCGCGCTCCACCACGAAGACGACCGCCCCTTCGCCGTACACGAAGCCGTCCCGGTTGAGGTCAAACGGGCGGCTCGCCCGCTCCGGCGCGTCGTTTCGCGTGCTGAGGGCGCCGAGCGCGCACAGCGCCGCCCAGACGGTCGGGGTGATCCCGGCTTCGGTCCCCCCCGCCAGCACGTAGTCTGCCTCTCCCGCGCGAATCCACCGCCGGGCCTCGGCCAGCGCGATCGTGCCGCTGGCGCAGGCGCCCACGGAGGTATTGGACGGCCCGTGGAGGCCGAAGTGGATGCTGACGGCGGAGGCGGCCATGTTGGAGATCAGCATGGGCAGGAGAAACGGGGTGACGCGCACCGGCGCTCTGCCATCGGAGCGCGGCGCTTCGGAGTCGACGACGTCGATCCCCCCGAGCGCCGTGGCGATGGTGACCCCAACTCGATCGGTGATCTGCGGGAGCGGGGGCAGCCGCGCATCCGTGACGGCTTCCTGGGTGGCCGCGATCGCGAGTTGAGCGAACCTGGCGGTCCGCCGCACGCGTTTGCGGCTGATCACCGCGAGCGGGTCGAAGCCCCTGACCTCCGCGGCGATGCGGACAGGATACGGAGAGGCGTCAAACCGGCTGAGGGGCCGGACGCCGCTCCGCCCACCGAGCAGGCTGGCCCAGCTTTCGCGGGCCGAGAGTCCTACCGGCGTTATCGCACCAATCCCCGTAATGACGGCGCGTGCCACGACACCTCCAGTCTCCCTATCTGCAAAGTTCGCCGTTTTTCTAGAGGTTTCCTAGCAGATTCCCGGCGCGTTGGGGGCGCGGGTTCACGAAAACACGAACATTTATCGACATCTTTTCAGATTCCTTCGCATATGCTATAGTGGAATTGCTCTTCATCGTCCCTTTCGATCAAGCAGCAGACGAAAAACCGAACAATTGGCACCCCACCACGACGTGGAGCGGCCATGAAGGTCCTCGTTATCGGCTCTGGCGGGCGAGAGCACGCGATGGCCTGGAAGCTCCGGCAGGAGAGCGCGCTGTCGCTCTTCTGCGCTCCGGGCAATCCAGGGATGGGTGAAATCGCGCCATGCCTGCCGTTCTCCTCCAACGATATTGGAGCGCTCGCCGCCTGCGCTGAGCAATACGGGATCGACCTGACGTTCGTCGGGCCCGAGGCCCCCCTGGCCGCGGGCCTGGTCGACCTGTTCGAGCGCCGCGGGCTGCGTGCCTTCGGGCCCACCCAGGCCGCCGCCCTCCTCGAGTCCAGTAAGGCGTTCATGAAGACGCTCTGCCGCCGCTATGGGATCCCCACCGCTCCTTGCGCGATCTTCGACGATCCCGCCCGCGCGATCGAGGACATCCGGGGGCGGGCCCGGCCGTGCGTGGTCAAGGTCGACGGGCTCGCCGGCGGGAAGGGCGTGACGGTGGCCGCGACCGCGGAGGAAGCGATCGCCGCGGTGGAGGCGGCGATGGTGGCACGGCGGTTCGGCGACGCCGGGGCCCGGGTCATCGTCGAGGAGATGCTGTCGGGCGAAGAGGTCAGCGTGTTCGCGCTGTGCGACGGGACCACGGTCTGCCCGCTGCTCCCGGCGCAGGACCACAAGCGGCTGGGAGATCTCGATCGCGGCCCCAACACGGGTGGGATGGGCGCGTATGCGCCCGTGCCTGCCGCCTCTCCGGCGATCCTCGACCGGATCACCGACGAAGTGCTCGAGCCGGCGGTCTGGGCGATGGCCCAGGAAGGCCGTCCCTATCGGGGCGTGTTGTTCGCGGGACTGATGCTGACCGCCGATGGACCGCAGGTGCTGGAGTTCAATGTTCGCCTGGGAGATCCCGAAGCCCAGGTCTTGCTTCCACTGCTCGAGAGCGGGCTCGTTGAGGCCGCGGAGGCGGTGCTCACCGGATCGCTCGAACGGTGGACGCCTCGCTGGCGTCCCGAGAGCGCCGTGGGCGTCGTGCTCGCCGCGGACGGGTACCCCGACTCTCCCAGGACCGGTGATCCCATCATGGGCCTCCCCGAAGCCGCCGCCCAGGACGGGGTCCGGGTCTTCCACGCCGGAACATCCGTGCGGGACGGACGGGTGGTCTCGTCGGGCGGACGGGTGCTCACCGTCGTCGGAATCGGGGACAATCTCACTGAGGCGAGGACCCGCGCGTACCGCGCCGTCGAGGCGGTGCGGTACGAGGGGAAGACCTACCGGCGCGACATCGGCGCCCGCGCCGCGGGCCGCGGTGGGATCCGCTCGCCCGCGGACGAGCGTTCGGCCGCGGGTCCGGGCCGCGAGGCCGGTCGACGGCCAATCGAAAGCCGATCGCAGCGAAGCGTGGGACACCGGTAAGCGCGTGAGGAGGCAGACGCGATGACAGGTCCAGCGGGCGGCCGTCCCCTGGTTGGGATCGTGATGGGGAGCGACAGCGACCTCGCCACGATGGATGAGGCGGGCCGGGTGCTCCAGGAGTTTGGGGTGGCCTACGAGATGACGATCGCCTCCGCCCACCGTTCGCCGGCCCGGGTCGAGCAGTACGTGAGCGAGGCGGAGGCGCGGGGGATCCGGGTGTTCATCGCCGGGGCGGGCGCCGCGGCCCACCTCGCGGGCGTGCTGGCTGCGCGGACCGTGCTGCCGGTCATCGGCGTCCCGCTGGCCGGCTCGACCCTCGGGGGACTCGACGCCCTGCTCTCGACCGCCCAGATGCCCGGCGGGGTGCCGGTGGCGACCGTGGGCATCGGGGGCGCGCGGAACGCCGCGCTCCTCGCGGTGCAGGTGCTGGGCACGGCCGACCCCGCGCTGCGGGAGCGCTATCGCGCCTACAAGGCGCGCCTCGCCGATGAGGTGGAGGAGAAGGCCTCCCGCCTCGCCGGCAGGCCGGAGCCCGGGATGGTGCCGCCGCACCAGGGCGGGAGGGCGCGGTAATGCCTGTGACCGCGGTGGTCGGAGCGCAGTGGGGCGATGAGGGGAAGGGCAAGGTCGTCGACACGCTGGCCCGCCACGCCGACGTGGTGATCCGCTACAACGGCGGCAACAACGCCGGCCACACGATTCAAAACCAACACGGCACCTTCCGGCTCCACCTGCTCCCGTCGGGCATCTTTCATCCGGCCGCGCAGTGCGTGATCGGTCCGGGCGTCGCCGTCAACCCCGAGGTCCTGCTGGCCGAGATCGCCGAGGTCGAGCGCGTGGGGATGCCGACCGTCGGCCGTCTGTGGGTCTCCGACCGCGCCCACCTGATCTTTGCGCACCACATCCTCACCGACGAGCTCGAGGAACGGGCGCGCGGCGGCAGCCCGCACGGGACGACCAAGCAGGGGATCTGGCCGGTCTACAGCGACAAGGTCGGACGGATCGGCATCCGCGCGGGCGACCTGTTCCAGGAACAGCATCTCGCCGAGCAGTTGCGGTTCCTCGCGGACCGGAAGAGCGCCGTGATGCGCGGCGTCTACCGGCACGAGCCGGTGGAGGTCAAGACGCTCGGGGACGCCTGCCGGCGGTGGGCCGGCCGCCTGGGGCCCTACGTCGCGGACACCCACCCGCTCGTCCAGGAGGCGCTGCGGGCCGACCGGGCGGTACTGCTGGAAGGGCAGTTGGGCGTCATGCGCGACCTGGACTGGGGGTTGTATCCGTTCGTCACGTCATCGACGACGCTGCCGGGGGGCGCGAGCGCCGGGGCAGGCATTCCCCCGTATAAGATCACGCGGGTGCTCGGCGTGGCGAAGGCGTACACGACCGCGGTCGGCGCGGGGCCGATGCCGACCGAACTCGGGGACGCGGCCGGCGACCGGATGCGCAGCATTGGCCAGGAGTTCGGCGCCACGACCCGGCGGCCGCGCCGCTGCGGCTGGTTCGACGGGGTGGCCGCGCGCTTTGCCGCGGAGGTGGCGGGATTCACACATCTGGCGGTGATGAAGGTCGATGTGTTCGACACCTTTGAGACGATCCGGCTCGCGGTCGCCTACCGGCTGGACGGCCGGACCCTCCAGACCGTGCCGCACACCGCGGCGATGGCGCGGGTCGAGCCGGTGTACGAGGAGTTCCCCGGGTGGCGCCGCCCCACCACCGGCGCGCGGCATCTCACCGACCTGCCCGTCGAGGCGCGGGCGTTCCTCCGGCGCATCGAGGAGATCGTCGGCGCACCGCTCGCGCTCGTGGGCGTGGGGCCGGAGCGCGAGGACATGATCTACTGCCAGGAGGGGTGGGCGTGATCCCGCGGTACACCTCGCCGGAGATGGGGACGCTGTGGAGCCCCGAGACGAAGTTCGCCACGTGGCTGGAGATCGAGCTGCTCGCCGCCGAGGGACAGGCGAGGGCGGGGCTGATCCCCGAGGCCGCGGCGCGCCGCCTGCGGGAACGGGCCCGCGTGGGGAGCGTGGCCCGCATCGAGGAACTGGAGGAGCGGGAGACGCGCCACGACGTCGTGGCGTTCCTCCGCGTCGTCGGCGAGAGCGCCGGCGAGGACGCCCGCTACCTGCACCGCGGGCTCGGGTCCTCCGATGTCGTGGATACCGCCCTGTCGGTGCTGATGGTCCGGGCCGCCGATCTGATCGCCGGCCAGCTGGCGCGCCTGCACCGGGCGCTCGCCGCGCTGGCCACCCGGCACCGCCGCACCGTGATGGCCGGCCGGACCCACGGCATCCAGGCCGAGCCGATCACGTTCGGGCTCAAGGCGGCCCTGTGGTACGCCGAGGTCGGGCGGGGCCTGGACCGCCTCCGGCGCGCCCGCGAGGCGATCGCCGTCGGCAAGATCTCCGGCGAAGTCGGGACCTACGCGCACACGCCGCCCGAAGTGGAAGCGTATGTCTGCGCCGGGCTCGGCCTCCGGCCGGCCCCGGTGTCGTCGCAGATCATCCAGCGGGACCGCCACGCCGAGTACCTCACCCATCTCGCGGTGGTCGCGGGAACGCTCGAGAAGATCGCCACCGAGATCCGGACGCTGCAGCGCACCGAACTGGGCGAAGTGGAAGAGCCCTTTCGCGAAGGCCAGACGGGATCGTCGGCGATGCCGCACAAGCGGAACCCGATCATCAGCGAGCGGGTGGCCGGGCTGGCCCGCGTCATGCGCGCCGACGCCCTGGCGGCGCTGGAGAACATCGCGCTGTGGGGGGAGCGGGACATCACGCATTCGTCGGTGGAGCGGGTGATCATTCCGGATGCGACCTCGCTCGCCGAGTATATGACCCGCAAACTCGCCGAGGTGATCGAGGGCCTCCGCGTGTACCCCGACCGCATGCGCGAAAACTTGGAGCGGACCGGCGGGCTCGTCTTCTCCCACCGGGTCCTGCTGGCGCTCATCGAGCGCGGGCTCGGGCGGGAGGAGGCCTACCGCATCGTGCAATCGGCGGCGATGCGGGCGCTGGAGGGCCGGGGGCGGTTTCGCGATCTGATACGGGAGTCCGGCGCGCTCCCGGACGCCGAGCTGGAGGCCTGCTTCGACGCCTCCGCGGCGCTGCGCCACGTGGACGCGATCTTCACCCGCCTCGGACTCTCCGAGGCTCCCGCGGTGCCCCCTTCGGGGACTCCAAACCAGGGTGGAGCAAACAGCACGCAGAGGTTGCCGGCGGCGGGCGGGACACAGAGAGGAGGACCAGCGGATGCATGAAGCGGTCGTGGGCAGGGGGACGCCGGACGCGCGCGCGGCGGGGCAGGCGCCTGGCGCCCCGGCGGTCACGGAAACCCATCTGGACCTTCCCTTGTTTTCGCGGGGGAAGGTCCGCGATATCTACGATCTGGGAGAGCACCTGCTGATCGTCGCCACCGACCGGCTCTCCGCGTTCGACGCCGTCCTGCCGGTCGGGATACCGGATCGAGGCCGGGTGCTCACCGGCCTCTCGGCCTTCTGGTTCGGGCGCCTCGGCGACATCGTTCCGAACCACTTTATTTCCATTGACCCGGAGACGTTCCCCCCCTCCGTCCACGCACAGCGGCAGATGCTGGCCGGCCGGTCGATGCTCGTGCGCAGGCTCCGGCCGATCGGCATCGAGTGCGTGGTGCGCGGCTACCTCGCGGGCTCGGCGTGGAATGAGTACGCGGCCGCGGGGGCGGTGGGCGGGGAGCCGTTGCCCGCCGGGCTGCGCATGGGTAGCCGGCTCCCGGCGCCGGTGTTCACGCCGGCGACGAAGGCGCAGGCGGGCCACGATGAAAACATCACCATGCCGCGGATGGCGCAGATGATCGGCGCGGATCTGACCCGCCGGCTTCGGGAGGCGAGCCTGGCGATCTACCGGGAGGGGGCCGCCCAGGCCGAGCGGTGCGGCCTGCTCGTGGCCGACACGAAGTTCGAGTTCGGGCTGGACGGCGGTGAGATCGTGTTGATCGATGAGGTCCTCACCCCCGATTCGTCGCGATTCTGGGACGCCTCCGCGTACGCGGCGACCGGATCGACCGAGAGTTTCGACAAGCAGATCGTGCGCGATTATCTGGAGCAGATCGGATGGAACAAGCAGCCGCCGGCCCCTCCGCTGCCCCCCGAGGTGATTGCCGCCACCCGGGCGCGATACTGCGAGG
>WNGI01000620.1_pt1 | contig 35763 bp, 34 predicted proteins | sample 5400621 | NCBI WGS metagenome assembly WNGI01 (sample SAMN13153374, study PRJNA577476) | soil metagenome | isolation source: 20 cm soil or saprolite under Garry oak tree replicate 1 | place: USA:California | collected 2016-06-15
TGGCTCGCCGTACCCTTGGAGCCGGCCACCATCACGACAACCCCGGCAAACGCCGCCACGCTCGCCACGACGGCGCTGGGCGATGGCCGTTCACCGAGCCACACCCAGGCGAGCAGACCGGCGAAGAACGGCACCGTCGCTCCGATGAGGGTCACGTTGGCCACGGTCGTCAGTTTCAGCGCGGGGATATACGCGACCATCGTGATCGCATACGCGAGTGTCACGATCATGTCGGGCCATCCCATTGCCCTCACGGCATGGAAGACCCCGCGACGGTGTGTCCACACAAGGTACAAGAGGATGAAGGACGCCCCAAAGATGCCCCGCCAGAATAGGATGGTCCAGGCGCTGGCGTCAATCAGGCGCATGAAGAAGCCGGTGGTGCTAAACGCAAGTGTCGACACGGTCACGAGCAGCACACCCAACCGATGTGCCGAGGAGAGATCCCACATCCTCCGGGTCATTCCCGCGCTCGTCCGGAGATGGACGGTCCCTCGGGTCCCGTCTACCCCCGGGGCGCCAGGGCCGCGTTGAGGCGGCCGAACCCGGCCTCGAGATCCGCGATCAGATCCTCGACCGCCTCGAGCCCCACGTGCAGGCGCAAGAGCTGCCCGGGCTCCCGCCAGGGGCGCGCGGTCCGGTTTGCGGCAGGCGATGTGGGAATGATGAGGCTCTCGAATCCACCGAAGCTCGCGCCGATCTTGAACAGGCGGAGCCCGTCGAGCATCGCCGCGACGGCGCCGGCGGACGTCGTGCGCAGCAGGACCCCGAAGAGGCTGGAGGCGCCCAGGAAATCCCGCTTCCACAGGGCGTGGCTCGGGTTCTCCGGCAGAGCCGGATGGAGGACCCGGGCGACCTCGGGGCGCCGCGCCAGCCACTGCGCCACCTCGAGCGCCGAGCGCTCGTGATGGCGGAGGCGCACCGCGAGCGTGCGCAGTCCCCGGAGCGTCTCATAGCACAGGTCCGGAGCGACGGAGTCGCCGAAATCGCCGAGACCATCCTTCACCGTCCGGAAGAACTCCTCGGTGCGCGCCGTGATCACGCCGAGGAGGAGGTCGGAGTGGCCGGCGAGGTACTTGGTCGCCGCCTGGATCTCCACGTCCACGCCGTGTTCGAACGACCGGAAGTTCAACGGCGTCGCCCACGTGTTGTCGAACAGCACCACCGCGCCGCGCTCGTGCGCCGCGCGGGCGATCGCCGGCACGTCCTGCACTTCGAACGTCTGGGACCCGGGCGACTCGGCGTACACGACCCGCGTCTGGGGCCGCATCAGCGCGGCGATCCCCTCCCGGGCGTGCGGGTCGTAGAAGGTCACGTCCACGCCAAATCGCGCCAGCACCGACGTGCAGAAGGTCCGGGTGGGCTCGTACACCGTGTCGGCCGCCAGGAGGTGATCGCCCTGGCGCAGGAACGCCGTCAGCGCCTGGGTGACGGCCGAGAGCCCTGAGGAGGTGATGAGCGACCGGTGGCCGCCCGAGAGCTCCGTGACGGCCTCCGCCAGCGCGAACGTGGTCGGGGTGCCGTGGGTGCCGTAGTAGAAGCCCGTGTACTTGCGCTCGCGCCGGCGCTCGAACTCCGCGGTCGTCGGGAACAGGATCGTCGAGGCCCGGTAGACGGGCGGATTCACCACCCCGAAGTTCTTGTCGGGATCCCGGCCGGCATGCACCAACCTTGTCTCAGGTTTCATCGCTCCTCCACCTGATCATGCTGATCATGGACACGCCGGATCCAGCGCGTCGCGGCTGATCGCCACGCCTATCGAGGGATCCGTGTGTTTGCTCCACGTCAAAACGCCGACCACCTCGCTCTTCGCATCCAGCACAGGGGACCCGCTGTGCCCGGGTTCCACGTCCCGGTCAAACCTGAGGAGGATCAGCGGCGTGCCGTCCGCGGCCTGATCGTACTCGCGCACCGCACCGGTGACGGACCACTCGAAAGGCAGGGAGTTCTCGCTCCTACGGCCGAAGCCCAGCACGCGCACGGGATCTCCGATCGCGGGAAGCGGCCCCATCGCGAGCGCCGGGAACACCGGCAGCGGCCCCCGGTGGGCCCGCGCCCTGTAGAAGCCCCCATGGCCGATTTCATCAAGAGGAATGTCGGGCGGGGCGAGCCGCACCTCAGCGACATCGCGGGACGGGGCCACGCTCCCGTTGACTGCCGGCGGCAACGAACTGGAGCAGACAATCCTGACACCGTAGAATTCGCCCCCGTGGACGGCCAGCACCTTATACGTCGCCGGGCTTCTCCGCGCCAGGTCCACGACGTGGCTGTTCGTGATTGCCAGCCCGTCGCTGGAAATGAAGAACCCCGTCCCCGCCGCCGCCTGCATGTACCTGGTGTCGTGCCCGGCGATCTGAATTCTCCAGACGATCAGCTGAACGACGCTCTTGGATGGCGATTCATCGGCGAGCGCCCGGCGTCCGGCCGGGAGGAGCGAGACGGAGAGGAGTCCGATCAGGACGGGCAGGCCAATGCACTTCCCTCTCACGTGCATCCCCTTCCCCGGTCATCCAAATCGCTGGGGGCAGAGGCCGGGACCGCAGCCGAGCAATCAGACCGCCGCGGGCCGCGGCCGCGCCACGACTTCGAGCTTCACTTCGGTCGCGACCGCGACCGTCCGGTAGAGGGGTCAGCGCGTCTGCCAGACCTCGACCAGCCGGTCGGCGGCCGCCTTGTCCACCCCGTGGATCTCGAAGCGCATCGCGATGGCCTGGAAGCGGGCCGGATTGGATGCCCTGGTGCCCGTGATGGTGATCTCCATCCCGGTCACCGCCATCCCGGCCTCCTTCGCGTACTTCTCGATCAGCGTCACGCCGCAGGAGGAGATCCCGGCCAGGAACGCCTCGCTGTTGGTCAAGGCCTCGCTGGGGCCCGATGAGGAGTCCAGGACAAAGTGGTGAGTACGCGCGCTGTTGAGCGCTCGCCCCGGCAGGCCGATCGAGCGGGTCCGGACCGTGTCGACCATGTTGTGTTCAGCCACGGGAATCCTCCACGGGATCGATTGTGCCGGGTGTCTTCGATGATATCCCGCTCCGTATCCTGCTCGTGAAAGCCGATCGAAGGCCCATCGAAGCGTGGAGTAGAGCAAAGGGAACGCGCCCGAGCCCGAGGGGCGCCGGGGAAGCGCCCGCTCGCCCTACAGGGATCTCAAGAACTGAAAGAGGTCCTCCTTCTGTGCGTGGGAGAGCCTCCGGAAGCGCTCCGTGACCTCGCTCGCCTCGCCCTTGTGCCGGAGAATGGCGTCGAGGAAGGTGAGCGACGCGCCGTCGTGCATGAGCCTGTTCCGCAGTCGAACGCCCCACAGCGGCGCGGTCCGGATCTTGTTCGCCGTGTCCTGGAAGGCCTGCATCGAGAGATTCTTCCAGCTGATCGCGCGCATCTTTGGACCGAAGTGCTCTACCACGGCGATGGCGATGCCGTCGCCCGTTCCCGCGTCGTGGAGCAGGAAATCGCTGTAGGGGTGGAAGGTCTTCCCCCCGAGGGCGGCGGGGATCGTGAACGTCCCCCCGTTGATCTTCGTGCCCGCCGGCGCGGTGGTCAGGGATCTGACGTGGCAGATCGCGCAGCCGATCGAGTCAAAGAGCTGGGACCCGCGCACGGCGCTGGGAGCGGCCGCGAGCGCCGCGTCGCGCGGCGGCGCCTTGGCGGCCCGCATGAAGCGGGTAAATCGGTCGATATCCTCGAGCCCGTCCGGACCCGGCTGGTTGTTCGGCTCCTGCGCGGTGTTGCAGAGCGTCGTCACCTCATCCGGGAGCAGACGGTTCGTGATGCCCATTTCGTTCAGGTAGGCGTCGCCGGAAAACGACAGCAGGCTGGCCTGCTGATCTTTCCAGCCGAACCGCCCGACCCCCGTCTGTCCCGGGGCCTCCAGGATGGGGACATAGATCACGTGCCCGTGGATCTTGCCGCGGCTCTCGCCCGGCTGCCGGCCCGCCAGCGCGATCAGCGTCTGGTCCGCCACCGCTTCCACAAACCCGTCGCCCAGGAGATTGAGCGCGACCCGGGTGGTGCGGATGGTTTCCGTCAGAGGCACGCGTTCCTGAATCTCCGTGTTCGGGAACTGGCCGTTGGGGCAGATGGCGCGGTCGTTCACGAGCGTGCGGCCGGTGATGATCACGGTTCCGCGCGCAATGGGAATCCTCGGCTCCTGGAACCGCCCATCGGGGCCGCGATGGCCCACGCGCAATTCTGTGATCTGGCTGGCCGCCCCGGAGACCGGGTTCTGGTGGCACTCGCGGCAGGATTGGGCGTTGTAGAGGGGGCCCAGCCCGTCGTCCAACGCCTCGACCTCGTCGAATGTGGCCAGATCGGCCTGGTGGGTCGCATCGTCCACCATGCCGTTGCTCTGGTTGTCGAACCCCGAGGGCGCGTCCGGCATCCGCGCGGCCACGGCCGCAGCCACGATGCCCACCAGCCCCACGACAGCCGCGTACCTCACGGAGTCGCCTCCGTTCCCGCCAGCCGGCGAGCCTGCGATGAACTCTTGCTATGTTGGAGTATGCCCCTCTCCCCGGCGGCCCAAACTAGGGCGCCGGCGCGGTGGACGTGGGCGGCGCTGCGCTACAGGGACCGCAGGAACTGAAAGAGGTCTTCCTGCTGCGTCCAGGAGAGCTGCTCGAAGCGCTGCGTGACATCGTTGGCCTCGCGCCGGTGGCGCAGGATCGCGTCGCGGAAGGTCAGCGACATGCCATCGTGCATCAGCCTGGGCTGCAACCGGACGCCCCACAGGGGCGCGGTCCGGATCTTGTCCGCGGTGTTGTAGTATTCGGACTCCGACAGATTTCTCCAGCCGGTCCTGTACGCTCTGCGGCCGTAGTGTTCCTGAAACGACTGGACGATGCCGTCGCCGGTACCCACGTTGTGCAACAGGAAATCGCTGAAGGGGTGGAAGGCCTTCCCGCCGAGGGCGGCGGGGACCGTGAACATCCCCCCGTTGATCTTCGTGCCCGCCGGCACGGTGGCCAGGGTTCGGACGTGGCAGATCGCGCAGCCGATGGCGTCGAAGATCTGCGACCCACGCCTAGCGGTGGCCGTCTCCGCGAGCACCGCGTCGCGGGGAGGAGCCTTGGTGGCCCGCATGAAGCGCGTGAAGTGGTCGATGTCCTCGAGCCCGTCGGCTTCCGGCGTGTTGTTCGGCTCCGACACCGTATTGCAGATCGCGGTGACTTCGTCCGGCTGCAGCCGGCTCGTGATGCCCATCTCGTTCACGTAGGCGTCGGCGGAAAACGACAGCAGGCTGGCGTGCTGATCCTTCCAGCCGAACCGCCCGATCCTCGTCTGTCCCGGCGCTTCCACGACCGGCACGTAGAGCGCCTGCCCGTGGATCTTCCCGCCGCTCTGCGCAGGCTGCCTGCGCGCCACGTTGATGAGCGTCTCGTCCGCTACCGCCTCCACGAAGCCGTCACCCAGGAGGTTGAGCGAGACCCGGGTGGTGAAAATGGTCTCCGTCAGGGGCACGCGTTCCTGAATCTCCGTGTTCGGGAACTGGCCGCTGGGGCAGATGGCGCGGTCGTTGACGAGCGAGCGGCCGGTGATGACCACGGTTCCGCGCGCGATGGGGATCGAGGGATTCTCGAACCGCCCGCCGGCGCGGTGGCCGACCCGCAACTCGGTGACCTGGCTGGCCGCCCCCGAGACCGGGTTCTGGTGGCACTCGCGGCAGGATTGGGCGTTGTAGAGGGGGCCGACCCCGTCGTCCAACCCCTCCACCTCGTCGAACCTAGACTGGTCGGTCTGGTGGGTGGTATTGTCCACCAGGCCGTTGCTCATGTTGTCGAAGGCCGAAGGTGCCTGGGGCAGTTGCGCTGCCGCTCCGACAAGGGCCAGTAGACCCACAATAAACGGGTACCTCATGGCTGCCCTCCAAGTGCGACAATTCAAGGAAATACCTTAAGTATCATCCATTACGGAGAGTTATGTGCCCCTTTACCTCGAACATTAAACTACTCCACCCAAATGACGGGGAACTTGCCTTCCTGCAAAGCGACACCGAAGTTCCCCACTGGGCTAGGAGAAGCGTGGACCGAGTTGGGAGAGAGGACTAGCGAAGAGCGGTGCCGAGGGCCCAGCGGCTGGGCGCGAGATGGACGGCGCCTCGAGCCTCGTCGATGCCCTCGAGAACCAGAAGCGACACGTGCCGGTCGACAAGCTTCTCCTTAGGCTCTGCCGCCTCGAGCAGAACCCCGATCCCGACGATCTCGGCCTGGAACTCGCGCATCAGATCATAGACGCCCCGGGCGGTGCCGCCCCCGCGGAGGAAGTCGTCGATAAACAGGGCGCGGGCGCCCGGTGGAACGGCGCGCAGGGGCAGGGTCATCGACTGCATCGTTCGAGACGATCCCGAGACGTAGTTCACGCCCACGGACGGTCCCTCCGTGCCCATGCCGCCGCGGCGCGCCGTGACGAGCGGCACGTTGAAGGCGCGCGCGGTCATGAGCGCGAGCGGGATCCCCTGCACTTCCATCGAGAGCACGACATCGGGGCGGCGCTCCGCGAAGAAGGTGGCAAAGACCTCGCCGAGCGACAACACCAGGCTGGGCAGCGAGAGCAGGTCGGCGGTGTACAGGAATCCCCCCGGAAGGATGCGGGAGGGATCCCGAAGCCGGCGGGCGAGGTCCTCGGCGATCGCCCGGATCTGCTCGGCCGTCCGGAACGGGGTGTAGCGGACCCCCCCGGTCGCTCCGGCCAGCGTCTCGATCCGTCCCAACTGAAACCGCTCGCAGGTCTGCCGGAGCGAGGCGATGTCCTCGCTGATCGTCGACTTGGCGGCTCCCAGCGCGGACGTGAACGTCCCCAGCGGGATGACCGTGTGCGGCTCCATGAACAGCCGGTGGGCAATGGTCACCATGCGGTCTCCCCGGCGCAGCCGCCTCACCACCCCGCCATGCCCTCCGCGTGACGGGGAGACGGCGCCCGCGGGTCTCGGGTCAGCCGCTCGCGGACGACGGCGAGCATCGCCGGGGCGTCGATGTCCATGCAGATCTCGGGGCTGGCGCAGATGAGCGCCCTGGCGCGCACCCCGAGGAGCCCGGCCGCCCGGCGTTCGAGCCCGTCCACACGGAGGGTTCCCGCCAGGAGACCCACGAGCGTGCCGAGGCCGAAGATCCGCGCCAGGTCCCACGGCCGCTTCCGGGCGCGGATCGCCCGCTCGATCACGGGCCTGGCGCGCGCGAAGGCCTGGGGCGCCATGAGGATGAGGCTCCCGCCGGTCAACGTCCCATCCCGGAGGCGGACAAAGGTCTTCCGCGCCTGGGGGAACTCGCGGATCACATCTTCACGGCGCACCACCCCGTACACGATCTCCGCGTCGAGGGACTGCGCCGCCCGGACGAACGCGTCGATGGCACGGGGGGTCACCAGGGGAATGTCCGCGCCGGCGACCAGGACCGGCCCGGCTCGGTCGAGCGCATCCAACCCGGCGGCCACGTTATCCAGCATCGTGCCACCCTCGCCCACGGCAACGTCGACAGAGGCGGCGACCGCCGGCGGGAAGGGCAGCGGACCGACAAGCGCGATCCGCCGGATGGACGCGGCCTGCCGCAGGGCGGTCAGGACGAACTCCACCATCGGCCGGCCCAGGAGGGGAAGAAACGCCTTGTTGGGGATGCCTTCGCCGAACGCGGGATCGGGCCGGCCTCCGGCCAGCACGAGCGCGTCGGGCATCCCCGACCTACCGCTCCTCGGAAAAGGTCCGGGTGAGGAAGACCTCGACGTCGGGCAGCGCGCCAAGCGCGCTGCCGATTTCCTTCGCCGCCGCTTCGTTCGCGACCATGGCGTACACGGCGGGGCCCGTCCCCGACAGCGACACCCCGAGCGGGCGCAGGGCGGCCATGCGCTCCCGGAGCGTGCCGACGATCGGATGGTTGGCGACCACGACATCTTCGAACACGTTGCAGAGCAGCTGCCCAACGATGCGGGGGTCCTCCGCCTCCAGCGCCTGCACCACCCGCTGTGTGTTTGGGCGCTTCCGCACGGCCCCGTGGTCCAGCGCTTTGTACGCCCACTCGCTCGTGATCTGAATGGTGGGCCGGGCGATCACCACCCAGGTCGTGGGCAGCGGCCGGAGCATCCGGACCCGCTCCCCCCGCCCCATCGCCAGGGCGGCCCCGCCGATCAGAAAGAACGGCACGTCCGACCCGATCTTGCCGCCGAGGTCCATCAACTGCCGATCGTCCAGGCGAAGCTTCCACATCTGAGCCAGGCCGAGCAGCGTCACGGCGGCATCGCTCGATCCGCCGCCCAGCCCGGCCGCCACGGGGATCTGTTTGGACAGCTCGATCTCGACCCCGCGGGGGACCTGGAAGGTTTCCTGCAGCAGATTCGCCGCCCGGTGCACGATGTTCTGTCGCTCGGGGGGCACGTCGGGGCTGGCGCACCGGATCGAGATGCCCTCGCCATTCTCCCGAAGGATGATCGTATCGTGGAGCTCCACCGTATGCAGCACCGTCTCGATGTCGTGATACCCGTCGGGGCGATCACCCAGCACGTCCAGGGTCAGGTTGATCTTCGCGTACGCGTTGAGGCGCAGCTGCTTCACAGCGGCACACCCCCCCTTTCAAAACACAAACCGCGGGGCCGCAGCGCGCGGCCTCGCGGGATCGACAGCGGGCAGAGCCCGAAGCCATTTCCTGCTCGGTGCATGGCCTCTCTCCCTTCGCGGCGCCACCCCGGCCATCCTTCCGGGTCCCCTGATTGCGGCGGCGCCGGATTGCGCCCGTGCTTGACACCTCAAGGGAAATAACTATGATGGAGGTTATGGTGTCGTTCTCCGGCGATTCTCCGCCGGATCGCTCGGCATGACCCCGCTGCGGACCGCGCTCCCCTGGTCCCTTCTGCTGAGGCAGCGCACCAACGTCCTGATCATGGGGCTGGACCGCACCGTCAGCGAACGGAATCCCAAGGTCGTGTACCCGGTGACCAGGACCACCACGCTCGTGGCCGCCAGCTTCGACCCCGCGTCCCGTCGCGTGTACCTGCTCAGCGTGCCGCGGGACACCCGGACGAACATCCCGGGACACGGGACCACCAAGATCAACGCCGCCCACGCGTACGGCGGCACGCGCCTCTCGATTCGGACCGTGGAGAACGTCCTCGGGGTACGGTTCCCCTACTACATCGAGCTGTCTGAGCGCGGGTTCGTGCGCCTGATCGACGCCGTCGGCGGCGTGAACGTCCACATCGAGAAGAATCTGAACTACGACGATAACTGGGACGGCCTGCACATCCACTTGAAGAAGGGATACCGCCGCCTGGGGGGCAAGGCGGCCATGGAGTACGTGCGGTTCCGGCACGATCCGCTGGGAGACATCGGGCGGATCAAGCGCGGGCAGCAGGTCATGAACGCGCTGCTCGATGAATTCCGGCAGCCCAGGATCGTCACCCACCTGCCGCGCATGCTGCGCGTGTTCCGCGAGGACGCCCAGACGAACCTCTCACGAGCCCAGCTCGTCAGCCTCGCGCTGTTCGGCGCCGGGCTTGGGCCCGGTGGGTTGGTGCGCGAAACGCTGCCGGGGAGTTTTGGGCAGAGCGACTGGATCCCCGACCTCCCCCGGGATCACAGCCTGGTGGCGCGGATGTTCTACGACGTGGATGCCGAGGCGCTCGCGCGCACCACGGCCGAACTCCTGGCTTCCCCCGCGAACCCGGACACCGCGGGCGACGCGCTGGCCAGGGTCGCGGCCTTGGGGGTCCGGCTGGTGCGGTTCGCCACCAGCTCCTCCGATTCGCCCACGGCCGTGATCCTTCACCACGGCGACCGCCGCGTGGCGGAGATCGTGGCCGCCCTCGTGGGCGCACGGACGGTCATCGACAGTCCCTCGACGGGCGGTCCGGATCTCACGGTGATCCTGACCGATACCACCACGGCGATCCCCGCCCCGCTTCCCCGGCAATAGCCCCGTTAGGGCAGCGGGCGCAGGTGCGGGTGCAGCGCCCGGGCCAGCGAGGCAAACGCCGCCAGGCCGAGGGTCTCCGCCCGTGCCCGCGGATCGACTCCGGCCTCCGCGCAGGCGCGCTCCACCACCGCCCGCGGTAGGTCAAGGCCCGCCGCCAGCGCATTCGAGAGCATCTTTCGCCGCTGCCCGAACCCCGCGGTCACGACCCGGAAGAACGCCCGCTCGTCGGGGACGGACGCGGCAGGCGTGCGGTGGGGCTTCAGTTCCACGAGCGAGGAGGCAACCTTCGGCCTCGGCAAGAACGCGCCGGCTGGGATGCGGGCCAGAATCCTGGGGGTCGCGTGGTACTGCGTGGCGACCGAGAGGATCCCATAGTCGCGTCCGCCCGGCCGGGCGGCAATCCGCTCTGCCACCTCGCGCTGGACGGTCACGACCAGGAGCGTGATGCCGAGCGGGGCCTCCAGCAGCCGCATGAGCACGGCCGAGGCGATGTTGTAGGGGAGGTTGGCCACCACCTTGCGGGGCGCATCCGGCGGGCCATCGAAGAGCGCGGCGGGCGGCATGGCGAGGACATCCCCCGGGATGATGCGCACGTTCGGACGGCCGCCGACGGTGGTATGCAGCGCCTCCAGGAGGCCGCGGTCGACCTCGACGGCGGTCACCCAGCCGGCGCGCTCCGCCAGGCCGGCGGTCAGCGTGCCCATCCCCGCTCCGACCTCGAGCACACTGTCCGCCGGGTCCAGGGCGGCGGCGGCGAGCGTCCGGTTCAGCGCCTGGGCGCTGACAAGGAAATGCTGACCCCACCGCTTCGACGGCCGGATCCCGAACTGCCGGAGGATTGCCCGCGTGCCGGCGGGGGTGGCCAGGTCGCGAGCGCTGGTGGATGCCTTGCCTGTGGTCCCCTCTACGCTTGGATGGGCCTCGCCCTGCCCCAGGGGCCGCCCCCGATGGTGGCTTTTGCCTATGGCTTGCCGAGGATGTACACCGTCACAGTTCGGCGGCCAAACTGCATAGCCTCCTCGTAGGTAGCGACGCAGAGATCGATCCGGCGCCCGCGGATGGCCCCGCCAACGTCCCCCGCCACGGCGTCCCCATAGCCCTCGACGTGAACGCGCGTCCCCAACGGGATCACGTACGGGTCGACGGCCACCACGCCGCGCCGGGCGGGAAGCCCCATCGCGGTCCAGTTGCCAACCGGGCCCCCGTAGTTGTTCGGGCCCGGATAGTAGGCGGTGGCTTCCATAATCATGATCTCCTTGCCGGCGTACGGGCCATGGGTCTCGATCACCGGCCGGGTGCCGATGGCGATCACCCGGGGGATCGGGGGCATGACGAGGGCTTCCTCGAGCGTCTGAACCGTGACCGGACGCCCGTCGGCATACTCCACCCACACCGTCCGATTCATGAGCCCGGGCTCCCCGGCGGACCGCAGCACCTGCCTCCCTTTCAGCAGGGTGTTATCCCGAACAATCTCGGTGGGGAACGGAAACCCGCTGTGCTCGACCCAGGTCCGTGTGTCCCGTCGCTCGACCGTCACCCGCATATTGGGGGCGAGTTTGGTGGAGGGATCAGGGTACACCCGGTCTTGGGGGCGGACCTCGACGTTCATGGCGGTCAGCGCTTCGCCAACCGTGGCGGCCGCCAATTGGACCTGTTGCGGGACGCCGCCAACGGTCACGGTCAGGGGAGCCGCCCGCACGACGCTGATTTGAATCCCGGGCCAGATGGCGGCCCCGAGCGGAGGGTCGATCCGGTCGGCCGGGTCGACGGCGACCTGGTTTTCCCGAAGGACGTCGCCCACGGTCTGGCGGAGGGTGCTGAACGACCGGGTCTCGCCGTCGACCGAAAGGTAGACGGACTTGCCGAGCACCAGGTGCCACAGGCTTGGGTTCGAGACAAACGGCAGGAGCAGACCCAAAACCAGGATCCCGACCAGGAGGTGGGTCAGAAACGCCCACCCAAATCGGGGGTGCTTTAGGACGTCGATCTCACTGGCAGTTGATGGTAGGACAGCCGGCGCGATGGCTCCTCCCCCCTTCCAATTCGCCTGCAAGATAGCCCCGCGCTGGCGGGGCCCGCCGCCGCATAGCTCAGATGGTTACGCATCGATGAGGCCTGACTGAGTTCTATGCGCCGGCGGATGCTGCGACGGTCAGGGGGTGGGACTATTGGTTCCCTTTGTCCTACTCCACGCTTCGATCGGCGTTATGTGATATAGACTTTCTTCTACGGTTGACACTATATCACATAGACAAAATTCAATGCAATAGTCACTTCGGATGGATGGAAGGCCTGGCAGATTAGGTCGAGGGGGTCACCGGCAAACTAAGTCCGTGGGCGCTCGACCAACTCCAACAAGATACCATGTGCGGAGCCTGGATGGAGGAACGCGACCCGCGTCCCATGGGCTCCCGGACGCGGGGCCTGATCGATGGCGCGCATGCCTGAGGCCGCCGCGATGGCCAACGCACGTTCGATATCGTCCACTTCGAACGCAATGTGATGGATTCCCTCCCCGTGCGTGGCGAGGAACCGGTTCAGCGGGCCCTCCTGGCCGGCCGGCTCGAGGAGCTCGATTTCGGCATCCGCCACCCGGAGAAAGGTGACGCGAACGTGCTCGCGATCCAGCGACTCGCGCCGGGCCGGCGAAAGCCCCAATCGCGCGTAAAAGGGCTCTGCGGCATCGAGGCGATGGACGATTACGCCGAGATGAGCCAGCCGGGCCTTACCCATCGGCGCCTGCGGCCATCAGTTCCTCGGCGGCGGTGTAGGGATCCATCTCACCGGCGGCCACCCGCGTAGCCAGCTCGTCCATCCGGCCGCCATTGATCCGGGCAAGGAAGCGCTCCTCGATGATCTCGATGATCTCCCGCCGCCTTCGGGCCTGCCGGCGGGCCATCAAGAGTCCCCGGTCGACCAGGTACGCCCGGTGCCGTTCGAGGGCCTGGAGAACCTCCTCCACCCCCCGGCCCTCGGAGGCGACGGTCCGCAGAACGGCAGGCCGCCACGCGCCGCGGTCGGGGGCCAATCCCAGCATCATCTCGATCTCGGCGGCGGTCTTGTCGGCCTCGCCCCGGTCGGCCTTATTGACCGCAAAGACGTCCCCGATCTCCATGATCCCGGCTTTGAGGGTCTGCACGCTGTCCCCCAGCCAGGGCACGGTGACCAGCATGACCGTGTCCGCGGTGCCGGCGATGTCCACCTCGGCCTGGCCGGCCCCGACCGTCTCGATGAAGATGAGGTCGCATCCGTAGGCATCGAGCACCGCGACCGCCCCGGCGGTCGCAGGCGCGAGGCCGCCGAGGCGGCCCCGGGTGGCCATGCTGCGCACGAAGACCCCGGAGTCGGTACTGTGGTCCTGCATCCGGATCCGGTCGCCCAGGATGGCCCCGCCGGTAAACGGGCTCGTCGGGTCGATGGCGACCACACCGACACGGCGGCCCTGGGCGCGCAGCAGCCGGATGAGCGCGTTGACCAGCGTGCTCTTGCCGGCCCCCGGAGGGCCGGTGACCCCGACCACGTGGGCGCGTCCGGTGTGGCGGTGGAGCGCTCTCAGCGCCGGCACCGCCTCGTCGCTCCGGTTCTCCAGAAGCGAGATCAGGCGCGCGGCCGCCTGGGGCGACCCGTGCAGGACCCCGTCGGCAAGGCTCAGGGCGAGGTCCATACTTACACCACGGCCGGAGGCCGGTAGACCCCAAACCGCTTTCGCAGGGTATCGCAGATCTCCCCGATGGTGGCGTACGCCCGCACGCACTCCAAGATTCGCGGGAGGAGGTTCTCGGCGCCCGAGGCCGCCTCATCCAGCGCCCCAAGCGCTGCCTGCACCCGCGGACCGTCGCGCCGCGCGCGGACCGCGGCCAGCCGGGCCTTCTGCCGGTTGACCACGGCGGGGTCGACTTTGAGCAGGGCCGGAACCTGCCCCGCGGCCTGCTGAAAGCGGTTCACGCCCACGACCACCCGGCGCCCGGACTCGACCTCCTGCTGCTCGCGGTAGGCGGCCTCGCCGATCTCGCGCTGGACGTACCCCTGCTCGATCGCCCGCAGCATCCCGCCCATCCGCTCGATCTGGTCGAGGTACGCCTGCGCCCGCCGCTCGATCTCGGCGGTGAGCTGTTCAACGTAGTAGGACCCCGCCAGCGGATCCACGGTGGATGCCACCCCGCTCTCGTGGGCGATGATCTGCTGCGTGCGGAGCGCCAGCAGCGCCGCCTCGTCGGTCGGCAGGGCCAGCGCTTCATCCAGCGCGTTCGTGTGGAGCGACTGGGTCCCGCCCAGCACCGCGGCCAGCGCCTGCAGGGCGACGCGCACCACGTTGTTCTTGGGCTGCTGCGCGGTCAGCGCCACCCCGGCGGTCTGGGTGTGGAACCGCAGCATCTGCGACCGCGGGTCTCTGGCGCCGAACCGGTCGCGCATGATCCGGGCGTACAGGCGGCGGGCGGCCCGGTACTTGGCGATCTCCTCGAAGACGTTCATCTGGGCATCGAAGAAGAACGCCAGGTGCGGCGCAAACCGGTCAACGGCCATCCCGGTGTCCCGCACCGCCTCGACGTAGGCGATCGCGTTCCCGAGGGTGAACGCCACCTCCTGAACCGCCGTCGCCCCGGCCTCCCGGATGTGGTAGCCGCTGATGCTGATCGGGTTCCACCGCGGCAGATGCGCGGCGCAGTACGTGCAGGTGTCGGCGACCAGCCGCATCGAGGGGCCGGGCGGGTAAATGTAGGTGCCGCGGGCGATGTATTCCTTGAGGATGTCGTTCTGCGTGGTGCCGGCGCACCGGTCCGCCGGCACCCCCCGGCGCTCCGCCGCCGCGAGATACATGCACAGGAGAATCGCCGCGGTGGCGTTGATCGTCATCGAGGTGCTGACGCGGTCGAGCGGGATCCCGTCGAAGAGCACCTCCATGTCGGCCAGGGAGTCGATGGCCACGCCCACCTTGCCGACCTCGGCCTCAGCGAGGGGGTGGTCGCTGTCATATCCCATCTGGGTGGGCAGGTCGAACGCGACTGAGAGGCCGGTCTGCCCCTGCTCCAGGAGATACCGGTACCGGCGGTTGGACTCCTCGGCCCCCGCGTATCCCCCGTACTGGCGCATCGTCCACAGCCGGCCGCGGTACATGGTGGGATGAATGCCGCGTGTAAACGGGTATTCGCCCGGGTAGCCGACATCGCGCTCGGCGTCCACCGCGGCGGCATCCTCCGGGGTGAAGACCTGCTTCACCGGAATGCCGGATGGGGTCCGAACATCCTCACGGCGGCCCATGCCTCAGCCCATCGAAATCAACAGCTGGCCGGCGGCGAGCTCTTGACCCGGCGAGACATGCACCCGCCGGACGGTGCCGGCGTGGGGGGCGCGGATCTCCATCTGCATCTTCATCGCTTCCATTATAGCCAGCGGCTGGCCGGCCACCACCTGGGCGCCTTGGTCGACCGGAACGGCGAGCAGGAGCCCGGGCATCGGCGCCCTGATCTCCCCGTGCCGCGTCTCGGCCGCGGCCGCGCGCGCGACGGCCGCCCCCACCCCCGTCCGGGTGACCTCGGCGACCTCGGTGCGTCCGTCGAGTTCGAAGACCCACGGCCCCGCGCGGTCCCGCACCACGAGGCGATGGGAGGCGCCGTCGACGATCAGGGTGTAACAGGCGGGCATGATCTCGATCAGGTCGACCCGGTGGGTGCGTCCCGACAGGGTGACGGCGAGCGTCCCGCCGGTGTCGTCGACCCCGACTTCGAACTCCTCCTCCCCCACGCGGACCCAGCAGGTCTTCACGCCAGCCCCTCCTGCCGTGCGATCCGGCCCCACGCCCCCCCGTCCTGGGATGGCAGGATCGGCGGGCGGCGATCGTCGCGAGCGGCGAGCGCCGCAGCGGCGAGCGCGGCCAGCCCGCGGTCGGGCGATGCGTGCGGCCGCCGGGAGGCCGCGGCCCACTCCGTCTCCACGAACCGGGTGTGGTAGTCACCCGATCGGAAGCCCGGATGCGCCAGGGTCCAGAGGTGAAACGGGATCGTCGTGAGGACGCCGGTGACGACCGTCTCGCGCAGCGCGGTCCCGAGGCGGGCGATCGCCTCGTCCCGGGTCGAGCCCCAGGCGATCACCTTCGCCAGCAGCGGGTCGTAGAACCGGGTGATCTCCATTCCGGGGGCCAGCGCGGCGTCGACCCGGATGCCCGGGCCGCCGGGCAGCACGACCTCCCCGATCCGCCCGACCCACGGCAGGAACTCGTGGTCGACGTCCTCGGCGGAGATCCGGCATTCGATCGCGTGCCCGCGGGACTGCACGCCGCCCTGGCGGAACGGGAGCGGTTCCCCCGCCGCGACCCCGAACTGCAGCGCCACCAGGTCGAGCCCGGTCACCCACTCGGTCACGGGGTGCTCCACCTGCAACCGGGCGTTGATCTCCAGGAAATAGAAGGCCCGCCCCGAGACGAGGAACTCGACGGTCCCGGCATTGCGGTACCCGACCGCCCGCGCGGCGGTGAGCGCCGCCTTGCCGATCGCCTTCCGGAGATCCGGCGCGAGCGCGGGAGCGGGAGACTCCTCGATCAGTTTCTGGTGCCGCCGCTGGATCGAGCACTCCCGCTCTCCCAGATGGACGACCGCTCCACGGGCATCCGCGATGATCTGCACCTCGACGTGCCGCGGACGGTCCAGCCACTGCTCCAGATAGATGCGCTCGTCCCCGAAGGCCGTCCGCGCCTCACCGCGCGCCAGGAGCAGCGCCCCGACGAGCTCCGACGGCCGCTCGACGAGGTGGATGCCCTTCCCCCCGCCGCCGCCGGCCGCCTTGATCAGCACCGGGAACGTGAGATTCTTCGCCGCCTTCATCGCGTCGGCGTCGCTCAGGAGATCGGTCCCCGACAGCACGGGCACCCCCGCGGCGAGGACGGCGCGGCGGGTCCTGGATTTATCGCCGCACAGGGCGAGGGCGGCGGCGGGCGGACCGATGAAGGTCAGGCCGGCCTGCGCGCAGGCCTCGGCGAAGGCCGGGTTCTCGGACAGGAACCCGTAGCCGGGGTGGACCGCGTCGGCGCCGCACCGGCGCGCGGCGTCCACGATCGCCGCGATGTTCAGATACGAGTCGGCGGGGGCGGCGGCCCCGACCCGGTAGGCTTCGTCCGCGGCGTGCACGTGGAGGGCGGCGCGGTCGGCGTCGCTGTAGATCGCCACGGCGGCCAGCCCCCTCGCGCGGCAGGCCCGGATGACGCGCAGGGCGATCTCCCCCCGGTTGGCAATGAGGATCTTGCGCAGAGGTCGGGCGGCCGTGCTCACGGCGTGCGGCTAGAGCGGGATGTTCCCGTGTTTCTTTGGCGGGTTGCGGTCGCGCTTGCCCTCGAGCATGCGCAGCGCCGAGATCAGCCGCGGGCGGGTCTCGCGGGGCTCGATGATGTCGTCCAGATACCCGCGGCCGGCCGCGACATACGGGTTGGCGAACTGCCGGCGGTACTCGGCGACGAGCCGCGCGCGCGTCCCCTCCGGATCGCCCGCCTCGGCCAATTCGCGGCGAAAGATGATGTCGATCGCGCCCTCGGGGCCCATCACGGCGATCTCGGCGGTGGGCCAGGCGAGGTTGATGTCGCCCCGGATGTGCTTGCTGGACATCACGTCGTAGGCCCCGCCGTAGGCCTTGCGGGTGATCACGGCGAGCTTCGGCACGGTCGCCTCGCAGTACGCGAACAGCAGCTTGGCGCCGTGCCTGATGATCCCGCCGTGCTCCTGCCCCGTCCCCGGCATGAACCCGGGCACATCGACAAACGTCACCAGGGGGATGTTGAACGCGTCACAGAACCGGACGAACCGGGCGCCCTTGACGGAGCTGTTGATGTCGAGCGCGCCGGCCAGCACCTCCGGCTGCTGCGCCACGATGCCGGCGGACCGGCCGTCCAGCCGCGCAAAGCCGGTGAGGAGGTTCCGGGCGAAGTGCTCGTGCACCTCGAGAAACTCGCCGCCGTCGACGACGCGCCGGATGACCTCGCGCATGTCGTACGGGCGGTGGGGATCCTCCGGGACGACCGCGTCCAGGGCCGCGTCCATCCGGTCGGGCGGATCCACGCACGGGACGCGCGGGGGACCCTCCTGGTTGTTCTGCGGGAGGTAGGCGACGAGCCGGCGGATCAACCGCAGCGCGTCGAGATCATGCTCCGCGATGAAGTGCGCGACCCCGCTGCGGGCCGCGTGCACCTCGGCGCCGCCGAGGTCCTCGGAGGTCACGTCCTCGTGCATGACGGCCTTGACGACCTGGGGGCCCGTGACGAACATGTAGCTGGTCCCCCGGACCATCACCGTGAAATCGGTGATCGCCGGCGAATAGACGGCGCCGCCCGCGCACGGCCCCATGATCGCCGAGATCTGCGGGATGACGCCGCTGGCCAGGGTGTTCCGGAGAAAGATCTCCGCGTACCCGCCCAGGCTGACGACCCCTTCCTGGATCCGCGCGCCGCCGGAGTCGTTCAGCCCGATCACCGGCGCGCCGTTGCGCAGCGCCAGGTCCATGAGCTTGCAGATCTTCGCCGCGTGGCCCTCCCCGAGCGATCCCCCCAGCACCGTGAAGTCCTGAGAGAAGACATAGACCAGCCTCGCGTCGATCGCCCCGTAGCCCGTGACCACGCCGTCGGCCGGCACCTCGACCTTGTCCATCCCGAACGCGGTGGCGCGGTGGGTGACAAAACGGTCGAGCTCGACAAAGGTGCCGGGATCGAGCAGCTCCGAGAGCCGCTCGCGGGCCGTGAGCTTGCCCGCGGCATGCTGGCGGGCGACACGGTCCCCGCCGCCGCCTTCCTCCAACCGGGCGCGCCGGACGGCGAGCTCGTCTTGCCGGCTGGGAAGACGCTCGGTCACAAGATCCTCAGACGCCCGGGGACGCCCCGCGGGGCCGGATCGAGATGACGGCATGCTTGTAGAGGAGTTCGGTCCCGCCCCCGGCGTCCACGAGCAGGGTGTCGGGGCCGACGTCCCTGAGCACGGCGTGGGCGATTTCGTAGCCGTCGCGGCAGCGGATATGCACGGGGGTCCGCGCCTCGAGCAGAGCCAGGTAGAACCCCTCCTCGCCGGTCTGGCGCCCCGTTCGGGCGGGCGCGTTCCCCGCCCGGGAGGCATCGTGTGCCATCACCGCGGCCCCTCCCTCCTGCTCCGGCCGGATCTCCTGCGGATCGACGACGATGTCGGACAGCACCGGCATGCGCCCATCCCGCCCGGCCACCGACGGCTCGGCCGCCGGCGCGGCATCCAGTGCCGCCGCTTGTGGATCGGCCGGGGAGCCGTGATCCGTCTGCCGGAACGGCGCCTCGAGCGGGGCCGGCGCGCCCGACCGGACGAAGTGCCGCATCATCTCCAAATGTGCGCGGCGGCCGCCTTCCGAAGACGGCTCGGGGTGCCCCGCGGGCGCCTGAAGCATCCACTTGGCCACGGCGTCGAGGACCGCGTTCACCGCGGCCTGCGGCTCGCCTTCGCGCTGGGGCGCCGCCCCGATGAAGAGCTCCGGACCACGCGGTGTCGGGGCGCTGATGCCGATCAGCACCACCGGCTGGTCCATGGAGTCGACCAGGGCCGCCTGGTGCAGCGTCACCCGCCGCTGGGCGGGCTCCAGCACCGCGCGGACGGCATCGATCGCCGCGGCGGCCAGGGTTCGGAGACGGTGGGCCGTCCCGGCCGGACCCCGCGCTTGCCCGGTGCCCGTCCGCCGTTCCCCCGCGCGTTCCCAGGCCACCTGGACCCGCGCCGAGACTTCGGTGCCTGAGGCCGTTTCTTCCACCCGCACGACCTTGAGATCCGGTAGCTCGGCGGTGCGCGAGCCCCGGAGGTGGGTCACCTGAATCCGCCCGGGCTCGACCGGGATCCCGTAGGCGGTCATCAGCGCCGCAACCACCGACCGCCGCGCCGCGCGGCCTTCCGTGGCGTCGTCCGCGGTGATGTAGATCTGGTCGACGTCGCCGGATGGCGAGGTCAGCAGCCTGGCAGACACCACACCGTCAACGGTGGTGAGGAACCGTTCGATATCATCGGCGAGGATCTCTCGCGGCATCGCCCGGGGTATTCTGCTCGTAAGAAAGGGCCCCCTCCATCCGAATAGACGGTTTGAACAGACGATGTCCCGGGGCGCAAAGCTGCCTCAAAATGACGGGGAAACCTCGGGACGGCGGAGCGGCGCGCCGATCAGGATCCCTTCCCCACCCAGCGCCTCCACCCGGCGGCCGTTGATCAGGATCTGCACCGCCGGGGCGTCGGGAAACTGGGTGGCGGTGTACACCACCTGCCAGACCCGTCCGAGCATGCTCGTGCTCCCGCCTCCCGACGCAAACGTCGGAGACACATCCACGGTCACCACCCCGTCCCGGACGCCGACCCCCAGGAGCGCCGTCCCCTGCGGGATCTCCGTGTGGAGCCGCGCGTCGTGCGGGCCATCCAGGAGCGCCCGCAGCGCAACCTGCAGCCGGACGTCCGTTGGGCCGGCCGGCGCCGCACGGTGCACCGGCACCAGCGAGCCGGTGCGGCCGGCGCCCCTGACGACAAAATACACTTCGACCCCCGCAGGGCGCCGATGCGCCGCCATCCACTGGCTCGCGACCGCGCCGGCGACCCCCAGCAAAGCGAGCCCGAGCAGCCACCATGCCCACCGGGGAGGGGAAAATCCCGGCTCACGCCCCGGGCGTGCCGGGCCGCGGGCCATCAGCGTCCCTCCAGCAGACGGATGAGCCCCGGCTCGTCAAGGACGGTCACCCCCAGCTTGCGGGCCCGCTCCAGCTTGCTCCCCGGATCGGCGCCGGCGACGAGGTACGAGGTTCGCGCGCCGACGCTGTCGGTGACGGTGCCCCCCAGGGCGGCCACCCGCTCGGCGGCGTCCCGCCTGGAGAACCGTTCCAGGGTGCCGGTGAAGGCGAACGTCTTTCCGGACAGGCGGCCCTTCGACGCGGCCGAAGGAGCCTCCGGCCGCACGCCGGCGGCCTCGAGCTTCCGTAGAAAAGCCCGGGTGGCCGGCTGCTTGAAGAACTCCACCACGCTCTGCGCGATCGTCGGGCCGATCCCGGGCACGTCCCTGATCTCTTCGAACGAGGCGTGGGCCAGCCGGTCCAGGTCGCCAAAGTGCTGCGCGAGGACTTCGGCGACGTGCAGGCCGACGTGCCGGATCCCCAGGCTGTAGATGAGCCGGGCGAGGGTGGGGCGCCGGCTCCGGTCGATGGCGGCGATGACGTTGTCCGCGGACTTGTCGGCCATCCGCTCCAGGGTCAGCACCTGCGCCTTGGTCAGCCTGAAGAGATCCGCCGGATCGCGGATCAATTCCCGATCGAGCAGCTGCTGGAGCAGTTTCGGACCGACCCCCTCGATGTTCAGCGCGTCCCGAGAGCCGAAGTGGATCAGGCGTTCCAGCACCTGCGCCGGGCAGATCGCCCCGCCGGTGCACCGCGCCACCGCCTCGCCGGGTTTCCGCTCGACCGGCGAGCCGCACACGGGGCACTGCGTCGGCATCGCGAATGCGCGCTCGTCTCCGGTCCGCTTCTCCGTCAGCACCCGGACGACCTCGGGGATCACCTCGCCGGCCCGCTGGACGATCACGTGGTCCCCGATCCGCACGTCCTTGCGGCGCATCTCGTCCTCGTTGTGGAGGGTCGCATGCCGGACGATCACCCCGGAGACCCGCACCGGCTCCAGGTCCGCGACCGGCGTCAGCGCTCCCGTCCGCCCGACGTGCACCGTGATATCGCGAACCCGGGTCTCGGCCTGCTCCGCCGGAAACTTGTAGGCGATCGCCCACCGGGGGGCCTGGCTGGTCGCCCCCAGCTCGGCCTGCTGGTCGAGGGAGTCGACTTTGACCACGATCCCGTCGGTCCCGTACGGCAGCGTCTCACGCTGCGCCGACCACTCGCGCACGTAGGCGAGGACGTCTTCGATCGACGCCACGCGCCGCGAGTGGGAATCCACCGGCAACCCAGCGGCGCGCGCCCAGGCGAGGCTCTCCCAGTGCGTCTTGAACCGCCGGCCGCGGACCACACCGACCTGGTAAATGACCAGGTCGAGCGGCCGGCGCGCGGTGACGGCGGGGTCGAGCTGGCGCAGGGAGCCGGCCGCGGCGTTTCGCGTGTTGGCGAAGGGCGGCTCCCCGGCCGCCTCCCGCTCCCGGTTGATCGCCTCGAGCGCCCGCACGGGCAGGAAGACTTCGCCCCGGACCTCGACGAACTCCGGGGGATCGGCGTCCTCCCGGAGGCGCAGCGGCAGAGAGCGGACGGTCCGGAGATTGGGCGTGATATCCTCGCCCCGCACCCCGTCCCCCCGCGTCGCCCCCCGGACGAACACGCCGCGCTCGTAGACCAGCGAGATCGCCGCACCGTCCAGCTTCAGTTCGCAGACGAGGTCGACGGTGGTGGTCCCCAGGTTCGTGATCACGCGCTTGTACCATGCCCGGAGCTCGTCCTCGTCAAAGGCGTTGGCGAGGCTGAGCATCGGCTGGGGATGCGTGACCGCCCGGAAGCCTTCCGCCGGCGGCGCCCCGACCCGCTGGGTCGGCGAGTCCGGCGTGACGAGCTCCGGGTGCGCGGCCTCGAGCGCCCGCAGCTCCCCCATCAAGGCGTCGAACGCCTCGTCCGAGATCTCCGGCGCGTCGAGCACGTGGTAGCGATGCAAATGGTAGCGGATCTTCTCGCGGAGCTCCTCGATGCGCCGGACCACATCCGCGGGACGGTCTGGCTTGCCTTTGGTCCACCCTCCGCTTCCCTTGGCCCTACTCCTCGCTTCGATTGGCCTTCGATCGGCCTTTCGATCGGCTTTGCGCCGCGGGCCCGGCGTCCGTTGAACGGGCGGTCTCCGGCCTTTGGTCTTCATCGCTGGACTCCGGGGGGCGGAGCGGCGGAGCAACAGATCACCACGAGCCTCCGGGAAACGAGCGCGGATCTATTCCGAGGGATTCGGCGCTGCGCCGCGCGGTCCCTCGGGGCGCGTCCGAGGCCGGGAGCGGAAATGCCGGTCGAGTTCCGAGGCGTACGTCCGCCCGAGCGCGTCGGCGGACTGGTCGAGCCAGTCCGCGAACCGGGTCCGGCCGCGCGGAGGACCGGAGGACACCAGCAGCTCGGCCATCAGGCCGGCCATCTCGTCCCGGGTCAGCACCACATCGCCGACGACGAGACCCGCGGCTCCCAAGAGTCCCCCGACCACGGCGGGAGGCCAGTGAACGACCCCGGCCCGGCTGCCGATCTTCGCCGCGATCAGCCGGACAAACGCATCGAACGTATAGATCTCGGGGCTCACGAGGTCCACAATGGAATTCTCCCGGCGCTCACCGGCCTGGACGGCGATCTCGGCAAGGTCGTCGATATAGACGCCCTGCAGGCGGTACGCCCCCGTCCCCATCACCGGAAACAGCGGAGACCGCCTGAGGAACCAGGCGATGTTGTTCACCAGGATGTCCCCGGGGCCAAACACCAGGGCGGGACGGAGGACGGCGTATGACAGAGTGGAGCCCGTGATCGCCTGCTCCAGGATGCCCTTGCCGCGGTAATACGGAAGGGGGGAGTCCGCGGAGGCATTGGTCACGCTGAGGTGCACGATCCGGGGGACCCCGGCCCGCTCGCAGGCCCGGATCAAGGTCCGGGTGTTCGCCACCGCCGTCTCGAACGTCACCCGGCCGCGCGGAAAGCGCACCCAGTAGGTGTTGTACAGCACCGCGGCGCCCTCGAGACTGCGGGCCAGCGCATCGGGATTGTCGAAGTCGAATGCGGCAACGCTCAGGCGCTCGCCGAACGGGTTGGGCCGGGCGGGGTTCCCCGTGAGCGTCCGCACCCGCTTCCCCGCCTGGAGGAGGCGGCGGGCGATGAAGCGGCCGGTATAGCCGAACGCTCCCGTGACCACGTGCAGGGGGCCGGCGGTCACACAGCTCTCGCGGGGGAGGCTAGCGAGGCGGGCGCCGGCGCATCGGCCGCCCGCAGGGACGCCGCTGTTCGGGCTATTGGGGTGGCCGCGGACTGCCGCCGGCCATGGCCGGGACGATCGAGACCTCCGCCCCCTCGGCAAGCGGCGTCTGGAGTCCGGAGAGGAAGCGGATATCTTTCTCGTTCACAAAGATGTTGACGAACTGCAGGAGCTCCCCCCGGTCGTCCATGATCTTCGCCCGAAAGCCCGGGAACCGGCGATCCAGATCTTCAAGCGCCTGCGCCAGGTTGCCGCCGTTGACCTCGATGACCCGCTCGCCGTTCGTGATCCGGCGCAGGGGTGTGGGAATCCGCACGTGCACTGCCATCGATCGTTCCCCCCAGTGTGCCTCAATCGCCCGCGAGGGCCAGCACCCGCTCTTCGAACGATGCCAGGGTCGGCTTGATGGTGACCACACGCTCGACGACCTGCTCTACCGCCTCGAGCGCCTTCAGGCCGATGCCGGTGATGTAGGCGACGGTGACCTCGTCGGGCCCGATCACGCCGGCGCCGGCCAGTTTGCGGAGCACGCCGACGGTCACGCCGCCGGCGGGCTCGGTGAACAGCCCCTCGGTCTCGGCGAGGAGGCGGATCGCCTCCACGGTCTCGTCGTCGGTGACCGACTCGACGGCGCCGCCCGTGCGGCGCGCCAGATCGAGGACGTAGTGGCCGTCGGCCGGCGCGCCGATGGCGAGCGACTTCGCGATCGTGCGCGGCCGCACCGGGACCACCTTGTCGGTGTTGTCCTTGTAGGCCGCGGCGACGGGGCCGCACCCTTCCGCCTGGGCCGCCGTCATCCGGACCTGGTGGCGGGGAATGAGGCCCAGACGCTGGAACTCCTCAAACCCCCTGTGGATCTTCACGAGCATGTTTCCGGAGCCGACGGGGACAATGACGCGATCGGGCGCCCGCCAGCCGAGCTGCTCGGCCACCTCGAACGCCAGGGTCTTGGCCCCCTCGGAATAGTACGGGCGGAGGTTGACGTTCGCGATCGCCCAGCGGTGCTCGTCACCGATCTCCAGGCACAGCCGGTTCACGTCGTCGTAGGTCCCCTCCACCTCCACCACGGTCGGCCGGTAGACCGACGTCGTCACGACCTTGGCGCGCTCGAGTCCCTTGGGGATGAACACGACCGCGCGCAGCCCGGCCTTCGCCGCGTGCGCGGCGACGGCGTTGGCGAGGTTGCCCGTCGACGCGCAGGAGAGCACCGAGAACCCGAACTGCTTCACCGCCGCCACGGCCACCGCGACGACCCGGTCCTTGAACGACCAGGTGGGATTGCGGGTATCGTTCTTGAGGTACAGGTTGCGGAGTCCCAGCGCTTCGCCGAGCCGGTGCGCCCGAACCAGCGGTGTCCACCCGGGCGCCAGGTCCCACTCCGGAACCCGGGAAACGGGCAGCAGATCCTGATACCGCCAGATCGAAGCCGGACCGGCCGCGATCCGCTCCAGGAGCGCCTGTGCGTCGAGCCCGTCGAGATCGTACTCGACCTCGAGCGGCCCGAAGCACTGCTCGCACACAAAGATCGGCTCCGCCGCAAACCGCCGGCCGCACTCGCGGCACACCAACCCGCGCACCGCCATCTCTTCCCTCCCCTTCCACCCGACTCCGCGCCCGAGGGCCGGCACGCCGGGGACCGGATTTATCGCCCACCGCAACAAAAATCCCCCTCCAACTCCGCGAGGGGGTATCGTCCCTCTTATCTACCGGAATTGGATCTTCCGCGGGAGTTGGCACCACGCCAGGCGGGAACCTGGTAGGCTGCCGGGTTTCATCGGGCCCGTCCCTCAACCACTCTGGATAAGAATTGCTATTCAGTTTTAAGTTAAGTTAGCATACACCCCCGCCTGTGTCAAGAAATTTGCCGCGCGATTGTACTGGTTCAATGATTCTGTCACCCCTTAACAGTTCAGTGATTCTGTCACCCCATCATCACGGGCCGGCCTCCACCACCATCGCCGACGGGCATCCGCCAATGCACCCCATAAGCGTGTCGGAGACCGTTCGGAGCTGCCGCAGCAGGAGCGCGGCGTGGGGTTGACGGCCGTGATCCTGGGTCATCCAGTCGACGATGATTTCCATGGCGTTGAAGAGGTGGTTGATCGACTGGCGGATCTCCCCTTCAACCTGCTCGTGGACCTGCACATGGACCCGAGCAGAGTCTCGAATCCGATCCAGCAGGACCTCCAGCGCCGCCAGCAGGGAATCCAAATCGGTGCGGGGACCGTTAGCAGAGCTTTCCTGCGTTCCCATACGCCCATCCCCTTCACGCAACCCAGAATTTCCCCCCAGTCTCCCGGTCACGGGTGTGCGTGCGCGCGCCCACCCGGAGGGCTCCGCTGCGCCCGAGCGGGCACGAGGCTCTGTTCTGCGCCCGCGGCGCCGGCTCCTGGAATGCGGCGATGCTATACTAGGCGCGGATGCATCCGGTGCTCGTGAAGCTCGGCCCGCTCACGCTCGGCGCCCTCAAGATCGGCCCGCTCCTCCTCCGCTGGTACGGCGCCATGATGGCGCTCGCCATCATGCTCGCGGTCCCACTCAGCGCCCGCATGGGGGAGCAGTTTGGCATCCCGCGGACGCTCATCGTCGATTCGCTCGCCGTTCCATTCATGGCCACCCTGCTTGTCGGCGCCCGCGCGGGGTACGTCGTGTCCCACCTACAGGAGTTCGCGGGCGACCCGCTGGCCGCCGTCCGCCCCCCCTTCGCCGGGCTGGCGTCCCACGGGGCGATCGCCGTCGGCCTCGCCTTCCTGGCGGTGTGGAGCCGCCGCCATCGGGTGCCGCTGTGGCGAGTCACCGACGCGATCACACCATCGATCCTCGTCGCCATCATCCTGGTGCGGTGGGGAAATTTCATGAACGGCGAGCTCTACGGCGACCCGACCAGTCTGCCGTGGGGAGTCGTCTTCCCCGGCGTTCCCGGGGGCCCCCGCCACCCGCTGCAACTCTACGAGATGGCCGGGACGGCCGTCATCCTGGCGTGGGCGCTGGCGGCGCCCGGCCGGCGTCCCTTCGACGGGTTCCTGTTCTGGTCCGCGATGGTCGCGTCATCGACGCTGCGCTTCCTGCTCGACCTGCTGCGCAGCGAGGACCGGACCATCCTGTTCCTCACCTGGGGGCAGATGGCGGCACTCGTCCTGATCGTCAGCGGAGTGTGGTTCGTCTGGCGTCGCGGCCGAGCAGCGCACGCGCGCCCCGGCCCGAGATGATCGCACAGCAGCCGCGCCCGGCGCGGGGCGCTGTGCCGGCGGTGGGGGGAACTCCCGCTAGCCGTGCTGCCACTCGATGCCGAATCCGCCCCGGGGGAGCTTCCAGTCGATGTTCCGGTAGGGACAGCCGAGCAGGCAGGACGTGCACTCGACGCAGTTGTCGTGGGAGACGACGGTCTTCTCACCGTCCCATGCGTAGACGCTGGCCGGGCAGAAGGTCGTGCAGGGCCGCTTCCACTTCGTCCCGCAGGTCTCCAGGCAGACGTGCTGATCCTTGATCGCGATGTGCGACCGCTTGTCGTGCTTCCAGCGCAGCAGGTAGAGTTTCTCTTCGATCTTCATCGCACGACCTCGACGGGAACGGCCGCACCCCCGTGGATCGGTCTGAGAGCACCGCTCACGCTCAGGTTCGGCGCCGGCGGCGGCGCGTCCTGGGTCAACCCCTAGAACGTGGACCTGGCGGTAGAACTGCCGTCGCTGCTGAGGGTGATGTAGATGATATCGGAAAACGACATCGGAGCGACCGCGCCGTAGGTCCCGAACACGATGTACCCAGGCGAGAACGTGTACAGGAGAGGCGTCGCCCAATGAGACCCGCCGGGCATTGCCAGCCCGGCGCTCGTCACGTTCGAGGTAAACGCGTTCCACTGTTGATAGTAGGCCCATTCCATCGTCTTGAGCTCCTGGAGGATGTTGATCGCTTCCAGCTTGTACGCGTTCTTGCGCGGGATGATGTAGCGCGGCAGCGCCAGCACGACGAGCACGGCGATGATCGAGAGCACGACCACCAGTTCCATCAGCGTGAGCCCATGCTCCGCGCGCTGTGGACCGCAGCGTTGTTCTACTCCGCGGGAGGCTCCCCGGGTAGGCCCTGCCACGACCGACTCTCCCGTCCTCCTGTCGGACTGCCCAGGATCGTTTCCCATCCTCCCGCTAGTATGCCCAAAATTCTTGGACGGGAGCCGGGATGCCAATCCAAGCGTGGAGTGGGACAACGGTAAGGCCGTCACCGCATCGCCCGCCAGCCTTCGTAGGCGTCCCGAAGCAGGCGCCACCACGGCCGCCGGGCGAGCAGCCGGCGGAGGATCCGGCGCTGCTTCTCCCGCTTGCCGGCGCCGTCCACGGTCAGCATCTCGTGGATGGCCTCGCTCAGCAGGTCCGGATAGAGATGCAGCAGGTCCGGCCGCCGCTCGACCAGGTCGGGCAGCCGCTGGTACTTCCGGAGGTCCTGCAGGACAAACGAGGCCTCCAGGAGCTCGCGGTACTGGGAGAGCGAGCGGGCCGACCAATCCCCGGCGCGCTTGGCTTGGATCGCGGTTTCCCCCGCCATCCGGCCGGCCGCCATGGCCATGTTGCTGCCCTCGCGGTGGAGGTTGTTGACCATCATCGCGGCGTCGCCGACGACCAGCACCCCGTCGTCGAAGAGGCGGGGCATCGCGCGGAGCCCGCCCTCGGGGATGGCGTGGGCCAGGTACTCCCGCACCGCGCCCCCCCGCAGCAGGGGGGCGACCATCGGGTGAGTCTTGAACCCTTCCAGCAGGTCCCACGGCGTGATCCGGGTCTCCATGAACTGCGAGATGAGCGCCCCGATGCCGACGGACAGCGACTCGCGGTTGGTGTAGATGAACCCGTACCCCGCCATGCCGCGCGTCACCGCGCCGTACACTTCGATCGTCGCGCCCATCCCGGGGTCGAGGGTGAACCGGTCTTCGATCGCCGCCCCCGGCAGCGCGATGATCTCCTTGACGACCAGGGCCATCTCGTTGGGCTCCAGCGGGCGGCCCAGCCCGGCCTTCTGCACGAGGAACGAGTTCGCGCCGTCGGCGATCACCACCAGATGGGCGCGGAGCTCTCCCTCCTCGCGGCCGGTGCGGACGCCCACGACCCGGCCGTGCTCGCGGATCACATCTTCCACCGTGGTCCCGGGAATGAGGAGGGCCCCGGCGGCCTCGGCCTGGGCGGCGAACCAGCCATCGAACGGCACGCGCAGCACGGTGAAGGCGTTGGGAGGCTCGACCGTGTGGGGCAGGTGCTTGTGGCCGGCGGTGACCACACTGTCCGCGGTGGTCAGCCACAACCGCTCGTCGGCCACCACGCGCTCCATCGGCGCGGTCTTCCAGAACTCCGGGACGACGTCGGCCAGCATGCGGCCGTACATCACGCCGCCCATCACGTTCTTCACGCCAGGCCGCTCGCCGCGCTCGAACAGCACGACGCTGAGGCCGCCGCGCGCCATCGTCAGCGCCGCGGCCGCACCGCCGGGGCCGGCGCCGACGACGATCGCGTCGAACTCCTCGGAAGCCACGAGCCGGGTTTCTACCTGACCGCGGCGGCCGCCTGCCGTGCGGCCTGCTGCACTGCCGCGGTGAATCCCGCCGGGAACAGTCCGAGCCAGAGCACTCCGGCGGTGGCGAGCACGAGCGCGGCCCCGACGAGCCGGTTCCGCAGCACCGCGACCGCCTGGGGGGCGCCGCCGCTCAGCGCTGCGTAGGCGACCCGGAGATAGTAGTAGACCGAGACCACGCTCGTGAGGACGCCCACGAGCGCCGGGACCGGCTGATGGGCGCCGAGCGCCGCGCGAAACAGATACAGCTTCGCGATGAACCCGGCCGTCAGGGGCAGGCCGGCGAGCGACACCAGGAACAGCACCAGGGCGGCCGCGGCCCAGGGCGCGCGGCCGGAAAGGCCCGCGAGATCCTCGACCCGGTCCGCCTCCATCCCCTGGCGCGCCAGCAGCAGCAGGACGCCGAACGCTCCGAGGTTCATGGCGACGTAGACCAGGAGATAGAAGAGCACGCTCCAGGTCCCGGCGGGCCCCCCCGCGGCGACCCCGATCATGAGATAGCCGGCGTGGGCGATGCCGGAGTAGGCCAGGAGCCGCTTCAGGTTTGTTTGGAACAGCGCAGCGAGGTTGCCCAAGATCATCGTCACCACGGCGATTGCCGCCAGCATCGGCCCCCAGACGTCGGCGAGGTGGGCCAGCGCGAGGGGAAAGACCCGGAGCAGCCCGGCGAACGCCCCCACCTTGGCCACGACCGACATGAACGCCGTGACCGGGAGCGGGGCGCCCTCGTAGACGTCCGGCGCCCAGGCATGGAAGGGGACGAGCGCTCCCTCGAACGCCAGTCCGACCGTGAGGAGCGCGATCCCGGCGCCGAGGAGCCGGGAGGGCCGCGCCGCCCCAATCTCGCGGAGATCGATCGACCCGGTCGCCCCGAATATGAGCGCAATCCCATAGGCAAAGAAGGCGGTGGCGAACGCGCCGAGGAGCAGGTACTTCAGGCCGGCCTCCAGCGACCGCCGGCTCCTCCGCGCGATCGCCGCCATGACATACAGGGAGAAACTCAGGATCTCGAGGCCGAGGAAGAGCGTGACCAGCGATCCGCTGGCCGCCATCACCATCGCTCCCACGGTCGCCAGCAGGAGCAGCGCGTGGTACTCACCCGCCGGGAGCCGCACCCGGGAGAGGTACGCGGAGGAAAGCAGGATGCCGAGTCCCGCCGCGGCCAGCGCCGCGAGATCGGCGACCATGGTGAAATGATCGCGGACATACATGCCGCCGAACGCCGGCCCCCACCGCCAGCCGCCGACATCCCAAACCAGCGCCAGGCCGACCGCGGCAAGCGACCCCCACACGGCCGCCGTCCGGGGCGTCTGCGGCTCGAGGGCCCCTCCGGTCGCCCACGCATCTTGTAGAAGCACGACGACCGCCGCAATGATCAGCACGAGCTCCGGCCCGACGAGGACCAGGTCCGCGGTGCTCACGGGGAGGTCCCCCCGCCGGCCGCCACACCTCCGCGGGCCGAACCCGCGTGCCCTCCGGCCGGATGCGCGCGCTGCGATGCCAGCGCCTGACGGCCTTGCCGTGCCGGCGCCTGCGCGGCCGCGGCGTTCGCCAGGAGCGCCCGCACGGTCGCCTCGCTCCGCGCGAGCAGCGGGCGCGGGTACAGGCCAACCCAGAAGATGACCGCGATCAGCGGCACGAGGATCGCGACTTCCTCTCTGCGGAGGTCCGCCATCGATGCGAGGCCGTCGCGGACGGGACCGTGGAAGATGCGGCCGATGAACGCGAGGAGGTATGCCGCCGCCGCGACCACGCCGAACGCCGCCAGGACCGCGGCGGCCGGACGGGCCTGGAAGGTCCCCAGCAGGATCAGGAACTCGCCGATGAAGCCGTTCGTACCCGGGAGGGCCAGGGAGGACAGGGCGACGATCATCGCCGCCGCCGCGAGCGTCGGCGCGCGCGCCGCGGCGCCGCCGTAGCCATCGGTGTCCGCGCGGCCGGTCCGGGCGATCAGCATCCCCGCGATGAGGAACAGCGCCTCGGTGCTGATGCCGTGATTGATCATCTGGATGAGACTCCCCTGCAGCGCGGGCAGATTGAGCGCGAAGATGCCCAGCAGGATGAACCCCATATGGCTCATGCTCCCATAGGCCAGCAGCCGGCGCATGTCGCCCTGGGCCCACGCGATCGCGCCGCCGTACAGGATGCCGATGACCGCCAGCATGGACAGGAGCGGTCCGAAGGCCCGCATCGCCTCCGGGAAGAGCGGGAGGCAGAACCGCAGCAGCCCGTACGCGCCGGCCTTGGCCATGACGGAGGCCAACAGCATGGTGACGACCGGGGGCGCTTCCGCGTACGCATCGGGGAGCCACGTGTGCAGCGGCCAGACCGGCATCTTGATCGCGAAGGCCGCGGTGAACGCCAGGAACAGCACGGTCTCATACGGCCCGCCGAGCCCCAGCGGGCGGGCCAGCAGCGCCGGCAGATCGAAGGTGAACCGTCCCGAGATCCGCTCGCCGGCAAACGCGACCGCCACCAGGGCCACGAGCATCAGCGCGCTCCCGGCCATCGTGTACAGGAGGAACTTCATCGCCGCGGGCGCCCGCCCCGGGCCCCCCCACAGCGCGATCAGAAAGTACATCGGGATGAGCATGCCTTCCCAGAACACATAGAACAGGACCAGGTCCTGGGCCACGAACGTCCCGAGCATGCCGGCCTCGAGCAGCAAGGCCGTGATCACGAACCCCTTTGTGCGCCCTTCCATCTGCTGCGCCGCGGCCCCGAGCGCCAGCGGGAAGAGCAGGGCGGTGAGCGCCACCAGGCTGACCGAGAGGCCGTCGACGCCGAGGTGGTAGACGAGGCCGACGCCCGGGACCCAGGGAGCGTTCTCCTCGAACTGGAGCGACGCCGCGCCCGGCGCGAACCTCCCCCAGACCAGGGCCGCGATCGCAAACACCAGGACGGACGTCACGAGCCCGACCATCCGCAGGGCGCGCTCCCGATCCCGGCCCACCGCAGCCGCAGCCGCGGCGCCGAGCAGGGGGAGCGCGATCAGCCAGGTGAGCGGCCCCACTAGCGCGACACCCAATAGACGAGGATCAGCAGCACACCGACAAGGACGAAGGCGGCGTAGTGGCGGAGGTAACCGGTCTCGAGGCCGCGCAGCGCCTGCCCGCTGCGTCCGACCGCGCGGGCCACCCCCAGGACGGCGGCGTCGATCACGGTCCGGTCCGCGACCGCCGCGGCGCGCGCCAGGGCGCGAACCGGACCGATTACCGCGACCGCGTACGCCTCTTCAATATAAAACCGCCGGCTCAGAAGCCCGGCCAGCGCCGGGACGCCGCCGCGCACGCTCCGGCGAACGTACACGAGCCAGCCCACCACGATGCCGGCCACCGCGACCAGAACGCTCGCGGCAACCAGCGTCCCCTCCCCCGCTCCCCCGGCTCCAGCGGGCGGCCCGGCACCCGCCCGCAGAACCGTCAGGAGGAACCGCTCGAGGATCCCGGGATGGGTGAACGACCATCCCAACCCGCCGCCGGCGGCCGTGAGCCCGGCGAGGATCCACATCGGCGCGGCCATCGAGGGGGGCGGATCGTGCGCGGCGCCCTCCGCGCCGCGGAGATCCGCTCCCAGGAACGTCAGCGCGAATGCCCGGAGGATGTACACGGCGGTCAGCCCGGCGGCCGCCACCCCGGCGGCCCACAACCAGGCCTGCGCCCGGAACGCCTCGGAGAGGATGAGGTCCTTGCTGAAAAATCCGCTGAGCGGCGGGATCCCGGCGAGCGCAAGCGCCCCGATGGCAAATGCGGCCGTGGTGCGCGGCAGCCGGCCCGCCAGCCCGCCCATCCGCCGCATGTCGGTCTCCCCGCCGAGCGCGTGCATCACGGCGCCCGCGGCGAGGAACAGGAGCGCTTTGAAAAAGGCGTGCGACGTCAGATGGAAGATCCCGGCGGAGAACGCCCCCACCCCGACCGCGAGGAACATGTACCCGAGCTGGCTGATCGTCGAGTAGGCAAGCACCCGCTTGAGGTCGGGTTCGACGAGGGCGGCGGCGGCGGCGAAGATCGCGGTGACCGCCCCCACGGCCGCGATCAGATCCATGGCGGCCGGCGCGCGGAGAAACACGGCGTGCAGCCGGACGATCATGTAGACTCCGGCCGTCACCATCGTCGCCGCATGGATCAGGGCGCTCACCGGCGTTGGCCCTTCCATCGCGTCGGGGAGCCAGACGTACAGGGGGAGCTGCGCGGATTTTCCGGCGGCGCCCGCAAACAAGAGGAGCGCGAGCGCGGTCGCGGCGCCGCCGCCGAGCGCGAGCCGCGCGCCGGCGTCCCTGGTCATCACCCCAAAGTCCGTCGTCCCGAACACGCCAAACGCCACAAAGATGCCGAGGAGGAAGCCGACGTCCCCCAGCCGCGTGACAAGAAACGCCTTGACCCCGGCCGCGGCCGCCGCGGGGCGGGTGAACCAGAAGGCGATGAGGAGGTAGCTGCACAGCCCCACGCCTTCCCACCCGATGAACATGGCCGCGAGATTGCCGGCGAGCACGAGCCAGAACATCGAGGCCATGAACAGGTTCAGGTAGGCGAAGTACCGGGCAAACCCCGGGTCGCCGTCCATGTAGCCCACGGAGTAGACGTGGATCAGCAGTCCGACGCCGCCGACCACCAACGCCATCGCGACCGAGAGGGGGTCGACGAGCAGGCGCAGGGGTACCTGGATCGAGCCCGCGCCGATCCACGCGTAGAGGTCCACGATCCAGGAGGGGCCGCCGGCCGGCGCCCGGCCGGGCGGCGGGGCGAGCCGGATCTGCCAGAGCAAGAGCGCGGCCGCGGCAAACGCCGCCGCGACCGCGCCGCACGCCACGATCGCCACGGTCCGGCGCGTGAACCGGCCGCCCCACAGGCCGTTCAGGGCCCAGCCGGCGAGGGGAAGCGTGGGGACGAGGACCGCGAGGACCGGGATCAGCATGCCGGCGGGCGCCGCCTAGCCACGGAGCAGATCCACGTCGTCCACGTCCACCGTCTCCATGGCGCGAAAGACGTCCACGATGATCGCGAGCCCGATCACGACCTCCACGGCCGCGACCACCAGGACGAAGAAGACGAGCAACTGCCCGTCGACGGCGCCGCGGAGGCGGGCAAACGTCACGAAGGCCAGGTTGACCGCGTTCAGCATCACCTCGATCGACATGAACACCACAAGCGCGGACCGGCGGACGAGCACCCCGATCATCCCCAGCGTGAACAAGACGGCGCTGAGCGCCAGGTGGTACGGGGCGGGGACGGTCACCGGCCTTACCTCAGCTCCACTCTACGCTTCGATCGGCCTTCCCCCGGCCCCTCGACGGGCCGTCCTGCGTCCGGGGGGGAGGGCGGCAGGCGCTTGCCCAGGACCACCGCGCCGATCATCCCGATCAGCAGCACGATCGAGGCCGCCTCAAACGGCAGGAGGAAGCGGGAGAAAAGGGCCCGTCCCACCTCCTGCACCGTCCCAAACGCGGGTCCGACCGCGGCGGGAGCGATGGCGGCGCCCGTGAGGACGGCCAGCAGAATCAGGCCGAACGCCGCGCAGACCGGAATGGCGGCGGCAGGCGGCAGCACCGCGTGGGCCCGGGCCTCCTCCCCGCTGCGGGCGTGGAGGAGCATGATGACGAAGACGAAGAGGACGACGATGGCGCCGCCGTAGATGATCAGCTGCAGCACGGCGATAAACTGCGCATCGAGCAGCAGGTAGTCGACCGCGAGGCTGCCGAGAACCAGCAGGAGCGCCAGCACGCTGTGCACGGGCCGGCGAGAGGCGATCACGCCCACCCCTCCGGCGAGCGCCAGGCAGGCGACCACCCCGAAAAGGACCGCCACTCAGACCTCCCGGTGGGGGTCCCGGCCCGACTCCCCCGGGGAGCGCTCGGTCAGGCGGTCTTTCGTGTAGATCAGGGACTCGCGCGTGTACCCCGAGAGCTCGTAGTCGTGCCCGAGGACGATCGCCCCGGTCGGGCACGCCTCTTCGCACAGACCGCAGAAGATGCACCGCAGCATGTTGATCTGGAAATCCGCCGCGTACCGCTCCCCCCTCGACGTAGGGGCGAGGGGATCGTTCTCCTCCGCGCGCACGTAGATCGACTGGCTGGGACAGGCGATCACGCACAGCTCGCACCCCACGCACCGCTCCATCCCGTCGGCAAACAGCGTGAGGTAGTGGCGCCCTTTGAATCGCCGCTGCACCGGCGCCTTCCGTTCCGGGTACCCGACCGTAATCGGCCGCCGGAAGAGGTACCGGCCGACGACCCCCAGTCCCTTGACCATGGCCCAGGTCTGCCGGAGCTTCCCCCCCAGCGTGGCCGTGCTCATCCCATTCCCCGCCAGACCAGGACGACGGCCGTCACGGCCAGGTTGATCAGCCCAACCGGCACGAGCACCTTCCACCCCAACCCCATCAGCTGGTCGTAGCGGAGCCGGGGGAGCGTCGCCCGGATCCAGATGAAGAGG
>WNGI01000804.1_pt1 | contig 35761 bp, 34 predicted proteins | sample 5400621 | NCBI WGS metagenome assembly WNGI01 (sample SAMN13153374, study PRJNA577476) | soil metagenome | isolation source: 20 cm soil or saprolite under Garry oak tree replicate 1 | place: USA:California | collected 2016-06-15
TGGCGCCGAACGATCTCAGCGCATATGCCTACCGTGCCTACGCCTACGCGAAACAAGGTGATCGCGCACGCGCGATCGCCAATGCGACAACAGCGCTAAGGCTTAAGCCAATGGCGGTGTGGTACATGGACCGGGTAATTGATTTGGCACTGCGCGCGAAGGCCCATAGGATTATGGGCCAACCCGAGCTTGCGCTGCGCGATCTTCGGGAGGCCCTTCATCTAGCGCCGCGGTATCCCACAGCAAATGGCAACCTCGCGTGGTTCCTAGCGACCTGCCCCGAGGAACGCTTGCGCAATGGCACCGAAGCGGTTTCCCTTGCGAAGAAAGCCTGTGAGATCTGGCATTGGGAAGATTCCGAGTCTATTGATGACCTGGCGGCCGCTTACGCCGAACTCGGCGACTTTGACCAGGCAACTAAATATGAGCAGCAATCGCTCAACGATCGCTCGTTAGCGGCAAAAGAAAGGGAGGAGCGCGAGGGGCGTCTGCAACTTTATCAGCAGCGGAAACCATTCCGTGAGCAGCTTTCTGTCGTCGGGACCAACTAACTGGCTGCAGCCAACTCCGAAAGCATTCGCGAGCTGGCTGGCCAACGCAACAGTACGAATGAGCTATGACATGTCGCGTCCTGCGAGGCAAAAACTAATCGTAACTACCTAAATGCCTGCTATCGGGATCACGGGTGGGATCTCCACCGGCAAAACGGCGTTTTGCGATTGCGTGCGGGAAATCATTCCGGCCGCGGCGTTTTTTAATGCCGACCAGTCCGCACGCGAACTTGTCGATCAGGATCCAGATGTACGCAAGGAGCTGGCGGCGGAGTTCGGACCCTCCATTTATTCTACCGCGGGCGACTTGAATAGGGGGCGACTTCGGGCCATAATCCTTGAGAACGCGGAGAAAAAGGCCGCGCTCGAGAAGATCCTCCATCCTCGCATTCGTCGCCAGTGGAGCGCTGAAGCGCAAAAGCATCGACAACCCTTCGATTTTTTCTTTGCTGATATCCCACTTCTTTATGAAACGGGCGGAGAAAGCTTGTGTGACAGGGTTGTGGTCGTGGCGTGCTCTCCTGAAATCCAACTTGCCCGGCTGCAGAAGCGCGGGAGAACCGGCCAGAGGCCGGTGGCTACAGCGAACACGAAAGTCGAAGATGTAGCCACGTTGCTGCGCGACGTTCGGGAAGCAGAAAAATTGATAAAATCACAAATGCCACTCGAGGAGAAAATTCGACGCGCGGACCACGTTGTTTGGAACAACGGAGGGCGAGCTGTGCTAATGGAGCAAGCGCGGCTGCTGGTCCAGTTCTGGCGTAAGAATAAATGGACGAACGAATAGAGCGCGACGAGATGATCCGCGTCGCTAAGAAAACGCCAGGCGCAGTTGTAGAGGCGCTTGTGCCAAGCGCCTGTTTAGATAGTACGGTGGTTGACACAACCACCGCTACAACCCCGCGATAGATTCAGAAATTCAATGGACGACGAACATCCAGCAGCTTCGGCGAGCTCCGACATGGCAGCTGCAAAGGCTGAGCCCTTGCCTGTGGCGGAGGCGGGCGATAGGCCGGAGTCAGCGACTCCGGCTACAGGTGCGACGGGCGAGAGGCCGGAGTCAGCGACTCCAGCTACAGATGCGACCCCGGCTACGGTGCCTCCACCCTTAGACTTAAGCGAGCTACAGGCCTACACGGCTGAGCAACTCGATAAATGGTCGCGCAAACTCGGGATCCGTTTGCATCCGGGCCGATCGCGGCATCATCAAATCCTCGATCTTGTCCGGACCGCTCTGAATCTCGGAGGCACCGTTATCGCCGAGGGTTTTCTCGATGAAGTAGGGGAATCTTTCGGATTCCTGCGCTCACCGCGCTTAAACTTCCTTCCCGTACCCGAGGACGTGTGCGTTTCACGCGCTCTCATGCAGCGGCATCAACTGCGCCCTGGCCAGCAGCTGGCCGGAACTTTGCGTCTTCCGCGCGAGCGCGAAAAGTTTCTCGCGCTCGACCAGGTCAGGACAATCGAAGGGCAGCCGGTTGAAGAATGGAGTCCACCGACCGATTTCGAAAAACTCACGCCGCAATTTCCGCAAGGTCGAATCATGCTGGAGAATCCGAAGACAAATTCGATCAGCGCCCGCGCAGTCGATTTGATCGCCCCTCTGGGCCACGGGCAGCGGGGACTGATTGTGTCGCCTCCGCGTGTGGGCAAGACGATTTTACTCAAGGAAATCGCTAAGGCGATACGGGTAAATCATCCGGAAATTGTGCTGATCATTCTCCTAGTAGACGAACGTCCGGAAGAAGTGACCGATCTGGAGCGGGAGGTGGACTGTCAAATCTACCATTCCAATTTCGACGAACATGTCCATCGACACGTGCAAGTGGCGGAGCTGGTTTTGGAGCGCGCCAAACGATTGGTCGAATTAAAAAAAGACGTTGTCATCCTGCTCGACAGCATCACAAGGGCCGAATCATGTCGGGCGGGGTTGAATCCAAGGCGTTGACGAAACCGAAGAAATTTTTCGGCTCGGCCCGCAATGCCGAAGAAGGCGGAAGCTTAACCATTTTAGCGACCGCGTTGACGGAAACGGGGAGTCGAATGGACGAGGTGATTTTTGAGGAATTCAAAGGCACTGGCAACATGGAGTTGCATCTCGATCGCGCGCTGCAAGAGAAGAGGCTTTATCCGGCGATTCACCCGTTGCAATCGGCCACGCGACGTGAGGAATTGCTTTATCATCCCGATGAGTGGGAACGGGTTCAGATGTTGCGCAAAACTATGGCGGCGCTGCCACCGATTGAAGCCATGGAGAAATTAATTGAAAATATCGAGGCGACCAAGACGAATGCGGAGTTGCTGTTGAGCGGGCTAAGATGATCTTTCCCCCATCGCTTGGGCATCGAACGGGTGACAGAAACTCCAAATTCCAACATCCAAGCTCCAGTCCCGCGAGTGCGGGATCAATCAGCCAAATTCCAAAGACATAGCGCGTGATTTGTTTGAATATTGAATTTTCGGATTTCTCTGGATGTTGGAGCCCGTTCGGCTTTCGCTCAGGGCAGGCTTTGGGATTTGGAGCTTAAGGTGGTGCTGAAAACGGCCGAAACAGAAAAGCTAATCGCAAACGCTGCACAGCTTCGCGAGCTGGTTATACAGATCGAGCCACACGATCGCGTCGCCCTCGATACAGAGGCCGACAGCCTGCATTGCTACCGGGAAAAACTTTGTCTGTTGCAGGTTAGTGTTCCGGGGCACGATTACGTCGTCGATCCACTGGCTGATCTGGGGTTTGCGCCTCTGAGCGCTTTGCTTGAAAACAAAGAAATCGTGTTGCACGGAGCCGACTACGATTTGCGGCTCCTTCGTCGAGCGTTCGATTTCAAGCCCAATCGGATTTTCGACACTGTGATTGCGGCGCGACTGCTCGGAATCCGGGAATTTAGTTTGGCTGCTTTGCTAAGACAACATTTCGGTGTCGAACTAGCCAAAGGTTCGCAAAAAGCGAATTGGGCACGGCGTCCGTTGTTAGCACGAATGGTCGAGTATGCGATTAACGACACGCGTTACCTCCTGTCTTTGGCCGAGTTGCTCGAAACCGAATTGAAGAAAGTTCATCGGTTTGATTGGTTTGAGCAATCTTGCCAACGCGCGATTGAGCAGGCTGCGGTCGACCGCGCGCGGGACGCTGATGAGACCTGGCGGATTACCGGCTCGGGAACGTTACGTGGCCGCGCGGCTGCCATCCTGCGGGAGCTTTGGCGCTGGCGCGAAAGGGAGGCTGAGGCCGCCGATCGCCCGCCTTTTCATATTCTCCAAAATCGCGAGCTCGTAAATGCTGCTGAGCGATTTGCCGAAGGCGATGTGGTTGATTACCGCCACTTCTCGGCGCGGCGGCGCCAGGCATTCCGGGAGGCGGCTGAGCGCGCCATCCAAATGGCGGAGGCAGATTGGCCGGTTTCGCGGCGTCGTTTCGGAACGCGCCCAAGCAGCGAAATCATGCGTCGAATTGAAGAGCTGAAACAACGACGGGACCGAAAGGCGGCCGAGTTGCGGTTGGAACCCGCTTTTGTCGCGCCGCGCACGACCTTGGAATCGATCGCCGCAGATGAACAGCGCGCGGCAAGCCTCCTGGTCCCCTGGCAGCGGCAATTGCTCGGCGTCGAAAGTTAAACGGTGTAACCCTGTGCCGGCGCCCATGCCGGCTATTCGCCCGAAGCCCCCCCCGTACGTACTCACTTGTTGGGAGGGACGCCCTCTGCGACGTCCCATTATTTAGGGACGAGACGGAGCTCGTCCCTCCTCGTGGTGGTTTGGAAACCGCCGTGGCTTGTCGAATCAAAATGACTTATTGGCGCGTCCTAAAAGCTTGACCCAAAAACGGCAAAGCCTCAGAAACATCCACGCCCGTGGATAAGCGCTCGCAGCAGCCAAAGGACATCGTCAGGTGCCTCGCGGTACTTTTGTTCGCGCTGGCGACATGGAACAGCGGAGTGGCCGCGCCAATCAAACAGGCGCGCCTCACGCAGGCTATTGGTGACGTCCGTCTCGTTGGCAGTGACGGAATCCCCCGCCCAATATTAGTGAACGATGTATTGGATGCCGGTTCCACGTTGCAGACCGGCCTCGCTTCGCGCGCCGAGCTGACGTTCGCCGACAGCACCGTTGCTCGTCTCGCAGCCAACACGCTTTTAACGTTCGAAAATGGAACTCGAAATTTGAATTTAGGCGATGGCGCGCTCCTTATTCAGGTTCCGAAGAGCGCCAAAGGAGCCAGAATTCATGCAGCGGGGGTCGCTGCCGCCATCAGCGGCACCACCGTTATGTTCGAGCACCACCCTGGAATATACAAGGTTCTGGTTCTGGAAGGTAACGGGCGACTCTATCGCCCCGGTCATCTCGGAGATTCCATTCTTGTCCATCCCGGGCAAATGGTCATCGGCAATCCAAACTCCGCTGTAAGCGATCCGGTCGATGTTGATATCGGTCGTTTCTTGAAAACAAGTCATCTCATTATCGATTTTGCACCGCTTCGTAGCGAATCATCGATAGTCTCCGAAAGCCAAAAGCAACAACACCAGAAATCGAAGAAGGTGTTGATTGATACGAATCTGGTGATTTTTGGCGGCGGGACACAGGTTTCACTGGCCGAGCCTGAGCAGACTGACGCCGTCGATCAGGGGACAGCGACACACCCTCCGGCCGCGAGACCAAACCCGACGCCAGATTCGATTCCACGGCCGCGCGCGACTGGCTCGCCCGCCGTCGACGCCGCGGAAAGGCAGTAACAAAATGGCGCCCTAGAAGTATGAGAAAACTCTTTTGGACCACCGGCACCGGATCCGTCACGATTTCCTGGATTCTTGTTTGGGCATGTTTCATGGCGATCGGGCGATGGGTAAACGCGGCGGAATTGAAGAAGTCGAGTGTTACCCAAATCATGAAGAATGTGAAATTGCTTTCGGGTCGGGCTGCGCCTCGGGCAGCAGCTGTGAGCGAGGACGTGCCGCAAGGAACGGCGGTCCGTACAGGTGTGGAATCACGCGCGGAACTTACCTTCACTGATCTGACCATCACGCGCCTGGGCGCGAACACGATCTTCAGTTTCAATGAAGGCACCCGAGAACTGAACCTCGGGAGCGGTGCCATACTTGTGGAAGTACCGAAGAACGCCCCGGCCGTTCAATTCACCACGCCAGCTTTTACCGGAGGTGTGACGGGCGGGACTGCGATTTTGGAATTTCATCCCGGCGCGCCGGGCAAGTTTTTGATTCTCGAAGGCACGGGCGAGCTGTGTCCCAAAGGAAATCCCTCGGGCTGTGTGACCGTTCATGCCGGAGAAATGGTGATGACGACGCCGGAAGGCCATATTAGTCAGCCCGTCCAATTCGATGTCAGCAAGCTTTACCAGACTTCGCTCCTGATCACCGATTTTCCTCCGCTTCCGAACGCGGACCTGATTTTGCAAGTGATCGATCAGCAGCAGCAGGCCCTGAATGGACCTGCGAACCCTTCCCCCACACCCACCTCGGCGATAGCCATCGACGTCCTCTCCCAAAGAGCAGCGGCTTCTCCATCGCCTACGGCCTCTCCGCAGATCGGTCCACCTGTAATTAGGTCGCCCGTTCCGTATGTCATTGACAACGGGACAACCATTGTAACGCATCCAACGATTACCACCAATGGCGTAACTGATCACGGTGTCATCTATCATGGAAGCGCCGTGGACGGCCCGGTGTCGACATTTGCCTTTGGATCGACTTCTGCCTTCGACAAAGCGAGCGGCTTCAACAAGGTGGTTCAGGGCAAGAACAAGGCAGCTGCCTTCAAATTTGCATCGCTTCAGTTGGCGGGTAACCCGACCATCGACACGACAAATGGGCCGATTAGACTCGGTCTCATCGCTGTCAGTGGAATTACCTCTGGGGGCGAATTCAGTAACATCACCTTCACGGGCCTTAGAGGTGTGCTGCTCGCTGCGCAAGACGGATCGGTCAATCTCGGCTCCGAAATCGCGTTCTCGGGCTTTCATGATTTAAACATTTACGCCCGCGGTCCGAGCAGTGACCTCACACTCGGCTCTGACGTCAGTACGGAGCACGTCGCTCTCTTTGCCCAGCACGATATGTCGATAACCTCGAATATTACAACCGGAGAATTGTTTGCCGTTGCCGGCCGCGACATGCAAATCGGGGGTGCCAGTGAGACGGAGATGCAAGTCACCGTCGCCAATGGTGCGACGTTTACCATTCGCGGCAGCAATGATGGGGCGATCACGCTTAGTAACGCCAGCGTTCACGCAGATGTTCTTAAAGTGGGCGCGCTCGGCAGCAATGGCAAGCTCACTATCGGCGGCAGCACGCTTTCAGCCGATTCGACGCTGAAGCTTTATGCAAACAGCTCGAACGGAACGGTCAATTTTATTGCCGATGTGACGCTGACGGGAGCGAGTACCAAAATTATTGCCGGCGACACCGTTAAGGTTTTTGATGGCGTGGTGGTGACAATTGGAGTGTCGCCAGCGGACATCTACACCAATCACGCACACTATTCGTCGTCGAACGGGGGAGACGGTGCGACCACTGGCATCTTTACTCCATCTGGCTTTACGGGACCGGCGGTCACCACTCACCTCGGTGCGACGCCACCGCCGTTCGATGATCCTCCGATCCCCGCCGCTACTGTCACGTCCGGCGGGAACGTGACTAGAGGGAAGAGGACCGGCATCACGTCCGGCGGTAACGTCACCAGCGGGAAGAGGACCGGCGCCGCAATCAACGTCGGCAGCACGGCGCAGTTGCTTTCCATGCTCGATGCGGCTGCGCCAGGCCCGGGTGGGAAGATCACAATTCCCGCTTCAAATAGTACCGCCAGTCCGGGAAATTCCAGTCGGAACAAAGTCCGTGGCCGCTGGAAAGCAGATCGTAGGGCGGCGGATGCCCGGCGCATGCGAGACCGTCGAGTGATCAAGTTGACTACCGACGCCTTTAGCGACACGGGCGCCAACAATCCGCAGCCGCCGGCAAGCGCCCCACCTTTGGATCAAGGATCAAGTCTGACTCGGCATGGCGGCTCCCAATAACTACTTCACCCATGAAACCACTAGCTCCAGAAAGAGAAGCTTTTATGACTGACAGGTTTCTCGCGCGTCTTGCTCGTCTCGATTGTTTGAGCCTTATATTTTGCGCGGCGCTGTCTCTCGCACCGGCAGGGCGAATCCGCGCCCAGACAGTTCAGGTAGACCTGGCTCAGTTGGCGCGGAACCAAACGGAATTGGCTTCTGCGCCGAATGCTTTTCCGAGCGGTGTCGTTGAAGGCCATGCCGCGCCTAGCCCGAACGACTCCGATCTTGGAGAGCAGGAAATTCTTAAGCGGGTTGAAGGATATCAACCGTTCACCGCGTCGATTGCGGCACCGTTTTATTGGACATCGAATGTGGCGTTGGTGAGAACAGGTGAGCAGAGTGATTTTCTCGTCGCGCCGATAGCAGCGCTTGCTTATCAGCCGCGGATTACAAACACCCTGTATGGTCTTGTCGGCGTGCGCGAACAGTTGTTCTATTACGACCGGTTCAGCAATCTAAATTTCGGCAGCCTTGATGTCGACGCCGGCCTGGTTTATTCCTTGCCGCAATTTCACAATCTTATTCTTCGCGGCGAATATCTTTACGAACGCCTGACGACAAAGAACAGCTTTCACGATTTTTTCTCGAACCATTCTTTGCTCGTCAGTGCCGAGCTGCCCTTGCAACTTGGTCGCGCCCAACAGTTCTCTCTCGGTGTCGATGCTAACATCAGCTTCGCGGCCGAGCCTGACCCTCCGCAACGCAACGATTATGAAGTCTATCTCGGTTACACCGTGCGTTTCTCCCGCGCCTTTTCGCTCGATACCGTCGGTCGCGTTGTTTTACGCGATTATCATTTGGGTGACCGTTTAGATGTCAGTGAGATCCTGGCCGTGGCGGCGAATTACAATGTCACGAAATTTCTCACGGCCAGTGTCATTAGTACGTTAGCGGCAAGTCAATCCAATCACAGCTTTTTCGATTACCAAGTGGCGAACGTTGGCGGCTTAGTGTCGTTGTCCGTCAGGTTTTAGCCACCTCCGAAAATTGCGTTCTGGTCGATGCACAAGTTGTCTTTGTGCAGTTAAGAGCCCGGGCGGATCTCTAATCCATTGCAAGATCGAAACAAAGGTGTCCATTTGTCTGCCTTTTCGCGTTTCGCTTGTAAGCTCTGAAATCGCTTCCGGTTATGAAAAAAGCGCTTTGTTCCGATTCCGCTCAAATTCTGCTCACGATAATTGTCGCTCTCACTCTTGCGGAGTTAGCCATTGCCGCTGAAAAGAAAGATGCTCGCGTTACCCAGGTAATTAAAGACGTGCGGCTGCTGACATCGAAAACCGCGGCCCGGCCCGCTGCGGTGAATGATGCCGTTCACGAGGGCGCCGCCGTCAAGACCGGCAGCGACTCGCGCGCTGAGCTCACCTTCACGGATCGAACGCTAACTCGGCTGGGCGCAAATACGCTGTTCAGTTTCGGCGATGGCGCCAGGGAGTTCGATCTCAACAGCGGCGCGCTTTTATTATGTGCTCCTAAAGGCAAGGGAGAAGTGAGAATCAACACCGCCGCGGTGACCGCGGCCGTTACGGGCGGTATTGCCATGGTTGAGGCTCACTCCGGATCGTGGACGAAATTCATCGTTATTGAAGGTGCGGCGTGCGTGAAACTCAAAAACTCGACCGAACCCTGCCTGAAGTTACACGCGGGAGAAATGCTCATATTGCCCCCCGGCGCTCGAAGATTCACTGAGAAGAAGACTGTGAATCTAAAGAAATTGGTCGGAACCGCGGGTTTAATCCATCAAGCTTCGTTGCCGGCTTGGGTTGACGATCTGATTACGGCTGAAGTGGAAAATCAAGAGACCTCGCCCCCCTCTGGCGGTTACACGGACCCAACCGGTCTCGATAAAATCGACCAAAAGGCCGCTACCAATCCAACCCCAAGACCGCCTGTAGTTCGTCCACCCCCCAGACCGCCTCCCCCACCGCCTCCCCCACCGCCTCCCGGATCCTCTCCAGGCTAACTCCTTTAGCGGCATCGATGGTGCCAACCTTGTTTGGCTTTCGCCCGCCCGCGGATGTTGCGAAGAGCGTCCGAATACTGCAGCCGAGCTCCTACGGCGCTTGCGTTTGGAGTGCGGCGGTCCTCCGCCACTTTTCAGTGAGCGCCTATCGCAGGATCAGCACGGCCACACAGACCTCTCGCCAGAGGCGCGTCACGTTTACAGCACATGTAAATACAAGGTCGCGAAGCTCCGGAGGAGCGGCATGTCTCATCAGCGAGGGCGAGCATGTCGCCCCTATGGGGCTGGTGATTTGCTGGGCATGATCTATAAACATGACGCCCCGACGGCGCTCAACTCTTCTGGGTTCACGCTAAGCACATATCCGATGCCGGTTGGTATTGCGGCCAGACGTGCTTTTTCCCGTTCGCCGGCTATGGAATGATTAAGCTTTGCCCCGGTTGCAACTTTCCGGCGTTATCGACGGTATCTTTGTTCGCATCGCGAATCTGTTTCCACCGCGATGCGGATTTGTAGAATTTTCTCGAGATCGAAAACAGCGTGTCACCGGGCTTAACCACGTAGGTTTGTCCGCCCGCCTTTTTCCCAGCGGATTTTTCCGGCGTGTTCTTTGGCTGTGGTTCTTCCCCTGACGCCCGGGCTTTTAGGGCCCGTTCTTCAATTTGTTTTCGCAGATTGAGATTTTCATTTCGCAATCGCGTCGCTTCCGCTCGTGTCACGACTGAATCGCCCGATAAATTTGTTAGTAGGGCGATCTCGTCTCGTTTCATGAAATCTTTCACCTCGCCCGCCCGCGCGCCGCTCGGGTTAAGTGTTAAGTAACGTTTGAAATGATGCAACGCATTCAGTGGATCATTGAGCTTGTCGTCATAGAGCAGAGCTAGCTTGTAATGAATTTCGGCGGTGCGTGTTGTTCCATCGAGGGCCGTTTCGTACAGGCTAATGGCGCGCAGATAATCTCCCTGCGATGCTTTGGCATCGGCGTCCTTCGCCAGCTGCGCGTTCGGTGGAGTCATCATTCGGTCACAACTGACAAACATTAGGAAACACGAAATAGACAACCCAAGCCGGCGGATCTTAATCCGTGAGGCAACCCAGCGCGATGCATTCAGGAGACGCCGCAACTTGTCAGCACGCTTCATCGTCACGAACGTGCTTACTCATGAGATGGAGAGGAGTTCAATTCTTTTTCGTCGCCACATTGCTTCTGTGTTTCGGTCGGTCATTGTGGGCGGACCCGATTGTCGGCCGGACTTACGCTCTCAGTCTCGCTGATGTTGACGGAAATACGTTGGCCACTGCCGACGGACACGTCACCGTTATTGTATTTTCCAAGGTTGCCGATTTGGACAAGGCGCGCTTTGTCGGCGACCGCGTTCCAGAATATTGCGTCGGAAACCCGGCTTACCGCTTCATTACGTTGGTGTCGTTCGCGCGAAAACAGGGCAGACCATTGCGCTTCGTCTCGGCGATACTGGCGAGGAGACGATTGGACGCGGAGGCAAAAAGACTTCAGCCGCGCTACGCCGCGAAGAAACTTGCGCGCAATCCACGAGGGGACGTTTTTGCGGTTTTAGACTTTGATGGCAGCGCAGCACTGAATCTTGGCATTGGAGCGAACTCATCGGAGTTCCAGGTTCTGGTGCTTAATGGGAAAGGAGAACTATTACAGCGATGGACGGATGTGCCTACGTCCGATCAATTAGCGGCAGTATTAAATAAGACGGTGAAGTAGGTAGGGACGCCACGCTGCGGCGTCCGCGGACAGCGCGGCGCGCTGTCCCTACCAAGCGTCTCTAATATTTCTCCATCGTTAAATCAATTTCGTCGGCCCATGCGTCAATGCCACCTGCCAGGTTGAACGATTGCGTGAACCCGGCCTTCTGCAGTAATTGCACGGCGTTCGCACTGCGACTGCCGCTTTTGCACATGGCAATTATTTCTTGCTCTCGTCCAAGTTCACTCAAACGCGCCTTCAGTTCGGATAAAGGAATTAATTTTGATCCTTCGATTCGCGCAATCTCGTACTCGAATGGTTCTCGCACGTCGAGGAGTGTAACTGAGTGGGCTTGCGCTAACTTCCGCTTCAAGTCGTGAACCGAGATCGCGCGGATAGGTTTTGCCTCCTCGGCTTCAACCCTGCCGCAAAACGCTTCGTAATCGATCGGTTGAGTAATAGTGGGCGAGTCCCCGCAAACGGGGCATTGTGCGTCGCGCCGCAGGTTGAACTCACGAAACTTCATTTTCAGCGCGTCAAATTGCAGCAGCCTTCCGACGAGCGACTGCCCAATTCCGAGAATCAATTTTATGGTCTCAGTCGCCTGCACCAATCCGACAATGCCCGGCAATACGCCAAGTACTCCGGCCTCGGCACAATTCGGAACGGTGCCAGGCTCCGGTGGATCCGGGAACAAACAGCGGTAACACGGGCCGCCCAGATGTGGTGCGAACACCGTGCTCTGTCCGTCAAAGCGGTAAACTGAGCCGTAGACATTCGGTTTTCTCGCCCAAACACAAACGTCGTTCGAAAGATAACGCGTCGGGAAATTATCTGAGCCGTCTACGACAACATCATACCGTGCCACGAGATCGGTCGCGTTTTCGCTGCAGAATCGGCAATCGTGCGCCTCGATCTCTACGTGAGGATTGACGTCCCGCAGCCGATCGCTCGCCGATTCTAATTTGGAGCGTCCGACATCGCGAGTGCCATGAAGGAGTTGTCGTTGCAGATTGGAAAGTTCGACCTCGTCAAAATCAACCAATCCGATCGTCCCAACGCCCGCCGCCCCCAGATAAAGTGCCGCGGGGGAGCCAAGACCACCTGTGCCAATGCACAAAACCCGCGCAGTCTTGAGACGCCGCTGGCCCTCGGTGTTGATTTCGGGCATCAAAAGATGGCGCGAGTAGCGAGCAAGCTCTTCTTTGCTTAACGAAGGGGTAGGGGTTGTTACGTCATTCATACTCATTGTAGCATCGTTACTCTAACACAATGACGTGGAGAATGCTGGGGTGTCATCCTGAACGGAGTGAAGGATCTCTCATAGGGCCATGATCACGCTATTTCAGTAAGTGTGACGTTCGGTTCGATTGTGAGATCAGCGCTCCACCTAGTCGCGATCTCGGCGCTCCGGATGACAATCAGAGAGTAATTGCATCCTACGTATATTAACGCGGAGTATGCTTAGCCTGTCATCCTGAACGAAGTGAAGGATCTCTCATATGCCTATGATCACGCTATTTTGGCCAGAGTAATATCGGCTTCGATTGTGAGATCCCTCCCTTCGCTCGGGATGACAAATCAGTAGCTAATTGCATGCTAAAGCACACCCGAGTGTCGTGCTTCTGCTATCGCACAAGGTCCCAATTGATTCCAACGATCCGCTTGTCGGCGAAGCGCTTTAACGATTTTGGAAAAACCAAATAGCTCGCGCCTTTGCGCTCCTTGAATCCAACCGAACCGAAATCTGTTCCACTTTCGCTTTTTTGGATTGTCATCACCCGATTGTTTTTGTTGAGGCTTTGAAAATGGCGATCGGCGGCAGGTTTTTGCCACAAGGTGTAAACTTCAGGCTTGCCGGCTTTATCCACTACTTCCGCGAGGCGCGCTGTTTTAACTTTGAGAAGTTTCATATCCAACCCATAAGGGAGAACTGGTCGAAGGTTCCGCAGCGAGCCCGGCACTCGCGCCGATCACAAAAAGTCCGCCAGAGAACTACGGCAAGGAGGATCAAACTACCGTTGCTGCATTCCTGCCCTGGCGGGTTTCGTAAGTCCTCAATCCATAGCCCCTGACGGAGCAAAAATCTCGCGCAGGATCGCGGCCGCGCAATGGGGAAGTCAGAAAATGACGAATGACGAAGGCGCATCCTCAATGATGAAATCCCACAGGGCCAGCGAGGTAATAGCAGAGCCGTTCGACGTCATTATTGAGCCATTCGTGCTTCCTTCGTCATTCGGCATTCGGATTTCGTCATTTGCTTTGACTGTGCGTTGACACTGAAGCGCGCTTTTGCTTGCATCGAGCGCGTGAAACGACTGTTCCTGCTAGCGCTAGTGATTCTGCTGTGCTCCTGCACGACTTTGGTAACTCGACGCGACCTCTACAGTCCCGAGCCGGGGCCTGATTCGAGGGAAAGGCAGCGACAATTGGCGGCGACCACTACCACGACGACAACCACAACTATCGAGACAGAGGCTCCAGTTCCGCCGCCACAGTTTCGCTGAACCAAGTCAGGAGATTGCATTGCAATGGTCTCTGTCTAGGCCGCGTGCTCTCTGATTTTGCGTCTCCAGCGCTCGGGATCGGACGAAGCGCTGAGAGGATTTAAGGTAGAGATTATTCTTTTGCTTACTGGCAACACGAAACTATCGATGCCATGCGATCCTCCTCTCTGAAAGAGGTTTTGGCCACAGACGCCGTGGTGAGCGAAGTCGAATCCATGAACACAGATTGAGAAAATTAATTTGTGGCAGCTGTTCTTGTAGATCTGTGAAAATCCGTGTCAATCTGTGGCTAAATTCTTTAATGGAGTCGGTGTCGGTAAAGTTGCGATAACATTCTCGACACTGCCTCGGGCCACGACGACGACCACCACTACGGAGACAGAGACTCCGCCTCCTCCGCCGCGATTTCGGTAGGTCGAATCGATGTTTATGCGACGGTCATAGACCGCCGCTACAAAACTAACCGAACGGTAGATTGGCTTTAATCCTCGCGATGTCAGTGCGATCGACTAATACGGCCTTGGCCGATTGGCGTTTCCGCTTCGCATTCTTGGCCGAAAGCAGGTGTCGACGGGCGGATTGAGCTCGCAATACCTTCCCGCGCGCGGTGATCTTGAATCGTTTCGCCACCGCTTTCTTTGTTTTGCTTCGGGCAATGGGCTTCGGCATAGAGCGCGAAAGATATGTGTCGGTGCTGCAATAACAAATATTTTCTCCTGGTTGCCGCCGCGCGGCGACCAGGCGGCTTTAAACATCAACCGCCAACATCCAAAGAAACTCCAAGAAGAAAAATTCAAAGCACGCGACTCTTCCATCAAAGATTGAAGTTTAGAGCTTCTCCGGAGTTTGGAGCCCGTTCGGCTTTCTTTCAGGGCAGGCTTTGGAACTTGGAGCTTTTTGCTCAGGCTTTTAGCGTTATAACGCAATTTCGGCAAAACAATCTGCTCGCATCCCGTTCGTTTCCCGGAGCATTCTCGAACGATGGAAAACAAGCCGAAAGAGAAGCCGCATGTGGTGATCGTGGGCGCCGGTTTTGGCGGATTAGAAGCGGCGAAAAAACTCGCGTGCGAGGATGTGCGCGTAACAGTAATCGATCGCACGAACTACTATCTCTTCCAGCCGCTGCTTTATCAGGTAGCGACGGCGGCTCTTTCCCCAGCGGATATCGCGGCTCCTATCCGCGCTATTTTAAGCAAGTGCGACAACATAGAAGTCATCCTCGCCGAGGTGCAAGGCGTGGACGTTTATGCAAAGAAAGTGCGGATGACCGACGGGGAGCTTGCTTATGATTATCTGATTCTCGCGACCGGTGCGCGCCACTCGTACTTTGGTCACCCGGAATGGGAAAGGGTAGCGCCCGGTTTGAAAAGCCTCGAAGACGCAATCGAAATTCGGCGGCGAATTTTGTTGGCGTTTGAGTATGCGGAGAAAATCACGGATGAGGCGGCGCGCCGGGAAGCCATGACCTTCGTGATTATCGGCGGCGGCCCGACCGGAGTCGAAATGGCTGGAGCGATTGCGGAAATTTCGCGATACACTTTGGCCAGAGATTTTCGCCACATCGATCCGTCAAAAGCGCGCATAATTTTGGTTGAGAGCGAGCCGCGGGTTCTCGCTTCTTTTCCCGAAGATCTGTCCGTCAGCGCCTTCAAGCAGCTGGCCGATCTTGGCGTGGAGGTGCGGACTGGCGTTTACGCTACCAACGTCTCCGATTTCGGACTGCAAGTCGGGGACGAATTTATCCCGTGTCGAGTGAAGATTTGGGCGGCAGGGAATAACGCCTCCTACGTCGGGCAAACACTCGGTCTTCCGGTTGACCGCGTTGGCCGTGTGATAGTGAACAACGACCTGACGATTACGGATCATCCGGAAGTTCAGGTGATTGGCGATCTCGCGAATTTCTCGCATCAAACTGGAAAACCCCTGCCTGGTGTCTCGCCGGTCGCGATGCAGCAAGGTCGCCACGCCGCGGACAATATTTTGGGGATGATTGACGGGCGCAAACCACAACGATTTTGGTATTGGGACAAAGGCAGCATGGCGACGATCGGGCGCCATAAAGCGGTGGCCGACCTGCATTTAGTCCATTTCAGCGGATTTCCCGCGTGGCTGGTCTGGTTGTTTGTGCACATCCTTTTCCTGGTCGGTTTCCGCAATCGGATCGTGGTGCTTTTCCAATGGGCTTGGGCGTATTTCACCTTCAATAAGGGAGCACGCTTAATCACCAGAAATTTCCAATCCGAAACGCGGCCACCGGCATAAAAGAATTAACGATTTAGCGATTTAGTGATTTAACGATTGACCTATGAACACACTCAACCAAGCAAAACAGTTGCAGGACAGAACAAAGAAATTTGCGATCCGTATCATTAAATCATTTGCAAGACTTCCTAAGGACGAAGCTGCGCGCATACTAGGCCGGCAGTTTCTTCGCTCGGGAACTTCTCTGGCCGCCAATTACCGAGCTGCTTGTCGGGCGCGCTCCGCGGCTGATTTCATTTCGAAAATCAGTATTGTGACCGAAGAAGCGGATGAAACACTCTTTTGGTTCGAGTTGCTAGTGGAAGCTGAATTGATCAAGACAAAATTGGCCGAGCCTTTGATGTCGGAATGCGCCGAATTATTGAGAATATTTGCGGCCTCGCTCGCGACAGCGAAAGCTGCCAGTCGCCGATCGAGATCTGCAAATCGCTAAATCATTAAATCATTCAATCGCTAAATGTTTAAATGGCGAAGCCTCTTCGCATCGCTGTTGTAGGATCAGGCGCGATCGGTATTTATTACGGCGGCAAGCTTGCGGCGGCCGGCCGCGACGTCCATTTTTTGATGCGGGGGCACCTTGCGCGAGTTCGGCGCGACGGCTTCCGCGGTCTTTGCTTCATTTGCTTGAGTCGAACGTCGCGGACCACGGTGGAGCGTTACGACTATGGCCATATCACGATTGGCGAATTTGGACGCCCACCGCAACCGCGGACGCATGCCATTGCATCGGAATTCAATCGTTCCGGCATTAAATGCGAAGTAGTTGAAAACCTTGTTCTGGAGCGATTGCGAAAATTAGTTTGGAACATCCCATTCAACAGTTTGTCAATTCTGGCAGGCAGGATCGACACCGCCGCCCATCATTGGTGATGAAAATCTGCGACGCGTCACCTTGGCGTTAATGAACGAAGTAATCGACGCGGCCAACAAGTGCGGATATGCACTTGAGCGCGGTGCTGCGAACCAACAAATGGAGCGAACCATGACGATGGGTGCTTACAAGCCATCTACATTGCTCGACTTTGAGGCGAGGAAAGCCCTCGAGATCGAAGCAATTTGGGGCGAACCGCTTCGCCTCGCCACCGCGGCTGGGGCGGTGCTTCCGCGACTCGAAATGATTTACTCACTTCTTAAAACTCTTGATCAAACGATGGGACGCGCCAGTAAGAGTGAACATCATCTATGAATCGTCCGACGCGAACACCGAGAATAAGCGTCCGAAATCTCCAACGAAAAGTAGTCATAGACACAGGCAGGCTGCAAGACTTCGCCCAACGAGCTTTGATGATTTTGTTCGCCCATCCTCCAAACCGCCGCACACAACTGGCCAGCCTGCCTGAGATTTCGATTCTCCTTATTTCTGATCGGCGGATGAGCAGCTTACACCGCCGTTTTCTTAATAAAACGGGCTCGACTGATGTGATCACGTTCGATCACGGCGAAATTTTTATCAGTGTCGAGACCGCTCGGGAACACGCGCGCCAATTCAGAACTTCAACATTGTGCGAGATCCAATTGTACGTCGTCCATGGGCTCTTACATCTGAACGGATTTGAGGACCGGAGCAAAACTGGAGCGCAAAAAATGGAAGAGGCCCAGCAAAAAATTCTCGCCGCGGCCAAGGTGGGCCGCGGGGCCGATTGAGCTGGATCGCCTAAATGGCAACTGCGAATGGTGGCAAGGTTTGGAGGAGGCCGACGTGGATTGACTTCGGAATCGCTGCTCTAATAGCGCTCTGTCACCTTCGTCAACCTTGCCGGCGGATTGCTGGGGCGGCCTTCTGTTTGAACTGAGACGGGCGTATGTTAGCATTTTTTATGACCTGGCAGCCATCACAGGAGACGGCGGGTGTGTTGGCAAGTCCGGCGAATGGTACTTTATCTGCCAGCGCAGATGCGGCGGGTCCGGCCGTGAGCGAGCCGGGAATCGAAAAGGAGACTCGCTCGAAAGAAGGTGTTGATCTTCCATGGCAGGTCGTGGTTCACAACGACCCGATTAATTTAATGACCTATGTGACGATGGTTTTTCAGCGGGTTTTCGGCTATCCGCGTGAGAGAGCCGAAAGACACATGCTCGAAGTGCACCACAAAGGCCGCTCGATTTTGTGGAGCGGCATGCGCGAGCGTGCCGAGCTCTACGTTCAGCAGTTGCACGGTTATCTTTTGCTCGCCACGCTCGAAAAAGTAAACTGACATGGAGATCTGCCGGCGCAAAGACGAGCTCGAAATTTCGGAACTCGATCCGTTTCTGGCGGAACTTCTTCGTCAAATTCCAGGGAGCACAAACGCGGACGGTGTGTCCGCGGCGGAAGAGAGACTTTTTAGTCCACCCGCCGGCGGCGAAGACAAAGAATTCTGCGCCGAATGGAAACTCTATGTCCAACCGGAGCTGCGCCGCCTTTTTCGCTCTGCCACCGAGACTGTGGCTGCTGACTTGGAGCAGCTAAATGGGGAGGAAAAAGCGTTCGCCAACTGCACCTTGCGAATCCCAGCGAAGCACGCAGACGCCTGGCTCAATACTCTTAATCAGGCACGTCTGGTCATTGCGGCCAAAAATAATTTCACTGATGGAGAGCTCGGCGATCACTATCGATCTCCGACAGGATCTCGCCGCGACCTGAGTTTGTTCCAGGTGAATTTCTACGGATTCTTGCAGGAATTTATTCTGCGAGAACTGATGGGGAACCAGGAAAGTAGCCCCGACTAGCGCTGCTGCTTTTCGCGTACCATCGACATCAGCTTATCTTTGAGGGCAGCTGAGGACTTCGCGGGCTTAAGGCTAAGCGCGAAAGCTTCGTGCAGCGCGTAGCATTCGCCGATGAAATCTTCGGCCTTTTGGCCAAACTGTTTCCGCGCTCGTTCGAATTCGTCGATCTCATCGGGCTCAAGCGCACCGATCACATAGAGCCGTGATCGGTTCTGAAATTCCTCAAAGCTCATGTCGCAACTCCTTCAGGCCGTCATATATTTTTTTTAGCCCCAGTTCAAGCCGTGTCTTGACGGTGCCCAATGGTGTATTCGTTTTTGCGGCGATTTCACGCTGGCTCATACCCTGGAAAAATGCAAGTTCGACTGCTTGCTGCTGTGGCGGGGGTAAGGAATCGATCACCTTTCGAATGAGCTGGCGGGTATCCCCGCGGCTTATCTCGGTCTCGGTGGTGTTGTGCACCCATGCCTCGGGCTGCTGCTCAGTCTCGCTTTGCAGGCGTTCTTCGGCCCTGGAATAAGCTTGTTTCTTCCTAAGCCCGTCAATGGCCCGGCGGCGGGCTAGGGTAACCATCCAACCCAGGGGCTTGCCCTTGTGAGCCGAGAAGTTCTTGGCCTGGTTCCAGATCTCCATGAATATCTCTTGCAGCAAGTCGTCTGCCTCAGCCTCGTTATGAATTACCCGCAAAACCAAGGCTTTTATGATACCATTGTAACGATCATAAAGCAATGAAAGAGCATCCGGGTCCCCTTCCTGTATCCCACTCATTAATTCGAAGTCCGTCGGTGCCCCCGGGTCAAGGAGCGGCATCGGAGCCTCCAGGCGAGGAGTTTCCTCTTCCGTCTCCAAAGGTACAACGCCGTCTAGATTGCCCTGCATAATTTGAGCATAACCTTTCCCTTGCGTGCTGGCCCTTCAATTTCAGGCCTTTAAAGGTTTTAGTCTTATTGCTCGCATTCGTCCATCAGTTTCGAGTCGGCGTAACGCTGGTCCCGAATGCTCCATGGCATGTTTGTGATAAACCTTGACCGCCAGCAGGCCAGCCAAATACGATTCGCTCTCATAACGCGAATCGCGGCGCGTAACGCGCTCGACTATTAGGCGGAATGCGGCAACGGTTCTGCGCGATCGCTTGTGGCAAAGCAATCTTACGAAAGGAAAAATCGGATGAAACTACTTACCTCATTTCTCGCGCTCACCGCGTTAACTTTGGCTGCGTCTGCCTTTGGGCAGGAGGAGTCGCCTTCAGCAAGCCCATCGGATCAAGAAAAAACCTCAGCCACGGTCGAAACTACGCCGGAGGCGACGAAATCCACTTCGACCGCTGAAGAAACGACTACCACTTTGCCAGCTGCGGAAAAGAAGGAACAGCCATCAGCGACTGCGACACCGGGGGCTAAGAAGACGGCAACCGAACCGAAGAAAGCTGCGGCCGATGCGGGGACGAAGCCGGGAAAGAAAATGAGCGTGGAAGCGACGATAAAGGATAATGAAACGCGGTGGGAAGCAGCCATTGCGAGCCACGACGTCGCTGCCATTGAGGCGATGGTTGCCTCCGATTTCATGGGCGTGTCTGCGAAGGGAAAATTTGTCAACAAGTCCGGTTTAACGTCCGAGCAAAAGGCCGATAAAGACACGTACAAATCGGCGAAGCTTGAAAAAATGAACGTGCACAGTTTCGACAAAGACGTCGTGGTGGTTACGGGGAGTGCGCGAGAAAAGGGAACCGGCAAAGATGGCAAGTCCTTCGACCGAACGTATCTTTACACGGATACCTGGGTGCAACGCAACGGCCAATGGCAGTGCGTTGCCAGCCAAGTCGCGCTGCACGGACAAAAGTAACTAGTCCCTAATTAGTTCTGGAGTCCGCCGGAGTTTTGCGGGTTTCCGCACGACTTGCGGCAGGTATTAGGCAGGTATCGGAGGGGTCGATCCATCGACCACTTGCCGCGCACGCATTGTGCGCCAAGAGTTAGTCTCATGCCGCAGGGGTTTAGCGAAACAGTCCCGGATCCGCTTTGGTACAAAGATGCGATCATCTATGAGCTGCACGTCAAGACATTCTATGACAGCGACGGCGACGGCATGGGTGATTTTCGCGGTCTGATCGAAAAGCTCGATTTTCTCCAGGAACTGGGCATTACCGCAATTTGGTTGCTGCCCTTTTATCCGTCGCCATTACGCGACGACGGTTACGACATCGCCGATTATTATGACGTCAATCCGAACTACGGCACTGTCGAAGATTTCCGCGCGTTTCTGGATGCGGCCCATCAGCGCGGTCTTCGGGTGATCACAGAACTGGTCATAAATCACACGTCCGACCAAAACCCGTGGTTTCAAAAAGCCCGCCGCGCGCCACCCGGCTCACCGGAGCGGGAGTTCTATGTCTGGAGCGAGACACCCGACAAATACCAGGAGGCGCGGGTCATTTTCAAAGATTTTGAGACGTCAAACTGGGCTTGGGACCCGGTGGCGAAGGCGTACTACTGGCACCGCTTCTATTCGCATCAGCCGGATCTCAACTTTGACAATCCTGCGGTGCACGAAGCGGTTGAAAGGGTGTGCGACTTCTGGCTCCAGATGGGCGTCGATGGACTGCGGCTCGACGCGGTCCCATATCTTTTCGAGCGCGAAGGTACGAACTGCGAAAACCTACCGGAGACGCACGCTTATTTAAAAAAGTTACGGGCACATGTCGACAAGAAGTTTCCGGGTCGCATGCTTTTGGCCGAGGCAAACCAGTGGCCGGAAGACGCGGTCGCCTATTTTGGAAATGGTGACGAATCGCATATGAGTTTCCACTTCCCGCTCATGCCGCGCATGTTCATGTCGCTGCAGATGGAGGATCGCTTTCCGATCATCGATATTCTCGACCAGACGCCCGCCATTCCGGACAATTGCCAGTGGGCCATGTTTTTGCGTAATCATGACGAGCTGACCTTGGAAATGGTGACGGACGAAGAACGCGATTACATGTGGCGTGTTTACGCGAATGATCCGCACGCGCGCATCAATCTTGGCATTCGGCGCCGGCTCGCACCCTTGCTCGCGAACAGCCGCCGGAAGATGGAATTGCTCAACACCATGCTCTTTTCCATGCCGGGCACGCCGATTATCTATTACGGTGATGAGATCGGAATGGGCGACAATATTTACCTGGGCGACCGCAACGGTTGTCGCACACCCATGCAGTGGAGTCCGGACCGCAACGCCGGTTTTTCCAGAGCCAATCCACAACAGCTCCACCTCCCGATTATCATAGATCCGGAATATCATTACGAAGCGATCAACGTCGAAAATCAGCAGAAGAATCTATCGTCACTGCTCTGGTGGATGCGACGCGTCATTGCCATGCGCAAAAATTTCAAAGCGTTTTCCCGCGGATCGCTGGAATTTCTTTATCCTGACAATGCCAAGGTGCTCGCGTTTTTGCGGCGATATGAAAACGAGACGGCCATCGTAGCCGTTAACCTCTCGCGTTTCTCGCAATCGGTTGAACTGGATTTGTCACGCTTTAGCGGATGCGTGCCGGTTGAAATGTTTAGCCGGAACCCCTTTCCGACAGTTAAAAAGTCGCCTTATATCCTCACGCTCGGTCCGCATTCGCACTATTGGTTTGTGCTTCAATCCCAAAGCGAAGCGCGTCGCGCCAGCAAGAAACGCATCGTACCGACTCTAAATGCACCCGCCGAGTTGCTGACAATTCTTCACGATGCGCAGGGCGCGCGCCTCGAAAGCGAAATTCTGCCCGAATACATTCGGAATTGTCGCTGGTTCGGCGCGAAGGCGAGGACTCTCCGTCACATGCGCGTGCTTGAGCAATCGGCCGTGTCCACGGAGGCCGAGGCTGGCCAATTTTGGTTTGTTGAAGTCAGTTACTTCGATGGACCTAACGAAACCTACACCTTGCCGGTCAAGATCGCGTCCGGCGAAAAGGCTCGCACCATTTCGCAATCCACGCCGCATGCAGTCATCGCACGGTTCGATGGCGGCGAAGAAACGATCCTCTTCGACGCCGTCTGGGATCCCGATTTTCGTGAAAGCCTTTTCCGGCTCATGTTAAATCGACAACGTGCCAGTGGCAAAAACGGACACTTCGTCGGCATGGTCAGCCCGGCGCTTGTCCAGATGGCCAGCGACAACGTTCCCCGCTCGCAGGTGCTCGGTGGCGAGCAAAGCAATTCGGCGATGCTTTTTGAGAACAAATTTTTCCTAAAGCTTTATCGCAAGCTCGAGGATGGCGTAAATCCCGACGTGGAAGTCACACGCTTCCTGACCGAACGCGCCAATTTTCCGAATGTGCCCGCTTTCGGCGGCGCTATCGAATATCGGCGGGCAAAATCCGAACCGACGGTTGTTTGCTTGCTGCAAAGTGCGGTTATAAGCGAATCTGACGCCTGGACTTTGACTTTGGACGCGGTCGGTCGCTATTACGAGCGCGTTCTCGGGCGCAAGGCGGATCTGCAAAATCAGGTCTCGCCGCCTGGAACCCTTCTCGATCAACTCATCGGCGGGGTTTATCCCGAGAAAGCAATGCTTCTCGGACAGCGCACAGCGGAATTGCATCGGGCCCTGGCTTCTGCCGATAGCGATCGCGCTTTTGCGCCGGAGCCATTTAACGCCATGGCGCAACGTTCCGCTTATCAAAACATGCGCGCACTGCTGCGACGCAACTTCGCCTTGTTGGAAAAGAAACTGTCGGAATTGCCAGAAGCATTTCGCGAGGAAGCAAAACAAGTCCTTCTCTCGGAAAAGCAGATTCATGAACGGGAAAAGCGCCTGCTTGACCGAAAGGCGAACGCCACGAAGATCCGCATTCACGGCGATTACCACCTTGGTCAAGTCCTCTACACGGGTAAAGATTTCGTCATTCTCGACTTCGAAGGCGAACCTGCGCGGCCGTTGAGCGAGCGAAAACTAAAACGCTCGGTCCTGCGCGATGTTGCCGGCATGATGCGTTCATTTCAATACGCTGCTTACAGCGCTCTCTGGCAGCCGGCTATGCGTAGCGAAGACGTCCCGTTTCTCGAGCGCTGGGCCGATCTCTGGTATCGCCAGATGAGCAGTCTTTTTTTGCAGAGTTATTTGAAAACAACCGCCAACGCCATGTTCGTTCCGCAAAATTCCGAGGACCTGCAAATCCTGCTCGAAGCCTATCTCCTCGACAAGGCCGTTTACGAAATCGGCTATGAATTGAATAATCGGCCCGATTGGGTTGTTATTCCCATCCGCGGCATCAAACACATTTTACGCTCGGCTTAATGCTCCGCCACAGATGAAACACAGATTATGAACATTAATTCTGTCTCTATCTGTGAAAATCTGTGTCAATTTGTGGCCAAGAAATAAATTGGCGCTGCCCTGCCCGAGTAATTAGAAACGATACACACCGAGGAACCAATATGAATCATCATCTCGACAAGATCGACAATGACATCGCGGAGAAAAACCTTTTAAAGCATCCATTTTACCTCGCTTGGACGCGCGGTGAGCTGAGCGGAGAAGCGCTCTCTGATTATGCGCGACAGTACTATCACCATGTGGCTGCATTCCCGACATATCTTTCCGCGGTGCACGCGAACTGCGACGATCAAGCGACACGAAAACAATTGCTCCACAACCTGATCGATGAGGAAGCGGGTTCACCGAATCACCCCGAGCTTTGGCTGAAATTTGCCAGAGGCCTTGGCGTCGAAGATGTCGATGTGCGGGCCACTGAGAAACAGCCGGAAACGGAAGGCTTGATTGATACGTTCCAATCAGTTTGCCGCGATGGATCGACGGCGGAGGGTCTCGCTGCGCTCTATGCCTACGAGAGTCAGATTCCCGCGATCTGTGAGTCAAAGATCGACGGATTGAAAAAACATTACGGCTTCAACGATCCTGAGCATTATCGTTATTTCAGTGTCCACCTAGAAGCCGACCGCGAACATTCCGCGGCCGAGCGCGAAATGCTTATGTCGTACATTGACAACGATAACTTTGGCAAAGTAAAGACGGCAACACAGCGTATCCTTGATGCGCTCTGGGAAATGCTTACCGGGGTTTGCCGGCGTCACGCCATCGCGTGCTGAAATATTCTTAACGGCGCTCTATGAGCATCGCAATTATTCGGCTGTCATGGACCGCTGCCACAGTTCATCTCGGCGTGATCCCTTCGGCCAGATCGACATGAAACGCCTGTTTCGCCTTCAGGCTGCCAAAGGTTAACTCCGCATTGTAATCGCCGGCAGGTAGCAATCGTTTCGGATCGTCGCCGCCGTACTCGACGCTCACGTCTTTGGTCGGTCGCAAATCCCAGTTCAATCGCGTGAAGCCGGGTGCACCCGCCGCTTTTAGGTTCGCAACCGGCTGTCCAGTCGATTTAGTCACAGCGATTTTGATTTCGTCGCCCGTGAACTCTTTCACCCAAACAGTGAAAATCGCGCCCTCAGGCGGATTTTGACCGCGGTAAACACCTTTGCCGTTCGAATCCGCGAAGCCTGGTTGCAGGTACGCGCCGATCACGGAGCGTACCGTAAACAAGTGCGCTGACTTGGTCGCAATCTCCGATGTGAATTCTCGAAACGGGAGTGTGTCGTCCAATATGGCGATGCTCCGACCATGCGTCGCGATCGCGAGGTCTGCGGTGCGCGGATGAATCTGGATATCGTCAATGCGCACTGCAGGAACATCGCCGATGCGGACCCAGTGAGTGCCTTCATCGAACGAAGCGAACAATCCGAAATGCGTACCGGCGTAAAGTAATTTCGGATTGACCGGATCTTCCCGCACCGCTTCGACTGGCGCGTTTGCCGGAAGATCGCCCGTGACCGATTGCCACGTCTTACCGAGATCAGCTGTGTGGAGAATCACCGGGTGATCGTCGCCGGCGCGATATGCGTTGGTCGCGACGTAGGCAGCATTTGCATCCGGTGCGCTTGGTTCGATGCCGACAATCCATTGACCGCGCACTGTTTCGGGCAAATTGTTCGTCAATTCAGTCCACTTTCCGCCCTCGTTCTCGGTAATCCAGAGGCGCCCGTCATCAGTTCCGGCCCATAACAAGCCGGCGCGCTTCGGCGATTCAGCGAGAGAAAACACAACCCCATAATTTTCTGCGCCGCTGCCGATGGCATTTGTGCGATTGGGATCATTGCGGGTGAGATCAGGACTGATCACAGAATATTTTTCCGCGCGATCAGTCAGCCGGAAAACGCAGTTGCCGCCCAAGTAAATAACACCCGGTTTGTGACGGCTCATGATGAGAGGCGAATTCCAGTGAAACCGATATCGCGGTTGCCCTTCGGGCGGTTCTGGACGCAAACGGCGTAGTTCGCCGTTGCGCAAATTGATCCGGTGCACTTCGCCTTGCTGACTTTCGGCGTAAAAGGTGTCGCGATCGACCGGATCGAACAAGACGTAGAAACCGTCGCCGCCAGCGAGCGCGATCCAATCGGAATTGCGGATTCCTTCTTTGCTTTGGACACCACTCGGCCCAACCCAATTCTCGTTGTCCTGCAATCCACCTGCGATTCGGAAGTACGGTTTCGAATCGTCTAGGCTGATTCGATAAAATTCGCCTGCCGGAATTTTGTTCAAATGATCCCAATTTTTCCCACCGGCAAAAGTCTGATAAAGACCGCCGTCAGTTCCGAGCAATAGGCGCTGGCAAACAGGAGGCTTCGGCGGTTTGCTTTTGTCTTCAGGCTTTGGCGGTTTGGGCGGCGGAACTGTGCCGGGTTGAATTGCCAGGGCGTGGCAATCGGGGTGCACTTTTTCGGTGAGATCTTCGCGGAAATTCTTGCCGCCGTCGTCGGAGACGAGCAGGGCGAATTGTAGCACGTAAACGCGCTGATCGTTTGCTGGATCGATACGGATTTGACTGAAATAAAACGGGCGTGGGTCGATCGCACTCATCCGCGTCCATTTTTCGCCACTGTCTTCGGACCGGAAAACACCCCCGCTTTTACTTCGCAAGTCGGCAAGCTGGCCGGAACCGCCTTCGTAGCTTTGCACTACCGCCATCACGACCTTTGGATTGCTCCCGCTGATTGCGAGACCGATGCGGCCCGTCCGAGCAGGTAAACCGCCGCTCAATTTTTTCCACGTCGCTCCGCCGTTCGAGCTCTTGAAAATTCCGCCGACGTCTTCTCCATTGCTTGGATCGACAATCACATCGCCACAGCCGGTGCGCGCACTGTGCGGCGCGGGGGCCTGCAAGATCGGTTTCCACGTTTTGCCCCCATCGGTCGTCTTAAACAGGCCGCCTTCGCCGCCGTCCGTCCACAAATGACCCATCGCACCGACATAAGCCACGTCCGGCCTTTTTGGATCGACAACGATGCGCGCAATCGTGCGGCTGTCTTTCAGCCCGACGTTCTGCCAATTTTCACCGCCATCAGTTGATCGATAGACGCCATTTCCCCAGTCGGACGAATTGCGATCGTTGGCTTCGCCTGTGCCAACCCAAATCACATCCGTATCGGAGGGCGCAATCGCGATCGCACCGATTGAAAGCGCAGGCTGCTTGTCAAAAATCGGATCGAACGTTACGCCGTTGTCATTAGTTTTAAAGACCCCGCCATGACCGAGCCCGACGTAAAAAACAAATGGATTGCGCGGATCGATCGCAATGTCGGAGACGCGTCCCCCCATTACGGCTGGACCGATGGCGCGCGCTTTTAAATTCTTGAAAAGCACATCAGTAAGTTGCGGGGCGCTTGGAGACGGTGCCGGTGTAACACTGGAAGATAATGGTGGTGTCGTGGCGGCGGCTGAAGCACTTGGAGACGCGCCACCGGTCGGTGTTGCGCTTGGCGGAGTCTCTTCTTGCGCCGGAAGAAGGGAAACGGCGCATATCCAAAGCAATGCGATGTAAAGTGAAACTCGAGCAGTCATGCGATACAGTCTAGCGAACATCAGAGTGTTTGCGATGTATGAAATGTCGGTATCGTGAACGAGATTTATGACTCCACAGATCCTGGCAGGAAAAACCGGCGTAGTCTTTGGCGTGGCCAACAAACGCAGTATCGCATGGGCAATCGCGAAGGCATGGGCCGGCGCTGGCGCGCGCTTGATTTTCAATTATCAGGGCGAACGCCTAAAGGAAAACGTCGAGGAACTGGTTGGCGAATTTGGCGAGAAGACGCCGCTCTTTCCTTGCGACGTGTCAAATGATGCTGAAATCGGCGCTTTTTTCGAGAAGGTCAAAGGCGAGACCGGCCGCCTCGATCTTATGCTGCATTCAGTCGCATTCGCGCCGAAGGAAGCGCTCGAAGGCGACTTCGTCAGCACAACGCGCGAAGCATTTCGCACGGCGCATGACATCAGCGCGTATTCGTTGGTCGCGCTCGCCCGTGAAGCCGCGTCCATGATGACAAATGGCGGCAGCATTGTCGCCATGACATACTATGGTGCGGAAAAGGTCGTGCCGCACTACAACGTTATGGGCGTGGCCAAAGCCAGTTTGGAAGCGAGCACGCGTTACCTCGCCTACGATCTCGGGCCGAAGAAAATTCGGGTAAATTGCATTTCCGCGGGACCGGTGAATACGCTCGCGGCACGTGGGATCAGCGGCTTCATGTCGATGTTGAAACATTATCAGGAGCGCGCACCGCTGAAGCGAAGTTGTGACCCAGCTGAACTTGGTGAGACGGGAGTTTTTCTGGCCAGCGATGGCGCTTGTGCCATCACCGGACAAGTCATTTACGTCGATGGCGGCTATTCAATCATGGGAATGTGATCGATTGCGGATTGCGGCTTTCGGGTTCCGGAAAGGAGGATCGATATTATGATCGCGCGAATTTGGCACGGGTGGACGAAACCGGTTGATGCCAAGACATACGAAGACATGCTGCGCGATGAGATTCTGCCGGGGATTGCTCGCCGGAACATTCCTGGATATCGCGGCGCGGAATTATTTATTCGCGAAGATGGCGACGAGGTGCAGTTCGTCACGTTGCTCCGGTTCGACTCGATCGGTGCAGTGAAGGCATTTGCTGGCGACGACGAAGGCCATCCGGTGATTTATCCAAAAGCCGAGCCGCTTTTGACGCGCATGGACGAACGATCGCAGCATTATCGAATCGTCTCGCTCGCTTAATTACATGACGTTGGCGGACGAGCTGCGGCGTTTGCTGGGCAACGATGTCGTGGCCGATGATGTTAAGACGCTCGAGGCGCATAGCGGAGACAAATGGTTCGCGACGCAGTCGCCGGAAGTCGTTGTCTTCGCGCAATCGACGGAGCAGGTAAGTGCCCTCCTTCGCTTCGCGTCGCGCGCGAAAATTCCGGTCACGGCGCGTGGTGCTGGTTATGGCTATGTGGGCGGATGCGTTCCTGTTCGAAGGGGGATTGCGCTTTCGCTCATGCCCATGAACCGAATCAAAGAGATCCACTTCGCCGACGCGGTCGCGATTGTCGAACCGGGTGTGATCACGGCCGACCTGAAGACGGCGGTTCGAGCGCAGAAATTATTTTATCCGCCCGATCCCGCCAGCATGAAGGATTGCACGATCGGCGGAAACGTTGCCACCAATGCAGGTGGTCCACGCTGCTTGAAATACGGCGTGACGAGAAATTACGTGATCGGCTTGGAAGTGGTGCTGGCAAATGGCGATATTTTGCGAACCGGCGGCCGCGTCCACAAAAACAAAACTGGGTTCAATTTAATCGGACTGTTTGTTGGTTCGGAAGGAATGCTCGGCGTGGTAACGGAAATGACTTTGCGCCTGCTTCCACTTCCCCCGGCGCGGGCGACATTATCAACTGCCTTTGCTACCATGCCGCAAGCTGCCGAAGCTGTGCAGGAAATCTTCGCAGGCGGGTTTTTGCCGGCATCCCTGGAAATCGCCGATAGTTTCACGCTGGAAGCGGCGCGACGCGACCTTGGCGCGACGATTGTGCCGGCCGGAAGCGCTCACTTACTGGTGGACCTTGACGGCCAGGAAGAAAGCGTGCGCCACGAAGCAGCATCCATTCGCCAATTACTCGAAAAGAAAAACCCGAATGCGCTCGAAATGGCGACCGGCGAAGCTGATTGCGAGAAACTCTGGGGGTTGCGCCGTCAGTTTAGTAACTCTCTCCGCGCGACTGGCCTAACGAAGTTAAACCAGGACGTGGTTGTGCCGCGCAGCCACATTGTCGATTTGGTGGAGTTTGCCGCCAGGCTTCAACTGAAACACGGATTTCCCATTGCCTGTTTCGGTCACGCCGGAGACGGCAACATTCACGTCAATATCATGACCAAAGATTACGAGGACCCGAAAGTGCGCGAAGGGGTCGAGCGCGCATTAGATGAACTCTTCGGGCAAGTTCTAGCCTGGGGCGGAGTGATCACGGGAGAGCACGGCATCGGGCTGGCAAAAAAACGCTGGTGGCCTGAAGCGACGACCGACGTTGCGCGCCAGGTTCATGAACAGCTAAAACACGTTCTCGATCCGCACGGAATCTTGAACCCGGGCAAATTTCTTTAGTAAGCTTAACGCCTCGCGCGTCGAGTCGCATGCTCGTCCCCAAAGCGGTAGAGGACCACCGCAGTCCACGACGCTTCGCGACGGCAACGATTATCCGACCTCCCGTAAGTGTCTTGGAGTGCGCCGGGCCTGCGGCGCTATTGCTATGCATTAGCAGAAGATAACGAATAAAAACAAAGATTGCTCTACCTGACGGCGGCAGGAAGGTCGAAAGTAGCTACGATGGGGCGGTGATCGCTCGATTGGGGGGAGGTGCTGGCAACCGAGGCTCGACGCAATGTCGCGCCACGATAAAAAATGTGATCGAAACAGGCGGCTGGAAAACCGCCTCCGGGCGGCAAAGTCGTTCGAGACGCGGCCGGAATATTCTGCCAGATCCAACCGAAGCCTTTGTCAATCATACTTCGGAGGGTGGTTTCACGCGCGAATTGTTTGTCGTCGAGCGATGTATTGAAGTCGCCTCCGACCATCCATGCAATTGTGCCGAGTTTGCCATAGATCGCCTGCATCGCTTCGATGTGCGATTGCAACTGCCGGGCCGATTCCTGACGCATCGAAACATTCTCGCGAACTTCGCCGCGATTACTTTTTAAATGCACGCAGTAGACCATCAGCAGCTGCTGAGGCGCGATTTGATAGGCCGCAAAAGCGAAGCCGCGCGGAGGCATGAGCGCTCCGTTGACTTTCCACTCTTCGGCCCAGGCGCTCAACGGTTGCAAGCGACTGGCGATCGCGACTTCCTGCGCAATGTTCTGACCTTCCCGGGGTGGGAAGTTCGCACACACATCAACTTTGAACCCACGGAGCGGTTGAATGGCAACGCCCGCATGTGCGAAATCACGCACCTCCTCCATTCCAATAACGTCGGCATTCAGCCGCGCAACGTCGGCGTGCACCGCGTTGATCTGCCGTCTTTCTTCCGCGGCTGTCGCATCCGGACGGTGTCCCGAAAACCACTGAATATTCCAGAAAGCGACTGTAATGCTGCCCGAGATCGCAGGTTGCGAGGACAGGCCAGGCTGAGCCGGGGAAGGCCATGGGCCTGGTTGGGCAGAGAGGCCTGCGGCCAAAAAGCCGTAAATTGCGAAAACGACCACAAATCGTGAGCGAACGAGCAGTCGCGGCTTCATTACGGCACATTACCGCGAGGTGTTTTCTTGGACGAAAAATTAATCGGCGTTCACGAAGGCGAATCACCGGCTTCCCGGCCCAACTTGGGGGCGACGAATTCCTTTTGACTATACTGGTTCAGCACGGAGACTTGTACTCTTCGTAACGCATTCTTAAAAGTTGGCACGATCCTAGGCTCATCAGCCTGGCCGTGTCCGAAATAATTTTAGAAATCTTGGGCCCAGCGGCGCGTTTGGTCGCGCCTTGAGACTTTATGAAACCAGGAAAAATTACTCACACATTTGCGTTATTGCTGTCGTCGATTTCATCTCTTTTCGCACACTCGGCGCCGAGCAAAGCGCCAGTGAGCAAAATTAAGGCCAGCAAAGAATCCGATAAACTATCGGAGGATCTGATGGTCAATGTGGCTTCGCTGGTGTTTGCACCGCGCCATTTGTCTTTGACCCCGTCACAGGTCGGGGAGCATTTTCCGTGGAAAAGGGAGATCGTGACGACGGTGTTCTGGATTGGGGAGGAGCCAAGCGGAAATAATCCAGTGCCTAATCGGAGGAGTTCTTGGGACAAGAATTGGGCAGGAAGCTATGGCGGATTCGATGATCCAAATCCGGCTCACAGGAACAATTATATTCCGGTAAAATTCACACCGCGCCAAAATCCATTTTATTGTGCGCTTCCGTATAACGATAAAGCCTCGACCGGGCATCGATCGGAGGCATCGCAAGTCGTGCCTTGGTTCAAAGAAGCCTATCAGGGGCCTGGGATTTCCGTTTGCAAGGGCCATTGGGTCGCTATTCGCAAAGATAACCGAACGGTTTATGCGCAATGGGAGGACGCCGGTCCTTTTCGGACCGATCACTGGCAATATGTTTTTGGGAATGAGCGGCCCAAGCCGAACTTGAATAGGGGCGCTGGCTTGGACGTGTCACCGGCGGTGCGGGATTATCTTGGGCTACAGCCAACTGATGTAACCGATTGGAAGTTTGTTGATTTCAGCGAGGTCCCGCACGGCCCATGGGCGCAATTTGGTGACAACAATACTTTCGTTATTAAGGCGCGGAAATCTGACAAAGCGGTTGTTGAAGAAAAGGCGCGCCCTGGCGCAGGCATCGCGCGCTAGTAGCTAAATTTAAGACTGAGAGGCAAAGGAAGGCGTCGCATCGCAGCGACGTTTGCTTTGATTGCGCTCAGCACGGCGGAGTAGTCAAGGCTTGCCGAGGATGGCAACGGTGCAATCTGGCGGGTTAGCCGCGAGTGAGTGCCAGGAGGGTTAGTGCGCCGAGGTATTGGGCGCCGGAGTCGTCCGTGAATTCACGCGCTCCTCGTTCACCCGTGAGAAGAGCACAAAAAACGCGAAGAGCGAGGCGACGATTAGGAGAAACAGAAAAAAGAAGCTGGCCAATCGGATCTTTTGGCGGCGGGCAGCTGCTGTTTTCCAGGCTACACGCTTGTGCGCCAGCTCTGATGCTATGAGCCGGCTGAGCTGCTCCGGATCGTGGCCGTTCGGTTCGGGCTTGCCGGCCGTGTCTGGAATCATAGAAAAGAAGGCTATCCATGCCGAGGAAAAAAGGAACTCATTTCACAACCATCTATGATCAACCGCAGAAAGCTACTCGCATTCACGGCACCGATGGTGGTGTTCCTCCTCTTACTCGGTTTGCGGGACGCCCTCAGAACGATCGGTGGCGCGTTTTGGGTCACCTCAGCTGAGTACTGGATTTATCCGGCGCAGACGATTTTGTGCGGCGGGCTCGTACTTTGGTTCTGGCGCGAATACGACCTGCAACGGCCCCTGCGAATAGGCTTTGGTGTTGCCGCTGGCCTATTGGTCTTCGTCCTTTGGATTTCGCCGCAGGCGTTTTTTGGCTTTTCAGCGCGCAGTACTGGTTTTGATCCAACAATTTTCGCCGACCAAACCTCGCTTTATTGGGCTACGATTTTGTTTCGATTTCTTCGGCTTGTCGTGGTCGTGCCGCTAGTGGAGGAGATTTTTTGGCGTGGTTTTCTGCTGCGTTTCCTGGTGGATGAAAATTTTGAGCGAGTGCCATTCGGGAAATTCTCCTGGTTATCGTTTACAATTGTGACTCTCGCATTTGGCTTTTCACATCCTCGCCCCGACTGGCCGGCGGCGATGGTGACGGGCATACTTTATAACTGGGTGGCGTACAGGACAAAAAGTCTCTCCACCTGTGTGTTAACGCACGCTATCACCAATCTCCTTCTCGGGCTCTGGATCATGAAGACCGGGCAGTGGGGATTTTGGTGAGGTTGGCTTGGTAAACAGTGGCATCGCGCGTGCTCCTAATGTTGATTGTGCATGCCACTTTCTTCCAAAAGGTCATTATCTGCATGATCGCGGGGTTCTTGGCCGCCGGTCTGATAGAGTGGGGGAAGATGTTCATCGAAGGCGCGGACGATGCCTTGAACAAAGGTTACAAACATCGTGCGGTGGGCGACGGGCTTGTAAAGCCTTAGCAAAAACAGGGATTGCTGCGCGCTGTCCTACGCATAATCTGCGTTAGGGAGCATGAAAATTGGTTTTGCTCAGCTCGATACCACAGTTGGCGATCTAAAAGGCAACTTTGAGAGGATTTTGCGGGCTTACGGGCGCCTGGTGGCCGCGGGTGCCGATCTGGTGCTTACGCCGGAACTCGCGCTGACGGGCTATCCGCCTCAGGATCTTGTTTTCAAATCGCGTTTCGTTCCGGAAACGCATGAGATCCTTGAGCAGCTGCATGCCCGCATTGGTCAAGCTGCGCTGCTTGTCGGGTTCGTCGATCGCAACCAGGGCCGCGGCAAACCATTTCATAACTCGGCCGCATTACTTGAAACTGGGAAACCAATTCGGAAAACCCATAAATCGCTTTTGCCGACCTACGATGTTTTCGATGAAGATCGTTACTTCGAACCAGCCCATCGAGTCGAGCCATATGAGATTCACGGCAAGAGAATCGGAATTACCATTTGCGAAGATATCTGGACGGAACATTACTTGCCCCGGCCGCTCTACGATGTGGAACCGGTGCGCAGTCTCGTCGATCAGGATGCCGAGATTATCGTCAATCTAAGCGCCTCACCATTTAGTTTGCACAAACCGGCAGTTCGTTGGGAAATGGTGGGAGCACTGGCCCGGACATATCAGCGCGGCATCTTTTATTGCAATGCCGTTGGCGGCAACGATCAACTCATCTTCGACGGAAACTCAATCGCAGTGAATTCAGCCGGGAATTTAATTGCGCAACTGCCCGCATTTCGGGAGGACGAAGCGGTCATTGATTCGGAAACGACTGCGACCGCAGAGTTTCGCGAGCATACTGTTCCCGAGGATCTCTTCGCTGCGCTGTCGCTGGGTGTCTCCGATTATTTGCGAAAGTGCAATTTTAAGTCCGCTGTGCTCGGATTGAGCGGTGGCATTGATTCCGCGGTCGTGGCAGTGATAGCCGCGAATGCCCTTGGGGCGGAAAACGTCGTGGGTGTTTCAATGCCCAGTCCATACTCGTCCCAAGGCAGTATCGACGACGCACGTGATCTTGCGCGAAATCTCGGAATCAAACATCTCCAAATTCCGATCACGACACCTTTCGCGACGCTGAGAGCGCAACTAACGGAAATTTTCGCTGGCCTTTCCGAAGATGCCACAGAAGAAAATATACAGTCGCGGTTGCGAGCGGTCACGCTGATGGCTCTTTCCAACAAATTCGGTCATTTGCTTTTGACGACCGGCAACAAGAGCGAGCTAGCCGTCGGTTATTGTACAATCTACGGGGATATGGCCGGTGGACTGGCCGTCATCAGCGATGTTCCTAAAACGATGATTTACGAATTGGCGCGCTGGATCAATCGCAAGAACGAGATTATTCCCAAATCGACGATTGAAAAGCCGCCCAGTGCCGAGCTGCGGCCTAATCAAAAAGATCAAGACACCCTGCCGCCTTATGAAGTGCTCGATGAAATTCTTCGTCTTTACGTTGAAGAGAATCTGAGTGCGCGCGATATCATCGCGCACGGCTTCGACGAGAAAACAGTGCGATGGGTGCAACGGCGGGTGGATCTAAATGAGTACAAACGTGAACAGGCGCCACCCGGTCTGAAGGTGACAACGCGCGCTTTTGGAGTCGGCCGGCGCATGCCGATAGCGCAAAAGTACGTCGACTGAGGAGAAACGCTTTAAGGGTCTACGGCTTGAGAGTAACGGAAGCGTCGGAACTTGCTTCAGCAATCAGAGCTTCTACATCGCGTTTACTATAGAAATCCCACATTACCCCGGTGCGCCGCAATAGTCTTTCCCCCAGGTCGACCATTAACGCGCGATCATAAAACTTGTTAACATTTTTCGAGCTGAGATTTTCATCGAAGTTCGCGGCCTCTGGAAAAAATTTTGCTAATTCACGACCACGGGATGCGA
>WNGI01000646.1_pt1 | contig 35740 bp, 35 predicted proteins | sample 5400621 | NCBI WGS metagenome assembly WNGI01 (sample SAMN13153374, study PRJNA577476) | soil metagenome | isolation source: 20 cm soil or saprolite under Garry oak tree replicate 1 | place: USA:California | collected 2016-06-15
TTGCTGCTTCGGGAGCGGCTCGGCACCCACCGACCACCGATCCAGGAAGCCCGGCGGTTATCGAACCTCGCCGTCTGGTTGGTCGCCGTCGTCGCCCTGACCGGGGTTCTGCGCGCCGTCAGCGAGCTCGGCGGGATGTCGAACCTCCTGGACGGCCTGCGGGCGAGCTATGGGTTAGCGGCGCTCGGGAAGGTCGCGGCCGGTTTGGTGCTGATCGGGCTCGGCGCCACGAACCGGCTCCGGAACGTGGCGATCCTGGCGGAAGATGAACGACCCCTCCGGAGGTTCGTCGGGGCCGAGACCGTCGTCGCGCTGGGCGTATTGGTCCTGACCGGGGTGCTCACGGGGCTGAGCCCGCCGGTCGCCGCGGCGTCAGCGGCGACCGGCCCGCCGCCGGTCGCCGGTTCGGCGACCGGCTCCGACTTCGCCACCACGACACGCGTCTCGCTGACCATGACCCCCGGGTTCGCGGGACCGAACGCGTTCCGGGCCGAGGTGACCGACTACGACAGCGGCGCGCCCGTGAGCGCCGACGCCGTGACCCTCCGGTTCCAGTCGGTCACGCACCCCGACCTGCCGGTCTCGCAGATACGGCTGACCCAACAGATGGACCACCAGGAGATGAGCTCCTCGGGGATGGACGGCATCTGGGTCGGGCAGGGAACCGTCGTCTCGGTCATGGGGACCTGGAAGGTCACGGCACTCATCCGCTCCGGCGCGAGCACCGTGGAGGTCCCGATGACCATGATCACGAAGTCCGACGGCACGACCTCGACGGTCGCGATCCCCGGCGCGCCGACGACCACGACGACGTCCTTCCCGGACGGCGTCTCGTTGCAGTCCTTCGTCGATCCGGCCACGGCGGGCCCCAACCCCGTCCACGCCACCGCGTTCGGACCGAGCGGCAAGGAGCTGCCTCTGAGCGGGGTCGTCATCGTGGTCACGCCCGACGGCGGCGAACCGATCCGCCCCCCGACCGAGCGGTTCAGTGCGGGCCACGTCGCCGCCAACACCACGCTCGACGCCGGCAACTACGTCGTAGACATCGTCGCGACCGCTCGGGACGGTCGGAGCTACGAATCGAGCTGGCGGCTCACGATCGCGCCCGCTCCGGCTGGGTGAGCGGATCTAGCCGCACGCCGCGACGAGCAGGGGGTACGGGTTGATCGCGGTTCCGATCACCCGATACCCGTAGAAGCTGACGGGCCAATCGGCGGGGACGGGGAAGAACGGGTGGAACTCGAAGTGATCGTGTGGAGTACCGATCGCGTCGCCGGTGTCGCCCACGTACCCGACCACGTCGCCCGTCTTCACCGGACCGTTCGATCTGTCGGAGTAGTGGTCCACGTGAGCGTTGTAGACGTATCCGTCCTGCCCGGTCACGTAGACCGCGTTGCCGCCGAGGGTGTTGTACGACGTGCGGGCCACACCGTCGAACGGTGCATAGATCTCCTGTCCCCTCGCCGCCAACATGTCCACGCCGGCGTGCAGGTGGTAGTGCCCGGTGTACCGAGGCGCCCCGAAGCCGTCGCTGAAGTACAAGGGCTTCTGGACCGGGCAGATCTTCAAGATGTGCTGATACTGCGCCGGCATCGGCACCGGATCGTGGTGACTGCTGCTCGCCGCGGCCTGCTGCGCGGCCGCTCGGATCGTATCGGCGCGAGCCTTCTTGACCGAGCGGAAGTTCTGGAAGTAATGCTCCGCGATCTGCGCGGCTTGCGCCTGGAGATCCTCTTGGAGCTGGAGATCCCTGATGAACTGATCCTGGATCGCCTTCGCCTGTGCGAGCTTCTCCCGTCGCTGCGCTTGGAGGTCCTCCAGGTGGGCTTCGTCGAACAGAAGCTGCTGATGCAGATAGTCGACCTGAGCGGCGAGGTCGGCGTCGGACTGACTCACAGCGTCCACGAACTCCACCCGGTCCGACAGGTCCACCAGCGAGGTCGCCCCGAGGATCCAATCCAGGTTGGAGGCCGGTCCCGACATGAACGCCTGCACCGCTCGGTCGTTCAGCTGCGCGAGGATCTCGTCGTATCGGGCCTGCGCATCGGCGATCCGCCTGCGGGTCTCCAGCAGGTCGGCGGTGATCTTCTCCAGGAGCTGCTGCTGCGCTTCCACCTTGGACGTGGCGACCTGCAGCCGGGCTTGGATCGCCACGACCTGTTGCTGGATCGATCCCAGTCGACTTCGGGCCGACTCATAGGCGCGTTGGGCATTCTGGACTTCCTGCTTGCTGGTCGGTGGGTTCGCGCTGGCGCCGGGCGCGTACCAAGACAGCGCCAGGAGTGCGCAGGAGGCTGCGAGCACGCGCAGCCCGACGGGGAAGGTTGCCTGACCTCTCGACATGCGGACCCTTACCGTATCGGCCGGGGAAGGCCGAGACCGAAGCGGTCCGGAGAGACTGCCTCGCCGGCCGGAAGATTTCAACCACCCCGTTCGGCGGTTCGGCCGGCACTGAGCAGCTCGGGTTCTCCGAGAGCCTGCCTCCATCCGTTGCGCTCCAAGGTATCTCGCGCACTCCCGAGCGCCTCCTGCCCGCCGATCGCCTCGGCCCCGAACAGTGATCCCGTCCACCAGACGACGGCGGCTCGCTCGTTCGGGACGATCGGATCCGACGACGTGCGTTCCAGGGCGGCGATGGACTTGACCAGAGCGACCTCGCGGTCGTGCTCGGCGAGGGCGATCGCCGCCTCCGCCAGGAGCAGCGACGTCCCGGCGGCGGGCTCCTGCTCGGCCAGACGAGAGAAGGGATCGTCGAGGACGGCGCGTGCGGCCGTGAGGTCCCCGGCCAACCCCAGCGTCCGTGCGAGCTCCGCCGCGGTCGGAGTGACCAGCGCACGTTCGTTCAACTCCCGGCAGAGACCGAACGCCTCCCGAAGATCGACGAGCGCCTCCTCGATCCGGCCGGCAAGCCGGTGGACCGTCCCGCGATCGGCAAGCGCGCCGGCGAGCTCCCAGCGCGCGCCGAGCCCTCGGAACCCCACCACCGCCGCGTCGGCGTGCTCGACGGCTTCGTCGAGTAGCGATGACCTCCGGAGGGACGCTGCCAGGACGTGATGCGCGACGGCGATCGTGAAGGGTTGATCCGCTCGCTCCCCGACATCGAGGGCCTCGCGTCCGACCGCGATCGCGTCCTCCTCGCTCCCCCGGCCGGAGATCACGCTCGCGATGCCGACCAACGCCTGCACCTCCGACCACGGGTCGGGGTCGTCCCGGGACCGCGCGATCTCGAGCGCCTCTCGGAACAGGGTGTCCGCCTCATCGAGCCGGCCCTGTCGATACGGCACCCACGCCGCCATGAGCAGGGAACGGGAAAGTGTCCGGGCCTCCCCGGCGCGACGAGCCGCCTGGATCGATCGATCGAACAGCGCCGACGCCAGATGATCGTCGCCGCGGATCGTGGTCGTGATGTCGGCCAGGAACCGAGCGCTGTGCGCCGTCACCCGGTCATCGCCATCGGCCAACGCAAGGGCCTTGCGGAAGCGCGCCTCGGCTTCGTCGAACTCGCCGAGCCAGTAGAGCGTCTCGCCGAGCATCGAGACGATCCACGCCTCCCGGCCGTCCCAGCGATCCTCCGGCCCGGCGAGTGCCAACGCGCGCGCGTACAGATCCGCGGCCGCGCGCGACTCGACGCGGCGGCGCGCGAGGTCACCTGCGCGCGCGAGAGCGTCCACGGCTCGGTCGGCGATCGATCGCTCGCCCGGGTTGAGATCGGACGCCGCCCGAGCTGCCTGTTCCAGGTGGAAGGCGATGGCTCGGGGGTACCGATCGGTGTTATTCGGATCGGACAACGCGTCGGCGACGACGAGGTGCAGCCGCAGCCGTTCACGTTTGGCGAGCGACTCGTAGGCGACGTCGCGCAACACGTCGCTGCGGAAGGCCCACACGCCCGGCTCCGCCGGGTCGCGGATGAGCAGCTCCTCCTCCGCCGCCTCTTCCAGGAGGTCCGCATCGGGGGCCACGAGCATCGACAGCTCCGCCTCGTCGAACCGCCCGCGGGGGAAGATCGACGCCCGCCGGACGAGGTTCCGCCCGCGGGGTGAGAGCTGGTCGATCCGGGCCGCCACCACCGCCTGCACGGTCGCGGGAAGGAGCCGCGCGCTCGGAGCGGCACCTCGCGGCGGGAGGTCGCGCTCCTCGCGACGCATCATCCCGGTGATCTCGATGATGAAGAAGGGGTTGCCGCCGGCATGTTCGGCCACCCGCTCGGCGATCGCCCGGTCGAGGTCCCCCGCCTCCATCGCCAGGCGGACGGCGTGTTCCTCCGCGAGGGGCTCGACCCAGAGGGTCGCAGCGTCGGCCAGTCCACCGGCCCAGTTCGGACGCTGCTCGAGGAAATCCCATCGAGCGACGCAGACCACCATCAGGGGGAGGCGACGGGCCTCCCGCACCAGCTGCTCGATCAGGTCGAGCAGCAGAGGGTCGGACCGCTGGACGTCTTCGAAGACGAGCACCACCGGCCCCTCCGAGGCGATCCCGGTCAGCAGCGTCAATACCCCGCTCCGCACCTCGGCGTCGTGGTACCGGTTCTCCTCACTGGCGGCCTCGCCGAACCCGAGGGTGAGGCCGAGTCGACGCACGACGCGATCCGACTCGTCCTCGGGCACCCGTCCACGCACCAACGCCTGGAGGCGATCCATGACCCGCGGCTCCGGCGCGCCGCGTTCCTCACCGATCTCGTGGTACACCATCTGCGCGAGGGGCCAGAAGGTCACGTCCTCCTCGAAGGGACTCGAACGGCCGGCGAGGACCTTCGTCGCCTCCCCGAGACCCGCGACGAACTCGTCGGTCAGCCGGCTCTTGCCGATGCCCGGCTCACCGAGGAGCGTGACGAGGTGTGCGCGCTCCCGGCTCGCGGACCGTTCGAAGATGTCGTTCAGCAGTCCCAGCTCCCGTCGCCGATCGACCAGGGGGATCCGGGCGCGGTCCGTCTTCGGGCGAGCACGGATCCCGAGGACGGGCCGCGCGACGAGGTCATCTTCGAACCCCTTCGCTCGGAGCTCACGCGGGTCGCCGAATTCGACGAAGCCGAGAGCGAGCTGCACCGTGGTCTGCCCGGCCAGGATCTCGCTCGGTTCCGCCGCCTGCTGGAGACGCGCTCCCGCGTTGACCTCGGCGCCGATCACGATGTTGCGATCGGTCGCCGTGCCGACCGCCACCGGACCGGTGTTGACCCCGATCCGAACCTGCATCGGGAAGGGCAGATCGAGCTGCTTGCCGAGACGTTCGGCCCGTTCGCGGACCGACCACGCGGCTCGGATCGCGCGAACCGCGTCGTCGTCGCGCGCCACGGGGATCCCGAAGACGCCCAGGACGGCGTCGCCGATGAACCCTTCGGCGACGCCGCCCACCCACGCGATCTCCTCGGCCACCATCCCGTGGTATGCGGCAAGGACCTCGCGGAACCGCTCGGGGTCCAGGCGCGACGCCAGTTGGGTCGACCCCGCCAGGTCGACGAATACCACGGTGACGATCCGCCGTTCGGCCGCTGCCTGGATCGAGACGGGCGCACCACAGTTCGGACAGAAGTTCGCATCCGCCGGGAGCGGCTCCCCGCAACGGGGACAGACGTCCGCGCTCACGGTGCCGGGGTGTACTCGATGATCTGGAGGGCGTTCCCGTCAGGATCGCGGAACGTGGCGAACCGGGCGTATCCCGCAACCTCGCCCACGTGTTCATCGAACACCGCCCCGCGCTCTTCGAGCGTCCAGCGTGCGGTCTCGAGGTCCTCCACCCGGAACACGACGGTGCCCGAGGCGAGCATGGCGTCGTCGGTCGCGTGCAGCGCGAACCGGATGGAACCCGCATCGAGTTCGGCCCATCCATCCCCCTCCCGACGAACGAGGGGAAGACCCACGACGTTGGAGTAGAACGCGACGGCGGCGTCCAGGTCTTGGGTCCAGTAGTAGACGTGGTCGACCGAACCGATCATCGACGCGATGGTACCGGGGGCGCGGGACCTATCCCTGTCCCAGGATCTTCGCCTTCTGCACCCGGAACTCTTCCTCGGATAACACACCGTCGGCTCGGAGCCGCGCCAGCCGCTCGAGCTCGGTCGTCGCGGAGGGGGCCGCGGGCGGAGGCGGCGGAGGCCCCCCCTGCCCGGCCGCCGAGCCCTGGTACATCCGCTTCTTGTTCGACTCGCCCTGCTCGTAGATGACCTTCTGGACGGCCTCGGGATGGCGGATGTCGTCGAAGGTGTTGCGGCCGAACTCCGACGCCGACGAGATGACGAGGGTGCCGGCACCGACCATGCGATCCAGGATCCCCTGTTCGAAGCGGACGTCGTTGATCGCCTCCAGCGGGATCTCCATCGATCGCTTGGCGATGAATCCTTGCCGGTGGATCACCCGATCGCTCGTCACCGCGAAGTTCGAGGTCAGCCACGCGATGAGCTTCGGCATCGGATAGAGGATGAGCAGGACGACGAACGACACCCACCACACCCAGTCGGCGACGTCGGTCTTGGCGGTCAGCCACGACGCGGCCACGAACCCCACGATCGTGACGAGGGTGGGCATGACCAGCGCGATCGGGTGCGGCCGGAGATCGAGGACGAGCTGTTCGTCCGGGATCAACAAACGTCTGGGGAACGGCATGGCGGGACCGTACCCCGAGCACCCCGCCCGGGCAACCGCGGGGCATCAGCCCGTTCCCAGATGCTCCACCTCCCCGAACGTGACTCGAGCTTCGCCCGTATCGGTCGACAGGAGCAGGCTGCCGAAGTCGTCGATGCCGACGGCTCGACCGGTCACCTCGCGCCCATCGACGGTCTTCGCACGCACCACCTGTCCGACCGTCGCGGACAGCGAGAGCCAGGCGCTGCGGACCCGCTGCGGGAGCTCGCGGTTCGCGGCCGTGTAGACCGCGGCGAACCGCGTGAAGAACGCGACCAGGAGGTCTCGCTGCCCGACGGTGGTCCCGATGCCTCCCGCACCCGGGACGTCGTGTGGCGGCTCGAGGTTGACCCCCATCCCGACGACCACGTACCGCACCGCCGCGTCGGCGACGCTCGACTCCAGCAGGACGCCGCCGACCTTCGCGTCGTGGAGGATCAGATCGTTCGGCCACTTGCAGGTCACGCGGCGACCCGTGGTGGCCCGGATCGCGTTGGCCATCTCGGCGCCGGCCAACAACGACAGCAATCCGGTCCGGGCCGGAGCGAGCTGCGGACGCAGGACGAAGGAGAAGAGCAGGCTGCCGTCGGCGACGTCGGACCAGGTGCGGCCGAGCCGGCCCTTCCCCTCGGTCTGGTGCCCGGCCGCGACCAGCGTCCATTCGGGCTCACCGGCCTCCGCCAACGCCACCGCGGTAGCGTTCGTCGAGGGAGTAACCTCGTCCGACCGCACGGGAGCCGTGACGGTGATCGCGGCGAGGACCTCCGCCAGGTCGTCACGGGTCAGCACGTCGGGCTCCTCGCGAGGGGGGTCGTTGACGAAGCCGCAAGGGAGAACGATACGCGAGTGACGAAGACCCCGACGAAACGACCCAAGCTGCTCGTCGCGAACCGCGGCGAGATCGCCGTTCGCATCATGCGGACGTGTCGGGAGATGGGGATCCCCACCGTCGCCGTTTACTCCGATGCCGACCGCGACGCCCTCCACGTCGAGATGGCGGACCAGTCCTACCGGCTCGGTCCCGCCCTCGCCGCCGACTCCTACCTGTCGATCGGGGCGATCCTGGAGGCGGCCCAGAAGTCGCGTTCCACGCTGGTCCACCCCGGGTACGGGTTCCTCGCCGAGCGGGCGCATTTCGCCACGGCCGTCGAAGAGGCCGGGTTCACCTTCGTGGGTCCCCCACCCGCGGCGATCGAGCGGATGGGGGACAAGGCCGCGGCGAGACGGATCGCGGACGCGGCTGGGGTCCCGATCGTGCCCGGCACGCGGGAACCGGTCGACGTCGCCATGGCGAAGAAGGAGGCGCCTCGCATCGGGTATCCCTTGCTCGTCAAGGCGGCGTTCGGGGGCGGCGGCAAGGGGATGCACGTCGTCCGGGATGCGGACCGGCTCGAGGAATCGCTCAACCGCGCGTCCCGCGAGGCGAAGTCGTACTTCGGGCGTTCCGAGGTCTTCCTCGAGCGGTACGTCGATCAGGCGCGACACGTCGAGGCGCAGATCGTGGCAGACACGAAGGGCAACGTCGTGTTCCTCGGCGAGCGCGACTGCTCCGTCCAGCGACGCCACCAGAAACTGATCGAAGAGACCCCGTCGCCCTTGTTCGACGACGGGATCCGCGAGCGGTTCGCCGACGCTGCCACCTCGCTCGCGAGGGAAGCCGGCTACATCAACGCCGGGACGGTCGAGTGCATCCTCGACGAGGACGGATCGTTCTACTTCTTGGAGATGAACACCCGCATCCAGGTCGAGCATCCCGTCACCGAGATGGTGACTGGGCTCGACCTGGTGGCGCTCCAGATCCAGGTCGCCCTGGGTGGCTCGCTCGCGGGTCTGGAGGTCACGCCGAACGGCCACGCGATCGAGTGCCGCATCAACGCGGAGGACCCGGGGCGGAACTTCCTCCCGGGGCCCGGGCGGATCACGCGATACGAGGAGCCGAGCGGGCCGTTCGTCCGCGTCGACAGCGGGGTCGGCGCCGGGCGCGACATCCCCGGGGATTACGACTCGTTGTTCGCGAAGGTCATCGTGAGCGGGACCGATCGGGATCAGGCCCGCCGCCGCATGCTTCGCGCCCTCGACGAGTTCGTCGTGGAAGGGGTGCCGACGACGATCCCCGTCCATCGCTGGATCCTGGAGTCGAAGGCCTACAAGACCTCCACGCACACGACCACGTGGCTCGAGCGTGCTCTGGTCGACGCGCACCTGCCGGCCCAGGCCGATCTGGAGCCCGCGTCCCCGCGGCCGCGCTCGACGCGCGCGCGCGACATCCTCGTTGAGGTCGACGGGCGGCGGGTGCCGATCCGCATCTTCGACGAACGCCGCGTCGCGGCCCCGAAGGCTCCCTCCTCGCACGCGGCCCACCACCGGGAGCACGTGCACGGCGAGATCCGCGCGCCGATGCAGGGGACGATCGTGAAGGTCCTCGTGGAGAAGGCGAGATCACCGAACTTCCGATCCGCGCCGGCCAGGTCGTCGAGCTGGGCGCCCTGCTCACGGTGATCGACTAGCGCTCGCCGCCGGCGGCGTCGGCGGTAGGCCCCTCGGGATCGCGGGACTTCCGGCGAACACCGGCGCGCCGACCTGTTCCATCAGTCCCAGATCGTCGCGGTGGTTCCAGAGCTCGACGACGCGGCCATCGCGGATCCGGAAGATGTTCACCCCGTTGAAGGTCGCGCGCGCACCCGTCGGCGACACGTCCGCCCAGGGCCCGCTCAACGTGCCCGTGCTGGTCCAGCGAGCCGCGACGAGATCGCCGTCCGAGAGGATCAGATCGACCTCCATCCTGAGGTCCGGGAACGCGCCGCGGAAGGCCGCCGCCGCGAAGATCTCTCCGGCGATCTCAACGTTGCCTTCGTTCCAGACCTCCTGGTAGAAGCGGCGGACGAGCGCTTCGCTCGTCGGGTTGGCCATGACGGCCATTGTCGTGCGTTCGCGGCCGCTGCGAGACTCTCAGCCCGATGGACGCGATCCTGCTCCCGGGAGGGATCCTCCCCGCCCGCCTCGCCTACGAAAACCTGTTGGCGACGTTCGATCGGGACGTCGCCGCTCGGGCGAAAGAGCTCGAGGTGTACTCGGCCACAGACGTTCCCCCACCGGCGTACGAGCTGAACAACGAGATCACCGGGATCGAGCGGTCCGCGGACGAGGCCGGGTTCGAACGCTTCCACCTGGTCGGGTATTCGGCCGGTGGTGCCTCGTCCCTGGCCTACGCGCTCACGCGGCCCGACCGGTTGCTCAGCCTCACCCTGGCCGAGCCGGCGTGGGCGGGGGTCGAAGGCCGGACGCCGGCGGAGGTGGCGGCGGCGGACCGCATCTTCGCTACGATCGCGCTGCCGCCCGACCAGATGTTGCGCGCGTTCATACGCGCGCAGCTCGCGGACGGCGTCGAACCCCCGCAGCCTCCACCGGATCCGGCCCCGCCGTGGATGGCCGGTCGGCCGGCCGGCACACGGGCGATCGCGGCCGCGTTCCAGCGTTTCGCGTTCCCTCCGGCCTCGATGCAGGCGTTCGACCGGCCCGTGCTCTTCGTGCTGGGTGGGCTGAGCAATCCTGACTACTACCGCCGGATGGCCGAACGTCTCGAGACGTCGTTCCCGGACTTCCGCCTCGAGGTGTTCGACGGGAGGCACCACTTCGATCCACCCCACCGGGCCGAGCCCGAGCGCTTCGCGCGGCTGCTGGAAGACCATTGGCGCCGGGCGGAAGTCGGATCACCGTGAGCGCGCGAGGAACCCACGGAGGACCTCGAGGTATCGCACCGGCTCCTCGACGAACGTCATGTGGGCGCTCTCCTCGAAGACATCGAGCTCGGCGTCCGGAAGCAGCTGAGCCATCCGTTCCGATGCACCGGCGGGACACACACGGTCATGACGCCCCGCCAGCACCAGCACCGGCTGGGTGACCTCGACGAGCCGGTCTTCGAGCTCGATCCCGCCGTATCCGGCGGTCGCGAAGTGTCGGAGGACTTCGGGCGCGTAGACGGCGCCGGCCGAACGCCGCTCGTACTCCGCGATCCGAGGATCCCTCGGATCGCGGAAGTGGAACGGCATCTGGTCGTGGAGCAGCCGCCCGACCTCGTCCGGCGTCGTGACGCTCGATTCGCGTTCCCAGGACGACGCGACCTCCTCACGCAGCTCGATGGGCTCGAAGGCCTCGAGCGCCCCCGCGACACCTTCGAGATCGCGGACGGACGACACGCCGCCGCTCACGACCGTCGCGAGGGCTTGGCCCGGATAGTCGACCGCGTTCTGCAGCGCCACGAACGCGCCGTACGAGTGACCGAGCACCGCGTAGCGCCGGAGCTTCAGGGCGAGCGCGAGCATGATCACGTCTTGCGCCATCCGCTCGAGCGTCCAGGTGCCCGGCGGGGTGAGCTCCGATCTTCCCTGCGCCCGCTGATCGACCAGCAACAATCGCACACCGTCGTCGCAAACCGGATCGAGGTAGTCGGCGAACTCATGATGGTCGAGCCCCGGCCCGCCGTGCAGGACGATCAACGGGAAGCCGTCCGCCGGCCCTCGCTCGACGACCCACAGCGAGCAATCGTCGATCCGGACCGAGGTCCCCGGGCAGCTCATCCCCGCGGATCGCCCCAGGCGTCCCGCCCGGTGAGTCGGAACCCGGACTCGCGCACCTTGTAGCGCCCGTTGATCGAGATCAGCAGCGGTGTGAGGCCCTCCGCGATCCTGGCCATCTGCAGACCCCCGCAGTCCACCCATCGCATGCCGGGGATGTCGCGGATCAACGATCCGACGACCGCCTTGGCGTCGGCGTCGTCACCCATCACGAAGGCGTCCGAGTCGACGTCCTCCTCCAGGTTCCGGAGGACGTCGGCCGAGATCGTGTGGAAGGCGGCGATCAACCGGGTGCCTTTCGGAAGGAGGGACTTCGCGAACTCGGCGGCCGAGCCGTGCCACGGCCGCAGGGCGTGGCTGGCTCGGCCGCCGACCGCCGTCATGAGCGGACTCGTGCAGTCGCACACCACCGTTCCCTCGGCGAGGACATCTTTGATCGCGTCGTAGACCATCGCCTGGCCCGCGAACGGCACCGTGACGAACACGACGGCTTTCCCGGCGACGGAGCCCGCGTTCACGTCCCCATCGACGGAAGCGTGTGGACCCAGCGCCGCCTTGGCTTCCTCGACGCTCGCGGCGGCTTTCTCCGCGGACCGCGAGCCGATCGTCACGTGGTGTCCGGCCTTCGCCAGTCGCAGCGCGAGCCCGAACCCTTCGGCGCCCGTCCCCCCGACGATCGCAACGTCCATGGCGGCACAGCGTAGCGGCTAGCCTTGCCGCGCCGTGGCGACCGTGACGAGCGTGATCGAGCTCCTCGTCGGGCTCGCCTGCCTCGGTCTCGGCGCCGTCGTGTGGCCGAGGAACCGGCTCCTCGCGCTGGCGCTCGGCGTCGCCGGCCTCGCGGCCGCGATCCACGCGACGGCGGATCTCCTGTGAATGACCGCGGACCTACCGCGGCCGGTACTCCCCGAACACGTCGCGCAACGCGTCGGAGACCTCGCCGAGGGTCGCCCGCGCGCGGAGTGCTTCCTTCATCGGCGGCAGGAGGTTCTCCGTGCTGCGCGCCGTCCGGGCCACGGCCGCGAGACCCGCCCGGACCGCCGCGCCGTCGCGAGACGCCCGGAGCGCGCGCAGACGTTCGATCTGACGGGCGACCTCGTCGTCCCCGATCTGCTGGAGCTCGGCAGAGGTCGTCTCATCCCCCTGGAACCGGTTGAGCCCGACCACCACCCGCTCCCCCCGTTCGATCGCTCGCTGGATCCGGAACGCCGCCTCGTGGATCTCGTCCTGGTAGAAGCCCGCCTCGATCGCCGCGACGGCCCCGCCCATCGCGTCGACCTTCTCCAGGTACTCCCCCGCTGCCCGCTCGAGGTCGTCGGTGAGCGACTCGACGAAGTACGACCCGCCGAGCGGGTCCGCAACCTCCGAGATCCCGGTCTCGTAGCCGATCACCTGTTGGGTCCGGAGGGCGATCGTGGCCGAGCGCTCCGTCGGGAGCGCCAATGCCTCGTCGAACGCGTTCGTGTGCAGCGATTGGGTGCCGCCGAGCACAGCGGACAATGCCTCGAGCGCGGTTCGCACGATGTTGTTCTCGGGCTGTTGCGCGGTGAGCGTGGCCCCGCCGGTCTGCGTGTGGAACCGCAGCGTCATCGAACGCTCGTCCTTCGCGCCGAACCGGTCCCGCATGATCCGGGCCCACAAGCGCCGTGCGGCGCGGAACTTCGCGACCTCCTCGAAGAAGTTCATATGGCACGCGAAGAAGAACGACAGCCGCGGCGCGAAGTCATCGACGCTCAGTCCGGCGTCGAGCGCCGCCTGCACGTACGCGATCCCATCGGCGAGCGTGAAGGCGATCTCCTGCGCGGCCGTCGCCCCAGCCTCCCGCATGTGATAGCCGCTGATCGAGATCGTGTTCCAGCGGGGGATCCGTTCGTTGCAGTAGGAGAACAGGTCCGTGATCAGGCGCATCGAGGGCCCCGGTGGGTAGATGTAGGTGCCGCGCGCCGCGTATTCCTTCAGCAGGTCGTTCTGGACGGTCCCGGCGAGGTCCGCGGCCGGGACGCCTCGCTCCTCGGCGACGAGCTCGTAGAGCAAGAGGAGGATCGGCGCGGTCGCATTGATCGTCATCGAAGTCGAGACCTGTGCGAGCGGGATCCCGGCGAAGAGCCGCTCCATGTCCTGGACCGAGTCGATCGCGACGCCGGTCCGGCCGACCTCACCTTCGGCGCGCGGGTGGTCCGAGTCGAGGCCCATCTGCGTCGGCAGATCGAACGCGACCGACAGGCCCGTCTGGCCGTGCTCCAGCAGGTAGCGGAAGCGGCGGTTCGTGTCTTCCGCGGCCCCCAAGCCGGCGTACTGGCGCATCGTCCACAGACGGCCGCGGTACATCGATGGGTACGGACCACGCGTGAACGGGAAGGCGCCGGGATCGCCGAGGCGGTCGTCGGGATCCCATCCGTCGAGATCCCGCGGCTCGTACAGCGCCCGGAGCTCGATCCCCGAGTCGGTGACGCGGTGCTCGTCCCCCATCCGGTTCACCCCTCGTGGAGGAACCCCAGCAGCTCCAGGTCCCCCCGAGCGGACGCGAGTGCGACGTCGTCGGGCGCGCGGACGCGGTGCCGATGGACGCCACCGGTCAGCGACGAGAGCGGTTCGGTGTCGGAGGTGTGGAGCACCTCCGCGTATCGCTCGACGTCACGATGCGATGAGATCATGAGGTCGGCCCGGACCTCTCCGTAGAGCGGATGTTCGATCACGACGTCGTGCACCGTGATGCCGTGCGCGACGAGCGTCTCGAGCTCCTTCTGCGATCCCTCGCGGTCATGGGCGCAGGTCAAGACCGCGAAGACGCCGCTCGCGCGATCTCCTTCCCAGAGGTACCCCTGCGGGCTGCCGCCGATCGGTTCACCCGCCGCCCGCAAGATCGCCATGTCGCTCACGATCGCCTGCCGAGACACGCCCAGCGACACCGAGAGCTGGGATCCTGTGATCGCCCGATGAGCCTCGCGCAACAGCTCCACGATCCGTTCGCGACGGCCCGACCCGTTCGTCTCCGACATCCGCCGGAGCCTACCCAACCGCCAGGTCGGGTAGCGTGGCGACCATGGACATCGTGGATCCGCGGATCGAGGCGTACATGGCAGAACGGCTCCAGCGCTTCGACGAGCCGGTGGTGTTGGAGATGGAGGCCGAGGGCAGCCGACGGGGTTTCCCGATCGTGGGGCGGAACGTCGGCGTCACGCTGGAGGTGGCGGCGCGGTCGATCGGGGCGAGCCGGGTGATGGAGCTCGGGTCCGGGTTCGGATACTCGGCGTACTGGTTCGCACGAGCCGTGGGACCGGGTGGCGAGGTGCATTGCAGCGACGGCGATCCGGCGAACGCCGAGGCCGGCGCGAGCTTCCTCGCTCGCGCCGGCCTCGGGGACCGTGTGACGTATCACGTGGGCGACGCCGTCGAGCAGCTGTCGCTGCTCGACGGCCCCTTCGATGTGGTCTTCTGCGACATCGACAAGACGGGCTACCCCGACGCCTGGCGAGCGGCGTCCGAGCGGATCCGGGTCGGCGGGCTCTATCTCTGCGACAACACCCTCGGCTACGGATCGGGAACCGTGTTCGACGACGGCGACGGCCCGGAGGCGATCCGGGAGCACAACCGGCTGATCGCCGACGACGAGCGATTCATCTCCACGATCGTGCCGACGCGCGAAGGTGTGCTCGTTGCGATCCGGGTCTCCTGAGCCCCTCCCGGGACGCTTCGGAGTAGACTCCGCCGGGCTCGCTGGACCGCCCGGCCATCGACCGTCGCCGGTGACGCGATAGCCTGGAAGGGAACGTCCCTGGGCCGAACGAGGAGCGACCGCGGCGTGGCGATCAGATCGAGGAAGTCCAAGAGCGACTACGGCTCGATCTACCGGGGCCACGAGGGCCAGTGGTCGTGGATCTTGCATCGCATCACCGGTGTCGCCGTCATCCTGTTCCTGTTCGCACACGTCGTGGACACGGCCGCCGTCGGCTGGGGTCCCGAGGCGTACGACCGGATCACGGCCGCGTACGACAACCCGATCGTCCGGTTGCTCGAGCTCGGCCTGGTCGTCGCGGTGCTCTACCACTCGCTGAACGGCCTCAAGATCACCCTGATCGACTTCTTCCCTCGGCTGGTGTCGCGGATACGGCCGATCTCGATCGCGTTCACCGCCGTGTTCGTCCTGACGTTGATCCCGACCGCCTGGATCATGCTCGGCCAGGCCTGGGACCTCGCGCGGAAGTGACGATGGCGACCACCACGTCCCCGCGTCGGGCCGCTCCCCCCGACGCGCGCGAGCCCGCGTTGGGTCGTGGACGCCCCGTGGGTGGCTTCGAGCTCTGGACGTGGGTCTTCATGCGGATCAGCGGGCTCCTGCTGCTGGTCCTCGCCGTCGGGCACACGCTGATCATGCATCTGCCCGCCGGCGGGGTCAGCCGGATCGACTTCGGCTTCGTCGCCGTCCGGTGGCAGAGCCCGTTCTGGCGGACGTGGGACTGGATGCTGCTGATGCTCGCGCTGCTGCACGGGATCAACGGATTGCGCAACATCACGCTCGACTACGTGCGCCCCCCCGGGTGGCGCTTCGCGCTCACGATGGCGTACTACGTGATCGGGTTCACGCTGATGGTGCTCGGGACGGTCATCGTCGTGACGTTCGATCCGACGCGGTGGGGGCCCGTCGGATGACCACGACGCATACGTACGACGCGCTCGTGGTCGGCGGCGGCGGTGCCGGGCTGCGCGCGGCCATCGAGCTCTCGGAGCGATGCAGGACCGCCGTGATCTCCAAGCTGTATCCGACCCGTTCGCACACCGGAGCCGCGCAGGGGGGTGTCTGCGCGGCGCTCGGCAACGTGGAGGAAGACTCGCCCGAGTGGCACGCGTTCGACACCGTGAAGGGCGGCGACTACCTCGTCGATCAACCGGCGGCCCTCCTGATGACCGAGGAGGCCGTCGAGGCGATCTACCAGCTGGAGCGCTGGGGCCTTCCCTTCAACCGCACGGCCGACGGGCGCATCGACCAGCGACGGTTCGGCGGACACACCCGCAACCACGGCGAGGCGCCGGTCAAGCGCGCGTGCTACGCGGCGGACCGCACCGGGCACATGATCCTGCAGACGCTCTACCAGCAGTGCGTCAAGCGCGACGTTCGCTTCTTCAACGAGTTCTATTGCCTGGACCTGCTGCGAGACGACGCCGGGACGACCGCCGGGATCGTCGCGTACGAACTCGCGACCGGAGAGCTCCACGTCTTCCGTGCGAAGGCGGTGCTGTTCGCGACGGGCGGCTACGGGCGGATGTTCCGCGTCACGTCCAACGCGCACGCGCTCACCGGCGACGGACCGGCCGTGGTCTGGCGGCGCGGTATCCCGCTCGAAGACATGGAGATGTTCCAGTTCCATCCAACCGGCCTCGCCAGGCTGGGCGTGCTCCTGTCGGAGGCAGCGCGCGGTGAGGGCGGCATCGTCCTCAACAACGAGGGCGAGCGATTCATGGAGCGATACGCGCCCACGATCAAGGACCTGGCGCCGCGCGACATGGTCTCGCGGGCGATCTACCAGGAGATCAAGGAAGGACGCGGCGGCGGTCCAACCGGCGACTGGGTGTACCTGGACATCTCCCACCTGGATCCGAAGGTGATCGAGGAGAAGCTGCCCGACATCACCGAGTTCGCCAGGATCTATCTGAAGGTGGAACCGATGAACGAGCCGGTCCCGATCCAACCCACCGCGCACTACGCGATGGGAGGGATCCCCACCGACACCGACGGCCGGGTCGTTGTGGGTGCGGACGAGGCTGTGGTGCCCGGCCTCTACGCCGCGGGCGAGTGCGCGTGCGTCTCCGTCCACGGAGCCAACCGACTGGGAACGAACTCTCTCCTGGACCTCGTCGTGTTCGGGCGACGAGCCGGAGACGATGCGGCGAGGTACATCGGCGAAGCCGATCTGGCCATGCCTCCCGAGCACGCCGAACGGCCCACGCTGGAGCTGCTCGACGGCATCTTGGGACGGGCGACGGGTGACAACGCGGGCGAGATCCGCAAGGAGCTCCAGGACAACATGTTCGATCTCGCGTTCGTCGTTCGTTCCGACGAGAGCCTCACGAAGATGCAACAGATCCTCGCGAGCCTCCGCGAGCGCTACGAGCGGGTCGCGATCACGGACAAGGGAAGTCTCTACAACACCGACCTGATGGAAACCGTGGAGCTGGGGTACCTCCTGGATTGCGCCGACGCGCTCGTCGCCGGCGCGATCGTTCGCACAGAAAGCCGCGGCGCCCATTTCCGCGAGGACCACCCGCTCCGAGACGACGCCAACTGGCTCAAGCACACCCTCGCCACCCGCGAGCAGGACGGCGCGATCCGTATCGAGTACAAGCCCGTCAAGATGGGCCCGTACGTCCCGATGGAGCGCAAGTACTGATGGTGACCGCCGCGGACATCCTCGACGCGTCGGACCGGGAACGTCCCGCGACGGAGACGATCCCGCTCACGGTCCGCGTCCGCCGTTTCAACCCCGAGGTCTCCGAGGACTCCTGGTGGGACGAGTGGACGGTTCGGTGCGATCCGCTGGAGCGCCTGGTCGAGGTTCTGCACCAGATCAAATGGCATCACGACGGGACCCTCAGCTTCCGCCGATCCTGTGCACACGGGATCTGCGGCTCCGACGCGATGCTGATCAACGGTCGGAACCAGCTCGCATGCAAGGTCCTGGCGCAAGACGTCGCGCCGCGGGTCACGATCGAGCCGATCCGCGGCCTGGCCGTCCTGAAGGACCTGATCGTCGACATGGAGCCCTTCATGGACGGCTACCGGTCGATCCTCCCCTTCCTGGTGAACGACTCCGGCGAGCCGGAGAAGGAACGCCGGCAATCCCCGGAGGACCGTCACCGGTATGACGACACGACCAAGTGCATCCTCTGCGCGGCGTGCACCACATCCTGTCCGGTGTTCTGGGGGGATGCGGGCTACGTCGGCCCGGCCGCGATCGTCAACGCGCACCGGTTCATCTTCGATTCTCGAGACGAGGGCGGCCGCGAGCGGATGAAGATCCTTTCGGAGAAGACCGGCGTCTTCCGGTGCCGAACGACCTTCAACTGCACGGACGCGTGTCCGCGCGGCATCGAGGTCACGAAGGCGATCCAAGAGGTGAAGCGGGCGATCCTGTTCGAGCGCTTCTGAAACCTATCCCTACGAGATCGCGATCCTCCTCGCCGGTGACCAGCCACTCCGCGCGCCGTTCGAGATCCGGTGCACACGGGACCGGAACCACCAGGTGCCACCGCCTGCGCGGTGCGTGAACCGCACGACCAAGGCGGCGATGCCGGTCTTCCAGGCTCTCCACGCGCCGGCACCCTTCCGTTTCTGGATGTCGTAAGCGAGACCCGCTTGTTTCGCGATCGCGAGCCTGATCGTGAATGTCGTCGAGGTGGTGCCGGTGATCGGCGATACACGGATCGGGACCCGGATGATCCCAACCATGGATGGGTGGACCGCGCAATGGTACGGGTAGGTTCCGGCACCCCTGAGCACGACCGGAGATGAGGTCTGGCCCGGGAGGAGCGATCCGGTGTTCCAGAGGTTGAGTGGACCGTTCTGGGTCGATGTGTGGTGCGTGGTGCCGCCGCTGTCGTAGTGCCATATGATCGCCGTACCCTCAGCGACGGCGAGCTTCGACGGCGTGAACATGAAGTCCTGGATCCTCACCTGCACGGCTGCCTGCGCGGGCAGCCCGCTCAACCCGAGCAACGCGATCACTGCGGCGGCGATGACCACTCGACGCATGCCTGCCCCTTTCTCCTTACCGGAACGAGGTACTACGGGCGACCAAACCACTCGGTTCATCCGGTAGCGTCACCCCCGATGACGCATGAGGTCGTCCTGATCCCCGGCGACGGGATCGGCCCGGAGGTCGCGGCGGCGACCCGGATGGTCCTCGACGCCACCGGGATCGACATCGGATGGGAGGAGCGGCCGGCTGGCGCTGGCGCGCTCGAGACGGACGGCGCCTTGCTTCCCGGAAGCACGCTGGAGGCGATCCGGCGATGCCGCACCGCGATCAAAGGACCCATCACGACGCCTGTCGGCGAGGGATTCCGGAGCGTCAACGTCGCCCTTCGGCAAGATCTGGATCTGTTCGCGGCCGTCCGGCCGGCCCGATCGATCCCCGGCGTTCGCACCAGGCACCGTGATGTCGACCTCGTCATCATCCGCGAGAACACGGAGGACCTCTATCGCGGGATCGAGTTCGAACGAGGAACACCCGATGCGACCGCCCTCCGCACGAAGCTCTACGAGCTCGGCGGCTTCCAGATCCCCGAGGACGCGGGGATCACCCTGAAGCCCATCAGCGTCTCCGGCGCGAGGCGGATCGTCCGCTTCGCGTTCGAATACGTGCGGGCCAACCGCAGACGGAAGGTCACGGTCGGCCACAAGGCGAACGTGATGAAGTACTCCGACGGCATCTTCCTGGAGACCGCGCGGACCGACGCCGCCGGCTACCCGGACGTCGCCTGGGAGGACGTCCACATCGACACGCTGTCCGCGCGACTCGTTCGCTCGCCGCAGGCGTTCGACGTGTTGCTCCTGCCGAACCTGTACGGAGACATCTTGAGCGATCTGTGCGCGGGTCTGGTGGGAGGGCTGGGGCTGATCCCGGGCGCGAACATCGGATGGGAGTACGCGGTGTTCGAGCCCGTCCACGGCAGCGCACCGGACATCGCCGGCAGAGGCATCGCGAACCCCGTCGCGATGGTGCTCTCGGGCTCGATGATGCTCCGGCATCTCGGAGAGCTGAAGGCCGCGGATGTCGTCGACCGCGCCGTCGACGAGGTCCTCGGACGCGGCGAGGTCCGCACGGCCGATCTGGGCGGCGGCTCGACGACGCTCGAGATGGCCGAGGCGTTGGCGGACGAGGTGATCCGCGCCAACGCCGCCTCCTAGAGCGCGGCGAGGTCCGCGCACTTCGCGCGGATGCCTTCGGCAGCCGCGCGAAGCTTCCCGAGCTCGTCCTCGTTGAGATCGAGCTCGACGATCTCCTCGACGCCGGCGCGGCCGAGCCGCGCCGGCACCCCCACGTAGACACCGGAGATCCCATACTGCCCCGTCACCCAAGCACACACCGGGAGCATCGCCTTCGTATCGTTGGCGATCGCATCGACCATGGTCACGACGGAGGCGCTCGGAGCGAAGTACGCGGAGCCGGTCTTCAGGAGCGCTACGACCTCGGCGCCGCCGTCGCGCGTCCGCTGGAACAGACGATCGAGCGTTGGCTCGTCGACGAGCTCGGGCAGCGGGCGCCCGCTCACGCTCGCGTGCCGCGGCAAGGCGACCATCGAGTCTCCGTGCGAGCCGAGCGTCATCGCCTCGACCTCCACCGGCGAGACGCCGAGCTCCTCCGCGATGAAGAAGCGCAGGCGTGCCGAATCGAGGACGCCGGCCATCCCGAGGACCCGCTCCCTCGGGAACCCGCTCCGCTCGGCCGCCAGGAAGGTCATCTCATCCAGCGGGTTCGACACCACGATGAGGACGGCGGTCGGCGAACCGGGCACGACGTTCGCGACCACGTCGGTCATGATCGCCGCGTTCTTGCCCAGCAGATCCATCCGGCTCATCCCGGGCTGGCGTGGGAACCCGGCGGTGATCACGACGATGTCGGAACCCGCCGTCTCCGCGTAGTCGTTCGTTCCGGTGATCAGCGGCGGATAGCCCTCGATCGGCGATGCCTCCATGAGGTCCAACGCCAGCCCCTGCGGCTTGCCCTCGATGATGTCGATCAGGCAGACCTCGCCCAGACGCTTCTCGAGCAGCCGCATCGCAGCCGTCTGTCCGACGAAGCCACTCCCGACGACCGTGATCTTCACGTTCCCTCTCCTCGCCCCATATCGACCGCCCATGCTACCGACGGTCCCCGCGACGCGGGGCGAGCTAGAGGCGGGCGATCACGGCGTCGGTCATCTCCGCCGTCCCCACGGCCGCCCGATCGTCATCCGTCGCCCGCAGGTCGGCGGTCACGTGGGTCCCGTCACGGAGGACCTCGACGACGGCGCCCTCGAGCTCGTCCGCGGGCGCCGTCTCTCCGACGTGCCGCAGCAACAGGGCCCCCGAGAGGAGCGCCCCGACCGGGTTCGCACGGTCGGTGCCGGCCAGCCGCGGCGCCGTCCCGTGGGTGGCTTCGAACACCGCCAGTTCCCGTCCATCCCCGTCGCCGAAGTGGGCGCCCGGCGCGACGGCGGGACCGCCGATCATCCCGGCACAGAGCTCGGCGACCAAGTCGCCGTACATGTTCGGGAGCACCAGCACGTCGAACCGCTCGGGAGCTTGGACGAGGTGAAGGCAGAGCGCGTCGATGATCCGATCCTCGAAACCGAGCTCCGGATACTCCCGCGCGACCCGCCGGGCGACCGTCAAGAAGAGCCCATCGGAGAACTTCATGATGTTCGCCTTGTGGCTCGCCGTGACCTTCGCCCGCCCGTTCGCGCGTGCGTAGTCGAAGGCGAACCGCGCGATCCGCTCGCTGCCGTGCTCGGTGATCTCCTTAACCGAGATGCCGCTGTCCTGCGGAAGGACGACCCCGGTCGTCGAGGCAACGAAACGGATCACCTCCTCGGCCGCGGGCGTTCCCATCTCCAGCTCGATCCCGGTGTACATCCCCTCGGTGTTCTCGCGAACGACCACGACGTCGACCACGTCGTACAACGACGGGACCCCTTCGTACAGCCGGCATGGTCGGACGTTCGCGTAGAGATCGAGCGCGCGGCGGAGCGCGAGGTTCAGGCTGCGCATCGACGAGGCGGGGGGGGTCTCGACGGGGCCCTTCAGCGCGACGCGGGTCGCCCGGATCGACTCGAGGGTTGCGGGCGGCAACGGGTCGCCTGTCCGGATGAAGGCCCCCGATCCCATCTCCTGTTGGTCCCACTCGATCCGGACGCCGGTGGCCTCGATCGCTCGGCTAGCGGCTCCGATCACCTCGGGACCGATCCCATCCCCCGGCACGATGGTCACGCGGATCGCCATGGTCGGTCAGGGTAGCCGCCGGGGCCACCCGACCCGACTATCCTGAGCCTCATGAGCGACAAGGGGCTGCGCGACGTCATCGCCGCGCGGACGAGCATCTCCGATATCGACGGGGCGGCGGGCCGTCTGTGGTACGTGGGATACACGATCGAGGACCTCGCCCGCAACGCCAGCTTCGAGGAGATCGTCTACCTCCTCCACAACCTCGAGCTCCCGACGAGGACGGAGCTGGAGAAGCTGAACCGGTTCTTGATCCGAGAGCGCGAGCTCCATCCGTTCCTCGCCAGGATGATGCCGACGCTGGCGCAGAACACCTCGCCGATGTCGATGCTCCGGACCTCGGTGTCCGCATCCTCCGCGTTCGATCCCGACGGCTGGGATGAATCGCCCGAGGCCGAGTACCGCAAGGCGATGCGGTTGATCGCCGAGACGCCGACGCTGATCGCGACATTCGACCGGGTCCGGACGGGGCGCGAGGTGATCCCACCCAACCCCGGGCTCTCCCACGCGGCAAACTTCCTGTGGATGCTCCACGGACAGGAACCGGATCCCAAGGACGCCGACACACTCGACACCACGTTCGTCCTCTACGCCGACCATACGATGAACGCCTCCACGTTCACCGCGCGGATCATCGCCTCGACCTTGTCGGACACGTTCTCGGCGATGACGGGCGCGATCGGGGCGCTCAAGGGACCGCTGCACGGCGGTGCGAACGAAGAGGCGCAGAAGATGGCCGAAGAGGTCGGCAAGCCGGAGAACGCCGAGGCGTACGTCCGCGACCGCCTCGCCCAGAAGGAGAAGATCTTCGGGTTCGGGCACGCTGTGTATACGACGATGGACCCGCGAGCGACGGTGCTGAAGCAGCTGTGCAAGGAACTCGGCGAGCGACGCAAGCAACCGAAGTGGTACGAGATCTTCTCCGCGCTCGAGGAGACCACCTTCGAACAGAAGGGTCTCTATCCGAACGTCGACCTCTACGCCGCGGGCGTATACCACATGCTGGGGATACCGACGGACCTGATGACGCCGATCTTCGCGCTCGCACGGATGGTCGGCTGGACCGCGCACGTGCGCGAGCAGTACGCGGACAACCGCGTCATCCGGCCCGGATCCGAATACGTCGGCCCCCGCGATCGCACGTACGTCCCGCTCGACGAGCGATGACGGACCCGCTCGCTCCGCCACCACCGCCCCCGCCCCCCGTCGGCATGCCGCGGCCCGGTGGGAACGTCACCCAGACGAACGGGCTCGCCACCGCCTCGCTCGTCCTCGGGATCCTGTCACTGGTTCTGTTCTTCACCTTCGTGATCGCCTGGGTGCTCGGCATCCTCGCCGTCATCTTCGGAGGGATCGGCGTGAGCCGCGCGAACCAGGGAGCACCGAACCGCTCGATGGCCGTGGCCGGCCTCGTGCTGGGGATCGCGGGGCTCGTCGTCGGGATCCTCTTCATCGCGTTGATCACGACGTCGGTCCACCAGGTCGATCACTTCGGTCCTTCGGTCCAGTTCTGCATGAACAGCCGGAACTGCTGAGCGTCTACACGGTTGGCCGGGGGAACAGGCCCGTCCGTTCGACGAGGTCACGCGTCACCGCATCGTGACCCATCGCCATGATGTGGATCCCGGCGATGTCCGGGATCGTCTGGATCGCCTCGACCAACTGGACCGTCAGGTCCATCCCGACGGCGCCCGCGTCCTCACCGGCCGCCTCGAGCGCGGCGATCGTCGGCGACGGGACACGAACGCCGGGAAGCCTCTCGTCCATGAACCGGGCCTGCTTGGCGCTCCGGAGCGGGGTGACGCCGATGATGACCTTCGCACGCTCGAACAGCCCGCGAGGGCGCATCGCGTCGGCCCAGGCCGACAGCCGTTCGGCGTCGTACACGATCTGCGTCGTGACGAAGTCCGCGCCGGCATCGAGCTTCGACTCGAGCTTCGAGGGATCGTACGGTTCGGCGAAGGGCACATCGGCGACGCCGATCAGGTAGCGAGGAGGATCGGCGAGCTCGGCGTTGGCGAGCGTCGTCCCGTCGTCCCGCATCTGGCGGGCGAGACCGATCACCTCGCTCACCGTCAGATCGCCGACGACGACGGCGTCCGGGTGATCTCCCACGGCGACGGGATCACCAGAGAGACAGAACACGTTCCTCGCACCGAGCGCCCATGCGCCGAGCAGGTCTGCCGTGAGTCCCAAGCGGTTCCGATCGCGAACCGTGAGCTGCACCGTCGCCTCGATCCCCGCGTCGGCAACGAAGCGGACCCCCGCGAGCGGAGACATGTGGGCGCTCGCGAGCGGGTTGTCGGTGAGGTTGACCGCGTCGACGTACCCGACGAGTCCGCGTGCATGGTCGGAAACGGGGTCGCCCGACGCCCCCTTCGGAGGCACGATCTCACCGGTGACGGCGAAGCCACCGCGAGCGAGCAGCGCCGCGAGACGCCCGGGAGGACGGGTCACGGCCGACCGTACGCCTGGGCCTCGGCGGCCTGGACCGTATTGACGAGGAGCATGGCCACGGTCATCGGACCGACGCCGCCGGGCACCGGGCTGATCGCCCCGGCGACGTCCGCCACCTCATCGAACCGGACATCCCCCACCAATCCGTGCTCCGTGCGGTGCACGCCGACATCGACGACGGTCGCGCCCGGTTTGACCATGTCGGCGCCGATCAGCTGCGGCACGCCCGCCGCCGCGACCAGGATGTCCGCGCGGAGCGTGTGGGCGCGGAGATCCCGGGTGCGGATGTGCGTCGATGTGACGGTGGCGTTGCCTCGGACCGAGTTCTGCGTGAGCATCACCGAAAGCGGAGCCCCCACCAGCTCCCCGTAGCCGACGATCGTCACCTCGGCTCCCTCCAAAGGGACGTCACATCGGAGCAGCAGCTCGACGATCCCGTACGGCGTGGCCGGGAGGAAGCACGGACCGCGGCGGACCATCATGCCGATGTTCGATGGGTGGAGACCGTCCACGTCTTTCTCCGGCAGGATCGCGCGTTGGATGTCGAGCTCCGGGAGGTGGTCCGGGAGCGGGAGCTGGACGATGATGCCGTGGATCTCGGGGTCGCGGTTCAGCCGGCGGATCGTTGCGAGCAGTTCGTGCTCCGTCACGTAGGCGGGGAGGTCGACCTGCTCGGAGCGGATCCCGACATCGGCAGATGCCTTGTGCTTCTGACCGACATAGATGCGAGAGGCGGCGTCGTCGCCGACCAGGACGGCGGCCAGTCCAGGGATGATCCCCTTACCGGACAACGCCTGAACCCGCTCCGCGACCTCGGAGCGGATCTGCGCGGAGGTCGCTCTGCCGTCGAGGATCCTGGCGGTCACGCCGGAATCCTACCGGCCGCGATGCCGGAGCCGGACGCCACGTCGTCAGTGACGGAAGTGACGCATCCCGGTGAGGACGACCGCCATCCCGTGCGCCTCCGCGGTCTCGAGGACCTCCTCGTCCCCCTTCGATCCGCCGGGGTGGATCACGGCCGTGCAGCCCGCCTCGGCGGCGACCTCCAGCGCGTCGGGGAACGGAAAGAACGCGTCCGACGCGAGCACGGCGCCCTTGGCACGGTCCCCGGCTTTCCGCGCGGCGATCCACGACGCATCGACCCGCGACATCTGTCCGGCGCCGACACCCACGGTCGCTCCATCCCGCACGAACACGATCGTGTTCGACTTCACGCGCCACGCGATCCTCCACGCCAGCGACAAGTCCTCCCATTCCTCCGCCGTCGGCTCCCGCGAGGACACGACCTGGAAGTCCGAGCGGGTCTCCCCCGGTACGTCGACGTCTTGGATCAGCGCCCCGCCGGGGATCGTCCGGACGTCGAGGCTCAGCATCTGTTCGAGCGGAGCACGGACGACCCGCAGGTTCGGACGGACCGCGAACGCCTCGAGCGCGCCATCGGCATACGCGGGCGCAACCACGACCTCCGTGAACACGTCCCGCATGGCGTCGGCGGCGGCGTCGTCGCAGACGCCGTGGAAGGCCACGATCCCGCCGAAGGCACTGACGCTGTCGCACTCGAACGCAGCCGCGTAGGAGGCCGCGCACGTTCCTCTGGCAGCCGCGCCGCAGGGATTGTTGTGCTTGACGATGACACACGCATGCTCGGGCAGCGCGATCGCGAGGTCGTAGGCCGCCCAGGTGTCGAGCCAGTTGTTGAACGACATCTCTTTGCCCTGGAGCACCTCGGCACCGGCGAGGACGCCCCGTCCGGCGGCATCCCGATAGAGGGCGCCGCGCTGATGGGGGTTCTCGCCGTAGCGGAGATCCGTCACCTTCTCGTATGCCAGGCCGACGAACGTCGGCAGCGCGTCGTCGTCGCGGCCGGCGAACCAGCTCGCGACGGCCGCGTCGTAGGCCGCCGTGTGGGCGAAGGCCTCGGTCGCGAGCGCGAAGCGGGTCGCGCGCGTGAGGCCCCCTTCCAAGGCGATCTCATCGATGATCGCCTCGTAGCGCTCGGGGCTGACCACGACCCCGACGGACTCGAAGTTCTTCGCCGCCGCGCGCACCATCGCGGGACCGCCGATGTCGATGTTCTCGATCACCTCATCGAGGTCCGCCCCGCTCGCGACCGTCTCACGGAAGGGGTACAGACCCGCGACCAGCAGATCGAACGGCGCGATCCCGTGCTCCTCGAGCTGTCGCTCGTGCTCCGGGTTGCGACGGTCCGCGAGGAGGCCCGCGTGGATCCTCGGGTGGAGGGTCTTCACGCGACCGCCGAGCATCTCCGGGGAACCGGTGACCGTTTCGACCGGCGTGACCGGGAGTCCTGCTTCGGCGAGCACGCGGGCCGTTCCTCCGGATGCGATCAACTCGACGCCGCCGGCCACGAGCGCTCGGGCGAAGTCGGCGAGGCCCGTCTTGTCGTACGGGGCGAGGATGGCGCGTCTGATCGGCGTGGCGTCCGTCATCTCTCCTCCTCGATCCGCACGCGCCGGCCGTCGATCTCGATCCTCCCATCGAGCAACGCGCGCACGGCGCGCGGCAACAGCCGATGCTCGACGGCGTGGATGCGCGGTTCCAATGAGTCCCAGTCGTCGTCGGGTCGGACCTCGAGCGCCTCCTGCAGCACGATCGGACCGGTGTCCGTCCCCTCGTCGACCAGATGCACCGTGACGCCGGTCACCCGAACGCCGTACTCGAGCGCGTCGCGGACCCCGCGCATCCCCGGGAACGATGGAAGGAGCGCGGGATGAACGTTGAGCCACCGGCCCTCGTACACGTCGAGCACCCGTTTGCCGAGCACCCGCAGATAGCCGGCGCTCACCAGGGCGTCGATCGCGCGGTCCTGGAACAGATCGAGGACGGCTTGATCGAACGTCTCGCGGTCGGGGAACGCTCCCGGCTCGAGGATCACGGTTGGGATCCCCGCGGACCCGGCCCGATCCAGCGCGCGGATGCCCGGCCGGTCCGACAACACGAGTGAGAGATGCGGCCTGATGGCCGGATCGTCCATGAGCGCCTGCAGGTTGGTGCCCGATCCGGAGACCAGGACGGCGAGGCGCTCGCTCATGGAGGGGTTCATGCTACCGCCGTGGCCCGCGAGCCGAGACGGTAAGCTGAGCCCTCAAGGACCGCCCAGAGCTGGAGGATCGCGGTGAAGAAGTGCCCGTACTGCGCGGAAGAGATCCAGGACGATGCGATCAAGTGCCGGTACTGCTTCAGTGACCTGACCGTTCCGCGGGCAGAAGCCATGGCGCAGAAACCCGAGCCGGTCTCGGCATCGGGTTCTGCGAGCCAGCCGTCAGCGTCGGCCTCCGACACGCCTGCAACGACCGCGCCGGCGGGATCGGCCGCGCCGGCCGGGCCGCAGTCAACACCCTGGGGAGCGGCGGGACCGACGCCCACGCCCGACGCGGCGACGGCGCCCACCGTCGCGACGGGTGCGGCAACGGCGTCCGCGGACCCATCGGGGGCGGCCCAGAGGTACACGCACTCCGGGTACCGGTACGTGCTCGGCTACGGCGAGGGCTTCTTCGGCATCTGGGACCGGCAAGACCCAAGCGCTCCGACCGAGCGCTTCCCCCGGAGCGACGACGGTTGGCGCCAAGCCTGGCTGCGATTCGTCGCGCAGGAGCCGAACCACGTCGCCGTTCCCGATACGGCCACGGGGACGATGGGCGGCGCACCGGCAGCCTCACCGGCGACGCCGCAGACCCAGCCCGACCCGAGCGACAGCGCGGTCGTGCAGTACACCCACACCGGCACGCGCTACCTGCTGGGCTACGGCCGCACGTTCTTCGGGATCTGGGACCGGCAGAACCCGACCACACCGGTCGAGCGGTTCCCACGCACCGATGACGGGTGGGGCCAGGCGTGGCGCCGCTACACGCAGATCGAGAACAACTTCAGCGAGGTCGGCGCCTAACCCGCCGGCGTTCCGGCCGACCCGCTCCCCTCACCACGCTCGGCGAACGTCGATCCGATCATCCCCCCCACCACGCCCCAGACCAGGGCGATGAAGGTCGTGGTCAGCGGCTCAACGCCGAGCCTCAGGGGGCCGCCGAGGATCGACGACCACGGCGGGAGCACGATCGCAGCCGCCCACGCGGCGACACCGCAGAGCATCGCGTAGACCACCCCGGCGAGCGCGCCGCGGAGGGCGGCCTCCGGCCGCCCGCCCGCGGCGCGCCCCGCCGACCGCCCACCGATCAACGACGCCGCCGCCGGGATCGCGAGGAACGCCAGGTACCAGGCGGGGAATCCGGCGCTCGTCGAAGGAGCGCCGACGAGCGCCGCCAACCCCGCACCGATCGTCCCCTCGGTGTGGACCCCCGACAGGGTGAGCCGCGCGACCGTCATCGCGCCGACGTCGAGGGTCGTCGGGACCCCCATCGACGTGGCGAGGATCATCGCGGACTGGTTCGGCAGCAGGAGCGCGTGTTGCACGACCAGGGCGGCCCCGCTCCCACCCGAACGGCCGACGAACCGAGCGTACGCGCCGGTCGCGCCGGGTTCGAGCACGGCGAGGATCAGGAACCCGGCGAACGCCAACGCGAGGCCCCACCAGAACGAGGTGAAGCCGCCGCGCGCGGCGCCGACCCACCGCGCGCCCCAACGCCCGCGCGCCTCGATCGCAGCTCGGGCCACCGAGAGACCGCCGATCGCCCCGCACGAACCGCACACCGCGAGGGGCAGGGCGAGCGCCTGCCACAACACGGGCCGAAGGTGGTCGATCCCGAACTGGGGGAACCCGAGCGTCACGAACGGCGCGACGATCACCATCGGGACCGCGAGCCCGAGGGCAGGTGCGGCGCCGGCGATCGCCGCGGCGATCGGGCGCGGCTCCAGCCCCCGCGCCTGCTCGCGCCCGGCTCGGAAGGCGAGCACGACGACGGCGATCGCGAGCGCACCGATCGCGACCTCCAGCACGGATCCTGCCTGCGCCGCAGAACGGAGGGATGGTGTTCCCGGCCCGGTCGAGCTCCGTGCGACGAACGTCACGCGCACGCTCGCGAGCGTCTCCGCGAGCCCGATCTTGAACCAAGACCAGGGTCGGTACCAACCGCTCACCGCATAGGTGAGCCACGCGATCGCCTGGCCCGCGACGAACACCGGGAGGAACACCAGAACGAGGCCGCGGCGCACCCCGGAGCGCACCAAGGCCGCGGACCGCGTGTCAGGGGGAACCTCGAGCGTGGTCGGGAACCCTGCGCTCATCCAGCGAGCCGGTCCGCGACCAGCCGGGCAACCTCCGAGGGCGTCCGCGCGACCTGCACCCCGACGGCCTCAAGCGCCTCCGCCTTCGCGGCCGCGGTCCCAGCGGAGCCGGTCACGATGGCCCCGGCGTGGCCCATCCGCTTGCCGACGGGGGCTTCGAACCCGGCGATGTAGGCGACGACCGGTTTCGCGATGTGTTCGAGGATGTACGAAGCGGCGCGCTCCTCGTCGTCCCCGCCGATCTCCCCCGTCATGATCATCAGCTCGGTGCCGGGGTCCCCCTCGAACAGGGCGAGCGACTCGATGAACCCGATCCCGTGCACCGGGTCCCCGCCCATCCCGATACAGGTGGACTGGCCGATCCCTTCGGACGTGAGCTCGTACACGATCTGATAGACGAGCGTCCCCGAGCGGCTCACGAACCCGACGCGTCCCGGGGTGCACACCTCGCCGGGGATGATGCCGACGTTCGCGGATCCGGGGCTGATCACGCCGGGGCAGTTGGGGCCGACCAAGGTGGTCGCCGTGCCGGTGAGGTAGGCGTGCACCTCGGCCATGTCGCGAGCGGCGATGCCCTCCGTGATGCAGGCGACGAGACCGATGCCCGCGTCGGCCGCCTCGAGGATCGCCTCGGCGGCGAACCGCGGGCCGACGAAGATCATGGAGGTGTTGGCACCGGTCGCGGCCACCGCTTCGGCGACGGTGTCGAACACGGGGATGCCCTCCACGTCCTGCCCGCCCTTGCCGGGCGTCACCCCGGCGACGACGTTCGTCCCGTACGCCCGGTTCCGGAGCGTGTGGAACGTGCCTTCCTTGCCGGTCATGCCTTGGACCAGCAACCTCGTGTCGGCGCCGACGAGAACGCTCACGCGGCCTCGCGTGACAACCGCGCGGCCTCGGCGGCCGCTTCGTCCATCGTCGGAACCGAAACGATCATGGGGTGCCTCGCCTCGTCGATGATCCTGCGACCCTCCTCGGCGTTCGTGCCGTCCAGACGCAGCACGATCGGGACCGTGGCTTCGACCCGCTGAAGCGCCTCGAGCACGCCGTTCGCGACCACATCGCATCGCGTGATGCCGCCGAAGATGTTGACGAAGACGCATCGAACCGCCGGATCGGACAGGATGACCTCGAGCGACGTCGCCATCGTGTCGGCGCTCGCCCCGCCACCGATGTCCAGGAAGTTCGCGGCCTTGGCACCGGCGCGCGCGACCACATCCAGTGTTGACATCACCAGCCCGGCGCCGTTGCCGATGATGCCGACCTCGCCATCGAGCTTGACGTACTGCAGACCCGCATCCTTCGCGCGCTTCTCGACGGGGTCGATCGGGAACTCCTGCGCCAGCGGGGCGAGGTCGGGCTGTCGCGTGAGCGCGTTGTCGTCGATCGTGACCTTCGCGTCGAGCGCGATCACGCGGCCGTCGCTGAGGAGCACGAGCGGGTTGACCTCTGCCAGGGTCGCGTCGCGCTCCCACAGCAGCTCGAACAGCTTCCGAATGACGGCGGCGGCGCCTTCGCGCGCCGCCACCGGCAGTGCTCCGGTGAGCCGGCGGAGGTGGTAGGAGCGAAGGCCGAGCAGCGGATCGATCTGGACACGCCGGATCGCCTCCGGGCGCTCGCGCGCTAACGTCTCGATGTCCACGCCGCCTTCGGCGGTCATCATCGCGAGGTATCCCCCGGTGCTCCGATCGAGCACGATCGACGTGTAGAACTCCTCCGAGATCGGGAGCAGCTCCTCGGCCAGGACGCGGTCCACCGGGTTGCCCTTGAACCCATCGCGGAGCATGCGCTCGGCCGCGTCCGCGGCGGCCTCCGGTGACCGGCAGAGTTCCACCCCGCCGCCCTTGCCGCGACCACCGACCTGCACCTGCACCTTGACGACCGCCGAGCCGCCGAACGAGCGGGCCGCCTCGGCCGCCTCTTGCGGGGTGCGGCAGACGCGGCCCGCCGGCGTCGGGATCCCCTGGGCGCGGAACAGGTCCTTGCCCATGTGCTCGTACAGATCCATGCGGTCCTCGGATCAGCCCGTCGGCGCCCGCTCGAGCCGGCCGCGGAGCCACTCCACGATCTCGGTCGTGGTCGCTCCCGGTGTGAAGATCCGCTCGACGCCTTCGGCCTCGAGCTTGGCGATGTCGGCGTCCGGCACGATCCCGCCGCCGAAGACCAGGATGTCTTCGGCGCCCCGCTCCCGAAGCATCCGGACGACCTTCGGAAACAGCGTCATGTGGGCTCCCGAGTGCAGCGACAAGCCGACGGCGTCGGCGTCCTCTTGGATCGCGGTCTCCACGATCTGTTCCGGGGTCTGGTGCAACCCCGTGTAGATCACCTCGAACCCTGCATCCCGAAGCGCCCGTGCCACGATCTTCGCGCCGCGGTCGTGGCCGTCCAGGCCCGGCTTCGCGACGACGATGCGGTACTTCTCAGCCATCGCGCCGAGTCTAGCGAAGCGCTCAGGTTGCGCTGTCGGGAGCCGGCGGTCGAGCGAGCCGTATCCGGCTCTAGGTCCTGATCTCGACGTTCGTCCAGACGTTCGAGTCGCCGGCGGGCTTCGGTGGGGAGTCCCTGCCGTCGGTCCACGCCGGGAGCACCACCTCGGAGGAGACGGCGATCTGGTTGTAGTCCCCGATGAAGCAACCGCACGTGAAGAACGACTTCCGGGCATCGAACGATGCCGTCGAGATCAGTTGGTTCGTCCAGGTCGCACCACCATCGGACGACTCGCCCTGGAACGTCGAGATCAGATGGTTCGCGGGATCCAGCCGCGTATCCTGCCAGATCGCGAACCACATGCCGTCCGCATCGACCCCGATCGCCGGGAAGAACTGGTCACGTGGGGCCGCCGTGCCGTTCGGCCTCACGCTGATCGGCTTCGGAGCGGTCCAGGTGGCTCCCGAGTCGTTCGACGTCTGGAGCGAGATGTCGGCGCCGGAGATCGTTCGGTTCGCGTTGTTCTGGTAGATCAACGCGAGCCGACCGCGCGTGGCGTCATAGGCGAGGGACGGCGTGTTCGGGAACCGCACGTGCCCCTTGCCTGGCAGGTTGTCGTTCGCGTTCGGATTGTCCGCGAACCACCCGGGCTGGTCCACGCGAACGACCCCGCCGAACGACGCGCCGCCGGTGGTGGAGCGCGCGAAGAACAGCGCGTGATCGATGCTCGTGTTGCAGTCCTCCTGCACGAACGCGACGTCGAGCGCACCATGATCGTCGACGAGCGGCGTGGAGAACTGGTTCGCCGACGATCCCGTCCCCTTCGAGCCGGGAGCATCGGGAACGATCGCCGTGTGGCCCCACGACGAGGCCCCCGGATCGGCCGTCGGGATCGCGTCCGTGTACGCCGCTTGGACCGGGCAGTAATCGCTCCGTGCGTACGAGCCACCCGTCATGTGGAACTTCGTGTACGTAACGTAGATGCGACCGAAGTGGGAGCTCGAAGGAGTGTTGTCGATCGCCATCAGCTCCTTGTCGTAGAAGACGGAGGCGTCGATCGACCCGTCCGTGGCGTGATTCGTGATCACGAGCGCGGGGTGTTGCGACGAGCTCCACGTGGCTCCGCCGTCGACCGATTTCCACACGTGGATCTCGGATGCCGGCGTCGTGGAGAAGTAGCAGAGGGTGGAGAGGTAGAAGGCGTGGTCGCGGAGGCTGTAAGCGACCGAGGGGTCCGACGCGAAGCATCGTCCGCCATCGAAGCTGAATTTCGGATCCTTCCACTGGCTGGCCCAGGTCTGCCCGCCGTCCGTGGTGGATCCGATCCAGAACCCATCACCGGTGTAGTCGTTCGACGCCGCCACGGCGTTCATCGGATCGTCGAGGCTCTCAGCGATCGACGGCTCGTCCTGCGGGAGCGGGGGGATGCTGTCACCGTTCATCTGGACGTTGTCGAGGGTTGCCGATCCGATCTTCACGGCAGCGCTGGAGCGGGTCTGCGGGACCGCGATGTCCCCCGCCGCCTGAGCCGCTCGCTCCCGCACCCCATTGGAGATCCCGCCGTCCCAATGCTGGACGTGCTTGATCCACTGCGGGACCTTGTGGGCCGACGCGGTGGTCCCAACCAGTGACCCGACGATCATCAACGATGCAAAGACGGCGGTCGCGAACAGCCGCGCCGAACGGTTCTTCCGCATATGCGTTCCCCTCCCAGCTCGTGCAGGAACCATCACGCCAGCCGTGTACTGCCGTGTCAAGGGGCCGAAGGTCGGTTTGCTCGCAGCTCCTCGATGGAGGTCTCGTAGAGTGGAGATCGATGGCGCGCAAGCGGATCACGATCCGGCCTCCTGGACTGAAGCCGACCACGAAGGTGGGGACGCTCGGTCCGTACCGAGGCCGCCTCGGGTTCGCGTGGGTCGTCGCCCCGGTCCTGGTCGGCGTGCTGATCCTGGTCGCCGGCTACTTCGCCCTCTTCCGCTAGTTCCGTCCGCTAGTCTCCGGCGATGCTCGAGGCGTACTGCTGGCCCAGGTCGGTCGAGCCCGGGGAGACCGTCCCGATCCACGCTTCGACCGACCGCGATGTCTTCGCGATCGAGGTCGCTCGCGACGGCGCGAACCGTGAGGTGATGTGGTCCGGCCGCGGCGCGGCCGGCCACCACGCAGTGCCCGAGGATGCAAGCTCGATGGGCTGCGGGTGGCCAGCCGCGGTGGAGGTCCCGGTGGAAGGCTGGCGCTCCGGGTACTACGCCGTGACCCTGACCTCGGGCGACGATCGTGCCGACGCCTTCTTCGTCGTCCGTTCGCGCCCGCAGGAGGCGGCGCCGATCCTCATGGTCCTCTCCACGACGACGTACGACGCGTACAACGATTGGGGCGGGCCGTCGCTCTACACGGGCGGGACGCAGGTCTCCTCGGAGCGGCCACTGGCCCCGGGGTTCCTCGTCAAGCCCGAACCGCACCGCCGGAAGATGCAGCCGCTCCCGGACCGGGAGGGGCTCTGGTTCTTCGAGTGGGCTGAGCCGCTCGGGTTATCGGTCTGGAGCGGCGGCGCCGGATGGTGGAACTGGGAGCGGCCGTTCCTGCACTGGGCCGAGCGGAACGGGTTCGACGTCGACGTCGCCATCTCCACCGACCTCGAGACACACCCCCACCTGCTGGACGACCGCCGGATGTTCGTCTCGGTCGGACACGACGAGTACTGGTCGTGGGGGATGCGCGACCGGCTCGACGCGTTCACCGCGTCCGGGAGGAACGCCGCGTTCTTCGGGGGGAACACGTGTTGCTGGCAGATCCGGTTCGGTGACGAGCAGCGCACGATGACCGCCTTCAAGTACCGGGCCGACCAGGACCCGGTGCTCGGGACCGCGAACGAACGATGGCTGAGCGGTCTGTGGTCGGACCGGCGCATCGGCCGGCCCGAGACCTCGACGACCGGGTTGACCTTCACGCGCGGGGGCTACTCGCGCTACGGGCTGGGCGTGCCTCGCGCTTCGGGCGCCTATACGGTCTGCCGCCCCGACCACTGGGTCTTCGAGGGAACCCGGCTCCGGTACGGGGATGCGCTCGGCCTCGCCGATTCGATCGTCGCGTACGAGGTGGACGGGTGCGAGCTGACCACCGGCGCGGATGGGCTTCCCACCCCGACCCACGCGGACGGCGCACCCGAGACCCTCGAGGTCCTCGCGACCGCGCCGGCGCGATTGTGGAAGCGCGACGAGCAGCCGATGCGGTACGCGAACGAACCCGGCGAGCTGGAGCACGCCGCGGCGGCGGTGTTCGGTGAGGGATGGGAGGCGAACGCCTATCGGCTGGAACACAACCACGCGGTCCTCGGTGCGTTCACGACCCCGGGCGGCGGGACCGTCTTCAACGCAGGTGTGACGGATTGGGCGTACGGGCTCGGCGACGGCACGGTGGAACAGATCACGCGAAACGTCCTGCGTCGTCTCTCAGGGTGAGGCGCTCTCTCGCAGGTGCCGATCCAGGAACTC
>WNGI01001952.1_pt1 | contig 35723 bp, 32 predicted proteins | sample 5400621 | NCBI WGS metagenome assembly WNGI01 (sample SAMN13153374, study PRJNA577476) | soil metagenome | isolation source: 20 cm soil or saprolite under Garry oak tree replicate 1 | place: USA:California | collected 2016-06-15
TATTCGACGAACGCCCGCGCCTGAGCGCGGTGACGCGCGTCCCGCACCACGCCGATCGCGTCCTCGATCACCGGGGTCCCGCTCTTCGGAAACACGTATCCGAGCGGCAGCCCGTCGCGCCGGCTGAGTAGAATGTCCGGCAGGTCCCAGATCGTGACCAACCCTTCCTGGCGCACGATCTTCTGGTCGAGGAGCGGGCCGTTCAGCACGTACTCCTTGTTCTGGGCGTCGAGCCGCCGCAGCCACTGGAACCCGGCCGCCGTGTCGTGCGTCTGCCGCAGGCCGCGCTCGATGATCATGCCCCACACCGCCCGCATCGTGCCCGAGGCGAGCGGGTCGCGGATCAGGATCTTGCCCTTCCACCGGGGTTCGAGCAGGTCGTCCCAGTCGCGAGGCGCCTCGTCCGGCTTCACCGCCTGCTCCGCGTACACGATCACCGCGGGCGTTTCATAGGCCGCGAAATACCGGTCGCCGGGCCCGCGGCCGTGCGGCTCGATGGCCTCCGCCCAGCCCGGCCGGAACGGCTCGAGCAACGAGTCGCGCGCGCCGCGCGCGAAGATCGTCGCAGGGCCGCCGAACCACACGTCCGCCTGCGGGTTGGCGCGCTCGGAGCGCAGCCGGTCGTACACCTCCTGCGAGCCCATGTCGAGCCAACGCACGTCGACGTCGGGGTGGAGCTGCTCGAAGCGGTGCTCGAGCAGGGTGAGGAGATCGCGGCCGTGGGGACGGCGGCGCCCAAGAGCAAGTGCGGAATGCGGAATGGGGAGTGCGGAATTGAAGAGGAAGGTTCGATCGGTGGAGCTTGCATCCCGACTCGAGGCTCGCACGGACCATTCCGCATTCCGCACTCCGCATTCCGCATTTTATCGCTTGCCCAACGCCAGCAGGTTCGCAAACAACCGATACGCCCCAGGGACTCCGGCGGGCAGCTGTCTGAAGAAGCTCAGCCCGGTGTACACATACGTGCCCTTGCCGACCGTGGCCACGAGGAGCCCGCCCTGAAGCGGCGGCTCGCCGGGATCGTGCAGCTCGACGAGCGGCGTGTAGGCGGGATCCCAATCATGCGTGAAATACAGTCCACGCTCTTGCACCCAGCCTTGCCAGTCGTCGAGCCCGATCTCATTCGGAACGTGGAACGCGCGGCTCGCCGAGTCGAGCACCGTCACCGCCGCTGTCTCGTCGGTCACGCGGTCGTGCGGCCGCGCGATCGAGAGCCGATACGGCGCGAAGCCACCGTTCACGAACGGGTATTGCTGATACTGCACGATCAGGAGGCCGCCGGCGCGGACGTAGTCCAGCAGCCGTCCGTTGCTCGCGACGACCGCAGGCTCGGTCTCGTACGCCCGGCTGCCGATCACGATCGCGTCGTAGCGGGATAGATCCCCGCGCGCGAGCGTATCAGGACCGAGCAGCTCGATGGGGACGCCCACCGCCTGCAGCGCCTCGGGCACGCGATCGGACGCGCCCCGCACGTAGCCGACGCGTGTCAGCGCCGGCAGCGCGATGCGCGTCGCGCGCAGCTCGGCGGTCGAGGCGTGGACGGCCGCCCGTGGCCGGATGTGGGGATAATCGATCAGCGCGAGCGCGCCCTCGCTCCGCTGACCGCCCGCGAGTACGGCCGCCCTGAGCTGATAGACACCGGGTCGCACCACCGCCGGCAGACCGAGCGTGACCGTCAGGCTTTTCGACTCGTCCTCGCGCTGGAACGACAGGCTCTCCGGGGGCAGCGTGGGCCAACCGCGCGGCGGCGTGCAGACCACCTGCGCGGTCGCGGGCCCGCGCGCGCGGTTCGTCACGGTGACTGTGAAATGTCGAGGGCCTCCGGCCGCGCCATCGATCGGCCAGACGACCAAGTCCGGGGTGACGGCCACGTCGAACGGCCGGGTCACGAAGATCGGCCGCCGTACCTCGCCGATGCTCTGATCCCGGTAGCGGTAAACCACCTCTCGAGTGAGCACGAGCGGCTCCCCCGCGACGCTGAGCCGCACAATGAGCTGCAGCGGTCCCGGCTCGAACGGGAGCCCGTGCCAGTCGCCCGGCACGCCACTCCAATCGTACAGGGCGCCGACGAGCGGCCGCCGCAGAAAATACGGTTGTGAGCGAGGCGCGTCGGCGGCGACGGTGACGGCGAAGTGGCGGCCGGCGAGCGTGCCGGGAGCGACCGATGAGGCAGCCGGGTCGAGCCGCTCGATCTTCCACCCGGCCGGCGCTGCGACATCCATGGCGCCGAGGGCAACCGCGCTGTCACCGCCGTTCCAGAGGCTTGCCTCCACCTGCACCCGCTCCCCGGGGACGACGATGCCGTCATCGGCGAACCCGTCGATCGCCACCCCGCCCGCGGTCATGACCGCGTCGCCGAGCAGAGCCTGCTGGCTCGAGTCCGCGTCACCGAGCTCGCGCACAGCGCGCGCCAGGATCGGAAGGATCCCACCCGGATGCAGCGCATTGAGCCGGACGCGCGCCGAGTCGATCAGCGCGGCGTAGCGTGTCTTGCCGGGGAAGAGCGTATCGACCCCCGCGAACAGACCGTCCCCGTCCCGCGTCCCCCGTCCCCGGTCCCGCCACTCGACAAACGCGAGCCGAGCAATCCTCGGCCCGGGTTGCTCAAGCTGGCCTTCATCCTGCGAGCGGTGCTGGCTCCGGCCCGCCATGGCGATCTGGTGGTAGGACCGACCTGCCACGGGGTCGAGCAATCCCGCGTCGAGCCGCAGCGTGGCGCTCGCGGTGTCGAAGTAGAGGGATCGGTACAGCTTCACCGGTCCCCAGCTCGAGTCGCGCAGCACCTCGAACGCCTGGCGTGCGACCAGGCCGGCCACCTGATGCTGGCCATGCCCGTCGCGCGGCGTTCCGGAGAACACGGACACGATGATCTGAGGGCGGAAGCGGCGCACGACGTCGAGCACGTCCTTGAGGACGGAGTCGCGCGGCCAGAGCCGCAGCGATTCTTCCAGCGTCTTGGAATACCCGAAGTCGTAGGCGCGGGTGAAGAACTGGCGGGCACCGTCGATCCGCCGGGCGGCGAGCAGCTCTTCCGAACGGATGATGCCGAGCTCGGGGCCCAGCTCGGGACCGATGAGGTTCTGCCCTCCCTCGCCGCGGCTGAGCGACAGGTAGGCGACCTGCGCGCCCATCCCGCGGGCGAACAGGGCGACGAGGTCGGAATACTCGTCGTCGGGATGCGCGCCGATCATCAGCACGCGCTTGTTCGCGCCGAGCTGCTTCAGCGCGCTCGCCAACACCGCGACGCCGCCGGTGCCGGGTGGGGCGAACTGCCCCACGACCGGTCCGACGGCGCCGAACAACAGAGCAAGGCTAGTCCCGAGCGCGCGCCGCACTATGGCGAAACATAAGTGGCCCCGCCCTTCATAACGAATCGAACGCGCGCCAGCTCCGCGACATCCTTCAGTGGGTCCCCCGCCACCGCGACCAGGTCCGCGTACGCGCCGGCAGTGACGACCCCCAGATCCCGTTGCCCCAGCAGCTCGGCCGCGAGCGATGTCCCCGACTTGATCGCCTGCATCGGGGTCATGCCGTACTGCACGTAGTACTCGAACTCCTTCGCCTGATTAAGCTCGGTCCAGGGGAATCCCCCGACGTCCGTTCCTAACACGATCCGGACGCCTTTCTTGACCCCCCGGCTGAACGCCCGGCGCTGGTGCTCCACCATCGGCCCCCACGGCCCGCCGCGCGGCCCCGCGACGTAGTAGGCCACCGTCACGGTCGGCACCCAATACACGCCCTTCGCGACCAAGACGTCGAGCAGAGAGTCCGTCATGCCGTCGCCGTGCTCGATCGTGTTCACGCCCGCGCGGAGCGCCGCCGCGATCCCGTCCGACCCGATCGCGTGCGCCGCTACTTTCCGACCGAGGCGGTGCGCCTCGTCCACGATGGCGCGCGCCTCGTCATCGGTGAAGTTGACCCAGCTGTGGAGCACCGAGTCCGGGGCGGGTCCGAAGTAGTAGCGGCGATCGCTGTAATACTTGATCCAGTCGGCGCCGTGAGCCACCTGCTGACGGACGGCCAAGCGTGCGCCCTCCACGCCGTCCACCGGCTGCACGCCGTGCGGCAGCTCCAGCTCCCAGTTGTCGGAGACGATCGGGTACATGCCGGTGGGCGCCATGGCGCGGGTCGATGCGAAGATGCGCGGCCCGGGAATCTCGCCCCGATCCACCGCGCGCTTCACATCCACGTCCACATACATCGCACCCTCGGTCTCGAGGTCCCGGATGGCGGTGAACCCGTGCTCCAGTGCGATCCTCGCGTTCCTGGCGGCGAGAATCGCGCGGTACGGCGTCGACTGGTACAACAGCTGCTCATTGTAAGACTCCGCCGTGGGATCGCCCTGAAGCAGCAGGTGCGTGTGCGTATCGATGAGCCCCGGCAGCACCGTCATCTGCGACAGATCGATCACTCGGGCGCCCTTCGCCTGCCCCTGGACCTGCGCCAGCGGGCCCACCGTCTTGATCCGGTCTCCGTCGATCAGGATGCCGACGCCCGATTGCGGCGCATCGGATCGGCCGTCGATCAGCCGACCGGCCTTGATGAGGATCGGGGGCGCGGGCTGGGCGGGCCGAGGCACCTGCGCCCACGCCGTGGTCGCGACGGCGAGCTGGGCGATTAGGGCGAAACTGGGACGCATCGCGGTCTCCTTATGGGGCGAGGCGAATCTCCTCGTGACCGCCTCCCTGTCAAGTCATAGATTGGGGGACTTCCGAACGGAGGCAACCGTGGCCGTCCGCGTCACCTGTCAGTGCGGGACGTCGTACGAGCTGAAGGACGAGTTTGCCGGACGATTGGTGAAATGCCCGCAGTGCGGGCACGAGAATCGTGTACCGGGCGTCGTCCCGGCTGAGGCCGTCAAGCCTCAGGCGGATCCGGTGTTCGACCGCGACGTTTTTCTCCTGCGCCAGCAACTGCTGCGGATCTCCGAAAAGTACGACGTGGCCGACGAGCAGGGGAAGAAGATCGTATTCGTCGAGCGACCGGCGCACCTGCTGCGCAACCTCGGGGCGCTGCTCGGGGCGCTCGCGGCCGCTGCCGTGGTGGGGGTGGGGTTCGGGATACTCTCCGACATGGCGAAAGGCACGGCCTTCGAGGGCGTCCTGGCCGCACTCGCGGTGATCGGTGCGCTCGCGGCCTTGATCGCCGTCGGGGTCGGCCTGTCCGCGAAGCGGCACGTCACCTTCTATCGCGACGAGACGAAGCGCGACAAGCTGCTCGAAGTGCTGCAGGACCGAAAGTGGCAGCCGATCACCGCCACCTACACGGTACGCGACCGGGCCGGCCGCACCATGGCCCTCCTGTGGAAGAACTATCTGTACAACATTGTGCGGAAGCGCTGGTACGTGAAGGCGCCCGACGGCGCGACGCTGTACGTGGCGAAGGAAGATTCCATCATCCTCTCGCTGCTGCGCCGCCTCCTCGGGCCCCTGTTCGGCCTCTTGCGGACCAACTTCATCATCGTACGCAGCGGCTCGGAGGACGTGGTGGGCGAATTCAACCGCAAGTTCACGCTGCTGGACCGCTACGTACTCGACCTCAAGGCGGACCGGGTCCGCGCCCTCGACCGCCGTGTGGCGCTCGCGCTCGGCGTCATGCTCGACACCGGTGAGCGGCGGTGAGCGACCAGCGGGAAAAGCCGATCGTCATCACCCCCGATATGCTGGCGGCGGGGACCGATACGCGCCGCGACTTCGAGCGCGGAATGCGCACCGCCCCGCCGCTGATCCTCGTGTTGATCGCCGCGAACGTGGCGCTGTTCGGGTGGGAGCTCGCCGTCGGGGCGCTCGCGAGTCGGGACGGCATCGTGGAGGCCGGCGCTCTGGTGCGCGACCGCCTGCTCGCCGGCGAGTGGTGGCGCCTCGAGAGTGCCACCTTCCTGCACGCCGGCTGGGATCACCTGATCGGCAACTGCCTGGTGCTGTACGTGGTGGGGATGGCCTGCGAGCACGCCTTCGGCTTCGCGCGGACGGCCGTCGTGTACTTCACCAGCGGCCTCACCGGCTCGGTCCTCTCCGGCGCCCTGTCGCCCGGACCGTCGGTCGGTGCGTCGGGGGCGATCTTCGGGCTCGTGGCCGCGGTGATCGTCGTCTTGTACCGCCACCAGCAGCGCTTCTACTTGCGGGACAAGCGGATCGGCTTTGTGCTCCTGGTGTGGGCGGCGTACCAGATCTCGACGGGCGTGCTGAACCCCTACATCGACAACTACGGACACCTCGGGGGATTCGCGGGCGGTGCGACCGCCGCCTTGCTGCTCGAGCCGAGCCTCTTGTCGGGGCGCTCCACAGGCTAGATTGGGGCCATGGCCACGACCGCCACAGCACCCGAGGGCAAGGTCAGCGCCGCCGAAGCGCGCGAAGTCGCCGAAGCCGCGCGCGAGCAGGAGTGGATCGCGCCAAGCTTCGTGCGCGACCTGTTCCTCGGCAAGTTCCGCCTCGACCTCATCCACCCCTACCCCGAGCAAGATCCCGAAGAGGTGCGGCGGGCGCGGCCCTTCCTCGACCAGCTCGAGCGGCTGCTGCGCGAACAGGTCGACTCGGACCGCATCGACCGCGAGGGGGAGATTCCCGAAACCGTCATCCAGGGCCTGCGCGACCTGGGCGCGTTCGGGATCAAGATCCCGCGTGAATACGGCGGGCTCGGCCTGTCGCAGTTGTCGTACATGAAGGCCATCGAGCTGGTCTCGTCGATCGACGGCTCGGTCACGGCGCTTCTCTCCGCACACCAGTCGATCGGCGTGCCCCAGCCGCTGAAGCTGTTCGGCACCGACGCCCAGAAAAAGAAGTACCTCCCGCGGCTCGCGAAGGGCGCGATCTCCGCGTTCGCCCTGACGGAGCCGGGCGTCGGCTCCGACCCGGCCGCCATGGAAACGACGGCCGTCCCGACCCCGGACGGCCAGGCGTGGGTGCTCAACGGCGAGAAGCTGTGGTGCACCAACGGCACCAAGGCCGAGCTGCTCGTCGTGATCGCGCGCACCCCGTCCAAGGTGGTGAACGGGAAGGAGAAACGGCAGATCACGGCGTTCATCGTCGAGACGGCATGGCCGGGCGTGAAGGTCGAGCACCGCTGCCACTTCATGGGCCTGAAGGCGATCTACAACGGGGTGATTCGCTTCAGTGACGTCCGCGTGCCCAACGAGAACGTGCTGTGGGAGGTGGGCAAGGGCCTGAAGCTCGGCCTCATCACCCTCAACACCGGCCGGCTCACGCTCCCGATCTCTTCGGTCGCCGCCGGGAAGCGCTGTCTCGAGATCTCCCGTCAGTGGGCGAGCGAGCGCGTGCAGTGGGGTCGCGCGATCGGCAAGCACGATGCGATCGCCCAAAAGATCGGTGCCATGGCGGCGAATACGTTCGCCATGGAGGCGGTGGCAGAGCTGTGCGGCGCGATGGCGGACCGCGGCGGCTACGACATCCGCCTCGAGGCCGCGATCGCGAAGCTGTACAACTCCGAGGGTGGCTGGCGCATCATCGACGACACCGTGCAGATCCGGGGCGGCCGCGGCTACGAGACTGCCGACTCGCTGCGCGCCCGCGGCGAGAAGCCCGTGCCGGTCGAGCGGATCATGCGCGATTTCCGCATCAACCTGATCTTCGAAGGGTCGAGCGAGATCATGCATCTGTTCATCGCCCGCGAAGCGGTGGACAAGCACCTGCAGGTGGCGGGCGACGTGGTGATGCCGGGGAAGTCCGTGGGCGAGCGCATCCGCGGCCTCGTGCGCGCCGCACTGTTCTATGTCTGGTGGTATCCCTCGCGCTGGCTCGGCTGGGGGTTCTGGCCCAAGTACACCGGATTCGGGCCGCTCGCGAAGCATCTGCGCTACGTCGAGCGGGCCGCCCGGCGCCTCGCACGCGGCGTGTTCCACGCGATGATGCGCTTCGGACCCAAGCTCGAATACCGCCAGGCCGTGCTGTTTCGGCTGGTGGACGTGGGTGCCGAGCTGTTCGCCATGGCCGCGACGTGTGCGCGGGCCGAGTGGCTCCGGAAGAGCGACCCCGCGGCCGGCCGGCGCGCTGTGGACCTGGCGGATCTGTTCTGCCGTCAGGCGCGCGGCCGCGTCGAGGCGAAGTTTCACGAGCTCTCGCACAACGCGGACACGCGGGCCTATCGGCTGGCCCAGGAAGTGCTGCAGCACGAGCATGGCTGGCTCGAGCGCGGGATGGTCGAGCTGTCGGACTAAACGGAGGGAATATGGAACACTCGGTGGACCGGCGGGCCTTCCTCGAGGGCGCCGCGGCGGGTGCCGCGGCGATCGCCTGGGCGGGCTGGCCCCCCCTGGCCGCCCGCGGCCTGGACGACATTCAGGCAGAGATCGAGCGGCGTCACCAGGAGGCGGTCGCCCGGCTGCAGCGGTGGATCCATCAGCCGTCGATCGCCGCGGAGAACAACGGGGTCGCGGAGGGGTGCGACCTCACGATGCAGCTGCTGCGCGACGCCGGGTTCAACCAGGTCACGAAGTTGCCGACCGACGGCCAGCCGGGAATCTTCGCGACGCTCGATGCCGGTGCGCCTCGCACCCTGGGCGTCTACTTCATGTATGACGTCAAACAAGTCGATCCCGCGGAATGGTCGTCGCCGCCGTGGGCCGCCTCGCTCGTCGAGAAGCCGAATGTGGGAACCGTGCTGATAGGCCGGGGCGCGGTGAACCAAAAGGGCCCCGAGGCGTCGTTCCTCGCCGCACTGCACGCCATTCGCGGCGCGGGCCGGAAGGTCCCCGTGAACCTGGTGCTCGTGGCCGAAGGCGAAGAGGAAATCGGCTCGCCCCACTTCCCCCAGATCGTGCGCCGCCCGGAGGTACTCGCCGCGCTCCGGAACGCGATCGGTATCTTCATGCCCTCGGCCGCGCAGGAGCTCGACGGCAAGGTGATCATGACGCTCGGCGCCAAGGGCGTGATCGAGGTGGAGCTCGTCTCGAGCGGGGAGCGCTGGGGCCGCGGGCCGGAGCGCGACATCCACTCGAGCAACAAGGCCCGCGTGGACAGCCCGGCGTGGCACCTCGTGGAAGCGCTCGCCACGCTCGTCTCTGCCGACGGTAACGATCCCGCAATTGAGGGTTTCGCCGACAAGGCGCGACCGCTCTCGACCGCGGAGCAGGCCATGATCGCGGAAGCGGCGAATCGGCTCGACGAGCAGGTGACGAAGCGGCAACTGGGCGTCGACCACTGGGTACACGACGTGAGCTGGCGGGAGGCGCTCGAGCTGCTGATGTCGCGCCCCACCGTCAACATCGAGGGCCTCGTCGGCGGATACACGGGGCCGGGGGGCAAAACCATTCTTCCTCACCGGGCGGTGGCCAAACTCGACCTGCGACTCGTCCCGGACATGACGGCGGCCGAGGCACTCGCCGCCCTCAAGGCGCACCTGGCGAAACGCGGCTTCGGGGATGTCGAGGTCAACATGACCGGCGGCTACGACCCCAACAGCACGGCCGCCGACGCCGGGCTGATTCGGGCGCAGACGGCCGTGTACCGGCGCGGTGGGATCGATCCCGTCGTGTTACCTCGGAGCGCCGGCTCCTGGCCTGGCTACGTCTTCACCGGAGACCCGCTGCGCCTTCCCGCGGGCCATTTCGGGCTCGGCCATGGCAGCGGAGCGCACGCGCCGAACGAGTACTACGTGGTCGACTCGAAGAACCCGAAGGTCCAGGGCATGGCCGGCGCGGTGCGCTCGTACGTGGACTACCTGTTCGAGCTCGCTCGCACGACGTAGCCGGCGGCGGCCGACTACGCCGCCTGGTGGGCAATCATGATGCTGCGCAGCCGCTCGGGTGTCTCTCCGGCGGCATCCCCGTAGGGTGCCGGGTGCCCCTTGGCATCCATCACGACGCTCGGGCACACGAAGTCGTAGCGCCGGGCGGCGATGCGGTCGGCCGCCGCCTGGGTCGCGACCGGGGTCGCGATCACGACCTGCTTCGCGCCCAGCTGCTCGGCCACCTTCGCCGCCGCGAGCACTCTCCACGGATAGGTCACCTGGCCGTCGACGATCACCGCGATCCGACCGGCGAGCTTCTTCACCGGGCGCTCCGTGCGGTACAGGATCAGGTCCTGGCTCACGCGGGCGCGCGACTCGTCGATCGCGCTCGCCAGCTTGTCGATCAGTGCGCCGCTCGGCTGGAAGTCGGGGTCCATTTCCGACGGGGCCGACTCGGCGATGGCGCCGATCGGCGCCAGGTTCGATCCCAGCTTGATGAACGCCGCGACCAGCACGTCGAATTGGGCCCCCATCGCCTTGGACGCGTTGGCTGCGATCTCGACACCCTCGGGGGTGATGCCGAGCAGCAGGCATCCGAGGTAGCCGCGGCCGGCCAGCTGCTGGCCCAACAGGGCGCCGGCGGCAGAGCGCGTCGGGTACAGGGCGGCGGGCTTGGCGGACGCAGGTGCGGGCATGGTCACACAAGTTATAGAGGACGGTAGAGGACGGTAGAGGTCGGCAGGAGTCGTGACCTGTACCGCCCTCTACCGTCTTCTACCGCCTTCTACCGTCCCGCCTCTTGTTATCTTTCGCGAGCCATTTCCCAGGACGATTCGTGTGTCGAAGAGCACCCTGTCCGTCACCGACAACCGGACCGGCAAGACGTACGAGCTCCCGATCCAGGACGGCACGATCCGAGCGGTCGACCTGCGCCAGATCAAGGCGGTGGACACCGATGCGGGGCTGGCGACGTACGACCCGGGGTTCCTGAACACCGCGGCGTGCCGCAGCGCGATCAGCTACATCGACGGCGACAAGGGAATCCTGCGCTATCGCGGCTATCCGATCGAGCAGCTGGCCGAGCGCAGCACGTTCCTGGAAACGGCGTACCTGCTGCTCCACGGCGAGCTGCCTTCCGCGGCGGAGCTCGATTCGTGGGTCTACAGCATCACCCACCACACCATCGTCCACGAGAGCATCAAGAAATTCATCGACGGGTTCCATCACGACGCACATCCCATGGGGATGTTCGTGAGCACCGTCGCTGCGCTGTCGACCTTCTATCCCGAAGCGAAGCAGATCGCGAACGAAACGTCGCGCTGGAACCAGATCTTCCGGCTGATCGCCAAGGCGCCCACGCTCGCCGCCTTCGCCTACCGCCACTCGGTGGGGATGCCGTACGCGTACCCGGACAACGACCTGTCGTACGCGGGCAACTTCCTGAACATGATGTTCAAGGCAACGGAGGTGAAATACACGCCGAACAAGACGCTCGAGCACGCGCTCGACGTCTTGTTCATCCTCCACGCGGATCACGAGCAGAACTGCTCGACCAGCGCCATGCGGGGCGTCGGCTCGTCGCACGCCGATCCCTATTCGGCCATGGCCGCCGCCGCCGCGGCCCTGTACGGCCCGCTGCACGGCGGCGCCAACGAAGAAGTGCTGAAGATGCTCCGGGAGATCCGCACGAAGGACAACATTCCGGCGTACCTCGAGCGCGTGAAGCGCGGCGAGTTCCGCCTGTTCGGCTTCGGCCACCGCATCTACAAGAACTACGACCCGCGCGCCAAGCTCATCAAGCGAGTCGCCGAAGAGGTGTTCGACGTGACGGGAAAGAACCCGCTCATCGACATTGCCGTGGAGCTCGAGCGGATCGCACTGCAGGAGGACTACTTCGTCACGCGGAAGCTGTACCCCAACGTGGATTTCTACTCGGGGATCATCTACGAAGCGATGAAGTTCCCCATGGACATGTTTCCGGTGCTGTTCGCCATCGGGCGGACGCCGGGATGGCTGGCGCAGTGGCAGGAGATGCTGCTCGACAAGGAGCAGAAGATCGCCCGCCCGCACCAGATTTACACGGGACCGGACAAACGGGATTACGTGGCGATCGAAAAGAGAAGCTAAAGGCGTCACGCAAAGACGTCGCGCAGAAACGTCGCGCGACGTCGTCACGCAAAACCGTTAGCGGCGGCGCCGCCCCCCGGTCCGGGCGCGCACCGATCGCCCCTGCTTCGGCTGCTCCGCCTGGAGCGGCTTCGGCTGCAGTGGCTTGACCGACGGCTCAAAGCCCGGGATGACTTCCCGCGGGAAGATCTGGCCCACGAGCTTCTCGATATCCCCCATGAGGAGCCACTCGTCGGGCGACAGCAGCGTGAGCGCGAGCCCCCGCGCGCCGGCCCGCGCCGTGCGGCCCACGCGGTGCACGTAGACCTCCGCTTCGTGCGGCACGTCGAAGTTCACCACCATCCGGATCCCGTCCACGTCGATGCCCCGCGCCGCGATGTCGGTTGCGACCAGCACGTCCGCCTCGCCCGAGCGGAACGCGTCCAGGGTGCGGGTACGGTGGCTCTGGGCCTTATCGCCGTGGATGGCGTGCGCGGGAATCCCCTCACGCCGCAGGAACGTCACCAGCTTGTCCGCGCCGTACTTGGTGCGCGTGAACACCAGCGTCTGGCCCGCCGGCTTCGCCTGCAGGATGCGCGCGAGCACGCCGCGCTTCTGGAGCTTGTCGGTCGCGACGATCACGTGCTCGATCCCTTCCGCGGGCTTCGCTCGCCGCCCGATCTCGACGGAGGCGTGACGGTCGAGCGCCGTGCGCGCGAGCGCGTCCACCTCGAGCGACACCGTCGCCGAGAAGAGCATCGTCTGCCGCTTTGCGGGGAGCGCCCGCAGGATGCGGCGCACGTCGGGCGCGAATCCCATATCGAGCATGCGGTCGGCCTCGTCGAGCACCAGCACCTCGAGCCGCGCGAAGTCCACGTGCCCGCGCTCCATGTGGTCGAGCAGCCGACCGGGCGTCGCGACCACGATGTCCACCCCGCGCGCCAGGGCGCGGGTCTGCGGCTCCATGCCGACACCGCCGTAGATGGCCGCGGCGCTGACGTCCAGGTGGCGGCCGTACGCCTTGGCGCTCTGCAGCACCTGCTCGGCCAGCTCGCGCGTGGGCACGAGGATGAGCGCGCGCAGCACATGCTTGACGCCGTTGCGCGACAGGCGCTGCAGGATCGGCAGCATGAAGGCCGCGGTCTTCCCGGTGCCGGTCTGCGCGGACCCGATGAGGTCGCGCCCCGCGAGGGCGAGGGGAATCGCTTCCAGCTGAATGGGGGTGGGCTGCTCGTAGCCTTCGTCGGCCACGGCACGCACCAGCTCGGGCGCGAGCCCGAGAGCGGTAAATGGCATTACTGATTGCTTCCTTTCGCAATACACACACACGCACGCCGCCGGTGGCTCATATGCCACCGCGCTGCAGCGTCACTCTCGTTGTGAACCTGGGGAATGAGACCGGGCGTGTGTACAGCGCCGGAACCCGCTCCTGAGCGGGACCGTCCTTCGGAAGGATGCCAGCTCTTGGTTCGACCCAACCCTAACTACGTGGGGGTCAAACGTCAAGGAGATGCGGCCGACCGATCGGAAGACGAGCGTCTGTCCGTCGGGCGACACATCGACCGAGATCCAGGTCCCTGGGCCTGAGCAGACGCGTCAAGCAAGGGTGTTGACAAATCACGCCCTCCCGGCGATCATCCACCCCGAGCGATAACGAACCAGAGACTGTTTTCATAGGACCTGGGCTACCGCCCGGGTCGTTTCGTTTCTGGGGCTACTCGACTGGAGAGACCGCGTGGAAGTGACCGTAGGCGACGGCGACCGTTTGGAATACGTGTTGAAGAAGTTCCGCCGCCAGATCACGAAAGCCGGCCTGTTTCAGGACATGAAGCGGAAGCGCTTCTACGAGAGCCCCGGCGCTCTACGGCGACGGAAGGACAAGGCCGCGGCACGCCGCAAGGTGAAGTCCGCACGACGTCGCGAACAACATTAAGTCAGGAGTACAGCAAGATGGCACGCATCACCGGTATCGTGAAGTGGTTCAACGACGCGAAGGGCTTTGGTTTCATCACGCCCGAGAACGGCGAGAAGGACTGCTTCGTGCACCACACCGCGATCCAGGCACAGGGGTTCAAGTCGCTCGCCGAGGGCGAGCGGGTCGAGTTCGACGTCGTGCAGGGACAAAAGGGTCCGGCGGCGCAGAATGTCGTGAAGCTCTAACCGAGCCGCACGACCGGTACAAAGACGAGCGGCGCCGTCCCGAGGGACGGCGCCGTTTGCATTATTTGAGCACGATCCGCATCGCGTGCGTATCCAGATCGATGTCCCACGTCGTGATGCGCGGCCGCAGGAACTCGTCACAGTCGCGCGGCGTGAGCGACGCGGCATCGGCGTCGAGGAACTCGAGCAGGCGCATCCGGGCCTGGAGGTAGGTGCACCCCTCCCGCACCGCCGCCATCCGCAGCCCCACCTCGTCCTCGAGCTTGCGGTTCACGAACCCTTGCGCCACCAGGAGCAGCCGGCCGACGATTACCCGCTCGAGCTCGGCACCCTCCGGCCGCGCGACCCGCCGCTGCAGCAACCGCTGCCGCTCGGGCGCGCACAGCTCCAGCACCTGCCGGCACACCTCCGGGTCGGGCCGCCCGGCGGCCACCGCTGCCGCCCGCTCGGCCCGCGCACAGGTCGGCAAGTCGTTGCGGTGCAGCCGCAGGAACTTGGTCATTGGGGCATACAGGTCGCTGCGGCCGGGGGCCGGGGGACGGCGTCGGCCAGACACCAGGTCCGCCATGTAGTCTTCCGTAACCTGAACCGCCTCGGCGAGCTCGCGCGGGGTGCGCTTGAGCTCCCGCAGGCGACGCCGGAGCAGTTGACCCACCTTCACAGGATCTTTGAGCGGGAGAGCTGCAGGCACTCGAGGTAGCTCCTTTCGGACGGCACAAGAAAAGGCCCACGGTGCAAAGAGCGGCCTATCAGCACACCGCGGGCGAATGTCGCTAAATATAACTAGGACAGGGCGTTAATGGTACCCCGCCCCCCGCCCTGAAGCCCCAAATCAGCCTCCGCGGCCCGCTTCCGGGCCAGCGCCAACGACCCCACGACGATGATTACGGCAAAACTGAACCACTGGATAGCGTAGGAGAGGTGCGGGCCATCGGAGAGCTCGGGGATCGGCCAGCGGATCAGACCGGGCGGTAGAGGGCGGTCGGGGGCGGTAGCGGAGGGCACCTGCTGGAGGACGAACGTCAGAAGCGGGTACGGAACCGAATCCCGGAGCGCCGTCGGGTCCACATCCCCGCGAGCGCGGGGCGCCGCCAGTCCGAGCCCGACAACATCCGCGCTGTCCCCTTCCCTGTAGGCCGGCTGGTGCACGTGGTACGCGTCCGGCGAAGGCGCCCAGCCTCGATCCACGAGCACTGCCGCCCCGTCTACGAGCCGCAGCGGCGTGACCAGGTCCACCCCAGGCACGCCTTGGTAGCTCCGGGCGCGCCAGAGCCGCTCGTGCCGGTAATCGTACACACCGTGGGCCCGCAAACGGCGGTCGCGGGCGGAGTCGGCGGGGAGCGACCCGTTCACCTCGAGCGGGGGACGCGCCCGGGCGACGAGCAGGAGGGCGTTGCGCTCGCGCCGTGCGTGCAACCGGTCGAGCTGCCACACGCCCAGCCGAATACAAGTCGCCGCGATGAGGAGCGCGATCACCAGGCCAGCGAGATCGCGCCGGTCTATCGTCGTTTTGGGCCTCGGTTTGGGCCTCATCGCGCGCCCCGCACGAGCGCGAGCTTCTCGGCGCGCGACAGGCGCCGAACCGCGGCCTCGCGCCGCAGGGCGGCCGACCGGTCCGGCTGGCGCTCCTGAAACACCAGGGACACCGGACGGCGCGCGCGTGTGTACGCGCTCGCCGTCCCCGCTCGATGCCGCACCAGGCGCCTCGGGAGGTCGTTGGTGATGCCCGTGTACAGAGAGCCGTCACCACAGCGAAGCATGTACACCGTCCACACGCGTCCCCTACTCCAACGTTGCGTCGAGCGTGATCTGCGGGATGCCGGCGAGCGCTTTCGATACGGGGCAACCGCGCTTTGCCTCCTCCGCGGCCTTCTGGAACCCGGCCTGGTCGAGGCCCGGCACACGTCCCCGCACCTTGAGCTCCATTTTAGTGATCTGGGGCGCCCCGCCGACCATGTCCATCGTGCATGCCGCCGTAGTCTCGACCCGGGCGACGGGCTTGCCGGCCTTTTCGAGCCCGGCCGAGAGCGCCATGCTCAGACAGGCCGCATGCGCCGCGGCGAGGAGCTCTTCGGGGTTCGTGCCCTTTTTCCCCTCGAACCGGGTTGCAAAGGTGTACGCGCCGTTGAACGAGCTGCTCCCGGCCTTGAAATTCCCCTTCCCGTCCTTGAGCTTGCCTTCCCAGATCGCTGTCGCTTGACTCGTGGGCATCGTCCCGCTCCCGGTGAAGGTGACAATCGGAAATCTGGCGGAACCGCGGAGGGGACGCTACGCTTGGGGCGCGCTCGCCCCGCCATGGAGAGGAAAACCGACGATGGCCACGAAGCGGAAGAAAGCCCGGCGTCCCGCCAAGAAACGCCTGGCGACCCAACCCCAGCGGCAAAAGCCCGAGTCGTTGCGCCTTCGCTCCATGGCCGCGTCGTTCACCGTCCACGACCTGGATAAGAGCGTCGCCTGGTATCGCGATGTGCTGGGGTTCGTCGTCGGAGAGCGTTGGGAAGACGAGGGAAAAGTCCGCGGTATCCAGATGAAAGCCGGCAGCTGCGACATCATGCTCGGCCAGGACGACTTCGCGAAAGGACGGGATCGCACGAAGGGCGACGGCTTCCGCCTGTGGGTGGCGACGGTCCAGGACATCATCGCGGTAGCGGAGCGGGTCAAGGCGAAGGGGTGGACGCTCGACCGCGAGCCGTCCGAAACCCCCTGGGGCGACTGGGCGTTTGCCCTCACCGATCCGGATGGGTTCAAGATCACGGTGATTCAGGAGTGACAATGCGGAATGTGGAATTCGGAATGCGGAATGAGAGGTGCTGACCGTTCCCTGCTCGATGTCGAGTCCTTCAATTCCGCATTCCGCACTCCGCATTCCGCATTTCTCCTGAGGCGGACCGCATGCTACTGTTCCTGACCGTCACCTCGCTGGCGTTGCAAACGTCCGTGGCCGACACGTCCCCGTTCCGCGCGCTTCCGCTCCCCGCACCCAACGGCGTGCGCGGGGCGTCGGGCGCGCCCGGCCGCGACTACTGGCAGCAGCGCGCGGACTACGTGATCCGCGCGACGCTCGACACGGCGGGCTCCCTCCTCCGGGGTAGCGAGCGAATCCACTACGAAAACCATTCTCCCGACACGCTGCGCTTCGTCTGGGTGCAGATCGAGCAGAACATCTTCGCGAAGAACAGCGTAACCTACGCCTTGAACCAGCCGCCGCTGCACTTTGCGGGTGGCGCCGTATTCGACTTCACCGGCAAGGGATTCATCGGCGGGATCACGATCGAGCGCTTTCGGTCGGCCGGCCGGGAGCTCCGGCGCACCGAGTACGGAACGATGATGCGGGTGGAGCTGTCGCGCCCGCTCGCCCCGAGAGGGATGATCGACTTCGACGTCGCATGGCAGTTCCCCGTACCGCCCTACGGCGGCGGCCGCATGGGACGGATCGGGACGCGCCTGTACGAGATCGGCCAGTGGTACCCCCGCATGGTGGTGTACGACGATGTGCACGGTTGGAATCCCCTGCCCTACATCGGCGCCGGCGAGTTCTACCTCGAGTATGGGAACTTCGACGTGACGCTCACGCTGCCCGCGGGGTTCGTGGTGGCGGCCACGGGGACGGTCGCCAACCCGCTCGCCGTCTGGAGTCCCGAGCAGCGCGCGCGCCTGGCCCGGGCACGGGGGTCAGCGGAGCGCGTCGAGGTGATCACCAAAGCGGAGGCCACCGCGCACGGCGCCCAGCGCACCCCCGGCACCAAGACCTGGCACTTCACGGCCCGGCTCGTGCGCGACTTCGCCTGGGCCGCTTCCCCCGATTTCCGGTGGGATGCGTCGGACTGGAACGGCGTCCTGATTCAAACGCTCTACCGGCCGAGCGCGACGCCGTGGGAAGAAGCGAACCGGATGGCGTGGTTCACCATCAAGCACTTCAGCGAAACGTGGGGGATGTATCCCTGGCCGCACGCCACGACGGTCGAGGGCCTGGTCGAGGGAATGGAGTACCCGATGCTGACGTTCGTACCGTCCATCGCGAGCCGCGAGGATCAGTATTGGGTGCTCACGCACGAATTCGGCCACGAGTGGTTCCCGATGATGGTGGGCTCGGACGAGCGCCGCTATCCCTGGATGGACGAAGGGTTCAACACGTTCATCGATTACGGCTCGGCGGAGGGCTACCAACCGCTGATCACGCAGCCGGTCGAGTCGCGTGATCTCGCCTGGACCGCGTACCAGAAGCCGGCGCTGATGCTCACGGTGCTGCGGGACGCGGTCCTGGGGAAGGAGACGTTCGAGCGCGCCCTGCGCGAGTACGTGCGGCGCTGGACGTTCAGGCACCCGCAGCCCGCGGACTTCTTCCGGACGATCGAGAACGTGTCGGGACGGGATCTGGATTGGTTCTGGCGCGCGTGGGTGTTCACGACCGCCCGCCTCGACCAGGCGGTCGACTCCGTCGCCGTCGGGGGTGACACGACGCTCGTGTTCCTGTCGAATCGAGGGCCCATGGTGCTGCCGCTGACGCTCGAGCTCCGGTACGGGGACGGCGCGAGCGAGACCCGGGACCTGCCTGTCGAGATGTGGAACCTGGGGAGCCGATTCACCGCCCGCGTACCGACCGCGAAGTCGGTCGTCGGCGTCGTGGTGGACCCGAGGCAGATCTACCCGGACGTCGATCGCGCGAACAACCGGTGGCCGCGGTAGCGGCGCGTTGCCTCCACGTCGGGCTGCTGACGTCCAGTCGGTTCTGGCGGGGTTCGAGCAGCGTATTCGCCGTGCTCGCGCGCGGGCTCGCCGGGCGGGGACACCGCACGACGGCTCTCGCGGCCTATGAGCCGGTCGCCGCCGGATTCCGGAGCCAGGGGCTCGCCGTACGGATGCTTCCGGTGGGTCATACCAATCTCAAAGCGGCACGAGCCTTGCGACGAGCGCTCCACGAGCTCGCGGCCGACATCGTGCTCGTCGACCGACCGCGTGACATTCGACACGGGGCGTTCGCGTCGCTCGGCAGGCCGCTCGCCGTGGTCTACTGCATCAGCACGCCCCGCCCGCCCCGAGACCTGCTCACCCGGCTGGCGTTCCGCCGGGTCCGCTCGACCGTGTTCCTCACCGAGCAGCTCGCGCGGCGAGCACTCACCGAAGCCCCGTTCATGCGGCGGGCTGAGCATCGCGTGATCCCGAACGGCGTGGACTGCGATCTGTTCCGCCCGGACGAGGGGGCGGGACGGGCGTTCCGTCACCGCTACGAGCTGGGCGACGGCCCGCTGCTCCTCGGCGTGGGGGCCCTCGAGATCGAGAAGCGCTGGGACCTGCTGCTCGACGGCGTGGCCCGGCTCGCCCCGCCCGCGCCGCGGCTGGTGCTGTGCGGCACCGGCGCCCTGGAGGGATCACTCCGGGCGCACGCCGAGCGGCTCAGTCTGGACGTGCGATTCGTGGGTCAGATAGACTCGGGCGAGCTCGTGGGAGCCTACAACGCGGCGACGTGCGTCGTGCACACGCGCCCCGATGAGGTGTTCGCGCTCGCGTTGATCGAAGCGCTCGCGTGTGGGCGGCCGGTGCTCGCGTCGGGCGGCGGCGGGACGCCGGAGCTCGTGGGTGACGCCGGCGTCCTGGCGCCGCCCGACGATCCGAGCGCGTTCGCGCTCCTGCTGCAAGATTTGCTGGGTGACCACGAGCGCCGCGCAGCCCTCGCGCTTCGCGCACGGCGCCGCGCGGTCGAGCACTACTCGGTCGAACGGATGATTCGCGACTACGCGCAGCTCCTCGAAGGGCTCATGGAGGGAGGGCGGCAGTCATGACGGTGCTCGCATCTCGCGCGCTGCTGCTGCTGTCGCTGGCATATCTCACGCCGGCGCAGGCCCAGCAGCCCACGCTGGCCTTGATCGGCGGCCGCATCCTCGACGGCTACGGCGGGCCGCCCATCGAGAACGGTGTGATTCTCATCGCCGGCGAGCGCATCACCGCAATCGGCCGCGGCAGCGAGATCCCGGTTCCCGCCGGCGTGCGGATCATCTCGACCGAGGGGATGAGCGTGCTGCCGGGTCTCGCCGACATGCACGTCCACTTGATGATCGTGGGCCACGGCGACTACGAGCACTGGGACACGACCTACCGCAGCCGGTTCCAGAAGGAGATCATGCCGGCCGCGGCGAAGCAGCTGTTGCTCGCCGGCGTGACGACTGCGCGCGACCTGGGCGCCCCGCTCGAAGACATCCTCGCCGTGAAGCGGCGGGTCGCGCGGGGTGAGATCCCCGGACCGCGCCTGTTCGTCTCCGGACCGTTCCTTCAGCACGCGCCGTACTCGCCCTACGAGGCGCGGTTCCGCTGGGGCGTGACCGGCCCGGACGACGCCCGCGCCAAGGTCAAGCAGCTGGCGCAGGCCGGCGTAGACGTCATCAAGCTGATCGATCAGGACCAGATGACGGAGCCGGAAGTGGCGGCCGTGGTCGAGGCCGCGCACGCGGCGGGGCTCCCGGTGGTGGCGCATGCACACCGCGAAGCCGAGATCCGGCTCGGGCTCAAATACGGGGTGGATTGCTTCGAGCACACCGGGCTCGGCACGGAACCCGGCTATCCGGAGGACATCCTCGAGGGCCTGCGCCGGCGCAACGCGACGCTGTACTGGACCCCCACGATCGCGCCGCTGTTTCTGTACCAGTACACGGCGGACAGCTTCCCCGAGCGACTGGACGATGCGGCATGGCAGGAGGGCCTGGCGCCCGACGTCGTGCAGGATATCCGCCGCTCGCTCGCGGGCTATGTCGCGCTTCCCTATTTCCTGTTGACGCGGCGCCGCATCCCCACGCTCGCCCACAAATTCGAGCAGCTCCGCGCGACCGGCGTGACCATGCTCATCGGGACCGACGCCGGGACCCCAGGGAACTTCCACTCCGATGCGACATGGCACGAGCTCGCGACGTGGGTGCGGCTGGGCGCGACGCCGATGGAAGCGATCCAGGGGGCGACACGCTGGCCCGCTCGGTTCCTGAAGCGCGAGCAGGATCTGGGGACGCTCGCGCCGGGCCGCTACGCGGATATCATCGCGGTGCGGGGCGACGTGCTGCACAACATCGAGCTGCTGCAGCACGTGGACATCGTGATCAAGGGAGGCGCGCGGGTGAAATAAGCCGACCCCGGGGACGGCGCCCCGGGGCCCGCTCACCGCATTCTACTCATTCATGCTTTTCATTTGCCGTCGGTCGTCGCCGGCCGATTCTCGTCGTCGATCGGATCGACGTCAGGCGGGGTCTGCCCGCCGCCCGGGCCGAAGCCGGTCCTGCCGGGGCGACTCGCGGGGAGCGTGATAGGAGCCTCGGCCACGTTGTTGTCGTAGTGGCTCTCGAAAAAGTTATGGCACATGCCCTGCGGATCCACCGGCCGGTTCTGGGCCCGGTCGAACTTGGTGCAGGGGAACGGCGGGTTCACGTGGATGCGGATGATGTAGTTGCCGGGCGGCACCGGCGCTTGCCCGTCACCGCCATCTAACACGAAATATTGCCCGCCGAGCCACTTGTAGTACTGATCGGCGTGACCGGTGCTGATCCCCTGGTTGCCTATGATCGCCGGGCCGTTGGGGCCGGCGGGCCGGCCGCACACGCGATAGACCCAGGAGGTCGGCGACTGCACGCCGCCGTTCCAGGGGACCACGTCAATCATGCAGAAGCCGCGCTTCGCCGCCTGCCAGACCTTCCCCGTGGCCGGGTCCACCAGCTCATAGGTGGCGTAATGCTGAAAATGCCAGTGCTGATGGCATGTCGACAACTTGTACAGTCCGTCTCCCGCCGCGACGTGGACGGCCGGATCGCCCAGCGCGATGTCGGCGTCGCCGATGTTAGGCGTGTTCACCGTGAACCGAACCACGCGGTGCGGGACCGTGGGATCGACCACGCCGCCTTCTTCCAGCGTGCACGTTCCCTCCTTGAGGATCTGATCGTACACGACCCATGACCCCTCGAGCGCTTTGCCGTCGACAATGAGATCGGGCGCGCCCGTCAAGTCCGGGTCGTGCGCGGCGGCGAGCCGCGGCGCTGCAACGCGGCCCGAGTCGGGAGTACAGGTGGAGAAGGCGACGATCACCGCAAGCGCGGCGAGGGACGTACGGCACATGGGACAGGGCCTCGAGTGGGGGGATGCCCCAACCTGCACCGGACCCCAGCAGGCGTCAACCTCGCTAGTGCAGCCCGCTCCCGCCGGCGAGCTGTTTGACCAGATCGCCGATCACGGCCTTGGCGTCACCGAACAGCATCCAGGTGTTGTCCTGCACGTACAGCTCGTTGTCGATGCCGGCAAAGCCCGGGTTCTTGCTGCGCTTGATCGCCAGGACGGTCTTGGCTTTGTCGGCGTCGATGATCGGCATGCCGTAGATCGGACTGCCCTTGGCATAGCGGGCGGCCGGGTTCACGACGTCGTTCGCGCCGATCACCAGCGCCACGTCGCACTGCGGCATGTCGGGATTGATCTCCTCCATCTCGACGAGCGCGGTGTACGGAATGTTCGCTTCCGCCAGCAGCACGTTCATGTGGCCCGGCATGCGCCCGGCGACCGGGTGAATGGCGAACTTGACCGTGATGCCGCGCTTGATCAGCTGGTCGTACAGCTCGCGCACTTTGTGCTGGGCCTGGGCGACCGCCATGCCGTACCCGGGGATGACCACCACGAGGCTCGCCTGCTCGAGCAGCTGAGCCGCGCCCTCGACCGTCTCCTGCTTCCAGGCTTTTTGCTCTCCGATGGCGGCCGTTTTCTGGACCGTCCCGAACGCGCCGAACAGCACGTTCGTGAACGACCGGTTCATGGCCCGGCACATGATGATCGAGAGGATCAGGCCGCTCGAGCCGTCCAGCGCGCCCGCGGTGACCAGGAGCTTGTTGTTGAGCACGAAGCCCATCGCCACGGCCGAGAGCCCGGCGTAGGAGTTGAGGATGGAAATGACGGTGGGCATGTCGGCGCCGCCGATCGGGATGATGAGCAGCACGCCGAACAGCACCGCGAGCGCGACGATCCCGGAGAACACCTGAGCCGACCATGCCGCCGTCGGGTGCCCCACCACGACCGCGCCCAGCGCCACGGCGACGACCAGCACGCCGATGTTCACGACGTTTTGGCCCGGGTAAGTCACGGGGCGCTGCGGGATCCATTTGACTTCCTGCAGCTTGCCGGCGGCCATGAGGCTGCCCGTGAACGTCAGGAATCCGAGGATCACCTCGGCCACGATGGCGCTCATCCGGAATGCGGTGAGCTGCGCCGGGTGCTCGGTCAACCCGAGGAAGTACTCCGCCGTCCCGACCAGCCCGGCGGCGAGCCCGCCGAACGCATGCGAGAGGGCCGTGCGTTGCGGTACCGCCGTGAGCGGCACGAGTGAGAGCGGCACGCCGACGACAAACCCGGCGACGATCGCCAGCACGATCCAGCCGTGGTGCACGATCTCGGGCTGGAACCAGGTCGCGAGCACCGCCACGAGCATCCCCGTGACGCCCGCCACCACGGCGTGGCGGGCCGTTTTCGGGTCGTTCATCCAGTAGAGCGAGAAGATGAACAATGCCGTCGCGAGGATGGCGGCGACTTGAGCGACGGCGTACGTCATTGCTTCTTGAACATCTTGAGCATCCGGTCCGTGATGAGGAACCCGCTGACGATGTTCGTCATGGAGGCGAACAGCGCGATCGCCCCGAGCACGCGGATGGCCTTCGGGTAGTCGGCGCCCGTGACTGCGATGGACCCGACCACCGCGATCGCCGAGATGGCGTTCGTGAGCGACATGAGCGGCGTGTAGAGCAGGCGGGACACGCGGCGGATCACGCCCAGGCCGATGAAAGTCGCGAGGACGAACACGAACAGCATCGACCAGTAGTCGACCGCCGCCGCCTGGTCGGGCGGCGCCGCCTGAGCCAGCATCAAGGGGTCGATCATGTCTTTCGCACCTCTCCGGCATGGGTCACGCAGGTCTCCCGAATGATCTCGTCATCGAAATCCACGACCAGCGTGCCGTCTCGCGTAACGTGCAACAGGAAACTGGAAATGTTCCTCGCGTACATCTGGCTCGCGTGCAGCGGCAGCGTGCTGGGGAGATTGAGCGGTCCGAGGACCACGACGCCGTTGAGGCGCACTTCCTTCCCGGGCTCCGTCGCCTCGCAGTTCCCGCCCGTCTCCGCGGCCAGATCCACGATCACCGCGCCCGGTTTCATCCCCCCCACGGCTGCGGCGGTGATCAGGACCGGAGCCCGCTTGCCGGGAATCGCCGCGGTCGTGATCACGACGTCGGCGTCCCTCACGTGCTCGGCGATGAACGCCAGCTCGCGGCGGTGGGTCTCGTCGGACAGCTGCTTCGCGTAGCCACCCGCCGCCTCCGCCTGCTCGCCGATCTGCATCTCGAGAAACTTCGCGCCGAGGCTCTCCACCTGCTCCTTCGCCGCCGCGCGGACGTCGAAGGCCGTGACCACGGCGCCGAGGCGGCGCGCCGTGGCGATGGCCTGGAGCCCCGCCACACCGGCGCCCAGCACCAGCACGCGGGCCGGCGGCAGGGTTCCGGCGGCAGTGACGAGCATCGGGAAGAACCGGCCGGTGGCCGTGGCGGCAAGGAGAGCGGCCTTGTATCCGGCAACGGTCGCCTGGGACGACAGCACGTCCATCGGCTGCGCCCGGGTGATGCGGGGAAGCAGCGCCAGGCTGAAGGCGGTGACGTTGCGAGCCGCGAGCTGGGACACGGCCTCCCGTTCGGCCGATGGCTGGAACAGCGCCACCAGCGCACTCCCTTCGCGGCACAACCGCGCTTCCTGGGCCGAGGGCGGCTGCACCTTGAGCACGATGTCGCTCTGCCCGAACATCTCGGCGGCGGTCGCGGCCGGCGTCGCCCCGGCAGCGGCGTACGCCTCGTCACCGAACGACGCAGCCTCCCCCGCGCTCCGCTCGACCACAACCGACAAGCCGGCCTTCACGAGCCGGCCGGCCACGTCCGGCGTCAAGGCCACACGGCGCTCGTTGGCCGCGGTCTCTTTCGGGACCCCGATGTTCATGAATCCTCGAAGTGGTATCGTGAACGACAACGTTATCCGTCGTCCGTTATCCGTCATCCGTGGGCCACCGGGAACTACGGACGACGGACAACGGATGACGTCCTAGCCTTTCGGCAGCGTTCCCCGCTCCCGCGCCTGCGCCAGCAGGCGTTCGGCGAAGTCGAGCCGCTCCGCCAGCTCGCCCACCTGCGACTCGAGCCCGAGCATGCGATCTTCGAGGTCCGACACACGACGCTCCGACGAGCTGGGCCCGATCACGGCGTCGACCACGGCATCGGAGACCTCCCACCGCGCCACGCGCCGCCCATCGCCATCACGGAAATCGCCCGCGGCGACCACGATGATGTCGTACAGGTACCAGATCCCCATCCCACCCAGGGTGAGGCACATCCAGATGCCGCTCTGGGTCCGCCCGGCGTAGAAGCGGTGCAGCCCGAACGGGCCGCCCAGGACCGCCAGCCCGAGCGCCACGCCGCGCGAACGCTCGGAGAGCGGGGCCCGCCCCGTGCGGGGCTCCGGTGGCTCCAGTGGCTCGTAGCGCGACACCGAGCCGGAGGTCACGTGACGGGCCCCGCCAGTCCGGCGAGGGCTTCGAGCCGCTGCCGCGGGATCACACCGGTCTGCCGGCCCACTTCCTGGCCCTGTCGAAACACCAGCAGGGTCGGAATGGCGCGGATGCCGAACCGATGCGTCGTCGCCGGGTTGCGGTCGGTGTCGAGCTTCAGCACCAGCACCTCGCCCTGACGCTCGCGCGCGAAGTCGTCGAGCACGGGCGCCATGATTTTGCACGGACCACACCAGTCGGCGTAGCCGTCCAGCACGACCGGCACCTCGGTGCCCTTGAGGACGGCGTCGAGGGTCGCGTCCGTGACCGCGATGGGGCGATCGAGCAGGATCGGCCGACTGCAGCTGCCACATTTCGGCCGGTCGGCGATGCGGGTGAGATCCACCCGGTTGAGCGTTCCGCAGAACGGGCAGGCGACCGTCGCGCGTTTACTGACCTCTGTGACCGACACGGCTCACCTCCGTATGGGAAATCTACTCGTCGCGTTGCACGATCGCTTCCGCTTCGATTTCCACCAGCATCTCGGGCGCCACCAGCCGGCTGACGGCCACGAGGGTGCTGGCGGGCCGGATGTCCCGAAACACCTCGCCGTGCGCCCGCCCGACCCGCTCCCAGTCGGCGATGTCGGTCACGTACATCCGGGTGCGCACCACGTCGCCGAGCGAGGCGCCGGCCTGGACCAGCGCGCGCTCGATGTTCTTCAGCGCCTGGACCGCCTGCAAGTACGCGTCGCCGACACCGACGATCGTGCCGTCGGGCCCGGTCGCCGTCGTGCCCGCCACGTGCACGGTGGAGCCGACGCGGACGGCGCGCGAGTAGCCGACGAGCGGCTCCCACGGGGCCCCGCTCGAGATGTTCTGACGTGCCATACCTCAACCTACCACCGGCGCTAACACAGCGCGATTTGATCGGGCGGGCCGGCAGGATAGCGCAGTCGTCCGCCCGGGAGCACCTCAGCGTGCGTCGACAGGTGATGCGGCTCCACGCGCGTGGCGCCGAGGATGTGGCCCACTGCATCCCCCCGAGCAACCAGGGCATCGGCGATCAGCTGGCGGTGGCAGCGCCACGGCACGGCTTCCGCGCACAGGATCGCCGTCGGCCGGGCCCGGGCGAGCTCCCGCAGCCGCGCCAGCGCATCTTCGAATGCGGGCGTCTCCATGTAATCCGCATACCCGCGGAACGCGGCGCTGCGCCACGCGGTGTTGACCGAGTCCCGCCGGGTCGAACGGCGCCCGCCCAGATCGGCCTCATGCTGGTAACCGATACCCGTCTCCTCGAGCGCCGCCGCCAGCGCGTCTCGGGCGAATTGTGGATGGCGGCGCGACGCCGGATAGCGGCGCACGTCCACGACTTGGGTGATCAGGTGGGCCGCCAGTAAGCCCAGGAACTCCGGCAGGCCTCTCGTGGAGTGCCCGATTGTGTAGATCACGCCGGGAAGCAAACGCCCCACGGCGCCCGCTGGAAGCCCCGGGCACTTGACACCGCGCGCCCTCGGTCTATGCTTAACCGCATGGTTAAGTATGGCGATCCCGCGCTCGACGCCACGTTCGCCGCCCTCGCCGACCCCACGCGCCGGGCGATTCTCGCCCAGCTGGCCAACACGCGCGAAGCGTCGGTCACGGAGCTCGCGCGCCCGTTTCGCATGTCCCTCCCAGGCGTGCACAAACATTTGCGCGTGCTCGAGCGCGCGGGCCTGGTGGCGCATGCGAAGCAGGGGCGCATTCGCCGCTGCCGTCTGGTCGCGCGCCCCATGAAGGACGTCGCCCGCTGGATCGAGCGGTATCGCCGGTTCTGGGAGGGGCAGTTCGACGCTCTGGCCGTCTATCTCGCCCAGCCAAACGCACAGGAGTCTCCCGCATGGCCACGCGACAAGAGCAGCAGTCCAGCGTCACGCTCCGACTCCGGCGCAGCTTCCCGGCGCCGCGGGAGCGCGTCTTCCGGGCGTGGACGACGCCCGCGGAAATGAAACTGTGGAAAGCGCCGGGTGATATGACCACCCCGCTTGCGGAGGTCGATCTCCGCCCCGGCGGGAAGTACCGCATCCACATGCGCGCCCCGGACGGGGCCGAGCATCATCTGGTCGGCGTGTACCGCCTGGTGGAACCGCCCAAGAAGCTGGTGTACACATGGCGGTGGGAGAGCGAACCCGATGCGCCCGAGACCCTCGTCACCGTCGAGTTCCTGGACCGCGGCGGCGCGACCGATCTGGTGCTCACGCACGAGCTGTTCCCGAACGAAGAGTCGAAGGGCAAGCATGAACACGGCTGGGCCGGCTGCCTGGACAAGCTGGCCCGAGTCGTCGCGTAGTCAGCCCGAACAGGAGGACGGATCCATGACCGAGAAGGAGCAGTTCCTGGGAGCATTGGAGCGCGAGCTCCCCACCACGATGAGAGTGCTCAAGGCCTATCCCGCGGCGAAGGGAGACCTGAAGCCGCACGGCAAGTGCAAGTCCGCGAAGGATCTCGCGTGGATATTCGTGACCGAGCAAAAAGCGAGCGAACAGGCGCTGGACGGCGGGATCGAGTTCGGCAAAATGGCGAAGCCGCCGGAGACGCTGTCGGACGTGATCTCGGCGTACGAAAGGTCGTCCAAGGCCTTTGTAGAGCGCATCCGCAAGACGCCCGACGCCGAGCTCAACAAGACGGTAAAGTTCTTCGTGGCGCCCAAGCAGATGGGCGACCTTCGCAAGATGGATGTGCTGTGGTTCATGCTGATGGACAGCGTGCATCACCGCGGCCAGTTCTCGGTGTACCTCCGGATGGCCGATGCCAAAGTCCCGTCGATCTACGGGCCGTCCGCGGACGAACCCTGGATGTAACCTTGCAACCGGTAGCCCGCCGGAACCCCCGCTACGCGACAAAACAGCACAGTCGCTTCGCGGGGGCTCCGGCGGGCTACTGGTTCACCCGCCAAAAACGGATAGATGGCGGCACGGCAACGCGCTAAGTTCTCCAGCGTGAGCCGTGCCGCTGTCATTTCCGACCTGACGCCCGAGCGTCGCTGGCGCATCGTGCTGGCGCGCGATCGGCGGTACGACGGCGCGTTCGTCTACGCGGTGCAGTCGACCGGCATCTACTGTCGCCCGTCCTGTCCCAGCCGACGGCCGCGACGCGAGCATGTCACCTTCTTCCCGGTCCCGGAGGCGGCGGAGGTGGCCGGCTTCCGCCCTTGCCGCCGCTGCCGGCCGTCCACGGCATCGCCGCCCGACCCCGGGGTTCCGCTCGTGCGAACCGTCTGCCGGCTGATCGATGCGCACCCGGACCGGCCCGCGAGCCTCGCCACCCTGAGCGCCCAAGCCGGCGTGACGTCCCATCGGCTGCTGCGCATCTTCCAGCGCGTGCTCGGCATCAGCCCGCGCCAGTACCGCGACGCGCGCCGCGTCGACCGCTTCAAGACGGCGCTGCGCTCGCAGGGCCGCGTGAGCGCGGCGTTGTACGACGCGGGCTACGGATCGACCAGCCGCGTGTACGAGCAGGCGCACGCGCAGCTCGGAATGACGCCCGCCACCTACAGCCGCGGCGCGCCCGGCATCAGCGTCGGCTACACGGTCGTCCCGTGCGGACTCGGTCGGCTGCTGGTGGCGACCACGGCGCGAGGGATCTGCCGCGTCAGCCTGGGGAGCGGAGTGGAAGAGCTCGAAGCGGGGCTCTCCGCCGAGTTTCCCGCCGCCGAGCTGCGCCGCGATCGTGGCGCGCTCGCCGCGTCGGTCGGCGCCCTGCTGCGCTACCTGGATGGGCGCGCGGAGCCGCTCGACCTGCCGCTGGACCTGCGCGCCACGGCGTTCCAGCGGCGCGTGTGGGAGGCGCTACGTCGTATCCCCTACGGCGCCACCCGCTCCTACGCCGAGATCGCGCGTGCCATCGGCAAACCGTCCGGCGCTCGTGCCGTGGCGCGCGCCTGTGCGACGAACCCTGCAGCGCTCGTGATCCCCTGCCACCGGGTCGTGCGCGCGGACGGCGGGCTCGGCGGCTACCGCTGGGGCATCGCGCGCAAGCGCGCGTTGTTGGAGCAGGAGCGGGGGACCACGGCGCAGTAACGGCCGCGTCGGCTCGTTGCCCGCTTGAGCGACAAAGCCTACGTTCCCGCCATGACGCTCCCCGCGTTCCGGGCGATCGCGACGTGCGTGGTCCCTGAAACCGGTCGGCTCGACGCCGCGCAGTGGGACGAGGTGGAAGCGATCGTCGCGCGGGCGATCGCCGCCCGTCCGCGGGCCCTGCAGCGCCAGGTTGCCCTCTTCTTCACGCTCCTCGAATGGCTCCCCCTGCTCCGCTACGGCCGCCGGCTCTCTCGTCTCGATGCGGGGCGCCGGGCGCGAGTGCTCGACCGCCTGCAGCGCGCGCCGCTGCTCCTGCTGCGGCGCGGGTTCTGGGGTGTGCGGACCCTGATCCTGATGGGATACTACGGGCGCCCCGCCGCCGCGGCGGCCATCGGCTATCGCGCCGACGCGCGCGGCTGGGAGGCCAGGCGGTGAACACCGCACGGTCCTACGACATCGTCATCATCGGGTCCGGCGCGGGCGGCGGTACGGTAGCCCAGGAGCTCGCTCCCCTGGTGCGCGACGGTGTGCGCATTCTGGTGCTCGAGAAGGGGCCGCGCCTCGCGGATCAGGAGTTCACCGGTCGCGAGCTCGAGATGGCGGACGCGCTGTACCAGGACGGCGGCGCGTTCCTGACGCGCGACGGCACGATGACCCTCGCCTTCGCGTCGGCGTACGGCGGCTCGACGGTCGTGTACACGGGGACCTCGCTCACGGCGCCCCAGCGCGTCATCCGTGCCTGGGACGTTCCGGGCCTCAATCACGGCGATCTGATTCGACGCTCGGCGAGATACGCCGAGCAGAACAACGTGCACCCACTCGACGACCCGCTGATCAACGACAACAACCGGCTGTTCGTCGAGGGCGGGCGGAAGGCCGGTTACCTGGTGGAGCAGTTCCCCCTCAACGTGAAAGGCTGTCGCGGCTCGAGCCTGTGCAACCTGGGCTGCCCGAACCAGGCGAAGCAGGGGACGAACCGGGTCCAACTGCCGCGCGCCGAGCGCGCGGGTGTGGAAGTCGTGACACGCGCGGAGGTGCTGCGGATCGCACCGGACCGGACGCTGCACGTGCGCGTCGCGGAGCGGCCAGCGGGCGCGAAGGGCGCGCCCTCGGAATGGGAGCCGGGCGACTACGCGGTGCGGGCGACGCTCGTGGTCTGCGCCGGCGGCGCCATCGGCGGCACGGCTCTGCTGCTCCGCTCGCGCCTGCCGGCCCGCTTGCCCCGTCTGGGTGGTGGCTTCACATGCCACCCGGCGCTGATCCTCGTCGCGGAGCATCCGCATGCCATCACCAACGACGTGGGGCACCCCAAGAGCTACTTCGTCGACCATGCCGAGTCGGAGCGCTTCGTGCTCGAGACGTGCATGTACTTCCCGTTCGTCACGGCCAAGAGCTTGACGGGCTTCGGCGCGGCCCACAGCGCCATCATGCACGCCTTCCCGCGGCTCCAGATGATCCTGCTCCTGGCGTGCGATCATGCCGCGCCGGGAAATCGCATCACCGTGAGTCGCGCGGGGAGCCCCGTGGTTCACTACCGCCTCACGCCCGAGACCATCGAGGGGCTGGTGCGGGGAACCCGCGCGGCCGCCAGGATCTTTTTCGCCGCCGGAGCCCGGCGCGTGCATGTGCCCGCCGATCCGCCCGTGCTCGAGGCGGCCGAGGCCGGCCGGCTCGAGGAACGCATCACCGCCCACCACTTCCGGCCCGGCATGCTGGGCGTCTCGGCGGCGCATCTCATGGGCGGCTGCGGGATGGGACGGAGCGCCGCCGACTCCGTGACCGACGCCTGGGGGCGGGTGCACGGCCTCCCCTGGCTCCGGGTCGGGGACGCGAGCCTGTTTCCCGACTCGCTCGAGATCAACCCCTACCTGACGATCATGGGCCTCGCGGACCGCGTCGCCGAGGCGATCCGGCGAGACGCTCGCGACCTGCTTGGGAGCGGGCCCCATGTGGCGGCGGCTGGTGCCTGAGCGACTAGAGGTCGTCGTGGTGGGCGGCGGGCCGGCGGGGCTCGCGACGTCGCAGCAGCGACATCATCCTCGATGCCAAGGGCTTCCTCGATCAACCCGACCTGTTCTTCGTCGGGCACAACTACGACGCCACTGGCGGGCTCCACAACATCAACCGGGACTCGCGGCCAGTCGCCCGCTTGCTCGGTTGCGAGGTGAGACGTGCCGGTCCGAAATGGGACGGGCTGGCGCGAAACGGAGCGGTTACATTGCCCATACCCCATCCATGACGCGAAATCCGCCGCCTGACGACCGGCTCGGCGACTACACCGCCGACGCACGGCTCATCACGCTCAGCGTGATGGCGGCGCTGGTCGGCGCGATCAGCGCCTTCGTCGCCCTGGGGCTCGTCCGGATGATCGGTCTGTTCACAAACCTGGCTTACTTCCACCGCGTCGACACGAGCCTGGTCCCCCCCGCGGCGAGCGGGCCCGGGCTCTGGTCGCTCCCGATCCCGGTGGTGGGCGGGCTGATCGTGGGACTCTTGGCGCGCTACGGATCCGAGAAGATCCGGGGCCACGGCATTCCCGAAGCGATGGAAGCGATCCTGATCGGGCGCAGTCGCATCGAGGCGAAGGTGGCGCTGCTCAAACCCCTCTCCTCAGCGATCGCGATCGGCACGGGTGGTCCGTTCGGCGCGGAAGGACCCATCATTGCGACCGGCGGGGCGTTCGGCTCGGTGTTCGCCCAGGCGTTCCATCTGTCGCCGGTGGAGCGCAAGACGCTGCTGGTCGCCGGCGCCGCGGCCGGGATGGCGGCGATCTTCGCAGCACCGATGGCGGCGGTCCTCCTCGCCGTCGAGCTGCTGCTGTTCGAGTGGAAGCCCCGCAGCTTCATTCCCGTCGCCTGCGCGGCGGCGGTGGCCGCGGCGCTGCGCGTCCCGCTGCTCGGCGCGGGGCCGGATTTCGTTATCCGGCCGCACCACCTCCTCCCGGCAACGACGCTCGCCGAGTGCCTCGTCGTGGGGCTGGTCGCGGGCGTCGCCGCCACCCTCATCACGAACCTGCTGTACGCGGTCGAGGATGGATTCACGCGACTGCCGATCCACTGGATGTGGTGGCCGGCCCTCGCCGGCGTGGCCGTCGGCCTCGGCGGACTGCTCGCACCGCGCGCGCTCGGCGTCGGGTACGACGTGATCCACGACCTCGTGGACGGCCGACTCGTCGGGGCGGTCCTGCTCGTTCTGCTGGTGGTGAAGGCGCTGATCTGGGCGATCGGCCTCGGCTCGGGCACGTCAGGCGGAGTGCTCGCCCCGCTCCTCGTCATGGGCGGCTCGATGGGCGCGCTGGGAGCCTCCGCCCTGCACCGTCCGGATCCCGGCCTGTGGGCCATGGTCGGGATGGCGGCGCTGATGGGCGGCACGATGCAAGTGCCGCTCACCGCGGTGATATTCGTGCTGGAGCTCACGGGGGACTTCGCCGCGCTCCCCGGCTTGCTGATCGGCAGCGTGGCCGCCGCGGGCGTGACGGTGCTGCTGATGCGGCGCTCGATCCTCACCGAGAAGCTCGCCCGCCGCGGGCGCCACGTGACGCGTGAATACGGCGTCAACCCGCTGCACGTGCTGCGCGTCGAGGACGTGATGGAGCCGCCCGTGGCTCCCCCCGCGGCGGGCGTTGCGCCGGTGGTGACCTATCCCGACGAGCTGCTCGAGACGGCGATGCGCAAGCTGCTCGAGCACGAGGTGGACATACTGCCCGTCGCCAGTCCGGACGACCCCGGACGTGTGGTGGGCTACGTCGAGCGCTCCGCCATTCTCGGCGCGTGGGTGCAGCTCACGCGCGACGAGCATACCAGAGAAGAGGGCTGGCTCGCCCGGTTGCGCCGGGCGTCGGGCTAGCGGGTGCCCGCTCCGGTCGCCGGCTCGGTCGCGCTCCGCCGGTGCTTCTCGAACCAGCTCATCATGTAGAGCTGGGTGCGCATGAAGTTCGACGGCTTCGAGCCCGTGCCGTGGTACTCCCCGTTGAAGCGCAGCATCACCGTGGGCACGCCGCGCAGCTTGAGTGCCGCGTAGTACTCCTCGGTCTGCGGAATCGGCGTGCGGCGGTCGAGCTCGCCCGTCATCAACAAGGTCGGCGTCGTCACGCGCCCCGCGTACATCAGGGACGAGTGCGCCAGCCAGTCGTCCGGCTTGTCCCAGAACGCCTGGCGGAAGAAGCTGAACGTGAACAGCGGAATATCCGATTGGCCCGCCATGCTGATCCAGTCTATGACCGGGCAGCGCATCCGATCACCCAGCTCGAGAGCACGCCGCCGCCCGAGCACCCCGAGACGTACAGGCGCGTCGTGTCCACGAAGCCGCGGCCGATCACGGCGTCCACGCCGGCCATGAGGTCGTCGTAGTCGGGGCCGGGGTAATTGTGGTCGATGCCGTTGGAGAACGCATCGCCGTAGCCGGTCGAGCCACGCGGGTTGGTGTAGAGCACGACGTAGCCGTTCGCCGCGAAGTTCTGGAACATGTAGCTGAAGCCCACGTTGTACATCGCGAACGGGCCGCCGTGGATCTCGAGGATCAGGGGGTACTTCTTCCCCGCGTCGAACGCCGGCGGTTTGACGATCCACCCCTGCACGCGCGTCCCGCCGCTCGACGTGTACCACACCTCCTCGACGCGGGCCAGCCGCTTGTTCGCCAGCACGTCGTCGTTCACCGCGGTGACGCGCGCCGGGGGAGGGGCCTGCCCGCGCCGCAGATCGATGCGCACGACGTCCGGACCGTGGTCGGGGTCGCTCCGCACGCCGACGCCCACGAGCGTGCGCGCCAGCGACGTGAGGGAAACCACCTGCGCGCCCTGCGTGACGTCCCGGATGCCACCCGAGAGGTCGGCATACCGGACGTTGATCGAGCCGCGGTCCGGGGCCGTGAAGTAGACGCCCCTGCCGTCCGGCGCCCAGCGCAGGTTGTCCGGATCGCGGTCCAGGGTACGGGACACGTCGCGCAGTCCCGAGCCGTCGAGCCCCACCGTCCACAGGTCCGACGTGCGGTGCGTGTGATCCGAGGAGTCGGACCCGGTGAACGCGACCGTCCGCCCGTCCGGCGACACCGCCGGGGCGGCCCAGAACCCGGGCCGGGAAACGAGCGTCCGGATCGCGCCGCTCGCCACGTCCAGCGTGTAGATGCGCGCTACCTGGTATTGCCGGTCCCAGGTCGAGTCCCGCAGACCATCGAACACGATCGTGCGGCCGTCGGGCGTCCAATCGTAGCCCACGCCGAGCGCGAGCCCGTCGAACCGAGCGCCCACGTGCCAGTGCCCGCTGGTCAGCGCCCGGGCGGTCCCGCCGTCGGCGGGCACGAGGAAGAGGTGAGTGAACCCCTGCTGCATGAACCCGACTCTGTCCTGGCGGTAATGCAGGTCGCCCACGACGCGCGGGGCGGGCGTCCAGTTCGCGCCGGCAGGCGCTTTGGGGAGGGAGATGCTCCAGGGCGTCGAATCGGGCACCAGCATCAGGAAGGCGATCGCCTTGCCGTCGGGCGCCCATTTCGCGTCGGTCGGCGTCTCGGTCAGGCGCGTCACCTGGGACGACGCGCCCTCCCCATCCATCCAGCGCACGAAAACCTGCGTGCCTTTGGGCTCGCCGTCGGCGAGGTACAGAATGCGGGTGCCGTCCGGCGACCAGCGCGCGTCCGATCCTTTGACCAGGAAGCGGTGGTGCGACCCGTCGGCGCCGACGATCCACAATGCCGACTCCCACTTGTCGTCGATCTTGTTCACCCAGCGCCGGGTGTACACGACCTGCGAGCCGTCCGGGGAGAGCTGCGGATCGGCGACCTGCTCCCAATCGAGGTAGTGATCGACCGTGAGCAGGGTGTCCGAGGCGGTTTCCTGAGCGCGGGCGGGCCTGGCGACGACCGCGGCCGCGAAAACGATGAACGAGCCCCAAAGAAGTTTGTGCATCAGCGTGCCGCTTTCGCGCCTCCCGTTAGACTGTCTTTTACGACCTGCCCGCCTTTCATTACGAATCCCACGTGCTCGAGCACGGTCACGTCCTGCAACGGGTCGCCCACGACGGCGATCACGTCGGCGAGTTTCCCCGGCTCGAGCGCGCCCACGCGGTCCGACCAACCGATCAGGTCGGCCGCGTTGACGGTGGCCGCCTGGATCGCCTGCAACGGTGTCGTCCCCCACCGCACCATGTGTGCGAACTGCTTCGCGTTCCAGCCGTGCGGGTACACG
>WNGI01000935.1_pt1 | contig 35720 bp, 36 predicted proteins | sample 5400621 | NCBI WGS metagenome assembly WNGI01 (sample SAMN13153374, study PRJNA577476) | soil metagenome | isolation source: 20 cm soil or saprolite under Garry oak tree replicate 1 | place: USA:California | collected 2016-06-15
TCGCCGCCGCGGCGGGACTCTTCTGGCTCCAGCACCGCGGGCCGCGGCTGGCACCCGACTTTGCCGTGCCCGACCTCTCCGGGCAGGCCGTGCGGCTTTCGGCACTGCGCGGCAAGGTTGTCCTGCTGAACCTCTGGACCACCTGGTGCCCCCCCTGCCGCGAGGAGATGCCGTCGATGCAGCGGCTCTACGAGCGCCTCCGCGACCGGGACTTCCAGCTGCTCGCCGTCAGCCAGGACGAGGACGGCAAGCAGGTGGTCGAGCCGTTCGTCAAGGAGATGCGTCTCTCGTTCCCGGTGCTGGTCGACCCCGATCACCAGGTGGGAGACCGCTACGGCGTGTGGGGATACCCCGAGACGTTCGTGATCGATCGCACCGGCCACGTCGTCGAGCGCGTGATCGGCCCGCGCGACTGGGCGTCGCCGGAGCAGGTGGCGTCGCTCGAGGCACTCATCGCGGCCGCCGACGAGGGCGGCGCTTCGGCGCAAGCGCGGCGCGGGCCTTCTTGAGGTCGGACACGTGGATGTACACGGCCGGGCCGCTGCCGTACGCATAGTCGATGTTGATGCCTGCCCGCCCGAGGCGGCGCGCGAGATCGGCGATCGACCGGCCGCCGTCGGGCACCTCGACCGCCAGGACGTCGGAGCTGAAGGCGAGCACCCCGCGCTCGCCGAAGAGGTGGAGCGCGCCCTGCGGGTCGCTCACGATGAGGCGGACGACCGAATGATCGACCAGGTTCGCGACGGTGAGCGCGCGGATGCTCACGTGGTGGCGGGCCAGGTCGTCCGCGAGCCGCGCGAGAACGCCGGCCCGGTTCTCGAGGAACACCGAGAGCTGCGTCGTCACTTCCATGCGGTCGGGGCTCCCGTAGCGGGGGGTGTCGTGCTTTGCAAGCGATTTGCGACTTCGGCCTTGCCCGGGGGCGAGCGGACGGCTAGAGGTGTTTCGTTTTCGACCGGTTTTTCTCTCGGCCCTTCGGCCAGTAGTATAGGCGCCGGGCGGGCCATGAAGGAGTCGAGCACCCGATGAAGAGCAAGCGCGCGCCGTGGATTGCAAGCGTCGTTCTGGCGATCCTCGTCGCCGTTCTGTTCTCGGGCGGCGGCCAGCCGGCCCGCGTCGGTGCCGCCGCCAAGGAATCCTACGAGGGGCTCGAGACCTTCACGAACATCCTCTCGATCATCCAGAAGAACTACGTCGACGACGTGCAGACCAAGGCGCTCATCGAGGGCGCCATCAACGGCATGCTCGCGTCGCTCGACCCGCACAGCGCGTATCTCACGCCGGACCTCTACAAGGAGCTCCAGGTCGACACCAAGGGCAGCTTCGGCGGCCTCGGCATCGAGATCACGAACCGGAACGGCGTGCTGACCGTCGTGTCGCCCATCGAGGACACCCCGGCCTACCGCGCGGGCGTCAAGTCCGGCGACCAGATCATGAAGATCAACGGCGAGTTCAGCAAGGACATGACGCTGGTCGACGCCGTGAAGAAGATGCGCGGGCCGAAGGACACCAAGGTCACGCTCACCCTCAAGCGCGAGAGCGCGCCCGATATCTTCGACGTTACCATGACGCGCGAGATCATCAAGATCCAGAGCGTCAAGTGGAAGAAGCTCGAGCCTGGATACGGCTACGTGCGCGTGACGCAGTTCCAGGAGCGGACCGACGACGACCTCGAGCGGGCGCTGAAGTCGCTCGACAAGGAGACGGGCGGCCTCCAGGGGCTGGTGCTCGACCTGCGGAACGACCCGGGGGGTCTGCTCACGCAGGCGGTGCGCGTCGCCGACCTCTTCCTCGAGTCGGGACTGATCGTCTACACCGACGGCCGGCTCGAGAATCAGAAGCAGAAGTACTTCGCACACAAGCCCGGTACCTGGAGCGATTTCCCCATGGTGGTGCTGGTGAACGGCGGCACGGCGAGCGCTTCCGAGATCGTCGCCGGCGCCCTCCAGGACCACAAGCGCTCGTTGATCCTCGGCACGCAGACGTTCGGCAAGGGCTCGGTGCAGACCATCCTGCCGCTCGACGACAACTCGGCGCTCCGCCTGACGACCGCCCGCTACTACACGCCGAGCGGCCGCTCCATCCAGGCCCTCGGCATCGTCCCCGACATCGTCATGGATCAGACCACCCTCCTCGCGAAGACCGAGAAGCCGGGCGGTGCGCTCCTGCGCGAGGCGAACCTGCCGCGGCATCTCCAGCACTCGAAGAGCGATCGCGAGACGGGCCCGGCGGGGAAGGGTGACGACGGTCCGGGCGGCGGGCCGGGCGAGAGCGCGATCAACGTCAAGGAGGGCGAGCTCGGATCCGACCCGCAGCTCGACCACTCGCTCGAGCTCCTGAAGAGCTGGCAAGTCTTCAAGACGTTCGTCGCGCGCCGCGATAGCTGAGTCCGAGCGTCGCCTGAACCGCGGCGTCGGTGCCGCGGGAGCGGGGACGCCGGATCGCCTCCCGGTCCTCGCCGCACGCGCGACTCGTAAAAGCGACGTCCCCCCGAAGCTGCGCGCTCGCGCGGCGGCTGCGGGGTCGGCGCTCCGGCGTCCCCGCTCCCGCGGTCGCGCGGCGCGCAGCATCGACCCGAACGGCGCGGTCGCGGTGCGCAACGCCCGTCCAAGGCGGGAAGGGGCACTGCCGAGGCGAGCCCGCAACTCCCGCGCACGCGTGCAGCTTCGGGGGGACGTTGCTTTTACGAGGTGCGCGTGGAGTGAGGACCGCGAGCCGCGGCGATGCCCCTTCCCGCCACCCCGCCGCGCATCGTGGCACCCCGCGATCCGTGATAGTGCCTCCCCGATGCTGCGCGCCGGGCGAGCTCCGCGGGTCCTGAGCGTCACCGAGCTCGCGCTGATGCTGCGGAGTGCGCTCGAGACGGGGGTCGGCACGGTGTGGGTGGGGGGCGAGATCTCGAACCTCAAGCGGCCGGCGTCGGGGCATCTCTACTTCACGCTGAAGGACAAGCAGACGCAGCTCGCGGCGGTGATGTTCCGGAGCGCGGCGCAGGTGCTCGTGTTCCAGCCGACGGACGGGATGGACGTCGTCGTGCGGGCCCGCGCGGACGTCTATCCGGCGCGTGGCTCGCTCCAACTGTACGTCGAGGCGATGGAGCCGCGCGGGCTCGGCGCGCTCACGCTGGCGTACGAGCAGCTGAAGGCGAAGCTCTTGGCGGAGGGACTGTTCGCCGACGAGCGGAAGCGACCGTTGCCGCGCTGGCCGCGCGCGGTGGGCATCGTGACCGCGCTGCACGGTGCGGCGATCCACGACATCCGGACGGTGCTCCGCCGGCGCTGGCCGGCGGCGACGGTCGTCGTGCGGCCGGTGCGCGTCCAGGGTCGGGGCGCCGCAAGCGAGATCGCCGCCGGCATCGCGGATCTCAATCGCCTCGCCGACGTCGACGTCGTGATCGTCGGGCGGGGCGGTGGGTCACTCGAGGACCTGTGGGCGTTCAACGAGGAGGTCGTTGCGCGGGCGATCGCCGCGTCGACCGTGCCCGTCGTCTCGGCGGTGGGGCACGAGGTGGACATCACGATCGCCGACTTCGTCGCCGACGCGCGTGCGCCGACGCCGACGGCAGCCGCCTCGCTCGTCGTGCCCGACGCGACGGAGGTGGCGGACGGCGTGGCGCGGGCCGACGCCGCGCTCCGGCGCGCCCTCGCCCGCCGGGTGAGCACGGCACGCGAGCGGCTCGTCGCCCTCGACCGCCGGCTCGGGGATCCGGCGCGGCGCGTTCGCGATCTCACGCTGCGGGTCGACGAGCTCGGGAGCCGCGCCCACCGCGCCGTCGCCCGGCGCCTCGCCTGGGACGGTCGCGAGCTCGCCGCGCTCGGGGCGCGCCTCGAGCGGGCGGGCCCGATCGCCCGGCTCGCCAGCGCCCGGGGGCAGCTCGAGGCTGCGGCCGGCCGGCTGCGCTTCGCGGCCGCCATGCGCGTGCGTCACACGCGTGCGGCGCTCGAGCGGACCGCGGCGCAGCTCGACGCCCTTTCGCCGCTTGCGTGTCTCGAGCGCGGCTACGCGATCGTCCGCCGCGGCGACGCCGCGGGTGCCGTCGTGACCGACGCCGCGGTGCTCCGGCCGGGCGACGCGGTGGCGCTCGTCTTCGCCCGGAGCCGCGCGCGGGCGCGCGTCGAGGACACGGAGGGTTGATGGCCGACGCCGCCCCGCGGTTCGAGGAGGCGCTCGCGGAGCTCGAGGGGCTCGTGCAGCGGCTCGAGAAGGGCGAGCTGCCGCTCGAGGAGTCGCTCGTCGCCTTCGAGCGCGGGGTGAACCTCGTCCGACTGCTGACCCAGCGCCTTGCCGACGTCGAGCAGCGGGTCGAGGTCCTGCTGAAGACCGAGGCCGGGAAGTTGATCCGCCGTCCGCTGGAGGACGAGGAGCAGTGACCGACGCCGAGCTCGCCCGCTACCTCGCCGCGCGCCGACGGCTCGTGGACGGTGCGCTGCGCGCCTGCCTGCCACCGGGCCGCAGCCGGCTCGGCCAGGCGATGCGCTACAGCCTGCTCGGCGGCGGCAAGCGGCTTCGGCCGATCGTCGCGCTGGCGGCCGCCGAGGCGGCGGGCGGCTCCGCGCGCGCCGTCCTCCCCTTCGCCTGCGCGCTCGAGATGATCCACACCTACTCGCTGGTGCACGACGACCTGCCGGCGATGGACGACGACGACATCCGCCGCGGCCGGCCTACGTGCCATAAGGTGTACGGCGAGGGGCTGGCGATCCTGGTCGGCGACGCGCTCCTCACCGAGGCGTTCGGGCTGCTGAGCAGCGCCCGCGGCGTCCCGCCGGCCCGGACGCTCGCCGCCGTCACGGAGGTGGCGCGCGCCGCAGGCGCGGGCGGCATGGTCGGCGGCCAGGCGCTCGACCTCGCGGCCGAGGGGATGCGCGCGTCGCTCGCCACGCTGCGCGCCATCCACGCCCGGAAGACCGGTGCGCTCTTCCGGGTCGCGGCGCGCGCGGGCGGTCTCGTCGCCGGGGCGCCCCCGGCCGTCCTCCGCCGGCTCACCGACTACGGCGAGCACCTCGGACTGGCATTCCAGATCGCCGACGACATCCTCGATGCGGCCGCGGGTCCAGCCGCGGACGGCCGCACCGACCTGGCACTCCGGAAGGCGACGTATCCGGCGGTCCTCGGCGCCGCGAGCGCGCGGTCGCATCTCGTCCGTGCCCGCGACCGCGCGCTGGCGGCGCTCGCGCCGCTCGGTGCCGCCGCCGAGCCGCTGCACGCGCTGGCGGTCCACGTCGCGGCGCGCACCGAGCGCGCCGCCGCGGCCTCGTAGCAGCCCGATGGCGAAGGTCCGCATCGACCGCCTGCTGGTCGAGCGCGGCCTCGCCACGAGCCGCGACCGGGCGCAACGGCTGATCATGGCGGGCGACGTGCTCGTCGGCGAGCAGCCGGTCACCAAGCCGGGAGCCGAGGTGGCCGGGAACGCTCCCGTCTGCCTGCGCCGGGCGGAGGCGCCGTTCGTCAGCCGCGGCGGGGAGAAGCTCGCCGGAGCGTTCGACGCCTTCGGCCTGGACGTGACCGGAGCGACTGTGCTCGACGTCGGCGCCTCGACGGGCGGCTTCACCGACTGCGTCCTCCAGCGCGGCGCCCGCCGCGTGATCGCACTCGACGTGGGATACGGGCAGCTCGCCTGGCGGCTCCGGTCGGACCCGCGCGTCGTCGTCCTGGAGCGGATGAACGCTCGCGCGCTCGAGCCCGGAATGCTTCCCGATGTCCCGGACGTCGCCACGATCGACGTGTCGTTCATCTCGCTCACGCTCGTCCTGTCCCCGGTCGCCGCCGTGCTCGCGCCACAGGCGACGGTCGTAGCGCTCGTGAAGCCACAGTTCGAGGTCGGCCGGAGTCAGGTGGGGAAGGGCGGCGTCGTCCGCGACCCCGTGGCCCGCGCGACGGCCGTGACGCGCGTCCGCACGGGGGCGGAGGAACTCGGCTTCGCCGTCCGTGGCGAGGCCGAGTCGGTGCTGCCGGGTCCAAACGGAAATCGCGAAGTGTTTCTCTGGCTCAATCGATCGCGTGCGGGTCGCTGCGCATGATGAGGCCCTCGTAGGCCTCGTGCGTGCGGCCGTCCTCCTGCTCGATGCGCCGGAGGAGCTCGACCGTCTCGGGCTCGTCGGGATCCCAGTGGACCATCTGCTCGATCAGCCGCTTGCGCTTGCGTTGCGCCGCCTGGAGGGCGGCGACGGCACGCTGCCATTGATTGCCGCCCGGTGCGAGCGAGGGCTCGACGGCCGGCGCCGTGGTCCCGAGCAGCGCGAGCCGGTCGCGGAGCCAGCCGGCATGCCGGGTCTCGATCTCCGACAGCCGGCGCAGCGTCTCGGCGACCTGCGGATAGCGTGCCCGATCGGCATGCTGGAGGAGACGAGCCGCCTGCTCCGCCTCGGCACGATAGTCCTCCAGCAGGTTGCCCACGAGGTCGCGCGGGACCTCGCCCGAGCCGAACAGCCGCGACCAGACTCCCACCCCGCCGCGCCTCGTACCGATCGGATCACCGCAAGTCAAGCTTCGCCGGCGATGCAGAACCGTGTTCCGGGACCGGTTTCCCTACCATCCGGTTTTCGGTTAGACATGCCGCAAGGAGGATCGTTTCTCGATGGCGCGTATCACCGTGGAAGACTGCCTGGAGCAGGTGCCGAACCGTTTCGAGCTGGTGCTCCTCGCCGCCCGTCGGGCGAAGCAGCTCTTGAAGGGCGCCCGGCCGCTCGTCGAATCGGACAACAAGGAGATCGTCACGGGGCTCCGGGAGATCGCTGCGGCGAAGGTCCGGCTACAGTACGACGAGTGACACGGGCCGCGGTGGCTCGCGGATGGCGAACCAGAAGGATCTCTACACCGTCCTCGGTGTCGCGCGGGACGCGAGCACCGACGACGTCAAGAAGGCCTACCGCAAGCTCGCCCGCAAGTACCACCCCGACCTGAACCCGGGGAACAAGCAGGCGGAGGAGCGGTTCAAGGACGTCTCCTTCGCGCACGACGTCCTCTCCGACCCCGACAAGCGGAAGCTCTACGACGAGTTCGGCGCCGAGGGTCTCCAGCCCGGCTTCGACCCGACCCGCACCCGCGAGTACCGGCGCTGGGCCGACAGCGGCCACGGCTTCTCGTTTCGGCAAGGCGCCGGCGGTCCCGGGTTCGACTTCGAGAGCTTCGGGACCGGGTCGCGCGGCCGGCGGAGAGCGGAGGACGAGCGGGGGTTCGCCGACATCCTGAACGAGATGTTCGGTAGTGGCCTCGGGGGCGGGGGCGCGACGGAAGAGGGCGGCCAGGACATCGAGTACCCGCTCGAGGTCGACTTCTGGGACGCCGTCCGCGGCACCCGGACGGCGGTCACGGTTCGCCGTCCGACGGCGTGTCCGCAGTGCCGCGGCACCGGGCGGCAGAACCGGCGTGCCTGCACGCGCTGCGGCGGGACCGGCCACGTCGAGGAACGCGAAAAATTGACGGTCAAGATCCCCGCCGGGGTGAACGACGGGGCGCGCGTCCGCGTCAAGGGCAAGGGCGGCGCCGCGCGCGGCGGCGGCAAGCCGGGCGACCTCTACTTCGTGGTCAAGGTCCGTCCGCATCCGCACATCCGGCGCGACGGCAAGGACCTCACCATCGAGGTGCCGGTGACGATCGGCGAGGCCATGCTCGGCTCGACGATCACCGTCCCGACGCCCGACGCGCGTGTGCAGCTGAAGATCCCGAAAGGCAGCCAGAGCGGGCAGCGGCTGCGCCTCTCCGGCCGCGGTGTGCCGGACGCCAAGGGCGGTGCGCCGGGTGACCTCTACGTGCGGCTCATGGTGCAGGTGCCGAAGAACGGCGGCGCCGAGCGCCTCCGCGAAGCCGTCGAGACCCTGGAGCACGCCTACGACGAGAGCCCGCGCGCCAATCTCACGCTCTAACGCACGTCCGACGGCGGACGACCGCAGCGTCGAGCGCGAGGAGCGGGCCGCGCCGGCCGAGGCCGCCGAGCGGGCCGCGCGCGAGGCGACGGCGGAGCGCGAGAGCGCTCTCGTCCCCGCCGACACGCTGCAGCGCTACCTCACCGAGATCCGGCGCATCCCGGTCCTGTCGCGCGAGGAAGAGCACGAGCTCGCCGTCCGCTGGCACGAGGAGGGCGACCGTCAGGCCGCGTGGAAGCTCGTCACCTCGAACCTGCGGCTCGTCGTGCTCGTCGCGCGCGAGTACCAGCGCGCGCTCCACAACCTGCTCGACCTCGTCCAGGAAGGCAACGTCGGCCTGCTCGAGGCGATCAAGAACTTCGACCCGTACCGCGGTATCCGCTTTCCCTCCTACGCGGTCTGGTGGATCCGCGCGTACATCATCCGCTACATCATGAACAACTGGCGGATGGTGAAGGTCGGCACGACGCAGGCGCAGCGGAAGCTCTTCTTCAACCTGCAGAAGGAGCGGGAACGTCTCGAGCGCGAGGGCTTCTCTCCCGCGCCCAAGCTCATCGCGCAGCGGCTCGACGTGAAAGAGAAGGAAGTGATCGAGATGGAGCAGCGTCTCGCGGCGCGCGACATCTCGGTCAACGCGCCCCTCGAGCCCGGCGAGGACACGACGCTTCTTGATTTTCTACCGAGCTCCGCGCAGACTGCCGACGCCGTCGCCGACGAGGAATATCACCGACTCGTGCGGGAGAAGGCCGAAGAGTTCAAGCGCACGCTCAAGGGAAAGGACCGCGTGATCTACGAGCGTCGCCTGGAGTCGCTCATGCGGGACGAAGATCCGGTGACGCTGCAGGAGATCGGTGACGAATACGGGATCAGCCGCGAGCGCGTGCGGCAGATCGAGGCGCGGTTGAAGAAGCGGCTCGGCGATTACCTCCGGCAGCAGATTCCCGACATCAAAGACATCGAGTTCGGAGCCTGACGATGGCGATGCACGGTGGCCGGATCGTGGCCCAGGCGCTGCGGCGCGAGGGCGTGCCCTACGTGTTCACGCTCTGCGGCGGGCACATCATGTCGATCTACGACGGTTGCCTCGACGAGGGCATCGGCGTGATCGACGTCCGTCACGAGCAGTCGGCGGCGCACGCCGCCGACGGCTGGGCGCGGGTCACCGGCCAGCCGGGCGTGGCGCTCGTCACCGCCGGCCCGGGCACCACCGACGCCGTCACCGGCGTCGCCACCGCGTGGCGCGCCAACATCCCGATCGTCGTGATCGGCGGGCAGGCGCCGCGCTTCTTCCAGGACATGGGCGGCCTCCAGGACATGCCGCACGTCGACATGATGCGGCCGATCACCAAGTGGGCCGTGTCGGTGCCGAACGCCCGCCGGCTCGGCGAGTACGTCGCCACCGCCTTTCGCATCGCGACGACGAACGTCCCCGGTCCGGTCTTCCTCGAGATGCCGCTCGACTTCCTCTTCGAGCAGGTCGAGGAGCGGGAGGTGGTCGCGCCCGAGAAGGCGCGGACCGAAGCCGGGGTCGGGCCGGACCCCCGGTTCGTGTCGCGCGCCTTCGAGCTCTTGCGCGGGGCCGAGCGCCCCGTCGGCCTCGTCGGCAGCCAGCTCTTCTGGTCGCGCCGTCGCGAGGCCTATCCGGACTTCGTGCGTACGTTCGGCATGCCGGTCTACGTGAACGGACAGGCGCGCGGCAGCCTCGATCCCGACGACCCGCACTGGTTCCTCCAGACCCGCAAGGAGGCGCTCCGCCGTGCCGACGTCGTGGTGATCTTCGGCACGCCGCTCGACTTCCGGATCGGCTACGGGCGGGCGTCGCACATCAATCCGGAGGCCAAGCTGATCCACGTCGACCTCGAGGGGCGCGAGCTCGGCAAGAACCGCGGCTGCGACGTCGGCATCATCGGCGACACGGGGCTCGTCATGGAGGCGCTCACCGGCTGCGCGCGCGCGGCCCGCTGGAGCCCCGAGCTGTCGCGGGGCTGGCTTTCGGAGCTGCGCGCGCTCGAGCAGCAGAAGTGGGAGGCGCTCCGCCCGCAGCTCACCGCGGACGACGTGCCGATCAACCCGCTGCGGGTGTGCGCCGAGGTCGACCGGCTGATCACGACGGATACCATCATCGTGGCCGACGGCGGCGATTTCGTCGGCGCCGCGGCCAACGTGCTGCGCCCCCGCGGCTTTGGCCACTGGCTCGACGCGGGGCCGCTCGGCACGCTCGGCGCCGGCCCGGGCTACGCGATGGCCGCCAAGCTCGCGCGTCCGAAGAGCGATGTGATCGTCATGTACGGCGACGGCGCCTTCGGCCTCAACATGATGGAGTTCGAGGCCTGCGTGCGGCAGAAGATCAACATCGTCGGCGTCATCGGCAACGACGCGGCGTGGACGCAGATCCTGCGCGGGCAGGTGCAGATGTACGGCCCCGATCGCGCGCCGGCCACCCGGCTCGCGTACACGCGCTACGACACGATGGTCGAGGCGCTCGGCGGCCACGGCGAGTGGGTGGAGCGGCCGGCGGACCTGCGGCCCGCGCTCGAGCGCGCGCTCCGCGCGGGCAAGCCGGCGCTGGTGAACGTGAAGATCGGCGCCAGCGACTTCCGCAAGGACGCGATCTCGGTGTAGCCAGGCGGGACGGCCGTGGACCGGACCGCGGGCATCATCGTCATCGGCAACGAGATCCTCTCGGGCAAGGTGGTCGACACCAATTCGCCGTTCCTCGCCCGCGAGCTCCGGAGCCTCGGCGTGACCCTGCTCCGCATCCTGACGATCCCCGACGACGTCGAGACGATCGCCGCCGCGGTCCGCGAGTTCCACACGAGCTTCGACATCGTGTTCACGTCCGGTGGTGTGGGCCCGACGCACGACGACGTCACCATGGAAGGGGTGGCGCGCGGCCTCGGGCGTCGCGTCATCCGCCATCCGGCGATCGAAGGGCGGCTCCGCGAGTACCTCAAGGACAAGGTCAACGCGGCGCGGCTCAAGATGGCCGAGGTCCCGGAGGGCAGCGAGCTGATCGTCGACGCGCGGCTCGGCTTCCCGACCGTCCAGTGCGAGAACGTCTACATCCTGCCGGGCATCCCGGAGATCCTCGAGCAGAAGTTCGCGGCGCTCCGTGAGCGCTTCGCGGCGACGCCCTACTTCCTCCGCGTCGTCTACACGCGCGAGAGCGAGGGGACGATCGCCGAGCACCTGCACGCGACGCTCGCCGCCTTCCCGGAGCTGCTGCTCGGCTCCTATCCGAAGATGGCGGACCCCGAGTACGCCGTGAAGCTCACGCTCGAGTCGAAGGACCGCGACTACGTCGAGCGTGCGCTCGGCCACCTGCTGTCGTTGCTGCCCGAGGGCGCCGTCGTCCGCACCGAATAGGTGCCACCTCGCTCGCGCGGGTCCGCCGGATCCGGTACAAGCAGGTCGTGGGATCCGCAAGCCGCGGTCCGGAGGAGGAGGCATGATGAGGAGGACGAGAGGGTGTGCCGCGGTGCTGGCGCTCGGTGCCTGCCTCGGCACGGCGACGCCGGCGCGCGCCGGCTATCTCGAGGATGCGGGCTGGGGCACGCTCACCGTGCTCACGAACGTCGTCTACATGCCCGCCAAGATCACGTATGCGGTGCTCGGCGGCCTCACCGGCGGCTTCGCGTTCGCGCTCACCGGCGGCGACCTGAAGACGGCGGAGACGGTGTGGGTGACGTCGATGGGCGGCACCTACGTCGTGACCCCGCGCATGCTGCAGGGCGAAGACTCGATCACCTTCGCGGGCACGCCCGGTGGCGACGCCGATACGGGCACGACGGCGGATGGCGGAACGCCGCAGGGGCTCCAAGAGCACAGCCTCGGCAGCGGCACCGAGCCCCCGGGGTGACCGCCTGATTGACCCTGCCGCGGCGCCCGTGAAATAGCTCCGGTGCCGGTCCGCCGCGGGGGCCGGCCAAGCGATTGCCCCGTCCGACGCGCGCCTCTGTGATCACCGGCTGCGGGGTCGTGTCCCCGCTCGGCGGCGGTCTGCGCGCCTTCTGGGAAGGGCTGCTCGCGGCGCGCTCGGCCGTGCAGGCCATCACCGGCTTTCCCGCGGACGACCTCGACCCGCACGCGGCGGCGGAGGTCCGCGACGTCACGCCGTCTGACGACGATCGAGCGGGTGCCTTCGCCCTCGAGGCGACCGCGCAGGCGCTCGCCGACGCGGGGCTCGTGCCGGCGTCGCTCGACGCCCGACGCCTCGGCGTCGCGCTCGGCACGACGCTCGGAGGCGCGCGCCTCTTCGAGCGCTGGCTCGACGGCGAGGCGGTCGGCGACCCCGAACGGATCCCGTACTACGCGCCCGCGGTGCGGGTCGCGCGCCGGCTCGCCTGCCGCGGCCCGGTCGTGACGCCGCAGCTCGCCTGCGCCTCGGGCACGCAGGCCATCGCGCTCGCCGCCGACTGGGTGCGGAACGGGCGCGCCGACGTGGTGCTCGCCGGCGGCGCCGACCTGCTCTGCCGCTTCGTCGTCGCGGGGTTCAACTGCCTGCGTGCCACGGCCGACCGGGCGCGTCCCTTCGACGTCGCTCGGCGCGGCCTCGTGCTCGGCGAGGGCGCCACCGTCGTCGTGGTCGAGGACGCCGAGCACGCTGCGCGCCGGCACGCACGCGTGCGGGGTCGCGTGCTCGGCACGGGCGCCGCCGCCGACGCGACGCACATGACGGCGCCGGACCGCGAGGGACGCGGCGCCGCGCGCGCGATGCAGGCGGCGCTCGCCGACGCCGGACTCGACCCCGCAGCGGTCGGGTTCGTCTCCGCGCACGGCACGGGAACCCCGTACAACGACGCCATGGAAGCCGTCGCGATCGCGCGCGTCTTCGGCCCCCGCGGCGTCCCCGTCAACTCGATCAAGGGCGCCATCGGGCACACGCTCGGTGCGGCAGGGGCGTTCGAGGCGGTCCTGTGCCTCCAGGTGCTGGCCGAGCGCATCGTGCCGCCGACGGTCGGGCTCGCCGCCGTCGACCCCGCGTGCGCGGCCCTGGACCTCGTGTACGGCGAGCCGCGGCCGGTGGCCGTCGATGCAACGCTGTCGACCTCGTCCGGTTTCGCCGGAGTGAACGCGGCGCTGGTGCTCGGGCGGCCGTGATGGAGGTCGTCGTCACCGGCGCGGGGGCCGTGGTCGAGCGCGGCGCGGAGACGCATCTCCCTGGCGCGCTTGGTCTCGACGCCGACGGCAGCGTGCCGCTCGGCCACCTGCCGGAAGTGGTCCGTGGTCGGGCGTCGCGCGCCGAGCGCGTCACCCAGCTGCTGCTCGCGGCCGGCGGCCGGGCGCTCGCGACCGCCGGGTTCGACGCCGCCGCGGCGGCCGAGACGCGCGCTGGCATCGTCGTCGGCACGGCGTTCGGGTGCTTCCTCACCAATGCGGCCTACCAGCGCCGCGTCGCGGCCGGCGGCCAGCCGGCGGCGAGCCCGCGGCTCTTCGCCGCCACGGTGTCCAATGCCGCGGCCGGCGAGCTCGCGATCGCCTACCGGCTCGGCGGCCCGGCGGTGACGCTGACGGCCGGAGGGGCCTCGGGCCTGACCGCGCTCGGGGAGGCGATGGAGGCGATCCGTGCCGGTCGGGCCGACGTCGTGGTCGCCGCCGGCGTCGATGCGACGGGCGACGCGCTCGCGGAGTGGCTCGCCGCCACCGGCGGTGCATACGGGGCACCCCCGGCCGAGGCGGGGGCCGCCGTCGTGCTCGAGCGGACCGGCCGCCGCGGGCCCGAGGTCTGCCGCCTCGCGGGCCATGCGAGCGCCTTCGAGCCCGAGCCGGCCGGCGCCGCGGCGGGCGAGGGCCTCGCGGCCGCCATCGCCGCGGCCTGCGCCGACGCCGGCGTCGCTCCCGCGGAGATCGCGCTGGTCGTGTCCGCGGCGCCGCCTCCGCTGGCGTCGCTCGAGGCCCGGGCGCTCGCCGCCGTGCTCGGCGAGCGCCGGCGGCGGCTGCTGATCCCGAAGCGCGTCTTCGGCGAGACGTTCGGTGCCGCCGGGATCCTCGGCGTCCTGGCAGCGGGTGCCGAGGCCGGACGCGGCGACCCCGTGCTCGTGCTCGACGTCTGTCCGACCGGACACGTCGCGGCGCTCGTCGCGTCGGTCCCGGAGGCGCGGTGAGTCTCGCCGGACGGCGCGCCCTCGTCACCGGCGGCACGCGCGGCATCGGGCTCGCGACGGCGCGCGCGCTCGCCGCCGAGGGCGCGCGGGTCGCGGTCAGCTGGTCGCGTTCCGCCGACGATGCCGCGGCGGCGCTCGCGGCCCTCAGCGCGCAGGGCGCCACCGCGCATGCGGTCCGGGCGGACGTCGGCGACCCGGCGGCGGTGCGCCGCATGTTCGCGGAGGTGGGCGACGCGCTCGGCGGATCGCCCGACGTGCTGATCAACAACGCGGCGATCACCGAGGACGGCCTCCTCATGATGCTCGCCGACGAGGCGTGGGAGCGCGTGATCCGCACCGATCTCAGCGGCGCGGCGCTCTGCTGCCGGCTCGCGCTGCGCGCCATGATCGCCGGCCGCTGGGGTCGGATCGTGAACGTGGTGTCGCCCGCCGCGTTCCTCGGTCAGGAGGGCGCCTCCAACTATGCGGCAGCCAAGGCCGGACTCGTGGCGCTCACGAAGAGCCTCGCCCGCGAGGTGGCACGCTTCGGCGTCACCGTGAACGCGGTGTCGCCGGGCCTCGTCGAGACGCAGCTGCTCGCCACCCTGCCGCCGGCGCGCCGGCAGGAGATGGAGCGACAGGTCGCCCTCGGACGGCCGGGCACGCCGGAGGAGATCGCCGCCGCGATCGTCTTCCTCGTCTCGCCGGCCGCGTCCTACGTCACCGGCACGACGCTTCACGTGGACGGCGGCCTCGCGATGCTCTAAAAGGCTCGGCCGATGGATCGCGACCTTCTCCGCGGCGAAGTGAAGGCGCTCCTCGTGAGCGGGCTTCGCCTCGACGTGCCTCCCCCCGACATCGCCGACGACGCGCCCATCTTCGGCGACGGGCTCGGCCTCGACTCGATCGACGCCCTCGAGCTCGTCGTGCTCGTCGAGGAGCGCTTCCGCGTGTCGATTCCGGACGAGGAGGTGGGCAAGCGCGCCTTCGCCTCGGTGAACGCGCTCGTCGACTTCATCGTGCGCGAACTCGGGGAGTGAGCCGCGGCCGTAGCGGAGTCGCGAACGGTCGTCGTCACGGGCCTCGGGGCGGTCACCGCGCTCGGCGAGGGTGTGGACGTGCTCGCCGCTGGCCTTGCGGCTGGGACCTGCGGCATCGGCAGCTTGACGCGCTTCACCCACGCCGGCCGGGCGCACGTCGCGGCCGAGGTGGCCGAGAGCGCGCGGCCGCTGCCCGGACGCCTGCCGCCCGCCACGCTACGGCGGCTGTCGCATCCCGATCGCTTCGCGCTGCGCGCCGCGGCGGAGGCCTGCGCGGCGGCCGGCCTCGACGCCGATGCGGGAGGCGACGTCGGCGTCTACGTCGGCACGACGACGGGCGGCATGCGCGAGACCGAGGAGGCGTACCGCCGGCGGAGCGCCGGCGAGGACGCGCGCTTTCGCCTGTCGCGGCTGCTCGGCACGCCGCTCGCCACCGCGGCCGCGGCGGTGAGCCAGGCGCTCGGGCTCTACGGGCCGCGCGAGACCGTGTCCACCGCGTGCTCCTCGAGCGCGCTCGCGGTCGCCATGGGGGCCGACGCCGTGCGGCGCGGCGTCGTCCCTGTCGCGCTCGCGATCGGTACGGACGCCCTCTGCCGGCTCACGTATGCCGGGTTCGATGCGCTCCAGGCGCTCGACGTCGAGCCGTGCCGGCCGTTCGACCGGGACCGGCAGGGCCTGTCGCTCGGCGAGGGTGCGGCGGCGCTGGTGCTGGAGAGCGCGGCGCACGCTCGCGCGCGCGGCGCGTGCCCACGCGCCGTGGTCCTCGGGTGGGCGGCGACCGGCGACGCGCACCACCCGACGGCGCCGCATCCCGCGGGCGCCGGCGCGGCGGCGGCGCTCACCGGGGCGCTCGCCGCCGCCGGCGTTCCACCCGACGCCGTCGCCTACGTCAACGCGCACGGAACGGGCACGAAGCAGAACGACGCGGTCGAGGTGGAAGTCCTGCGGCGCGTGTTCGGACGGCGGCTGGTCCGCATGCCGGTCAGCGCGACGAAGTCGCAGCTCGGGCATTGCCTGGGCGCCGCGGGGGCCGTCGAGGCGGTGGTGACCGTGATCGCGCTCGGGGAGGGGCTCCTACCGCCGACCGTCAACCTGCGCCACCTCGATCCCGCGTGGGACGACCTCGACCTCGTTCCCGAACCGGGCCGACGCGCCGCGCTCGATGTGGCGGTCACCTCGTCGTACGGGTTCGGCGGGCACAACGTGAGCCTCGTGCTCGGCCGGGCGTCGCGGTGAGCGTCCCGGTGGCCATCACGGGCCTCGGCGTGGTGAGCGCGTTCGGCCACGGGGTCGAGTCCTTCTGGCGCGCGCTCACCGCGGGCGAGAGCGGTCTCCGCCCGATCGACCGGTTCCCGGTCGCGCCCGGCACGGCTCCGGCCGCGGCGGTGCCGCCGATGGTGGTGCACGATCACGTGCGCACGCCGGTCGGGCGCCGGATCGACCGCGTCTCGCTCTTCGCCCTCGCCGCGTGCCGGCTCGCCGCCCAGGACGCGGGCCTCGCGCTCGGCGGTCTTCCGCCGGCCCGGACGGGGCTGGTCCTCGGCTCGGCGTACGGCAACCTGGAGGAGACCGCGACCTTCCTCGATCGGCTATTCGCGCGCGGCACTGCCAACCCGCTCCTCTTTCCGAACCTCGTGATGAACGCGCCGCTCAGCTACGCGAGCCTGGAGCTCGGTCTCACGGGTCCGGGCGCGATGATCTCGGCAGGGGAGGTCTCCGGTGAGGGCGCGATCGCCTGCGGCACGGATCTCGTCGCCGAGCGCGTGGCCGACGTCTGCTTCGCCGGCGGCGCCGATGAGCTCTCTGAGCCGTTCCATCGCGCGCTCGACGAGGCACGGCGGTTGAGCCGGACGCCGCATCCGCTCGACGGGCGCGCCGACGGCTTCGCCCTCGGCGAGGGCGCCGCCGTGCTCGTGCTGGAGCCGCTCACACGGGCGCGGGCCCGCGGCGCCCGGCTCTATGCCACGGTGGCGCCAGCGAGCGGGTTTTCGCTGCCGGCGCCCGTACACGGCTGGCCGCACGACGCCGCCGCGCTGGCCGCGCGGCTGGCACCGATGATCGCCGACGCGGACTTGGTGGTCGCCGCCGCGAACGGCGATCCGGCCCTCGACGCGCTCGAGGCCGACGCGCTCGCCGTCGCGTGTCGCGGCCGGACGCCGGCCGTGACCGCGCCGCGCGGTGCGACGGGATCGTTCGGCAGCGCCGGCGCGCTCGCGGTCGCGACGGCGGCGCTGGCCGTCGCCCACGGTCTCCTCCCGCCGACGGTCGGACACGCGCCGCCCGCGCGTCGCGGGCTCGACGTCGTCGCCGGCCGTGCGCGGCGGGCCGCGGTGCGCGTCGCCGTCGTGGATGGCCTGGCCCGCGGTGGCGCGTGCCGTCCGATCCGCGTGGAGGCGGCGTGAACCGCGTCCCCCTGTTGCCGCACGCGGCGCCGTTCCTCCTCCTCGACCAGGTGCTCGAGGTCGAGGCGAGGCGCGGCGCGTTCCTGAAGCTCGTGAGTGCTGCGGACCCGTGCGTCGACGGCCAGGGGCTGCTGCCGGCGGCCTTCGTCCTCGAAGCGCTGGCGCAGGCGGGTGGCGCGCTGCTCGCGGCGCACGGCGGCGCGCTGCCGATGCCGGGGTACCTGGCCGCGGTCGACGACTTCCGCGTTCATGGCGACGTGCGCGTCGGCGACGCGCTGCGCGTCGAGGTGGAGATCCTGCGCGTCTTCGCGACCGCCGTGCTGCTGCGTGGCCGCGCGCTCGTCGACGGCGCCGTCCGCGCCGAGGGTCGCTTCACGCTCGCGCTGCCGCGCTGACCTGCTGCTGCCGTCAGGCGACCGGCAGCACGATCGTGAAGGACGCGCCGCGGCCCTGGCCGTCGCTGTGCGCCGAGATCGTCCCGCCGTGATGCTCGACGATGTCCTTCGCGATCGTGAGCCCGAGCCCGAAACCCTCGCTGCCGGCGTGGCGCATTCCGGGCTCGAAGATGCGCGGCAGGAGATCCGCGGGGATGCCGGCGCCCGTGTCGGTGACGGTGAGGACGGCCCGCCGGCCCTCCTCGCGCAGCCGGACCCGCACTTCACCGCCGGCAGGCGTGAAGCGGATCGCGTTGTTCAGGACGTTGCCGACCACCTGCGTCAGCCGCTCGCGGTCGGCGAGTAGCCGCCCGACCGGCCGCAGGGCCTCCTCGAGCGCCACGCCCTTCTGGTGCGCGGTCTCGCGGGCGCTCGCAACGCAGTCGCTCACCATCTGCCCCGGATCGAGCGGCTCTCGCCGGAGCGAGAGGCCTCCGAGGGCGATGCGCGAGAGGTCGAGGAGGTCCCCGGTGATGCGGGCGAGGATCTGGCCGTTGCGGAGGATGACCTCGGCGGCGTGCGGCAGGCGCTCGGCGGGGATCGTGCCGCGCCGGATGAGCTCGGCCCAGCTGCCGATCGTGCCGAGCGGCGTCCGGAGCTCGTGGGCGACGTAGCTGAGGAGGCCTTCGCGGTCCTGGACCTCGGCCTCGGCGCGCTGCCGGGCGCGCACGAGCTTGCCGATCATGAGCGAGACCGTGACGTACACCGCGGTGCGGAGGACGTCGTCGAGCTCGATCTGGAGGTCGAAGAGTGGCGGGATGAAGACGAGATCGGTGACGATCCCGGCCAGGACGCCGGCGAACACGCCCGGGCCCGCGCCGTACGAGGATGACAGCGCGATCGAGATGAAGAACCACGCGAACTCGACGTCGCCGAGCCCGAGCTGATGGCAGGCCGCTGTGAGGCCGGTAGCGACGAGCGTGGCGACGACGGCGACGCCGTAGGGCCGGAGGCCGAGACGCGCACCGCGGGGCGACCTCGCGAACATCGGAACCCGTCGCTGCGCCCGCCACCGCATGACCATCTCGGGGAGGCTTCTCTAGCATGCGGCTCGGCGCCCTGTACAAAAATGTCGGCGCGCGCGTGGCGCTGATCGACGCGGACGCGACATTTTTTTAGCGGCTCACGTCTTTCCGGGTCCGTGAATACCGACTCACCGGGCAGGCCGAAAACGGCATACGCCTTGCTGTGGTGCGCTGTTCGCCCATGATCGCGTCGAACGCTCCGCCCGGAACGGCCGACGCATACACGGCCGAGACCCAGACGCGCTGCCGCCAGGGCGCGGAGGCCGCGTGCCTGCTCGCCATCCTGCTCGTGCCGCTGTTCTCAGCGCTCGACTACGTCGTGTACCGCGAATGCTTCGCGCTTTTCCTCGGCATGCGTGTCGGCTGTGTCGCGATCATGCTTCTCATCCTCGTCGCGCTTCGAAGACCGTTCGGGCACGTGCATCCCGTCGCGCTGGGCGTCGTCATCGCGGGGACGGTCGGCCTCATGATCGACGGCATGACGATGTTCACCGGCGGCGCCGCGAGTCCGTACTACGCCGGAGTGAACCTCGTCATGGTGGCGGTCGCGCTGCTCATGCCGTGGCCGCCGGTGGTGACGCTGCTCACCTGTGCGCTGCTCGTCGGCTGCTACGTCGCCTGCACGCTCGTCACGGACCGGATCGCCGACGTGCGGCCGTTCGTGAGCAACCTCTTCTTCCTCACGACGACCGCGACGATCACCGTCGTCAGCGCCGTCGTGCGCGAGCGGCTGCGGCGGCAGGAGTTCGACCACCGGACGGCCCTCGTCGACGCGGTTCGCCACAAGAGCGATTTCATGGCCCGCATGTCGCACGAGCTGCGGACGCCGATCCACGTCATGATCGGCTATGCGGACATCCTCCTCGAGGACGGGCTAGGCGCGGCCGCGTGGGCGGCGCGCGAGCTCGTCGAGCGCATCCGCAGCCACGGCGAGCTGCTCCACCGGCTCATCTCGGACCTGCTCGACTACGCCAAGGTCGAGGCCGGCAAAATGGAGGTGACGGCGCAGCCGGTCCGGCTCGCGGCGGTGGTGGACGGGGTCGCCGAGAGCTTCCGCCCGCTCGTGGAACGCAAGGGGCTCGCACTCCGCGTCGCGTGTGACGCCGAGCTCCCGACGCTGATGACCGACAGCGAGAAGGTGGAGTGCATCCTCCGGAACCTCCTCGCCAACGCGCTCAAGTTCACCGACCACGGCAGCATCCGGCTCGAGGCGCGGCTCGGCGATGCCGAGTTGCTCGCCGGCTTCAACTTCATCCACGACATGGCCGACGGCGGCCGGCCACCGGACGGGCACACCGTCGTGGTGCTCGTGCGGGACACCGGCATCGGCATCCGAGGGGCGGATGTGGCGGCGCTCGCGGCCGACTTCAAGCAAGTCGACACCGAGGCCGCGGCCCGCTTCGGAGGGACGGGACTCGGCCTCAGCATCTCGAGGAAGCTCGTCGAGCTGCTCGGCGGCCGACTCGGCGTCCGGAGCCGGTACGGTGAGGGGTCGGAGTTCGTCGTCTGCCTGCCGTTGCCGGTGACCCCCGTGGCCCGCGCCGTGCCGGCGGCCGTGGCGCCGCTGCGCGTGCCGAGCGCCGCCTGAGCGCCGCCTGCGGGATCGCGGCGCGCGACGTCGTCTGATTGCCGCCGGGAGGCCCGTCGGGTAAGCGAGTCCAGATGGATCTGGCGCGCCTCCGGGCCGCGCTCCGCTTCGATAGCGGCGGCTGGCGGCGCTTCGCGGAACTCGGCTGCGTGTGGGGGCCCGAATGGTGGAAGCGGGGCTCCCCTCCCGCGATCGCGGCGATCGTCTTCGCGATCGCGCGCCAGCAACGCCGCGCCGTGCTCCGCAACCAGCGGCGCGTGCGCGGTCGCCGGCCGTGGCTCGTCGAGCGGCGGGATGCGTATCGCGTGTTCGCCGAGTTCGCCCGCGCGGTGACCGAGAGCATGGAGCAGTGGGGGCCGCGGCCGCGCCCGCTGAGCCTCGACGTCCCCGACCCCGCGCCGCTGCACGCCGCCCTTGCCGACGGCCGCGGCGTTGTGATCCCGACGGGACACTTCGGCGGATGGGAGGTCGGGGCGCGCTTCCTCGTGGAGCTCGGACGGCCTGTGACGCTCGTCGTCGCGCACGAGCCGAACCCGACCGTGCGCCGGTTCATGCACCAGCTCCGCACGCGGCACGGCATCCGGCTGATCTACTCGGGCGCCTCGGTGTTCGCGGCGCTGCCCGTGCTCGAGGCGCTGCGCCGCCACGAGGTCGTCGGCATGCAGATCGACCCGTGGGGCGGCGCCCAGGGGAGCCACGCGCTCGACTTCTGCGGGGTTCCCGCGCGCTTCCAGCTCGGGCCGTTCGCGATCGCGCGCGTGGCGCGCGCGCCGGTCGTGCCGGTGTTTGCGGTCCGCCTCGGCATCCGCCGCTACGAGCTGCGGACCGTCGGCCGCTTCGATCCGGCCACACCGGCGGACGCGGTCGCGGCGCTCACGGCAACGGTCCGCGCCTACGAACGTCTCGTCCGCGAGCGGCCAGAGCAGTGGCTCATGTTCGACGACGTCTGGCGCGAGGCCGCGGCGCCGGCCGCGCCTTACGAGATGGTACCCCAGGCCTCGGGATTGCGCCGCAGGTAGCGGTGCACCTTGGCGTTGGCGACGAGCATCGCCATCGATTCCAGCAGACGCTTGCGCGACGGCGGCACGAAGCGCCGGAGCATGCTGCGCACCGAGTAGAAGCCGGAGTAGATCCGCCGGAAGCCGTCGAGCATCTCGCCAGGCGTCATGTGGAGCGGGCGCACCGTGGCGGTGCCGTAGTCGTAGCGCCCCCAGTCGTCGTCGAGGATCCGGCCGGCGGCGAGCATGTCGGCGTGGAACTTCGTGCCCGGATAGGGAGCGGGCGTGAAGAGCTTCAGAAAGCCAATCTTGTTCTCGTCGAGCCAGCGGAGCGTGGCGGCGAAGCTCTCCGGCGTGTCGCCGTCCAGGCCCACCATGATGAGCGCGATCACCTGGATGCCGCGGGCGCGGAGCTGCCGGACGTCCTCGGCGAAGCGGCTCGGACGGTTGAAGCTCTTGCTGACGCTGGCGAGGCTCGCGTCCGACAGGCTCTCGAAGCCGATCGACAGGACCGTGGCACCCGAGCGCGCCGCGAGGTCGAGCAGCTCCGGATCGCGGGCGATGTTGATCGTCGCCTGGCTCACCCAGCGGACGCGCAACGGGATCAACCGGCGGAAGAGCTCCTTGGCCTCCTCGGGGCGCGCGACCGGGTTGTCGTCGAGGAAGAGCAGCCGCCGCGCGCCGAGGCGACCGAGCCGCCGCACGTCCTCGATGACGTCGTCGACGGGGCGGGTGCGGTAGCTGCGCTCGTAGTAGGCCTGGACCGCGCAGTACTCGCAAGGATGCGGGCAGCCGCGCGAGAACTGGATCGGCCAGTAGAAGTACATCCGGTAGAGCCAGCTCGAGCGAAAGGTGTCCGGTTTGAGCAGCGGCAGCGACCACGGATCGATCCCCGGCAGGTCGCGGAGGTCGTGCCAGCGTTCGGCGCGGTAGATGCCGCGCGAGCGGCCGGCTTCCAGGTCCGCGAGGACGTCGGCCCAGACGTACTCCGCCTCGCCGGCCACGACGGCGTCGGCGTGGCGCAACGACTCCTCGGCGGCGAGGGTCACCCACGTGCCGCCGAGCACGACCTTCTTGCCGCGCGCGCGGAAGTGGTCCGCGAGGTCGTACGCCCGGCGGATCTGCGGTCCCATCGCGGTGATGCCGACGACGTCGGCCTCGCGCTCGATCCGCGCGACGTCCAGGTCGGCCATGAGCTCGTCGGTGAAGTCGACCCGGTGCGGCGCAGGCGTGAGCGCCTTCAGGTAGGGCAGCGTGATGCCGCTCGTCCAGTAGCGCGTCGTCTTGTGGAGCGCGCCGTCGGGCAGGTAGTGGGTCGGCGAGACGAGGTGGAGGCGCATCGCGGCCGCCTCACGGAATGCCGGGAGCGGACGAAGCTGTCAATTCAGCTCGGCCGGGTCGGGCTCGCGCTCGTCGCAGTAGCGTCGGACCAGATCGAGCAGCGCGTCGGGGTCGAGCGGCTTCTGTAGGTAGCTCGGGATCCCCAGGCTCGCCGCCTTCTCGCCGACGTTTCCCGCACCAGAGCAGACGATGACCGGGATCGCCGCCATCCTCGGATTCCGGACCTGCGCCGCCCGGAACTGCCAGCCGTCCACGCGCGGCATCATCAGGTCGAGCAGGATGAGACAGGGCGGCTGCGGCACCTCGAGCCTGTCGAGCGCCTCGCCGCCGTCAAGGGCGAACTCGACCAAGTAGCCCTCCGCCTCGAGGAGCTGGCCGAGCGCGTCCCGGAGCTCGAGGTCGTCCTCGACGACGAGGATCCGGTGGTGATGCGCAGCCACCGGGCGGGTGCATATAGTGATCGCCGTCCGGGGACAATCCCGGGGGGCACGGTCGGATTTACAGTTCCGCGACGGTGTAGCGGCGGTCCGCCGCGAGATCGCGCAATTGCGTGTGGCTGCCCGAGGGCCAGTCGATCTCGACCGTCCCGACACGCGTGGCCGCGCCGAGCCCGAAGTGCTGCACGAGGCTCGAGCCGGAGAGATACGCCGAGCCGGCGGTCACGGCGCGCGACTGGAGGCCGGTGGCGGTCCGTACGCGGATGCGCGCGCCGACGGCGTCGCGGTTCGAGCGCACGCCTACGAGCCGGAACTGCAGCCAGTGTCCGGTACCGCCCCGGTTCTGCAGCAGCTGCGCCGGCTGGCGGAAGTTGCGGATCAGGATGTCGAGCTGGCCGTCGCGGTCGTAGTCGAAGATCGAAAGCCCGCGTCCGTCTTCGACCCGGTCGGCCCCGTTCACGAACGCGACGTCGGTGAAGGTGCCGTCGCCGTTGTTGCGGAACAGCACGTTGCGCTCGTAGCCGTTGAGACTGTGCTGGCCGATGCTGACCAGCGTGCCGCCCTTCTCGTCGAGGCGTCGACCGACGCCTTCGAACATGTCCATTCAGACGTCGTCCAGGACGGGGCCGGAGACGAAGCCGTTCACGCCGTAGATGTCGAGGAGGCCGTCGTTGTTGTAGTCGAGGAACTCCGTCCCCCAGCCCCACTGGCCGTCACGCACGCCGCTCGCGTCGGCGACGTCGGTGAACGTGCCGTCGCCGTTGTTGTGGAAGAGCGTGTTGCCGCGTGTCAGCTCGTCGAAGACCTGGTCCGACCGCTGCTGGACCTCGGCGGTGAACCAGCCGAGGACGCGGACCGGCCACGGGATCGGCGCCGGGAAGTCCGGATGGACGAGCGCCCAGCGTGAGTTGGCGTACATGTTGGCCGCGTAGATGTCGGCGTGCCCGTCGTTGTCGAAGTCGCCCCACGCCACACCCATCGTCGCGGCGCGCTCGCGCGCGCCGCTCCGGCGCGCGACGTCGGTGAAGGTGCCGTTGCGCTCGTTGTGGTAGAGCGCGCTGAAGCCGAACTCGTTGCCGACGTAGAGATCGGGCCACCCGTCCTCGTCGTAGTCGCCCCAGCCGGCGGCGAGGCCCCACCCCCGGTCCGCGACACCCGCCCGCTGGCTCACGTCGGTGAACGTGCCATCCCCGTTGTTGCGGAGCAGCGTGTCGGGAACTCCGTTCCGCGCCTCGTAGTTGGGCGACGGCGAGGTCTTCTCGTGATCGCCCATGCGCACGACGAACACGTCGAGGAATCCATCGCGGTCGTAGTCGGCGACGATCGGCATGCTGCCCCAGCGTCCCGGCGGGACCCCGGCCGCGGCGGTCACGTCGGCGAAGTGGCCGCCGCCGAGGTTGTGGAACAGCCGGTCGCCGCCCGCGACCGCAGCCACGTAGAGGTCGGGCCAGCCGTCGTTGTCGTAGTCGAAGAAGACTGCGCCGGTGGCGGCGGCGGGGTACGGATGCGGAAGCCCCGACGCATCGGTGATGTCCTCGAACGTCCCGTCGTGACGGTTCCGGTAGAGCGCCGCGTTCGGCGCGCCGGCGAGGAACACGTCCTCCCAGCCGTCGCCGTCGACGTCGGCGACCGCGCTCCCGGACGCGTTGGTGAGCGTGCCGGCGATGCGGAAGATCGGCGAGCCCTCGTTCGAGTGGACGTTCTGGATTCGGGCGTCCGCGGTGGCGAGGCGATAGCGTCCGCGGGTGGATGCCACGGTCTCCCGGCCGAGGACCTCCTCGGCCGTGATGCGCCACGCGCCGCCCTGCTGCGCCACGCGGAGCAACATGCGCTGCACGAGCTGGCACGCGGCGCCGTCGGCGCGCGTGCCGCGCACGAGCAGCCGGACAGTCGCCGGATATCCGGCCGGAGCCGGATGCCGCCAGTCGATGTGATGGATGCGGAGCTCGGCCTTGTCGATCTCGCGGAACAGCGCGAGCAGACGCTCGTGTCGCGCCCGGATCGTCTCGTCGCCCTGCCGCCCGCCCCAGCGAAGCGTCTCCTCCTCGAACTGCGGGTAGACGCGCATCGGAGCGTCCCACGTGAGGCCGGTGCCGACCTCGGTCGCGTAGAGCGCGAGCACGGCAGCGAGGTCGCGGCGCTTGATGGCCTGCGGCAGGTGCCGATGCAGCTCGGAGTTCAGCGGGTCGATGACGGTCCGTCGCGTCGTCTCCCAGCGGTCCGCACGCGCCGGCGGCCCGTGCAGGACCAGCGCGACGCCGACGAGCAGGCGCCAGCCGGGATGGGCTCGTCCGCGCATCGGACCGCTGCGTTGTAGTGAAGTCGTCGCGCGTCCGTCAAGGATTGCGCCGCCGCGGACGGCTCGCGCCCTTCGAAGCAGGCTCGGCGGCCGTGAGCGTCGTGCAGCGTCCGGCCGTCGACTCCGCAGGCGAGGTTCCAATCGCGGCGCTCGCGGACACCGTCGCGCGCGCGGCGGCGAGCGAGCTCTACGCGGCTCGCCTCTGCGGCGTCGCCATCCGGACGCCCGACGATTTTCTCGCCATCCCGCTCACGACGCGCGCCGACCTCCAGCAGGCGGGGGTTCACGGCACGCGCGCCGTCCCGCTGACCGACGTCTGCCACTACGGCGAGTCGTCGGGGACGAGCGGCGCGGTGAACTCGGTGTGGCTCACGCCGGCGGACCTGCTGCGCTCGGCGCGCGCCATCCGCGCCGCGCACCCGGAGACCTTCGCGGCCGGGCGGATCATCCTCAACCGCTTCCCGTTCATGGCGGCGCCCGCGCACCTGATGGAGCTGATCGCGCAGGACGGCGGCGGCGTCGCGATCCCCGCCGGCAACATCAACTGGGACGTGCCCTTTCCGCGTGCCCTCGAGCTCGCGCGGCGGACCGGGGCGCACGTGCTGGCCGCACTGCCGATCGAGCCCGTCATCCTCGGCGAGCTCGCGAAGCGACGCGGGCTCGATCCGGCGCGCGACCTGGCCGTGGACACGCTCTTCCTCGGCGGCGCCGCCCTGCCGCCGAGCCTGCAACGCCGGCTCGCGCGGACGTGGGACGCGCGTGTGATCGAGCTCTACGGCTCCACGGAGACGATGCTGCTTGGCACCTCGTGCGGCCGCGGTACGCTGCACCTCGAGACCGATCTCGCGTACTGCGAGCTCCTGCCGGCCGGCGCCGGACCGGAGGCCCGTCTCGTGGTGACCACGATCGGGCTCGAGGGCAGCCCGCTCGTCCGCTTCGACACCGGCGACCTCGTGCGGCCATGTCCGCCGTGCGCGTGCGGCGACGCGCGACCGGGCGTCGTCGTGCTCGGCCGCGAGGCGGAGGCGGTCGAGCTCGACGGAAGGCGACTCTTCCCGCATGACCTCGCCGAGGCCGGCTCGGCCGCCGCGGAGGCGCTCGACAGCGCGGTCTTCTTCGTTGTGGTGCTGGACGATCGGCTGCTCGTCCGGGTCGAGACGGGCCCCGCGCCGACCGACGACCCGCAGCGTGCCGCGGCCGATCGGCTCCTGGGCGTCCGCGTCGAGGTGGAGCCGCTGCCGCCGGGCATGTTGCTCGACGTCGACGGCCTGTCGCGGAGCCCGCGCGTCTACAAGCCGATCGTCGTCGCCGACTGGCGCCGCGGCGGCCGCCGGGTCCTCACCATCGACGAGGGGCTCGTCGAGTGGCCGCGGCCCACGTGGGCCGAGGGCCGGCGGTGGCTCGGTCGCACGATCAAGACCGCCGTGCGACGCCGCCGCCTAGGGCGACGCGCGTTGCCTCCCGTCCGCGACCGCTGATATAGGCGCTCGCGATGGAGGCGTTCCGGCTCGATGATGCGCCGATGCTCGAAGCTCGGCGCAGTCGGGCGGCGGCGCTCGCGGGTTCGGAGGATGCCGAGGGGCTCGCGGAGCGCGCCGCGGCCGGGGAGCGGTTGACGGACGAGGAGCTCGCAGCGCTCCTGCTGTCGCCGCGTATCTCAACCGAGGCGCTGCTGGCGATCGCGCGCGGCCGGCGTCCCGCGGGCGGTCCGCGGATCGAGACCTTCTCGCCGCTCTACCTCACGAACACGTGCGACGCCGAATGCCTGATGTGCGGCATGCGGCGCACGAACGACGATCTCCGCCGCGAGACCGCCGACGAGCGGACCGTCGAGGCCCAGCTGGACGTCCTGCACCGCCGCGGCGTGCGCGCCGTGGCCATCCTGACCGGCGAGTACCATCACGGGCCGACGCGCCAGGCGACCATCGCCCGCACCGCGCGGGCGCTCCAGGCCGCGCTCGCGCGCGGCTACGTCCACGTGCTCGTCAACATCGGCGCCCTCGAGTGCGCCGAGTACGACCGGCTGCTCGCCGGCGTGTCGCGGCGGCCGGACGGCGACGTCGTTCCCCAGCTGACGATGTGCACGTTCCAGGAGACGTACAGCCGCCGGCTGTACGCGCGCTTCATGGGGACGGCGCCGGACAATCCGCGGAGCGACTTCGCGCGCCGGCTCTCGAACTTCGACCGCGCCTGCGACGCGGGCATGTGGTCGGCCAACCCCGGGGTGCTGCTCGGCCTGAACGACGACGTCGCCTTCGAGCTCCTGGCGCTCCTCGCTCACGTCCGCCATCTCGAGCGACGGGGGATGGTTGTCTACGTGAGCCTGCCGCGCCTGCGGAAGGCGAGCGGCACGCCGCGCCACGCGGGGGTGAGCGACGACATGCTCTGCCGGCTCGTCGCCGTCGTGTCGTTCGGCGCCCCGGCCGCCAGGGTGGTGATCTCCACCCGCGAGCCGGCCGCCATCCAGCGCCGGCTGCTGCCCGTGATCGGCGTCCTGACGCCCGGATCACCCGGCGTCGCGCCCTACACCGAGACGGGCGCGCGCTTCGACCTCGAGGCGAGCCAGTTCGAGGTCCTCGACCACCGGCCGATCGAGGCGATCCTCGGTGAGCACCTCGCGGCGGGCGCGACGATCGGGTGCTATGAGCCGTCTCCGGCCGCGTGACGGCGCGCTGACCCCGGCGCTCCTCCTCGGTATCAACTTCCTCGTCTGCGCCGGCGGCCTCGTCTACGTGCTCTACCGGTTCGGCGTGCCCGCCGCGGCGCTCCTCGCGCGCGAGCCGGAGCCGCGGCTGCTCGTCGCCTTCGGCGTCGCCGTCGCCGCCGCCTATGCCGGCTACGCGCTCCGCTGGCGCATCGTGCTCGGCGGCGTCGGGACGTGTCCGAGCCTCCGCCGGCTCACGACGTACCGCGCCGCCGGCCACAGCCTCTCGTCGCTGCTGCCGAGCGCCAAGCTCGGCGGCGAGCCGCTCCGCGTCTCACTCCTCGTCCGCGCGTCGGTGCCGGCGTCGAGCGCGATTGCCAGCGTGGTCGTCGACCGGACGCTCGAGATGGTCGGGTCCGCGCCGTTCGCGCTCTGCTACGCGGCCTTGCTCCTCCGGCGCGGCGTTCCCGAGCTCGAGGGCGCGCTCGTGACCGTCGGCACCGCCGTCGGCGCGCTCGCCGTCGGCGTGGTGCTCGCCGTCCGGCGTCTCCGCAAGCGGAGCGGGCTCGTGACCGCGGCGGCGCGCGCGACGGGGCTCGACCGGTTGCGCGTCGTACGTGGCCGGATGGACGTCCTCGCGCGTGCGGAGGACGACGCGAGCCGGCTCGTCCGTCAGCCGCGCCGTCTCGCGCGGGCGCTCGCCGTCGGCGTCGGCGTGAACCTCGTCGTCCTCGCCGAGTATCGCCTGCTGCTCGCCGCCTTCGGGCTGCCGCACGACCCGCTGGCGGTGGTCGCGGCGGTGTTCGCGACCGGGGCGGCGCACTCGCTGCCGGTGCCCGCCGCGGTGGGCGCGCTCGAGGGGGCGGAGATGTGGGTCTTCGGCATGCTCGGCTACGCGCCTGCGACGGGCCTCGCCGTCGGGCTCGCCGTCCGGCTCCGCGAGCTCGTGTGGGTCGTGCCCGGTCTGCTCTATCTGGCGGGTCGCGGCTGGAACCGTGCGGCCGACCGGGTCGGTTCACCGCACGAGCGGCGGGGAGAAGTAGCGGCGTAGCCCGAGCACGCTCCGGAGCGCGAGCTTCTTCACGGCCTCGTCCTTCATGCGGCGTGGAAGCCGGCCGCCGAGTTCCATGTGCACGCGGTAGCGGACGCGGGTCCGGTCGTCTGCGCGCGTCTCGAGGCTGAAGCAGGCGCGGAGATCGGTGACGCGAACGGCACCGTCGACCGGCGGGCCGGCGCCGTCGGCGTCGACGATCTCGACCCGGCCGCGTCCCGTCGGCAGCAATGTCCAGCGGTAGCGCGCGGTGTAGTCGCGGTCGGCGACGGGCCACGGGAGGTCGTAGCGGAAGTACACGAGCGCCTCGTCGGCGGCGCGCTCGAGCACGCGCGTCGTGGCGAGCCAGGGAATCATCTCCGGCATCCGGTCGAAGTCGACGAGGTGGCGGAGGACCGCGCCGATGGGGGCCGGAACCATGCCCTCGGCCGCCCCCCACGCCGCGCCGCCGGCCGCGGGAGCCAGGGCGGTGACGCCGTCGACCACCTGCGTTACGCGCCAGGGTGCGGCGGGCACGTCGCCGTCGTCGCAGGCGAGCGTCGCGGCGAGGAGCAGCACCGGGAGCACGGCGGACCATGACGCGCCGCTACGCCGCGACGCAAGGCCGACCGCAAGACGGGAAGCGGGGATTCCGCGCGTCGCGGCCGCGACGGAAGCTCGCGTGATGCTGTCGCGCGTCGCCTATCCGACCGGTCGGCGTCCGCACACGACGCCGGCGAAGAATCCCGAGAACACCTCGCGCACGCGGAACAGGTCGGGGACGAGCGCCGGCCGCTCGAAGCCGGCGCGACCGAGCGCAGCGACCCAGTGCTCGGGCGCGAGGAAACCGTGCGTCGGCCGGAGCTCCGGATCCGTGCCGACCTCGACGAAGCTGCGCAGCAGCTGAAACGGGAACTCCGCGCCGACGACCTGGCCCGGGAACGGCCGGATGCCTTCCCCGAGGACGATCCAGCCTCCAGGCGCGAGGGTCCGGAACGCCTGCTCGAGCGCTCGGTCGAGCTCGCGCGCCAGGTGGAACACGTTGACCGCCCAGACGAGGTCGACGCTCGCCGCCGGCACACCCTGCGCCTCCCAGGACCGGTTGAGGTCGAGGTCGGCGAAGCGGAGCGGCGCGGCCGGCCACGCCGCGTCGAGCGCCCGCTGGGCGCGCCGGCGGAAGAACGGCACCGGCTCGGTCACGTGATAGGCGGTCACGAGCGCCAGGCGGCCCATCGCCTGCAGACGGCCGAGCAACGCCTCCGTCCCGCTGCCGAGGCCGGCGCCGACCTCGAGCACCCGCCCGCCGCCGGCGGGCAGGCGGGCGGCCGCCACCTGCGCCGCCAGCCGGTTGTTGAGCGCGTAGAACGGGTTCGTATTGTTGAAGTAGGCGGTCCAGATCGCCACCTTCTGGAACAGCGCCTGCTCGCCGGTGGTCTCGCCGCGCGCGACCCGCGGATAGACCGCCGCGGCCTCGTCGAGCAGCGCGAAGGTGGGCCCGTACGTCGGGTCGCGGTCGAGGACGGCGTCCCGTAAGGGCGCGAGCGAGACCGACGGCAGTGGCCGCGGGAGCCGATAGCGCCCGCCGGGCGCGGGCGTCTCGCGGTGAAGGAAGCCCGCACCCGCCAGCCGCTCGAGCAACCACTCGAGCGCCGGATGGAAGGCGCGGACGAAGCCGCGCGTCGCGGCGACCTCCGCCGCGGTCCGTGGAACCGCGAGGGCGGGTGCCAGGTCGAGCAGGCCAGCGGTCGCGACGGCGAGGTGCAGCCCGTAGCGGTCGACGAGCTCACAGCAGCGGTGCTGCCGCTGGTTGAAGAGGTCACCGTCGACGCCCGACTCGGCGAGGAGCGTGTAGACCCGCTCATCGACGGGCGCGACGGCGAGCGCCGCCTCGAGGTCCGCCGCGGTCTCACGCATGCCGCCCGTCGGAAGCCCGGGAGAGCGCCCGTCCGAGCCGCCGTGCGGGGGCGAAGCGCCAGAGGTCGCCCTTGATGCCGCGGCCGCGCAGCTGCGCCACGATGGCGTCCTCGTCGTCCAGGCGGTTGCCGGGCAGCAGCCAGTTCCGGCGCGCGCGCGCGGCTGCCGTCACGCGCTCCGCGAGCCCCTCACGCACGGCAGGCGCGAAGTAGAAGTAGGGTTCGTAGAGAGACGCGACCCCGGGGATCTCCCGGCGCGCGAGCAACGTCTCCGCCAGCGGCGTCTCCGGATAGACACGCACCCCGCACATGGCGATCACCGCCGTCGGCCGGCAGGCATCCATGACGGCGATCGTCTCCTCGACGGTCTCCCACGTCTCACCCTCGCCGCCGAAGACCAGGCTGTGACAGAAGGGCAGGTTCCGCTCGCGACAGAGCGTCGACGCGGCGAGGATGTCGTCGACGTTGAAGCTCTTGCGGAAGGCGCGCAGCGTCGCGGGGGCCGCCGCGTCGGTGCCGAAGTCGACGGACTGGCAGCCGGCGGCGATCAAACGGTCGGCGAGCTCCGCGGTGAAATTCCCGGGTCCGACGAAGCACGACCACCGGATGCCGCGGCCGAGCGGCCGGAGCGCGCCGCAGACGCGCTCGGCGTAGCCGCGCGGCGCGTTGAAGATGCTGTCGACGATGAAGAACTGATGAAGGCCGAGGTCGTCCACCATGCCGTGGACCTCCGCGGCGATGGCGGCGGGCTCGCGGAGCCGCATGCCGCGGCCTTCGATCACCGGATAGGCGCAGTACGTGCACTTGAAGTGGCAGCCGCGCTTCGTCTGCAGGTTGGCCATGCCGCCGCACTCGAGGTAGCGCTGGTTGTCGATCCAGCGGCGCGACGCGGTCACGGCGTCCGGCGACGGCAGCCATGCCGGCGGGTTGCGGCGCACGCCCGTGCCGGGCGTCCAGGACGCCACCCCGGGCAGCGAAGCCGGGTCCTCGCGCGCCGCGAGGCGGGCGAGGAGCTCGACGAAGGCGTGCTCGCCTTCGCCGACGATGCCGTGGGGAACGGCCAGCGTCTCCAGGTAGTGCTGCGGCATCGTCGTGAACGCCGATCCGCCGAGCACGAGCGGCGCATCCGAGACCGCGCGGCACGCGTCGACGATCCGGCGGTAGTGCGGCAGGTATGAGACGGTGTCGGGATAGGCGCAGTTGTCGACGTTGCGGAGGGAGAGACCGATGGCATCGGGCCGGACGCGTCCAACGGCCTCGCGCACCGCGTGCTCCACGTCCGACACGAAGCAGAGGTCCAGCACCTCCACGTCGTGCCCGGCCGCCGCCGCCGCGGTCGCCACGTAGCACACGCCGAGCGGGGCGACGGGGTCCGGACTCTGTTCTTGGTTCGCCGAGATCAGGAGGACGCGCATGCCGCGCTCAAACCCCACCCGTGCCGGCGCCCTTTAAAGCCGCCGCCGCGAGGAAGTCAAACCAGCCTCGAAGCCGAGGAGCTCGGCGAGCGGCGCGACGTGCAGCCCGCGCTCATGGAGGGCGGGCACGAGGCGGCGAACCGTCTCGGCGACGGCCACGCGGTCCACGCAGCGTTTGACCGAGCGCTGATGGGTCTCGACGCCGTCGTGCAGGACGATGACGTCGCCGGGCCGCACCCGCGCGAGGACGGCCGCCGTCACGTCCTCGGCGCGCCGGCCCGCGTGCCAGTCCCCGACCGACACCGTCCACTCGACGATCACGAGCCCGGCCTCCGCGGCGACGCGCGCCGTCGTGCCCGTCACGAGGCCGAAGGGCGGCCGGAAGAACGCGACGCGCGGCGGATCGGCGACCCCGGCGTGACGGAGCGCGCGGTCTACGGCGGCGAGCGCCGTGCGGATCTCGCGCCGGATCAGCCGCTCGTGGAAGAGCGGCGGCACGAGGTGCGTGTGGCCGTGGATGCCGATCGTATGTCCATCCCGCACCATGCGGGCGAGGAGCGCGTCGTTCCGCCCGGTCGCGACGTTGGCCCCGAGCACGAAGAACGTCGCCCGCGTGCCGTGCTCGGCCAGCGCATCGAGGACCGCCTCCGTGCAGCGGCCGTTCGGGCCGTCGTCGAAGGTGAGCGCCACCGCGGGGACGGCGGGGGAGCCGCGCGCGTACACGTCGCGCAGGAGCTCCCCCTCGGGGAGCAGGAAGCCCGGCGCGCTGCAGCCCGCGATCGCGACGGCGGCGAGCGCGGTGACCGCCATCCGCACCTGGGCGTCGATCCCTACCAGGGAAGTTGCCGGCGAGCAATTCTCTCCGGCACGTCCGGGTTTGCGCGATTTTCGGCCTTCCGATAGCGTCCCGCGCGTGTACGCGGCCGGCGAGCGAGCCGAGGACGCGGTCGTCTTGGCACCTCCCGAGCCGTTGACGCTCGAGGCGCTCGGGCGCATCGCGGCGGGCGCGGCCGTGGTGCTCGGCGACGGCGTGCGGAGCCGGCTCGAGGCGAGCCATGCGCAGCTCGTCGCGCTCGCCGCCTCCGGTCGGACGGTCTACGGGCTCAACACGGGCTGCGGCCCGCTCGTCGACCGCCCGGTCGCGCCGGACGCCGCCGCCCGCTTCCAGAAGAACCTCGTCCGCAGCCACGCGACGGGGCTCGGCGCGTCGCATGCCGCCTCGGTCGTGCGCGCGACGATGGCGGCGCGCGCCTTCTCCCTCGCGCAGGGACGCTCGGCGGTGCGGCCGGTCGTCGTCGACACACTGGTCGCGATGCTCAACGCCGGCGTCCACCCGATCGTCCCGGAGATCGGCTCGGTCGGCGCGAGCGGCGACCTCGTCGAGCTGGCCCACGTGGCGGCGGCGGTCATGGGCGAGGGCGACGTCGAGTGGCGGGGGAGCCGTGTCCGCGCCGCGCCGGCGCTCGCCCAGGCGGGCATCACGCCCGTCGCCTTCGAGGGGCGCGAGGCGCTGGCGCTCATGAACGGCACCGCCTGCGAGACGGCGCAGGCGGCGCTCGTGGTCCTCGGCGCCGAGGAGCTCGTCCGGGCGGCCGAGGTTGCGGCCGCGCTCGTGCTCGAAGCGCTCGGCGCCAACCCGGAAGCACTCGACGCGCGCGTCCACGCGGTGCGGCCGCACGCCGGGCAGGTCGCGGCGGCGGCTCACCTGCGGACGCTCCTCGCCGGCAGCCGGCGGCTGCGCGACGCGAGCGCGCGCGGCGGCCGACCCGTGCAGGACGCCTACACCGTGCGCTGCGTCCCGCAGGTCCTCGGCGCCGTGCGCGACACGCTCGCGCACGTGCGGCAGGTGGTCGGGGTCGAGCTGAACGCGGTCACCGACAATCCGACGTTCTTCCCCGAGGAGGGCGCGGTACTCCATGCCGGCAACTTCCACGGGCAGCCGATCGCGCTCGCCATGGATCATTTGAAGGTGGCGCTCGCGGAGGTCGCGCTCTTCTCCGAGCGGCGGCTCGCGCGACTCCTCGACCCCGCGGCCAACGGCGGGCTGCCGCCCTTCCTCATCCGCAACGACGCCGGCGTGCGGAGCGGCCTCATGGGCCTCCAGTACTGCGCCAGCTCGACCGTCGCGGAGAATGGCGTGCTCGCCCATCCCGCGAGCCTCGGGTCGGTGCCGACGAACGCCAACAACCAGGACGTCGTCGGCATGGGAACGGTCGCCGTCCGCCAGGCGCGTCGTCTGCTCGAGAACGGCCGGCGCGTCGTCGCGATCGAGCTGCTCGCGGCCGCCGAGGCGGTGGATCTGGTCGGCGGCGACATGCTGGCCGCGGGCACGCGCGCCGCCCATGCCGCGATCCGCCGGCTGGTCGCCCCGCTGTTGGAGGACCGGCCGCTCGGCCACGACGTCGAGCGGCTGGCGGACGCGCTCGCCGCCGTCGCGTCCTGATCGCGCCGCGATTTCCCGCGCTGCCCGCTTTCGCTATACGGGAGACGCCCCATGCGCCCGCAGAGCGTCGTGTTCGTGGAGCCGCCCTACGTCATCGTCATGATGGCGCACCCGACGGAGGGCGAGGACAGCCTCGAGGAGACCGTCCAGTTCCTGCGCACGGCGCCGCTCGATCTGGTGCAGATCACCAAGTTCACGCCGTATCCCGGCACTCCGTCGTACGCGACCATCCGGCAGCACGGCCGCTTCGCCGAGGACTGGGAGCGCATGAACGCGATGAACTGGGTCTTCGTGCCGCACGGTCTCACGCCCGAGGTGCTCGAGGGGTATTTCCGCCGGGCGTACCGCGCGTTCTACACGCGGCCCGACGTGCTCTGGGGCCTCGCGAAGACCCTCGCGGGCGAGCCGCGCTTTCTCGGCCCCGTCGCGCGCTACATCCGCGTCGGGCTGCGCGAGTGGCTCGCGGTCGACCCCGCACGGGGCTCGGAGGCCCTCGCCTCCTGACCGGGCCGCGGTCCGACGTCGCCGCCGTGGTCCCCGCGTTCCGGGCGGCCGACACCGTCGCTGCCGTGGTCGCCGGTGCGCGCGCCTACTGTGCGCGCGTGGTCGTGGTCGACGACGGCTCGGACGACGACACCGCTCGACGCGCCGCGGCAGCAGGCGCCGACGTGTGCCGCCACCCGGTGAACGCCGGCAAGGGTGCCGCCCTCCGGACGGGGCTTCGAGCGCTCGCCGCGGACGGTGTCGCGCGCGCCCTCACGCTCGA